>Ga0335083_10012617_pt1 | contig 10097 bp, 11 predicted proteins | sample Lox_Sample_42_FD_206716 | JGI IMG/M metagenome (GOLD analysis project Ga0335083, IMG submission 206716) | Soil microbial communities from Loxahatchee National Wildlife Refuge, Florida, United States - Lox_Sample_4.2 | ecosystem: Environmental > Terrestrial > Soil > Wetlands | place: USA...
CGCTGCTCAGCCCGTCGCCGCCGGAAGGCATCAAGCTGCTGGTGGAGTTCGTCGAGAACCCGACCCGCGACCACCTGGTGCAGTGGATGGAGTCGATGGTCTACGACACCGCCATCCTCACCGAGGAATTCGTCGAACTGCGGTGGCAGTCGGCGACCGACCCGGATGCCCCGTCCGACATCAAGAAGCTCTACAACCGGGCGATGCTGGAGGGGATGCGCAAGGGGCGGGCGTTCGGCGCCGTCGACGCGGTGTCGATGCTGACCAAGATCCAGGCGCCGATGCTGGTGGTGGTCGGCAGGGACGACCGAGTGACGCCGATGGAGGGCGCACTTGCCGCCATGCGGCTCGTCCGCCAGTGCGAACTGCACGTCCTGTACGACTGCGGGCACTGGGCGATGATCGAGCGGAAGGACGAGTTCGAGAGCACCGTGCTCGCCTTCCTGGCCCGCGACCGCAAGTCCTGACCTGCTTTACGGCCCCTTTCACGGGCGTGTGAGTGCCGTTGGGCCGACTCTGGCCGGCCCAACGGCACTCACACGTGTTGCCGGCTAGCGCCCGGCCTGCTCGATGAGGCCGGGGACCATGCGGCGCAGCAGCTTGCCGGTCTCGGTGCGCGGCAGCGCGTCCAGCAGCCAGAAGCGGTCCGGGGTCTTGCTCGACCGCAAAGCCCGCAGGGTGAAGTCACGCAGCTCGGCCTGATCGAGATCGGCCTCGGGGCGGGGGACGACGGCGGCCTCGATCCGCTGTCCCCACTCGGAGTCGGGCACGCCGAACACCACCGCGTCGAGCACCGCCGGGTGCCTGAGCAGGACATCCTCGATCTCGGCGGGCGCGATGTTCTCCGCGCCGCGGATGATCGTGTCGTCGGTGCGCCCGCTGATGAAGAGGTACCCGTCGGAGTCCAGGTAGCCGTCGTCCCTGGTGTCGAAGAAGCCGCGGTCGTCGACCGCACGGCCAATCCCCGCATACTCGGCCGACACCTGGCCGCCGCGCACGCAGATACGGCCGGGCTGCCCGGGGCCGAGGACCTCACCGTCAGGGCCGCGGATTTCCAGTTCGATCCCGGGAAGCGGCTGGCCGACGGACGACAGCCGTGCCCGCACGGCCGGATCTGCCGACGCCAGCGCCGCCCGGTGGTCCTCAGGCCCGAGCAGCGCCACGGTGGAACTGGTCTCTGTCAGCCCGTATGCGTTGACGAAAGCCACGCCGGGCCATTCCCGCAGTGCCCGCTCGATGAGCGCGGCAGGCATCGGGGCGCCGCCGTAGGAAAGCGACCGTAGCGAAGGCACCGACCGGTCCGCGGCGCTGTCGATGATCCGGGCAAGCATGGTCGGCACCACCATCGCGCTGGTGACCGCCTCCTCGCGGACCGTGCCGAGCCACTGGTCGGGGGTGAACCCCTCGAGCACGAGGGTGCGGCGGCCTGCGTACAGGTTGGTGATCACGTTGGCGACGGCGGCGATGTGGTACGGCGGAACGCTGACCAGCGCCGCCTCCGTCTCGTCGGCCGAGGCGAACTCCACAGAACCGAGCACGTAGCTGACCAGGTTCTCGTGGCGCAGCAGCACGCCCTTGGGCTGGGAGGTGGTGCCGCTGGTGTAGATCACGACGGCGACCGAGTTCTCGTCGCCGACCGCGGGGTCGCCGGCCTCGCCGCGGTCGGCCGCGGTTTCCCGCTGCCACCCGTCGGCGGTCATCGCGTCGCGCCCGGCCCGCTCGAAATTCGCCAGTGCTCCTGGCGCGGCGATCGCCAGCGCGTTCGGGTGCCTGGCGAGCAGGTCGTCGAGCTGCCGCTGGCCAAGCCGGTAGTTCAGCGGGACGAGGGGCACTCCTGCCCGCGCGGCCGCGAACAGGGCGACGGGAAAGGCGGGGCCGTTGACATCCAGGTAGACGAGGGAATCGGCCGCGCGCTCGCGGATCAGCGCGGCACCGGAATGCGATCGCCGGGCAAGCTCGGCGGCAGTCATGCCGCCGGACCGCCGCCCGGCCAGGATGCGGTCGCCGAACCCGTCGGCGGCCATGTCGAGCAGCAGCGTCAGGCGCACGGGGAAATCCCGGCTCAGTCGGAGGCCGGCAGCGGCTTGGCCGCCTGGATCAGCAGCGCCTTGCCGTCAAGGGCCAGGGTCCCGCTGCCCGCCTTGGTGCACAGCAGCTGGATGGTCTCCGCCTCGTCCACGTAGCGCTTGCCGATCTGAGTGCCGCCCATCAGCGACGGGTCGGCTTCCGAGGCCGTGACCGGCTCGTCGGGGGCCGCCATCGCCACCCCGCCGCAGGTCAGCGTGCACTCTCCCGCGGGCGCCTTGATGACGATCACCGCCGTGCTGTCCACCGCGCTGACCAGCTGCTGCCCGGCCCGAAACTTCACAGCCATTCGCTGAACTCCCTGAACTGATAAGCCTGCCATCGTACTCGGCCCGCCGGCCGGATGACATCGATCGATAATATCAGTTTACTGATTTGAATTAAACCCCGCGCCAGAGCGGCGCTCGCTTCTCCGCGAAGGCGGCGGCGCCCTCGCGGGCGTCGGCCGATTCGAACACCGGCTTGTACAGCTCTTCTTGCCGCTGCCAGCCCTCGGCAACCGTCCAGTCGGCCTGGGCCCTGGCAATCTGCTTGGTGACGGCGACCGCAAGCGGCCCGTTGGCGGCAATCACCTCGGCGAGCGCGAGCGCGCCGTCGAGCGCCGTGCCGTCCGGCACCAGCCGGTTGACAAGACCGAGCTCCGTGGCCCTGGCGGCGGTGATCTGCTCGCCGGTCAGCAGCAGCTCCATCGCCGCGGCGAACGGGATGCGCCGCGGCAGCAGCAGGGCCGCGCCACCGCCGGCCACCAGGGCGCGCTTGACCTCTGGCACGCCGAACTTGCTGCTCTCCCCCGCCACCACCAGGTCGCACGCCAGCATCAGCTCGAAACCGCCGGCCAGGGCGTAGCCTTCCACCGCGGCGATAAGCGGCTTGCGCGGCGGTGTGATGGTGATCCCGCCGAAGCCGCGGCCCGGGATCATCGGCTTGTCGCCGCGCATCCACGCCTTGAGGTCCATCCCGGCGCAGAACGTGCCGCCCGCCCCGGTCAGTACGCCGACCCGCAGCTGGTCGTCGCCGTCGAGCTCGTCGGCCGCGGCGGCCATGGCCCGCGCCGCGGCGCCGTCGAGCGCGTTTCTCGCCTCGGGCCGACTGATGGTGATGACCTGGACATGGCCGCGCCGCTCGACCGTTACTGGCTCCGCCATTGGTCTCCTCCTGTTGCCGGGTCCTGGTGTCTCGTGGCGCTGCGTGTCTCGTGGCGCTGCGTGTCTCGTGGCGCTGCGTGTCTCGTGGCGCTGCGTGTCTCGTGGCGCTGCCGTCAGGCGCGGTGCCCGGCCGGCTACGCCTGGTCAGGCTTAACCCGGATGACGACCTTGCCCGTCGGCAGCCGGTCGGCTACCCGCCGCAGCGCGGTGCCGATGTCGGCGAGATCGTGCACCTCGGACACCGCGGGCCGCATGCCCCCGGCGACCAGGTCGGTCAGCGCCTGCCTGGCGCGCGCAGTCTCCTGGGGCATGCGCTCGGTCCACGTCCGCAGCTCGAGCCCGCGGACGGTGATGTTCTTGAGCAAGACGATGTTGAGCGGAATGCGGGGAATGTCGCCCCCGGCGTAGCCGACGGTCACGAACCGCCCGCCCCACCGGATCGCGCGCAGCGCGGGCTCGGCCCAGCGGTCGCCTACCGGGTCGACCACCAGGTCGGCGCCCTCGCTGGTGATCTCCTTGATCCGCTGCTTGAGGTCCTCGGCCATGTAGTCGATGCCCGCCTCAGCGCCAAGCTCCGCGCAGACCTTCAGCCGCTCGGCCGAGGACGCCGCCGCGATCACCCTGGCGCCAAGCCGGACTGCGACATCGACCGTGGCCGTGCCGACGCCGCCGGCCGCGCCGAGGACGACCACCCACTGCCCGGGCCGCAGCTCACCGGCGGTGACCAGCGCGTGGTAGGCGGTCAGGTAGGTGACACGGAACGCGGCCGCCTCGGTCAGCGACAGGCCAGGCGGCACGAGCGCGACCGCGCGGGCCGGCACGAGCACCTGCTCGGCCATCGCTCCGGTGAAGACCGACCCGTAGACCAGGTCCCCGGACGAAACCCCGGTCACGCCCTCGCCCACCGCCGCCACCTGGCCGGCGAACTCGCTGCCCGGGGTGAACGGGAGCGGCGCGGGCACCTGGTACTTGTTGGCGATGAAGAGCAGGTCGGGGTAGTTCACCGCCGCCGCCACGACGTCAACGAGTACGTGACCAGGGGCGACTTCCGGACTTGGTATGTCTCGGATGACAACGTTCTCCGGACCGCCGTACTCCTCGCAGCGCGCTGCCCTCATACGTCGTCCTCCCGGTCTCGGCTTGCCGTGAATCGTATCACTAAATATATAATCATGCCCATTGGGAATCCTCGGGAGGTCATCACCTTCCGCCGCCATGCCGCCGCCAACCCGCACGCGATGCAGCGCCAGCCCATCGGGATGGACGACTACCTGTCCGCCCGGTGGATCTGCAAGCCGTTCCGGCTCTACGACTGCTGCCTGGAGACCGACGGGGCGGTCGCGCTCGTGGTGACCAGCCTGGACCGGGCCAGGGACCTGCGGAACGTTCCGGTACGGATGGCGGGGTTCGGCGAGGCCCACACCCACGGCGGCTCGTGGACCCAAGGGTCAGGTCGGGGCGTCCGGCCGGCTGCGCGCTCATCTTCGAGGCGGACCGGTGAGCGGGGAGGGGCAGGGGATGACGAGGGCAGTGAACGACGAGGGGCGGCGGCTGCCCGGCATCCTGCTCGGTGACCGCGGCCCCGGGGCGGCCATCGGTCAGCCGGTGCGGGCCGGGCTGACCGCGTTCCCCGGCGCGGCCGAGCACGCGATCACGTTCCTGCGGGCTGAACCGACCGCGGCGGGCTGACCGGCAGCGAAGCGATGACAGACGCCGCGTCGGTGACGGCGGCGAGCAGCGGGAGGTGCATGGAGACCTGCATCTGGTGGCTCTCCGGGGTGGCGCCCGCGGTGCAGTCCTCGGCCAGCACGACGCTGTAGCCGAGCCCAACCGCTTCCGTCGCCGCGCCGGGCAGCGCGATGTTGGTCGAGACCCCGGTGAGCACCACCGTGTTGATGCCGTAGCCGCGCATGGTGGCGTCCAGGTCCGTGCCGGTGAACGGCGCCATGCCGTGCGAGCGGCGGCAGACGATGTCGGACGGCTCGACGGCCAGGCCGTCGTGGATGGCGGCGGTGGGGGTGCCCTCGACCAGGTGTCCCTTGCGGCGGATGCCTGCCGCGAGGACGCAGTTGACTACGAAGCCCTCGAAGTCGGCCCTGCGGGCCGCGATCGTGCAGAAGATCACCGGCGCGCCGGCCGCACGGAACGCCGCCGAGAGGGTGTTGATCCGGGCGACGACGCCGCGCGAGGCCACCTGGGCGGCGAGCGGCGAGTCGATGTAGGCCGGGTTGGCGATGGCGTTCTGCATCTCGTTGACGACAAGCGCCGCCCGTTTCCCTGGTTCAAGCCCGCGCACCGCCGGCATGACCCCTCCCATCTCGCTGATCCTGCTGTCACAGGCCCTTGGTCCTGCCTCCATCGACGTCGATGACCGCGCCCTGCAACCATTCGCCACCGGGCGGAAGCAGGAAGGCGACCACGCTGGCCACGTCCTCTGGCTTGCCGAGGCGGGTGACGTGATCTCGCCGTACCATGCCGGCCACCGCCTCGTCGAGGGTGAGCCCGTCGGCTTCCGCCTGGACGGTAAGCATCGCGACGGTACGCGGGGTCAGCACCGCGCCCGGGTTGACAGCGTTGACCCGCACGCCGTGACAGGGCCGCCCCCGGCAGTCCGCCCGCCGCTGATGGCGTCCGCGCTCACGCCGCGCGGCCGGCGCGCACGGTCAGAGCCGCTCGATGATCGTGGCGTTGGCCATGCCGCCGCCCTCGCACATGGTCTGCAGGCCGTAACGGCCGCCGGTGGCCTCAAGGTAGTTCAGCAGGGTGGCCATCAGCTTGGTGCCTGAGCCGCCGAGCGGGTGGCCAAGAGCGATCGCGCCGCCGCGCGGGTTGAGCTTGTCCTGGTCGGCACCGAACTCCTGCGCCCAAGCCAGCGGTACCGGTGCGAACGCCTCGTTGACCTCGTAGGCGTCGATCGCGTCGATGGTCAGGCCGCTGCGCCGCAGCACCTTCTCGGTGGCCGGGATGACGCCGGTCAGCATCAGCAGCGGGTCGCTGCCTGACACGGCGAAGGCGTGGAACCTGGCCCGGGGCCGCAGGCCGAGTTCGGCCGCCTTCTCCTCGCTCATGATCAGCGCGGCCGAGGCGCCGTCGGTCAGCGGGGAGGAGCTACCGGGAGTGACCCGCCAGGTGATCTCGGGGAAGCGCTCGGCGTAGGCCTCGGTGTAGTAGGCGGGCTTCAGCCCGGCCAGGCCCTCGACGGTGGTGCTTGCCCGCACCGTCTCGTCGATAGTGTGCGTGCCGCCGTCGGGCAGCTTGATGCCGATGATCTCGTTGTCGAACGCGCCGCTGGCGGTGGCCGCGGCGGCCCGCGCGTGGGACCGGGCCGAGTAGGCGTCGAGCGCCTCGCGGTCGAATTTCCACCGTGCGGCGATGAGCTCCGCGCCGATGCCCTGGTTGGCCAGGCCCTCGGGGTAACGCTGGGTCAGCGGCTCGACCGGGTTACGGCCCGCCCGGGAGCTCCCCATCGGTACCCGGCTCATCGACTCCACCCCGCAGGCGATGACGATGTCGTAGGCGCCGGCGATCACGCCCTGGGCGGCGAAGTGGGCGGCCTGCTGGCTTGACCCGCACTGCCGGTCGACGCTCGTGCCAGGGACACTCTCCGGAAAGCCGGCGGTCAGCAGGGCGGTGCGGGCGATGTTCAGCGACTGCTCGCCGACCTGCCCGACACAGCCGGCGATCACGTCGTCGACCAGCGCGGTGTCCAGGCCGTTCCGCTCCACCAGGGCAGTCAGCGTCTGCGCGAGCAGGGCGGCGGGGTGCACCTCGGAGAGGGCGCCGCCGGGCTTGCCCTTGCCCGAGGCGGTACGGATGATGTCGACGATGACGGCTGTGGTCATGGCTCCTCGCGATCCATTCGCAGATTCACAGGTATTAGTAATCTAATTTATCTAGGTAGGGAACGCCAGCGGGCGGCGTGGGGACTGGGGGCTGGGAGGGCTGGGCTGGGGGCTGGCGCGGCGGGCCGGCTTGGGCGTAGTAGCGGGGCAGCCTGGGGCTGGGGCTGGGGCTGGGGCTGGGGCTCGGGCTGGGGCTCGGGCTGGTAGGTCAGGCGGGGGTGTCGCGGCGCAGCGCTTCGGGCACCCAGTTCGGCGACCGCTTTTCGATGAAGGCGGCGAAGCCCTCCCTGGACTCGGGGCGCTGCAAGCTGTCGAACATGGCGATCCGGTCCTGCAGCCCGACGTACTGGTCAAGGACGCGCTTGATGTCCCTGCGGGCCTCAGGCGCGGTCTGGACGATCTGGATCAGCGCGTCGTTGGCCGCACCGGCGAGCTCGTCGTGCGGGACGACCCGGCTGACCAGGCCCCAGTCCAGGGCCTCGGCGGCGCTGAGGCGGCGGCCGGTGAACATGAGGTCGCGGGTGCGTACCGGGCCGATGAGGCGCGCGAGCAGCTGCGCGTAGTAGGTGTCCGAGATGCCGCGCAGCAGCTCGGGCACCCGGAAGGTGGCGCGCTCGCTCACCACCGCGAGGTCGGAGCACATCGCGATCAGCAGGCCGCCGCCCTGGCAGATCCCGTTGACGGCGGAGACGACCGGCTTGACGCTCTGCCGCAGCACGTCGAATGGCAAGACGTCGAAGGTTCCCGGCGCCGCGTTGAAGTCGGCCCACTTGTCGACGGCCTGCTTGCCCAGGTCGCCGCCGGGAATGAACACGTCGCCGGTGCCGGTGATCAGCAGTCCTGCCAGGTCCGGGTCGGCGTCGACCCGGCGTACCGCATAGCGGATGCCGAAGTACATCGCCTGGGTCAGCGCGTTCCTGGCCTCCGGGCGGTCGACGGTGAGGTGCGCGAACGGAGGGCGGCGCTCGAACCGCAGGTAGGGCGTGCCCAGCCAGTCGCCCTCTGGCGGGCGCGGCGCCGCTCCTTGCGGCGCGGAACCGTTAGCGGCATCGGACATGAGACCTCCAGCCGTCTGCGTGCCGGCGGCACAGTCAGCCTGCTTGAACAAAATCGTATAACTAAATAATCTACTATGGTCGGTCGACGGTGCTGGCATCAGGAGGCAGGGATGGGTTCCATGCGGGTCGGGTTCGTCGGGGCGGGGCGGATGGGCTTTCCGATGGTCGAGCGGCTCGCCGCCACCGAGCACGACCTGGTGGTGTACGCCCGCCGGCCGGAGGCCGCGGCAGCCCTGGCCGGGCTCGGCGTCCGGCACACGGCCGAACTGGCCGAGGCGGCCGTCGGCGCCGACGTGCTGCTGGTCTGCGTGTTCAACGACGAGCAGCTGACCGAGATCGCCGAGCCGCTCGCCGCCGCGCTGCCGGACGGCGCCGTGTTCGCCTCCCACGTGACCGGCCGGGAGTCGGTGCTGCGATCGCTTGCCGCGCGCTTCCCCGGCATCGCGGTGGTGGACGCGCCGGTAAGCGGCGGACCCCACGAGATCCTTGCGGGCAGGCTGACCGTCCTGCTCGGCGGCGACCCGGCCGCCAGGGCGCGGGCGGCCGGCGCCATAAGCGCGTACGGCACCCCCCTGATCGAGACCGGCGAACTCGGCACCGCGCTCGCGGTCAAGCTGGTCAACAACTTCCTGTTCGCCGCGAACACGCAGCTGGCGGCGGAGGCGGTCAGGCTCGGCGAGGCGCTCGGCGTCGCGCCAGATCAGCTGCTTGGCGCGCTCGAGCACATGAGCGGCGGCAGCCAGGCGAGCCGCCGCGCCGCGGAGGGTGGCGGCGACATGGCGGCCTTCGCCACCAGGATCGGCCCGTTCATGAAGAAGGATGTGGCGGCCTGCCTGGAGCAGGCGGCCGAGCGCGGTGTCGACGCCGGGCTGCTCATCGACGTGGTCCGGCGGGGCCAGCTGGCGCTCGTCTGAGTCCAGCTCCGGGCCAATGAGCTTTGCGCCATCGCCGCTCGCCGGGGTCAGTCGTCGTGCGTGCTGGTGAATTTGGACGGGTTCCTCGCGGGGATTGGTTGTCGCGTACTGGCCTTTGGGGCGGCGTACTCAGCGCGGATCGCGGCGGCGCCCAGCGAACGCTGCGCCAGCTTAGTGACGGCGGTCCCTGGTTGGAGTGCAGCCGGCGACCGGCGCGTCGCGCTGGAATGTCAGACCATCGTCGTAGTATTCGATTGGCAACTGAAGAGAGATCATTCCTTCGAACGGGAGCGTTCATGGACTGGCAGGCAGCGGGCGACTGGGAGGGCGGCATGCCCGGCCGGGACGCTGACCTGCCTGCGCTGCTCGCCGCGTTCGGGCACGGTGGCGCCCTGGAGACAACTCCGCCGTCGGCTGCGCTCGCGGCGGCACTGGAGCGGGCCTCCGGGCCTGGGGGCCTCTTCGACGGCGCGGATACCGATGCACTGGTGGGGATCGCCCGCCAGTGGGCGGCGATCGAGTCGTGGGCGGCGGCGGGCCTGATGGCGGCGCTGCGGGCGATGATGCGCGAGGACGACGCCGGCGCCCCGGTGCTGCGGCGGCGCACCGACCTGCCCGGTGGGTGGGATGACTCGCTGACCTACGAGATTGCCGCCGCGCTGGCGATGGGGCCGGTGTCGGCGGACAACCTCGCGGGGCTGGCGTGGGCGCTGGGGATGCGGCTGCCCGGCATCGGCCGTCTCCTCGCCGACGGCACCCTCACAAGGTCGAAAGCGAAACTGATCGCGCAGGTCTTCGAGCCCCTCGGGGAAGACGAGGCGGCCCGGGCAGAGGCGCTGATCGTGGGTGACCTGGCCGGGAAGACCTACCCGCAGGTGGAGCGGCTGGCGTGGCGGGCCGCCCTGGCGGTGGCGCCCGATGCGGCCGAGCGGCGCCGGTCGAAGGCGGAGCGGCAGGCGCGGGTGACGGTGTTCCGTGAGGAGGCCGGCACGGCGGGCCTGTCCGGCCGAGACCTGCCCGCCGCCGAGGCGCTGGCAGGTCACGCGAACGTGG
>Ga0335083_10012621_pt1 | contig 10096 bp, 4 predicted proteins | sample Lox_Sample_42_FD_206716 | JGI IMG/M metagenome (GOLD analysis project Ga0335083, IMG submission 206716) | Soil microbial communities from Loxahatchee National Wildlife Refuge, Florida, United States - Lox_Sample_4.2 | ecosystem: Environmental > Terrestrial > Soil > Wetlands | place: USA: Florida...
GCGTACCGGCTAGGAAAATTTCTTACCGAAAACCGTACTGGAAATGCACAGGTAGTTCGGCTTTTGCGGCAACTTCTTGCGCCACCGGACGACCATTTCATAACCGTTGTGTAACGTTTCACCTGCACGTAACTTCGATGACGCGGCGCGATAAGGCCTTTGCAGCCATCGCGTAACGCTGGGGAGCATCACGTAAAAGCCGACACCCGATCGTCGCCTGCGCTCGCGCAGGCGACGCAGGTTTCTTCGGCTCAAAAAAACGCACAGCAGGCTTTTTCGAAGCTGCAGTTTTCAGGGGAGACACGGCTCTTTCCGGGCCGTGCTTGCCGCTCAACGGAGGGTGAGTAATGCAGTTGAACAAACACAAGCGAGTCCCGAACCACCGCAAGATCGCCTTTGCGATCGGCCTGGCGCTCAGCGTCGGCGGCGGTGCTGCACTGGCGCAGAGCAACGCCACCGGCGTGATCTTCGGCAGCGCGGACCCGGGCAGCACGGTGCAGATCGAGAACACCGGCACGGGCCTCAAGCGCGACCTCACGGTGGACAGCAGCGGCCGTTATCGCGCCAGCTCGCTGCCGATCGGCGAGTACAAAGTGACGCTGATGCAGAACGGCACCGCGGTCACCAGCCACGACCACGTGCAGACGCAGATCAGCCAGGGCACGGAAGTGTCCTTCGCTTCGGCGACGCAGAACGCACAGAACCTCGCCGCGGTGCAGGTGGTGGGCAACGCGCTGCCGGCCATCGACGTGTCCTCGGTGGACTCGCGCACGGTGATCACGGCCGACCAGCTGTCCAAGCTGCCGATCGACCGCACCTCGATCAGCTCCGTGGCCTTGCTGGCACCGGGTACCACGCCGGCCGCCCGCGGCTACGGCAATGCGCTGTCGTTCGGTGGCTCGTCCGCTTCCGAGAACGCGTACTACATCAACGGTTTTTCCGTCACCAACCCGCTGACCGGCGTGAGCTCGCGCCAGCTGCCGTATGACGCGATCGACCAGGAGCAGGTGCTGATCGGCGGCTACGGCGCCGAGTACGGCCGCTCCACCGGCGGCGTCATCAACGTGGTGACCAAGCACGGTACCAACGAGTGGAAGGGCGACGTGCAGTTGCTGTGGTCGCCGAGCGAGCTGGCCCAGGAACCGCGCAACATCTATCGCACCAACGGTTCGCAGTACCAGATAGGCAACCCGTATGCGCTGCGCGACAGCGAGCAGATGCAGTACTCCGGCTCGATCGGTGGCGCACTGGTGAAGGACAAGCTGTTCTTCTTCGCCGCGGCTGACGCGATCTTCCACAACGGCTACTACACCGGCCCGATCGGCAGCAACGACGACGAGCACGACCACAACAAGACCACGCGCTGGTTGACCAAGGTCGACTGGAACATCACCGACAACCACATCCTCGAGTTCACCGGCATCGGCGACAACGAGCAGACCAACTCGACGATCTACGGCTACACCTACGGCGTGGGCCGCACCGGCTTCCTCGGCGAGCAGTACACCAAGAACTACAACGGCACGCAGACCAACGGCACGCCGGGCGGCAACGTCTACATCGGCCACTACACCGGCTACATCACCGACGACTTCACGGTGAACGCCATGTACGGCAAGAGCGATTCGCCGCACATGCAGACCGTCACCGGCGCCGGCGGCGTGGTGTGCCCGGTCATCACCGACAACCGAACCGAGTTCGCCAACAATCCGCAGACGGGTTGCACCGTGGGCTCGGGTACCGTGCTGGCACCTGGCTCGAAGGACAGCACCACCGGCTGGAGCCTCAACCTCGAGTACCGCCTGGGCGACCACGACATCCGCGCCGGCATGGACAACTACACCCTGCGCGCCACCTGGGGTAGTGCACCGGCGGGTGGTTCGCAGTACCTGTACGAAGACGTGGCCGATGGCTCGGTGATCCAGCAGCGCCTGATCAACCTTGGCCTCGATCCGAGCCTGTACAACCCGGCCCAGTATCCGAACGGCTACTACGTCAACGAGACGGGCCTGAGCACCGGCACGTCGGCCCGCACGGCCCAGCGCTCGGAGTTTGCCGAAGACAACTGGCAGATCAGTGATCGCTGGCACGCGTCCATCGGCCTGCGCAACGAGCAGTTCACCAACTACAACGGCGTGGGCGTCCCGTACGCCAAGGCCCGCCACCAGCTCGACCCGCGCCTGGGTGCGACCTGGGACGTCTACGGCGACAGCACGTTGAAGGTGTACGCCAACGCCGGCCGCTACCACCTCGGCCTGCCCACCTCGGTGGCCGTGCGCGGTGCCGGTCCGTCGACCTATCCGTCGCAGTTCCTCGCCTTCACCGGCATCGACCCGACCACCGGCCTGCCGACCGGCGTCACCAACACCCCAGCGTCCGGCACGTACTACCTCAACGGTGCCAACGGCGTGCCGCCGGATGGCAAGACCGTGTCCGCGCAGGGCCTGCACTCGTACTACCAGGATGAGTACATCCTGGGCTTCGACAAGCAGCTGGCGGAAGACTGGACCGTGGGCGCCAAGGCCATGTATCGCAGCCTGAAGAGCCTGATCGACGACGATTGCGACTCCCGCCCGCTGCAGGCCTGGGGTGATGCCAACGGCCTGAGCGCCCAGGTGGCCGCGGGTATTGCGCGCAGTACCGGTTGCTGGCTGTTCAACCCGGGCCGCGCCAACAACTTCCTGCTGTCGCCGGCCAATGGCCAGTACCTCAGCGTGCCGCTCACCGCTGCCGCCCTGGGCTTCCCGAAGCCCAAGCGCGACTACTACATGCTCGATCTCTACGCCGAGCATCAGTTCAGCGACAAGTGGTACGGCCGCGCCGAGTACACCTTCTCGCGCAGCTACGGCAACTCCGAAGGCCAGCTGGACTCGGACATCGTGCAGGCTGACGTGTCCACCACGGAAAGCTGGGACTTCCCGGAAATCATGGAGAACACCAACGGCCCGCAGGCGAACGACCAGACGCACCAGCTGCGCCTGCTCGGCACGTACAAGCCGACCGAGGAATGGAGCTTCTCCACCGTGGCCCGCATTGCTTCGGGTACGCCGGTGAGCTGCCTGGGCACGCGTCCGCTGTCCGCTGGCGGCGACCCGTTCGGCTACGGCGCCAACTACTACTGGTGCAACGGCGAACCTTCGCCGCGTGGCTCGGTGGGCCGCACCCCGTGGACTTACACGATCAACCTCAGCACGGCTTGGCGTCCGGCGTTCCTGGGCCACAAGCTCACGTTCACGGCAGACGTGTTCAACCTGCTCGGCTCGCAGCGCATCACGCAGTACTACGAGACCGGCGAGACGGCCGCAGGCACGCCCAACGTGAACTTCCTGCGCGCCCGTTCGTTCCAGGATCCGCGCTATGTCCGACTCGGCGCACGCTACGACTTCTCACTGTAAGTGAGCACAAGCCCCGGGCGGCCACGCAGAAGTTCGCGTGGACCGCCCGGGGGATCTTCCCGAACTTTGGCCGCCGACACCCCGGCGGCCTTCTTTTATTGCTTGCCGCGGCCTGCAAAATTTATCAATCGTTAATGTTCGTGAATTTTTCTTAGCGATATTTCACGACGCGCGCACGCTCGCCCCGCAGGTAAGCACGATAAAACCCGGCCATATCGCAGGGCATTGCGCCTTGAGCGAAAGTTGCATCGAATCCGCACGGATTCTTGCTCTATTACAGAACTGAAACAGTTCCCCCAGGCCTGTTTACCAGCAGAATTTTTCGCCCGCACACAGCGCGCCGAAAGCGTTGTCCAGAACGTTAGTTCTGCGTAAGGTCCATCCACGCTCCGCCGGGACACGTCCTACGACGCTCCGGTGGCAGGTTGGGGAGTTTCCTTTTCCGTGAGTAACTGATCGGCCATTTCGGAGACGACATGGCGCGTATGCGGCCGTCTCGGAAAAAGCCACTCCGACTCGTCGTGAGACCGATGGCTCGCCATCGCTCCAGCTCGAAAAAAGGTGTGTGATCCAGTGGAACCGTAATCCATCCGTGTCGTGTCACCGCGGGATCGCCCAGGCGATCGCCAGCGCCATGAGCGCCGCCAGCTAGGCGCGCAAGTCCGTCAGGCGTCCTCCCACGGGGCGTCTTTTTGGGGAGATAGGGCCCGTTTTCCGATCCATGCCAAGACATGGGTCGCGGCCGCGTGCACCCGCGCGTCCGGAGCGAGCCCGATGTTTTAGTCACTTGGTAAGGGGAAAGCATGTCCAACCATCGATTTGTACCCACCAGCCGTCGGCAACTGATCCGCCGCTCGGCGCTCGCGCTGGCCGTGACGGCCGGCATCACCATGATCGCACCGGCGTTCGCGCAGAGCTCGACCGGTTCGGTCTTCGGTTCCGCGCCTGTAGGCGACACCGTGCTCATCCAGAGCGACAGCGGTGTTACCCGCGAAGTCACCGTGGATGCCAACGGCCGCTACTCGGCCGCCAGCCTCCCGCTGGGCACCTACAAGGTGAGCCTGAAGAAGGACGGCGCTGTCGTCGATTCGCGCTCCAATGTCACGCTGATCGTCGGCGCCGGTACGCAGGTGTCGTTCGCATCCGCCGATGAGGCCAAGAGCCTCGGCTCCGTGACAGTCATGGCCAATGCCCTGCCCGCCATCGACGTCAGCCAGGTGGACTCGCGCACCGTGATCACTTCCGAGCAGATGGCCAAGCTGCCGCTGCAGCGCTCGGCGGAAGCCGTCGCCCAGCTAGCCCCTGGCGTGAACGCCGGTAGTAGCTACTTCACGAGCCCGACCGGCCAGTCCCTCAACTCGTTCGGTGGTTCGTCGATCGCCGAGAACGCGTACTACATCAACGGTTTCAACACGAGCGATCCGCTGCATAACTTCGGAGGCCTCACCCTGCCCTACGGCGCAGTGGACCAGGAGCAGGTGCTGACGGGCGGCTATGGTGCAGCCTATGGTCGTTCCGACGGCGGCGTGATCAACCAGGTCGGCAAGCGCGGCACCAACGACTGGCACTTCGGTGGCCAGGTGCTCTATCAACCCAGCTGGGCGCAGAGCAACCCGGACAACTACTACCTGACCAACGGTCAGCTGTACCGCTATCGCCAGGACAACAACAGCCAGTCCACCTACACGTATGACGCCTACTTCGGCGGTGCGCTCATCAAGGACAAGCTGTTCGTGTTCGGCGCCGTGGAGGGCGTGCAGCAGCAGAACGGCGTCAATGTCGGCACGGTCGGCAACGGCACGGTGAAGAACTACTCGTACTCCGACCCGAAGTGGTACGGCAAGGTCGACTGGAATATCACCGACAACAACATCCTTGAGCTGACTGGCGCATCCAACAAGACCGAATACACCGGCAACACTTACGCCTACAACTACGGCGCGGGCCCGAGCAAGGGCAGTTACGGCGACTATCTCGGCCCGGACGTGGCGACCAAGAACGGCGCCGACCTGTGGACCGCCAAATACACCGGCTACATCACCGACAGCCTCACCGTCGATGCGTTGTACGGCAAGATGACGCAGACCAGCTACAGCAATGCTGGCGGCGGCGATGCCTCGCGCATCATCGACGCGCAATACCAGAACCCGGCCTACACCGGCGGTACGCCGATCGTCGGCCCGCAGACATCGGGTTCGGTGGCCAATCCGGACGCGCACGATAAGACCACCAACTACCGTCTCGATTTGAACTACAAGATCGGTAGCCACTCGATCACGGCCGGCATCGACAACCTCAACGTCGCTTCGTATGACATCGGCAACATCGAGCCGGGTCCGGGCTACTCGTGGGAATACGGCCAGGGTGATCCGAACCTGCCGATCAGCACGCAGGTAGGCGCAGGCGTCGGCGCACCGGGTGGCGACGGCTACTACGTCGACAAGTACATCTACACCACCGGCGCGGCTGTGGTGCACGTGAAGCAGCGCGCGCAGTTCATCGAAGACCAGTGGCAAGTGAACGACAGGCTGCTGCTGACGCTGGGCCTTCGCAATGACCAGTTCACCAACTACAACCCCGACAGCGTCCCCTATATCCGCCTCGGCAAGCCCAACTGGGCACCGCGCATAGGCGCCAGCTGGGACGTGTTCGGTGACTCCAGCCTGAAGGTTTACGGCAATGCGGGCCGTTACTACCTCGACGAGCCGACCAACGTGGCTATTCGTGGCGCCGCGGGCAGCACCTATACCCGTCAGTATTTCACCTATACAGGTATTGACCCAGCCACCGGCGCACCGACGGGTCTCACGCAGATCCCTCAGGACGTTTATCCGGGAGTGTCGGCAAACAAGGAATACGGCCAGGCGCCGGATCCCAAGACCGTCACCAGCTCCAACGTTAAGGCGGAATACCAGGACGAGTACATCGCCGGCGTGGACAAGGCATTCGAGATGTTCGGCGAGAAGTGGACGGCCGGCGCCAAGGGCACCTACCGCGTGCTGCGCAACGATCTTGACGACGTCTGCGATTACCTCGCCTTTGGCGAGATCGGCAAGGCGCAGGGCTTCGATGAATCCGCTGCACAGGGTTCGGGTTGCTACATCATGAATCCGGGTCGCACAGCCGACATCAATGTGCCGCTCGCCAGCGGCGGCTACGGCACGATGGTGGTGCCGTGGTCGGACCTTGGCATGCCTTCGCTGAAGCGCAAGTACGTCGCGCTGGACACGTACCTGGAGCATCCGTTCGACGGCAAGTGGTACGGCCGCATCATGTACACCTGGTCGCACAGCTTCGGCAATACCGAGGGCTCGGTTCGCTCGGACATCGGCCAGGAAGACGTCTCGCAGACGGAAGACTGGGACAACAAGTGGGTGATGACCTACGCCAATGGCGACCAGGCCAACGACCGCCGTCACCAGATCAAGGCCTATGGCTATTACCAGTTCACGCCGGAATGGCTGGTGGGCGCCAACCTGCAGGTGCTGTCGGGTACGCCGGTGGTCTGCCTTGGCTACTTTGGCAGCGAACAGGTAGACCCGTACAACTACAAGGCCTCCTACCACTTCTGCGGTCCCAACGGCACGCCGTCGGCGCCTGGTACGTCGGGTCGCACGCCGTGGACGGAAATCCTGAGCTTCAATGCGGAATACCGTCCGGACTGGGCCCAGCACAAGCTCGCGTTCTCGGTGCAGGTCTACAACCTGTTTGATCAGCAGCGCGCCACCGAGCTGTACGGCACGTCGGAATCGGGCGTGGGCACCGCATCGTCGCTGTACAAGATGCCGCTGTTCTACACCACCCCGCGCTACGTGCAGTTCGGCGTCAGCTACGACTTCTAAGAGTCGATTCCCCAAAGGAGCTGAAGGACCACTCCTTATCAACGCTCCCCCCGGTTCGCCGGGGGGAGTCTTAAAGTGACCCGGCTCAAGGGCAAGGCTCGAATCACCCTCCCGACATTGATCCAGCTGTCAGAAAGCCCCCCGGTGCGCCAGCGGCGATGGATTCGCCGCTTTCTTTTGGGCGTCTCCCGCCCCTGGCCTGCCTGCCATTAGGTAGCCCCAAGTCCGCCCTGCTAGCATGTTGGGATCGCCCCATCCGTGCCTGCCATGCGTATCCTGCTCGTCGAAGACGATTCCCTGGTTTCCGATGCCATCAGCCGCGGGCTGGTCGGCTCGGGATACGTCGTGGACGCTGTTCCTGATGCCGAATCGGTTGCCGCGCGATTGTCGGATTCACACTACGACCTGGCCATCGTCGACCTTGGCCTGCCGGGCGAAGACGGTCTCTCGCTGGTGAAGCGGCTGCGCCACAGCGGCAGCTCGTTGCCCCTGCTGATCGTGACCGCCCGCGACGGGCTGGATGACCGCATCAATGCGCTGGATCTGGGCGCCGACGACTACCTGGTCAAGCCGTTCGCGCTGCCCGAGCTGGCCGCACGCTGCCGCGCACTGATCCGCCGTGCGACCGCCGCCGCCGCCAACGAGATCGTGATCGGCCGCCTGCGCATCGACCTGGCGGGCCGTCGCGCACTCAACGAGAAAGGCGAGGTGCTGGAACTCACGCGTCGTGAATGGTCCATCCTCGAATGCCTTGCCCATCACAGCGGCCGCGTGGTGAGCAAGGAACGCCTCACCCAGGCCATTACCGGCTGGAGCGAGGACATCTCGGGCAACGCCATCGAAGTGCACGTATCGCGCCTGCGCAGCAAGCTCGGCACCTCGGCGACCGTGCGCGGCATCCGTGGCTTGGGTTACCGACTCGAAGATGGCTGAGCGCCAGCGGGGCATCAGCGTCCACCGGCGGCTGCTCAGCTACCTGCTGGCGCCCCTGATCCTGCTGCTGGTCATCGGCGTCGCCGTCGATCACCACGTCATCGTCAGCCCCATCCACAGCGCGTTTGATCATTCCCTGTCGCGCTCGGCGCTGGCGATCGTCGCCCGCATCCATCCGGGAGCCGGCGGCGTACCGGAAGTGGCCCTCCCGCAGCATCCGCCGCCGCCGTTGCGTGCGATGTCGGACGAACACTTCGTCTATCGCGTCAGTCTTCCTGACGGACACACCGTGGCCGGCACCGCCGACCTGCCGCTGGCGCCGGACAGCCAATCCGACGACGGTTTCAGCTACACCAACATCACCTACCGCAGCGAGACGTACCGGCTGGCCAGCTATCGCACCAGCGAAACGGGCGACCCGCTGGTGGTGACCGTGGCCGAGACTCCCGCGCGACGCGATCGTGCCGTGCACCGGCTGGATGTCGCCTTCCTGATCAACGACACCCTGCAGATGGCGGCCGTGTTCATCATTGCGCTGGTCGGCATCCGCATCGCCCTGCGTCCGCTGCAGCGGCTGAGCCAGCAGATGGCACGGCGGCCGGCCCAGGCGCTCAATCGCCTGTCCACCGAACAAGTGCCCGCGGAAGTGCTGCCGCTGGTGGAGTCGCTGAACGACCTGCTGGGGCGTACCCGCAACTCGGTACTCTCCCAACAGCACTTCATGGCCAATGCCGCCCACCAGCTGCGCACGCCGTTGACAGGCATCAAGGCGCAGTTGGAAGTGCTCGCCCGCGAGACATTCGGTACACCGTTGGAAGACCGCATCGCCCTGCTCCATGGCGGCGTGGACCGGCTGGCGCACACGGCCAACCAGTTGCTGACGCTGGCGCGTGCGGAACCGTCCGCGCATCGCGACAGTCATTTCGCGCTGATCGAACTGCCCAAGCTGATCGGCGAGGTGGCCGACGGCTCGCTGGACCGCGCCATTGCGCACGGCATCGACCTGGGTGCCGAGGCCGAATCCGTGCAGGTGAGCGGCATCTACTGGCTGCTGCACGAGCTGCTGGGCAACCTGATCGACAATGCCATCCGCCACACCCCGGCCGGCGGCAACATCACCATCCGGTGCGGCACCGAAGACAGGCACCCCTACCTCGAAGTCGACGACAGCGGTAGCGGCATCCCCGCCGAAGAGCGCGCCCGGGTGCGCGAACGCTTCTACCGCGGCGCCGGCAGCAAGACCGACGGCTGTGGACTGGGCTTGGCCATCGTCGACGAGGTGGCCCGCGTGCACAACGCGCGGCTGAGCATCCATGACGGCAGCACGGGCAAGGGCACCCGCATGCGCATCGATTTTCCTGCCATCAAGGCCTGAGGGCGAAAGTCCCGAAGATCGGCACTTTGAATTTGGCTCATGCACCCCCAAAGTGGGGACAGCCTTAGACAGGAGTCCCCCGTGTCCATACCCAGTGCCGTCAAGAGCACGCCGATCGGCAGCCGCCAGCAGCTTGCCGATTACCTAGCCGCGGGAGAGAAACCGCGCGATGCCTGGCGCATCGGCACCGAACACGAGAAGTTCGGCTTCCTCACCGATACCCTGCGCCCGCCCACCTTCGAGGGCGACCGCGGCATCCGCGTCTTGCTGGAAAGCCTTGCCACCCGCTATGGCTGGGAGGTCGCGCGCGAAGGCGACAGCCCGGTGGCACTGTCGCGCGACAAGGCCTCCATCACCCTAGAACCCGCCGGGCAACTGGAGCTGTCGGGCGCGCCGCTCGAAACGATCCACGAGACCTGCCGCGAGGTGAACTCGCACCTCAACGAAGTGCGCTCCATCGCGCAGGACCTGGGCATCGGCTTCCTCGGCATGGGCTTCCAGCCGAAGTGGCGTCGCGACGAGATGCCATGGATGCCCAAGGGCCGCTACAA
>Ga0335083_10012623_pt1 | contig 10095 bp, 11 predicted proteins | sample Lox_Sample_42_FD_206716 | JGI IMG/M metagenome (GOLD analysis project Ga0335083, IMG submission 206716) | Soil microbial communities from Loxahatchee National Wildlife Refuge, Florida, United States - Lox_Sample_4.2 | ecosystem: Environmental > Terrestrial > Soil > Wetlands | place: USA...
CAAATCAAATGGACCGGCCGCGAAGGAGCGGCGCAGACGGCCATCCTGATGGGCGATCCGACGAAGCCGGGCCTCTACATCGAGCTCGTCAAGTGGTATCCGCACAACACAAGCCGCCCGCACTTTCATCCGAACGACCGCTATATCACCGTGCTTTCGGGGACATGGTGGGTTGGCAGCGGCACGAAGTACGATCCTGATTCCATGGTGCCGATGCCCGCGGGCAGTTATGTGGTCGATTTGGCGAAGCAGCCGCACTACGACGGCGCGAAGGACGAGATCGCGCTGATCGAAATCGTCGGCGAAGGCCCCGCGACGATCACGCCCGCCGAAGTGAAGTAATCGGCGTCGAGACCGCGGGGCGTGCGCTTGACACCATCCGCGGCTTCGATGTATCTACGCACGCATGAAAACACAACTCGCTCTGCTCACTGCGCTCACGATTCTTTTCTTTTGCACACCGGCGGTCGCTCAGGAACCGGTGGTCGGCGTCACCGGGGCTGAGGCCGACGCTCTCTTCACCAGCAAGGATCCCAAGCTGAACACCAACAAGCAGGCCGCATATCACATCATGAAAGACCTGCTGGAAGCGAATCATTGGGAGCTGGCGGACAAGTGGATCACGCCCGAGTATCACCAGCACAATCCCATGGTCGTTTCGGGACGCGACCCCGTCGTGAAGTTCTTCACTTCCTTTGCCAAACCGTCCGAAATCCCGGAACACATCACGAAGACAAAGATCGTCGCGGTCGTGGCGGAAGGCGATCTCGTCATCGTCGTGCAGTCGCGCGAATTGACCAACCCGCGCGATCCGTCGAAGAAATACACCACGTCTTGGTTCGACATGTGGCGCTTCAAGGACGGCAAGGCCGACGAGCACTGGGACGCCGCTACGCTTCCCGCACCGCCTCCGCCGAAGACGAACTAGGCTCGCCGCGAAGCCTTTCGCTCGATCGACGATCCCGAGTCCCAATAGCGGGGGCTCGGGATTTGCTCGTTTGGGCGTGCCTTCCCAGCCTATCTCCTAGGCCCGCATTAACTCCCGCACCGAAACCGGTAAGCCACTACCCTTGCGCTGTGCCCGTCATTGTGCCAACTTGAACCCAATGAGGGTTCTCGCTTGATGAAAGGGCTGTCGCACTACGACAAATCGGGCCGCGTGCGCATGGTCGACGTGACGGCGAAGCCGGCCACCTCCCGCAGCGCCGCCGCGCACGCCTTCGTGCGCATGAAGCGCGCGACCGTTAGCAGTTTGAAGCGCTTCCAATCGCCGAAAGGGAACCCGCTCGAGGTCGCCCGAATCGCCGGAATCACCGCGGCAAAGCGGACCTCGGAGCTGATTCCGCTTTGTCACCCCCTCTCGTTGACGCACGTGGATGTGCGCGCGAAGCTATGCCAGAATGGAATAGAGATTGCTTCGGAAGCCACGACGACCGGGCCCACGGGTGTCGAAATGGAAGCGTTGGTCGGCGCGGCGGTGGCGGCACTGACGATCTACGATATGTGCAAGGCCCTTGAGCGCGGTATGGAGATCACGGAATTGCACCTGGTGAAGAAATCCGGCGGACGCAGTGGCACGTATGTGCGCCGGGAGACGAGCCGCAAGCGATGACGCCGGCCAAGGACGTCCGGGTGCTGGTCGTGGACGATAACGCGCTGATCCTCGACCTCCTGATGAAAGCGCTCGCGCCGCACTGCCAGACCATCGCTGCGGCGGATGGCGCCGACGCGCTTTTGAAAATCGTGGACGATCCGCCCGACCTGATCCTGTGCGATTACCGCATGCCCGGCCTCGACGGACGCCAGCTCTACGAAAAGCTCCGCGCGCGGCAGCAAACCAGGCTGATCCCCTTCATCTTCTTCGCGAGCCGCAGCGACGTGGAAGAGAAGCTGCGCCCGATCGTCGAAGGCGTCGAGGAATTCGTCGTCAAGCCGTTCTTCCTGAAAGACGTGATTCGCCGCACGAAGAAAGTGATCGACCGCCTGGCGCTGGAAAAGCTGCAGAACCGCGCGGTCCGCCCGGGCGTGATCCAGGGACGTTTGGAAGAGATGAGCATTCTCGACTTGATGCAGTCTCTCGAAATGGGTCAGAAGAGCTGCCGGCTCAGCATCCGGCACGACGGCGAAACCTGCGAGATGTTCTTCACCAGCGGCCAGTGCGCCGATGCGAAACTCGGTTCCTTCGAAGGCGAGGAGGCGGTATTTAACGTCGTCCGATGGCCCGCCGGCGAATTCGAAATCGATTTCAACGCAACCAACTCGACTCGTTCCACGATTTCCCGCACCACCACCGGCCTTCTGATGGAAGCGCTTCGCCTGATGGATGAAGGGCAGCGGGATGCGGACACCGTCGAAGGCGTCGAAACCACGGGATAGCTTTGCCCGCGATGCGCGTTTCGATTCTCACCGTCAGCGATTCCGTATCCTCGGGAAAATCGCCAGACCGCTCCGGCCCGTCTGTTGCCGCCCGCTGCAAGGAACTCGGCTGGGAGGTTGTGTTGTCCGCCGTGCGCGCGGACGATCGCGCCGCGATCGAGGCGTTCCTCAAGGAGACCGCGGATTCGAATGCCGCGGACGTGATCCTAACGACGGGCGGCACCGGCCTCGGCCCTCGAGACGTGACGCCGGAAGCGACCGCGGCAGCCGCGGAGCGCATGATTCCCGGCTTTGCCGAGCGCATGCGCGCGGCAGGTCTCGAGAAGACTCCGAGAGCGATTCTCTCGCGAGCCGCTGCGGGAATTCGCGGCAAGACGATCATCATCAACCTTCCAGGCAGCCCGACCGGCGCGGTCGAATCATTGGATGTGATCGCTGACCTGCTTCCGCACTCCGTCGCCGTCCTTCACGGCGCCCACCACGGCTGATTGCAGCCTGCGCCCGTTGGCGTGCAAATCCGGCTCGTTCTGCGCTACACTCCGCTCGGTTTGGGGGATCCATCATTGGTGACCGCACCGCGTCATCATCATAGGGGGAGTTCAGATGAGTCCGAAGCGCAAGGCGAGCAAACCTAAGGCAAGGCCGAAAAGGAAGAATTACCGCCGGATCGCGACGGAAGAGGCGTTCGCGATTCCCGAGCAGATGGAAGCCCAGCGCGAACTGGTTGCCAACGCGAAGGAATACGATCCCGATCTATTCCTGTGGAAGATTCAAACCGACCCGGCCGGCCCGGTGCACAACAAGCTGATCGACCTCTACGAAATGCGCCTGCGTGAAATGGACAAGTACGGCGTGGACATGCATCTGCTGGCGCTCACGTCCACTGGCGTTCAGATGATGGCGCCGGACCGCGCGGCGGCGGTGGCCGAAGCGGGCAACGACCGGCTGGCTGCAGCCATTCAGCGCCATCCCGACCGCTTCTCCGGGCTCGCCACGATCCCAGTGCAGGATCCTCCGCGCGCGATCAAGGAAGCTGAACGCGCAATCACGAAGCTGAAGCTCAACGGCATCATGATCAACTCACATACGAACGGGGAGTATCTGAGCGAACGCAAATACTGGTCGATCCTGGAAGCGATCGAGAGCCTGAACGTGCCGCTGTACATTCACCCACGCGCGCCCATTCCGCTGATGGCCAAGGCCTTTCGCACGGACCACCTCGAGCATGCGATCTGGGGTTATGCAGTCGAAACGGCGCTGCATGGGCTCCGCTTGATCACCGGAGCTGTGCTAGATCAGTTTCCAAAGCTTCAGATTGTTCTCGGTCACATGGGCGAGGGGATCCCGTACTGGCTCTACCGGCTTGATTTCATGCACGGCCGCGTGCGGATCGGGTTCGACCGGCCCAGGCTGAAGCTGACGCCCAGCGAATACTTCAAGCGCAATTTCTACATCACCACGAGCGGGATGAACTGGGAGCCGACGCTGAAATTCTGCATTGAGGTCCTGGGCGCCGATCGGATTATGTGGGCGATCGACTATCCTTACCAGGACCACGAAGACGCCGTCGAGTTCCTGGACGCCGCCCGCATCTCCGAAAAAGACAAGCGGAAGATTTATCATGAGAACGCCGAGCGCGTTTTCAAACTCAAGAAGAAATAGGGACTCGCAGTGGCCTCGAAAGACCCCTCAGAGAAGAAAGAGACGCCAGGGGCGGTAAGGCAGGCGGCGCTGGCGTATTCGCTGCCCTTCACGCTGATCGGCCCGCCCGTGGTGTGTGGCGGCATTGGGTATTTGCTGGATCGCTGGCTCCACACGCTGCCGGCGTTCACGATCGGTCTTGGTTTCGTCGGCCTCGCTGTCGGGCTCCGCGACATCCTGAAGGAGGCGGCGAAGTTCGACAAAAAAGATGGCGGATGAGGCCGAATACATCGCGATCGAACGCCGCATCGAGCGGTTCATCGTCGCCCTCGGAATCGTTGCCGCGGTGGCGGCGCTCATTGCATGGGGGTGGCGCGCCGGGGCGGGCGTGGCGCTTGGAGCAGCGCTCTGCTGGCTGAACTTCAACTGGCTCCGGCAGGGCGCAGCAAGCCTGATCCGGCTCGGGCTTGCGCAAGCGGGGGCGGAAACGGTGAAGGTCCCAAAGCGGGTCCACGCCAAGTTCTTCGGTCGGCTCGTGTTGATGGTGCTGGCTGTGTATGCTATTCTCGTTTGGCTTAGATTGCCTGCTGTTTCAGTCATTTGCGGGCTTGCCGCCGTGGTTCCGGCAATCGCGCTCGAGCTAGGGTACGAGCTGACGCGGGGGGGCCACCGGCTGGATTCGCGGTAAGTCTGAACGCATTCACTCCGGTCTTTATCGCTTCGGGAGAGGCATGGGCGAAGAGAAAGTCCTTGGCATTACGAAGGTTGTGAACCTGCTGCTGGGCAAGCCAGCTGCCGCGCTGCTCGCATTGCTGCACATCCAACCCGCCGATGCGGCGTATCCCATTCCGAACTATCTGGCGATGGAGTTTCTCGTCCTTCTGATCGGAGTCGTCTTCTTTCTGTGGCTCAAGGCGCGGATTTCGGTGGACCGTCCAGGAGCCACACAGCAGGTGATGGAGCTGGTCCTCACGAACCCGATGGGCGTGGGCCTGCGGGATCTGACGGACGACATCGTCGGCCACGGCGCCGAGCGGCACATCCCGATGATCGGCACCATCTGGATGTTCATTCTGCTATCGAATCTGATTTCGCTGGCGCCAGGAGTGATGTCGCCGACGGCCGAAAAGACCGTCCCCCTCGGCTGCGCAACCATCGTCTTCCTCTACTACAACCGGTTCGGCATCAAGAAGCACGGCCCGGGCGGCTACGCGAAGACGCTGCTGGGTCCCGTCCTCGCGATCTCCCCGATCATGGTGGTCGTCGAGACAGTCAGCCATTTCGCTCGTCTGCTCTCGCTCACCGTGCGTCTCTGGGCCAATATGCTCGTGAGCGAATTGATCTACGTTTCGTTCCTCGGGCTTTCGATTTCCCTATTCACGTTTCTCGGCCACTTGAATCCCGTCGGGTACATTTCCGGCATCGTTCCGGTGGGAGTGCCGCTGATTCTCTCGGGCCTCCATCTTTTCGTGGCGATCTTGCAGGCGTACATTTTCACGATTCTCTCGCTCGTCTATCTCGGACTGGCGGTTTCCGAAGAGCACTAATCCGGCATCAAACGCGGCCAGCGTGAGGCCGGTCGCCTCCCAAGGCTTCCGGCAACCACCTCCTGGCGGCAAATTCATAGGAAGGGGACAAAGATGAGCAAGAAGGCAGCGTGGTTCCTGCTGGCGATGGTCATCGCGCTTGCGTTCGCGCCCGCGACGTTCGCGCAGGATACAGCGGCGCCGGCCAAGGCGGTCGATTGGATCGACTTTGCCGCGGCCCTGGCGTTGGGCGTGGCGGCTGCGGGTTGCGGCCTCGGTCAGGGTCGCGCGACTGCGGCGGCTTGCGAGAGCACGGCGCGCAATCCGGGAGCGAGCGGGCCCATCCGAATCGCGTTCATTCTCGGTATGGCGCTGATCGAATCGCTCGTGCTGTATGCTTTCGTCGTCGTTCTGATCAAGTAAAGGCGGGTTCTCAGCAATCTGGCCCCGGGGCTTCCAAGCCTCGGGGCCTTTTCTTTTCCGGGAGAATTTCGCTAGCGAAGCGTCAGGGAATCCGCCGCGCGTTGGGCGAATGCCAGAGCCTGCGAGGGCAGGATACCGAGATAAAGCGTTCCCAAGGCTGCAATGAAGATGGCGAAGCTCAGCGCGGGCGCAACGGCGGTTGGTGCATAGTCCCTCGAAGGCTCCGCGAAATACATCGAGATAATCACGTGCAAGTAATAGTAGGCGCCGATCACGCTGTTGATCGCGGCGATGACCACGAGCCAGATGATGGCGGTCCCGTGCACGCTATGCGCGTCCAGCGCCGACTGAAATGCGAAGAATTTTCCGAGGAAACCGGCCGTCGCCGGCAGGCCCAGCAGCGAAAGCAGGAAGAGCGAAAAGCACGCTGCCAGCACCGGCTGCTTCGTGCCCAGGCCTGCGTAATCCTGAATCGCCAGCCGTTTTTCACCCTGCTGGCCCAGATGCGTGACGACCAGGAACGCGCCGACCTTCATCAGTACGTAGGCCGCCAGATAGAAAAGGACGGCCGCGATTCCCAAGCTCGTCGAGGCGGCAAACGCGACGAGAATGTAGCCGGCGTGCGCGATCGAGGAATACGCCAGCATGCGTTTGACGTTCGTCTGCACCAGGGCAGCGAGGTTGCCGATGAACATCGTGAGCACAGCGGAGATCCATACGGCCCAGAACCAAAACTCGCTTGCCCCTCCAAATGAAACGTAGAAGACGCGGAGCATTAGCGCGAACGTGGCGGCCTTCGGCGCCGACGCCAGCAGCGTCGTCACCGGAGTGGGCGCGCCCTCGTACACGTCCGGCCCGTATACCTGGAACGGCGCGATGACGACCTTGAATCCGAGGCCGACGAAGATTAGACCGAGCCCGAGAATCGCGAGCGCCGGAACGGGCGCCGCATTCTGCAGCGCGGCCTGGACTTTGTCGATGTACGTGGTTCCCGTCGCGCCATAGACCATGGCGATGCCGTAGAGAAAAAATGCAGTGGCGAAGGAGCCAAGCAGAAAATACTTCATCGAGGCTTCGTTCGACGCGGCCACGCGGCGGCGGAAGCCAACGAGCACGTAGCTCGATATCGAGCTCATCTCAAGACCGATGAACGCCGTGACCAACTCGTTCGCTCCGGCCAGAATTCCCATTCCGGCGGCGGCGAAGAGGACCAGCGCGTAGTATTCGCCGCGCTGGATTCCTTCGCGATCCAGGTAGTCGATCGAACCGAGAATCGCCAGCGCCGCGGCAACGACCACGATCACGTGCACGAAGACGCTGAACAGGTCCGTGCTGATCAGATTGTCGTAGGCGGGCCCCGGAAAGTGATTCGCCACGTGCACGCCGAGGAGCGCCACTACGGTGCCGGCAAACGCGAGCCAGCCCAGCGCCCGCTTGCGGGCAGCGCTTACGAAGGGATCGATGGCCATGATGACGATGCCGAACAGGCAGAGGACGGCTTCCGGCATCAGCCGGTGAAGATTCAAGAGCTGATTGGCGCCCGGCACTATTCTCGACCTCGGGTTTGAAGCGCGGCGGGCGAATCGGCGCTCGCCGTATTCGTGCCCTTGGCGCCCATACAGGGAATCGAAGCGGCTTGTGGAGCGTTCTGCACGGCGATCACGCGCGCGACCACGCTATCGACGGAGGCTTCCATCCGGCGCGTGAATAGCGGAGAAGCGACGCCCATGAAAAGAATCGCCACGGCCATCGCTACAAGGATGATCCGCTCGCGCGTGGAGGCGTCAGGAAGCGTCCGGTTCTTTTCCACCGTGATCTCGCCGAGCGCGACGCGCTGATACGCCCACAACAGGTAGATCGCGGAAAGCACGGCGCCGCTGGCGGCCCACGAAGCCCACGCATGATGGCGAATATAGGTTCCGAACAGGATCATGAACTCGCCGATGAATCCGTTGAGCGGCGGCAGCGCAAGCGAAGAAAGCGCGATGAACAGGAAGAAGGACATCAGCACCGGCATCGGCGTGGCCAGGCCGCCGAACTGCTTGATGTCGTGCGTATGGCGGCGGTCGTACAGCATGCCGACGCCCAGGAAGAGCGCGCCGGTGGAGACGCCGTGATTGAGCATCTGGTAGATCGCGCCCTGAATGGCGGTCGTATGGAACGCGAAGATTCCCAAGACCACGAAGCCGAGGTGGCTCACCGAAGTGTACGCAACCAGCCGCTTCAAGTCCGTCTGTACCGTGGCGACGAGCGCTCCGTAGACGATGCCGATGATCGCCAGCACGCCAATCGCCGGGGCCATCTCGCTCGCGGCGCGCGGGAAGAGCGGAACGCAGAACCGAAGGATGCCGTAGGTGCCCAGCTTCAGCATCACGCCGGCCAGGATTACGGAGCCGGCCGTCGGAGCCTCCGTGTGCGCGTCGGGCAGCCACGTGTGCAGCGGGAAGAGCGGCACCTTGATTGCGAACGCGAGGAAGAACGCGCCGAACAGTAAAAGCTCCGTCGTATGGGGAAGAGTGGTGCCGGAAAGGAACTGTTGAATCCCATCGAGATCGAACGTGCCGCTCAAGCCGTTGAGCCACAGGATCGCAACCAGCATCAGGATCGAGCCGAACATGGTGTACAGAATGAACTTCACGGTGGCGTAGATCCGGCGCTCGTGTCCCCACATGCCAATCATGAAGTACATTGGGATCAGCGTCAGCTCCCAGAAGACGAAGAAGAGGAAGAGGTCGAGTGACAGAAAGACGCCGATCATCGCCGTTTCGATCACGAGCAGAGCGATGAAGAAGCCCTTCACGTTTTCGCGGATCGATTCCCAGGAGCACAGGATCGCGACCGGCGTCAGAAACGTCGTGAGCAGCACGAGGAACAGGCTGATGCCATCCACGCCGAGGTGGTAGTAGATCGTTTCGCCGATCCAGTGGTGATACTCCGTGAATTGATAGCCGACTTTCGCGGAATCGAATCCGCGGAGCAACAGCAGCGACACCGCGAATTCGGCGAGCGACGCAGCCAGCGCAATGCGCCGAATCCAGGCGTGATCATCCGAACGCAGAAACAGCAGCGCCGCGACGCTCAACAACGGCAGGAACGTGACGACACTGAGCAGAAATGGCTGCGGAGGCACCACGCTAGTGCACCTCTCTCAAGAAAAGCGCCAGCAATAGCACCGTGAACCCGACCGCGCCGATCAGCACCCAGGCCGCGTAGCTGCGCGTGTTGCCCGATTGCAGCTCGCGCACCTTGCCGCCCGATTCACGCGCCACCCGCGCCGAGCCGTTCACCACGCCGTCGATCACTTTTTCATCGACCACGTGCCACAGCACGTTCGTCGAGATCCACAGCAACGGACGCACGATCAGCGCCGCGTAGATTTCGTCCACATAATACTTGTTCAGCAGCAGCAGATAGAGAGCGCGCAGGCTCTGGGCCCAGCGCTTGGGCGTCTCCGGACTCTTGATGTAGAGCCACCACGCCACGAGCAAGCCCAGCACGGCCACGATGACCGGGACCCCGGTCAGCGCCTTCAGAAGTTCCATGCCGGCGCTCGCTTGAGTCTCACTAATCACATGGGCGGGTTCAGCCATCGGCGGCGCATACATCGAGAACACGGGCGACAGAAACTTCTCGAAGTAGTCGATGCCGCCCATCAGCTTCGGCGCGGCAAACCATCCTCCGAAGATCGAAAGGAATGCCAGGATTCCCAGCGGCACCGTCATGTTCGCAGGAGATTCGTGGACGTGCACGTGATGCTCGTCGTAGCGCGGCTTGCCAAAGAACGTGAGGAACACCAGCCGGAACATGTAGAACGAAGTGAGCGCCGCGCCGGCGACCCCCAGCAGCCAGAGAATCAGGTTCGCATTGGGCCCCGATTGCGCGGCTTCCAGAATGGCGTCCTTGCTGAAGAAGCCGGCAAATCCGGGAATGCCTGCGATTGCGAGCGTCGCGATCAGCATCGTCCAATAGGTGATGGGAATCTTGCTCCGCAGGCCGCCCATCTTCATCATGTCCTGCTCGCCGCCCATCGCGTGGATCACGCTGCCCGCTGCCAGGAAGAGCAGCCCCTTGAAGAAGGCGTGAGTCATCAGATGGAAAATGCCCGCTGCGTACGACCCCACTCCGCACG
>Ga0335083_10012624_pt1 | contig 10095 bp, 9 predicted proteins | sample Lox_Sample_42_FD_206716 | JGI IMG/M metagenome (GOLD analysis project Ga0335083, IMG submission 206716) | Soil microbial communities from Loxahatchee National Wildlife Refuge, Florida, United States - Lox_Sample_4.2 | ecosystem: Environmental > Terrestrial > Soil > Wetlands | place: USA: Florida...
CAACAATCTTGACACTCACCGCCGGAATGATCTGTTACCCTTCTCTCGGGAAGGGCATGTGCTTCGCATCGCGACGGAATGGGCGTTTCCTGCCGCGCGAATATCGCACGACCGCGAGTAGCGATTTGGGCAATTCGCGCGATCCTTGATCTGCGCGCCTCTGCTTGCGGCCCGAGCTTCGAACGCCTTCGAGCGCATGCTCTGAGGGGGCAGCGAAGGAGGAGGCCATGGGATGTGTTTTCTGCGACGGCGCCGGCGGCGAGATCCTTTGGGAGAACGACAAGTGTCGTGCGGTATGGGCGTACGAGGCTGACTATCCGGGCCTCTGTAGGGTGATCTGGGACGGACATGTGAAGGAAATGACCGAGCTGGACCCTACGGACAGGAGTGCGATCATGCGCGCCGTGTTCGCGCTGGAGCAAGCGCTGATCGAGGTTCTAGAGCCGGACAAGATCAATCTTGCGAGTCTCGGCAACCAGGTTCCACACCTACATTGGCACGTTGTTCCCCGCTTCAAGGATGACCCGCACTGGCCCTTTGCAATCTGGGGTCGGCAGGTGCGAGAAGGAGGGCACCCGCTACCGCCCGACTTCGCAATGAGCATGCGCCGCACGCTCGATCAACTCCTTAGCACCCGGCGGAAGAGGTAGAAACGACCACCGCACAGTAGGCCAACGCTGCGCTTGGTTTCGGACGATGTATCTAGTCGGAATCGGCGGATTCGGCCGCTGGTTCGTGCGCCGGGTTCGGAGTGCGGACGAGCGAGCGAGCTGCGGGGAACACGACGGTGAACGTGCTGCCTTTGCCGGGTTCGCTTTCGATCTCGAGGCGCGCCTGGTGACGTGACAGCACGTGCTTCACGATCGCTAGCCCGAGTCCGGTTCCGCCTGAAGCGCGCGACCGACTGCGATCCACCCGGTAGAACCGCTCCGTCAAGCGCGGGATGTGGTGGGGTTCGATGCCGATACCGGTGTCACGGACAGAAAAGACCGGTTCATTGTCGTGTTTCGACCAGAAGACCTCGATCTCGCCGTGTTCGGGGGTGTAACGCACGGCGTTGCCAATCAGATTGAACAAGGCGCTGCGCAGTTCCTCGGCACTGCCCCTTACGCCGGCTTCGCTCTCTACTCGTAGGACGAAGCGATGCTTACCGTTGCTGAGAGCTTGGGCGTCCTGAACCAGCGCACGTGCCATCTCCGACACGTCGACGAAGTCCTCACGCAGCGGATTCTGGGCGCTTTCCAATTTGGACAGAGTCAGCAGGTCCTCCACCAACCGCTGCATACGAGTGGCCTGCTCGCTCATCAGTTGCAACGAGCGTCGTAGCATATCGGGATCCGGCTCACGCATATCCGACAATGTCTCGAGGAATCCGCCTAGGACCGTGAGGGGGGTGCGCAGCTCGTGCGAGACGTTGGCGACGAAGTCCCTGCGCGTGGTCTCCATCCGTTCCCAGCGCGTGATGTCACGGGACAGCAACAGCTTCTCGCTGTCTCCATAGGGAACCAGCTGAACCGACAGCGTCAGCTCTTGTTCATTGCGCGACAGGCGCAGCAGCAACGGTTCACGGTAGTTGCGCGTCTCGAGATACTCTTGGAACTGAGGCATGCGCACGAGATAAGTTATCTGCTGGCCGCGATCGCGTTGACTGGACAAACCGAAATAAGCCTCCGCCGTCGGGTTGCACCACTCGATCCGATCACTGTCGTCAAGCACGATCACGCCCTCTGGAAGCGCGGCGCCGGCCTGCTGGAAACGCTCGAGTGCAGCCGAAAGGCGGGATTCTATTTGTGTCTGACGACGAAGCAACCGGGCGATGAGAGCAAAGATATCTTGCCAGGCGCCGCTTCCCGCGGGAAGCGCGGCCCAGCTCGGGTTCCCTAGCCAGTGGTACAAGCGGGAGAGATTGAGAACGTGATGGAAGAGGATCGGAGCGAGGCCGATTGACCATGCTGCTGCCGCTGCGACGCCACCCAGGATCGGCCAAAGTATCAGCGCGGCGACGCTTACGACTGCAATCGCGACCAGAGGCCGTCCCCACAGCTTGAGCACTACGCTAACTCCCTCAAGGGCCAGAACGGCCCGCGTAAGACGCTGCGGAATTATCCCAGAATTTGCCAGTCCGCCGGCGTTCGGCAGGCCTAACGACAGCAGCCTGCGAAAGCAGAGTGCATTTACGCGGGACGACACGGCGCCGCCACGCTCGACGCGGTTTTCAGCTAAATCAACTATTGGACAGACGGTAACCTGCGCCGCGTACCGTCTGGATCAATCGATCATGCTTGGAGGGTTCCAAGGCTTTGCGCAATCGGCGGATGTGGACATCGACTGTGCGTTCTTCCACAAACACGTGGTCACCCCATACTTGATCCAGCAGTTGCGTGCGCGAGTGAACGCGCTCCGGGTGCGTCATGAGGAAGTGCAGCAGACGAAATTCGGTCGGCCCCAAGTGCACCTGCTCACTGTCCGCGGTGACCCGATGAGTGGAAGGGTCGAGGCTGAGCAAGCCCGCCTGGACCATATCATCGGTCATCTGCGGGGACCGGCGACGCAGCACCGCCTTGACCCTGGCATTTAGTTCGCGCGGCGAGAATGGTTTGGTGATGTAGTCGTCCGCCCCGGTGTCCAGGCCCGTCAATTTGTCCTGCTCGTCGGCGCGGGCTGTGAGCATGATTATGGGAATCGACTTCGTGCGCTTATCAGCCCGCAGGCGCCGCGCCAATTCAATACCGGACAGTCCCGGCAGCATCCAATCCAGAAGGACCAAATCCGGCAAGGCATCTTGCACCAGCCGAATGGCTTGTTCCGCGTTGTCTGCGCGCAAGGGCTGGTGGCCGGCCTGCTTTAAGTTGTAGGCGATCAGCTCCTGAATTGCAGGTTCGTCCTCGATTACCAGCACTGTTGCCGGCATTCAGTTCTCCAAGTAAGGAATTGCGCGGGTGCAAGCATATGAAAGCATTGTTACAGCGCCGTTACAGGCCGTCGAAGCTCCGCGCTGGACAAGGGTCGGTTATCATCCGTGCTCCCCACGCCATCGGATGGCAAGCCTGTACCCCAGTTGAACCAATGAGCATACTCCAGCCCACGGAGATTACCTTGCATCAGGCCTCCCGGCTGGTCGAGATCGCTTTTTCGGACGGTGCAGTGTTCCGCCTGCCTTGCGAGTTTTTGCGGGTTAACTCGCCATCCGCAGAGGTTCGAGGCCACGGGACCGGTCAGGAGGTGCTGCAGGTGGGAAAACGTGACATTCAAATCACGGCAATCGAGCCCGTCGGGAGTTACGCTGTTCGCCTCGTTTTCTCGGATGGTCATGATACGGGGCTCTACTCCTGGGACTATCTCTATCACCTCGGCAAAGATCAAGATCGGCTGTGGCGCGAATACCTCGAGCGGCTCGCCCGTGCCGGGGCTAGTCGAGACCCGGACCGCGGCGTCAAAGACCCCATAGTGGCCCGGTCGGGGCCGGCCGCAGGCTGGAAGAAGCTGTAGCAGCTGGCGCGAGACCGTGACGAGCCCGAGCAACAAGACGACCGACTTCGGCTTCGAGGCTGTGCCCGAGAACGAGAAGACAGGGCGCGTTGCGGGGGTGTTTCACTCTGTAGCCGCACGCTACGACTTGATGAACGACCTCATGTCCGCCGGCCTGCATCGCCTTTGGAAGCTGTTTGCGGTTGCGCGCAGCGGGGTACGCCCTGGCCAACGGGTGTTGGACGTGGCCGGCGGCACCGGCGACCTAGCCCGCCTCTTTGCACAGCGCGTCGGCCCGTCAGGGCAAGTGGTCTTTACCGATATCAATGCCAGCATGCTGTGGCGCGGCCGCGACCGGCTGGTCAACGCCGGCATTGTGACGCCAGTGGTTCAATGCGACGCCGAACGATTGCCCTTCGCCGATGAGTATTTCGACTGCACCTCCATCGGATTCGGATTGCGCAATGTCACGCGCAAGACCGACGCGTTGCGGGAAATGGTGCGCGTGCTGCGCCCAGGGGGTTGTGTCCTCGTTCTGGAGTTCTCTCATGCATGGGCCCCGCTCCAGCCGCTCTACGATGCCTATTCGTTTCACGTCCTGCCTGCGCTTGGCCGCTTGATCGTGGGAGACGAAGCCAGCTATCGCTATCTCGCAGAGTCGATCCGCGTGCAACCGTCCCAGGAGCAGCTGAAGACGATGATGGAGGACGTCGGATTGGAACGGGTTGAGTACTGGAACCTGAGTGCCGGAGTAGTTGCACTGCACCGCGGGTTTCGTTTCTAGGGGGCTTGGTCACCATGCTCTCCGGCCCGGCTGCAGCGGCGATCAACCATCTGTTGCGTGGCGTCGACTGGGCGCGCGCCCGCCTCGAACCATTTGCAGGGCGCAGCGTCCGCTTCGAGGTCCCGCCATTGTCAGCCACTTTCACAGTGCGCGTCGATGGTCGCATGCTGCCGTCGGGATCGAAGGTCAAGCCGACGACAGTTGTGCGCCTTTCCGCGTCGGCGCTGGTTCGTCTGCTCTGGCTGCACGATGTCTCGGCACGCCAGGAGGCCGAGGTCGAGGGTGACACAGCGTTTGCCTCAGCATTGACAGGTGTCCTCGGCGGTCTGCGGTGGGATGTCGAAGAGGATTTGAGCAGGATGATCGGAGATCCGGCCGCACACCGATTGAGTCAAACCGGCGCGAGCCTGCTTACCTGGCAAGCGAAGACGGCATCCAACCTGGTTCATGCGCTTGCCGAGTACTGGACTGAAGAGGAACCCTTGATCGTTGCCGGGGAATCCTTGCGGCAGTTCGCATGGGCGGTGGACATCTTGCGCGACGACGCGGCGCGATTGGAGAAACGCATCGCCCGCCTCATGCGGTTCACCGCAGTGCCGCGCAACAGCATCTGAAACGCGGGCACTTCCCCGACAATGCGTCTGTTTCGCCTGTTCATCATTGTGTCGGTGGCTTTCCGCTTCGGGCTGGACGAGTTCCTGCTCGGTCATGAGCGAGTCCGGGTGCTGCGGGTGCTGGTGCGTCGGCTCTCGTTCTGGCGCCGTCTCGATCAACCGCGCGCCGTACGCCTGCGCCTGGCCCTGGAGAACCTCGGCCCGATATTCGTGAAATTTGGGCAAGTGCTGTCCACGCGTCGCGATCTGCTCCCGGCCGACATCGCGGATGAACTGGCTAAGCTGCAGGACCGAGTACCTCCGTTCGATTCTGACGTAGTAGTGATGACCCTGGAGCGTGTCTACGGCAAACCCCTGCGCGAGGTGTTTGCAAGCTTCGACGTGACGCCCGTAGCCAGCGCATCGGTAGCACAAGTTCACCTGGCACGATTGCCCGACGGGAGAGAGGCCGCAGTGAAAATTCTGCGCCCTGGAATAGCCCGCGTAATCGGTCACGATGTGGCGTTGATGTACAGTGCCGCGGCTCTGATCGAACTGCTTTGGAAGGAGGGCAAGCGACTCAAGCCGCGTGAAGTTGTCGCCGAATTCGAGCGTCATCTGCGCGACGAACTCGATCTCATGCTGGAAGCGGCCAACGCCAGTCAGTTGCGGCGCAACTTTGCCGACTCCGCGCTGCTCCGGGTGCCCGAGATCTACTGGGATTGGTGCTCGAGCGAAGTCATGGTAATGGAGAGGATGACCGGGACCCCGGTCAGTCAGGTCGACGTGTTGCGCGGCCAGGGTGTGGACATTCCGGAGCTGGCGCGCTACGGCGTGGAAATCTTCTTCATGCAGGTGTTCCGCGATGGCTTTTTCCATGCCGACATGCATCCCGGAAACATCTTGGTCGATGCGCAAGGCAGTTACATTGCGCTCGACTTCGGCATCATGGGCACGCTTACCGATGTCGACAAGAACTATCTGGCGCAGAATTTTCTTGCCTTCTTTCGGCGCGACTATCGTCGAGTGGCTCAGGCTCATCTCGAGGCGGGATGGGTTCCGAAAGACACGCGCGTGGACGAGTTCGAAAACGCAATTCGCGCGGCGTGCGAACCCGTCTTCGCCAAGCCCCTCAAAGAAATATCCTTCGGGCGCGTCCTGCTGCGGCTGTTCCAGACCTCGCGTCGATTCAACGTAGAAATCCAGCCGCAGCTGGTGTTACTGCAGAAGACGCTGCTCAATATCGAGGGCTTGGGTCGGGACCTCGACCCCGAGCTCGATCTGTGGAAGACGGCCAAGCCATATCTCGAGCGCTGGATGTCAGAGCAGATGGGATGGCGTGCCTTTGCGCGTCATGTGCGCGAAGAGGCGCCCTACTGGGGCATCATGCTGCCTCAGCTTCCGCGGCTGTTGCATCGGAGCCTTGCCGATGACGAAACCGAAGCGCTGACCGATCAGCTTGCAGCGATGAGGGCCCGGCAAAAGGGCCAGACGCGCTGGCTTGCCGGCGTCGTTCTCTTGCTCGCCGCGCTGCTTGCCGTCGAACTACTCCACTTACTGAGTTGACTGCAGGCGCGACCGCTGCCACTTTGGCGGCGGGTTGCGGAGCCTTGGAGTCATACCCTCACACCGGGTGGGTCTTGGCCCATTCGGACTATTCCAAGCCGACCTTCCCGTAAAGCCCCTGGCTTTCCCCTGCCGAATCGTCCGGCGCCGCCTTAAGCGCAGGGCCGTTCATCAAATTGTCATAGTGGTTCCGCAGAATTCCCACGCCGACGCAACGAAGCTGCGGCCAAGCGAGGGCCCGGGCTATTCGTTTGCCTTGGTTCTTACGGCGGTACTCACTTGACCAGGAGAGAACTCAATGGCGTTCCGACGCAAATTGCCGGTTCGGAGCAGCATCGCTGCGGCGGTCGCTGCCGTGGCCCTGCTCGGTCTACCAGCCGGGCGAGCCAGCGCGCAGAGCGATCCGATGGACGACCTTTTGGACAAGCTCAAGAGCAAGGGCGTACTGTCTGATGACGAGTACCAGACATTGAAGAAGGCGCGCGAAGACGAACAGATCGAATTGCGCAACGAGCGCCGGCGGCAGGCGCAAAAGGCGGCTCAGGATGCGGCAAAGGAAGAGGCAGCCGTCCAGGAGGCCGCCAAGAAACCCAAGTTCGACGCCAGCCCCGGGATCAAAAGCATCCAACTATTTGGGGATGTGCGGCTGCGCTACGAGAGCCGTGCGGCGACCTCCACATTTCCCGTAAACGGGATTCCGGGCGGGCCACTGGGCGAGACGGACGACCGCTGGCGTTACGCGGTTCGCATCGGCATCCGTGGTGATCTGGTGGACAGTTGGTTCTACGGATTGCGCTTCGACACCAGCACCAACCCGCGCTCCTCCTGGGTGACCTTCGGGAATAACGTAAGCGGAACGGGAGGTGGAGCAGCGCCCTATGGTAAGGGCGGTGACGGCATCCAGGTCGGCCAAGCCTATATCGGGTGGCGAGCGACTCCCTGGCTAACGATCCAAGCGGGCAAGATGCCCAATCCCGTCTACACGACGCCCATGGTGTGGGACCCGGACATCAACCCGGAGGGCATAGCGGAGCGGCTCAACTTTGCCCTGAACGACCAATTGACCTTGTTTGGCAACTTCGGCCAATACGTCTACCAGAGTTTCAACCCTCAATCGACCGGTGGAAACCTGGGGTTCGCCAATCACGACGGCTACCAGTTCGCCTGGCAAGGAGGAGTGAATTACAAGTTCGCGGAAGCCACTTCGGCCAAGGTGGCGATCGGCTGGTACAACTATGCGGGGTTTGCCTCGCCTGAGCCCTTCTACAGGGTACAGAATCCGAACGGCCTCTTTGGCCCCTTCGCCAACGGCCCGCAGAATACTTTCCCCAATAGCGCGGCCGGTCTAGCGTTCGCGAACGGGGTCAATAATCTGAGTTACTTTGAGGTCCCCTGGGAGTTCAACTTTCCCATCGGGAGCGGGGGAGTTCTCGGACGCGCCTTCGGTGATATCGCCTATAACACTCAGGCCGACCAGCGCGCCGCGAAGGGCAGCTACGGATCTCTAGGCAGCCAGGGTTTGGCTTGGCAAGCTGGCCTCGCCGTTGGTACCAGCATAGGCCTGACGATGAATCAGGTCGCCGCCAAGAAGAACGCATGGGAGGCGCGCGCCTACTGGCAGCAGCTCGATCTCAATGCGCTCGACCCCAACCTCACTGACTCCGACTTCTTCGAAGGCCGCACCAATCTGCAGGGGATGTTCCTGGCGGCTGCCTACAGCCCAACCGATGCCATTATCACCACCGTGCGGTACGGAATTGCGCATCGCGTGAATGGCGCAGGCCCGACCCCGGGTAGCAACCCCGACATGCCGAATGTTCAGCCCATCGACAGCTACAGGCTTCTGCAGTTCGATTTGACCTGGAAGTTCTGATCGTCGCCGCCAAGCTGAGCTCGCTTTATCGCGTGATCTCAGCCGGCCCGACTTGCCTCGTGCGGGCCTCCCCACGAATCATCCGGGTTAGAATGCGCGCTTTGTCCCAAGCCCGGCGATGGCGCTTCTGGAAATTCGCGACGTCACTCGACGTTTCGGCGACTTCGTCGCCGTAGATCGCGTAACTCTCAGCATCCAAGCGGGCGAATTCTTCTGCCTTCTCGGCCCTTCTGGCTGCGGGAAGACCACGCTATTGCGGATGGTGGCCGGGTTTGACGCCCCCGACGGCGGCGGCATCTCGCTGGACGGCATGGATATGTCCGGCGTTCCGCCGGAAAGGCGCAGCGTCCATACCGTGTTCCAAAGCTATGCCCTGTTTCCGCACATGACAGTAGCGGACAACGTCGGCTTTCCGCTCAAGATGGCGCGACTGCCACCGCCTGAAATCAAGGCGCGAGTGGACGCAGCGTTGGAAGACGTGTCGCTGGAGGGTTTCGCCGGACGCTATCCGAACGAACTTTCTGGGGGCCAACGTCAGCGAGTCGCCGTCGCCCGTGCCCTGATCAACCGACCGAAGCTCTTGCTGCTGGATGAACCGCTCGCGGCGCTGGACGCCAAGCTCAAAGAGCGGATGCAATTGGAACTCATCACGTTGCAGAAGGAGGTGGGCATCGCTTTCATCTATGTAACACACGATCAGCAAGAAGCGCTCGCGTTGTCGCATCGTATCGCCGTTATGAACCACGGCCGGGTCGAGCAGACGGACGAACCTTCGAAGATCTACAGTTTTCCGAAAAATCGCTTCGTTGCGGATTTCATCGGCACCTGCAACATCCTCGACGCGCGGGTTGCACGTGTAGACGGAGGGCGGATGCAACTGCAGATCGAGGGCCTCGGCGAGGTGGCTGCCCTTCGGACCGACAGCACTGCCACCGGTGGCAAGGGTGTGCTGGCCTTGCGGCCCGAGCAGGTAGCCATCGGACAGCAGTTGGCGCCGAACACAGACGAGAATCACTTCGCTGGCAAGGTGTTCGACTTTCTTTACCTCGGCGACGTGACCGTGTACGTGGTCGAATTGCCTAATGGAAGCCGCGTAGAGGCAATGCTGCCGAATTCGGCGCCGGGACGCGCGAAGTTCTTCGAAGCAGGCGATTCGGTCGAGATCAGTTGGCGTATCGACGCCGGCCGCTTCCTCACCGACTGAGTGACGGAGCAATCCGATGAGCCGGCGCCTCAACCTCTGGCTGATCAGCGGCCCCCCGCTGGTCTATCTGTTGGTCTTCTTCGCAATCCCAACGCTCATCATGGTGCTGGCCTCGTTCCGTCTTCCAGGCGAGTTCGGTGGATTGGCGCCGCTTGTGGAGCGCGGCGACGATGGCGCACGAGTCATCAACCTGACGCTGGAGAATTACCAGCGCTTCTTCTCGGATGCCCTGTACGCCGAGTTGTTCCTCAAGTCGTTCTGGTATGCGGTGGTCACGACTTTCCTTTGCCTCGCGATCGCTTTTCCGCTCGCTCTGCTCATTGCACGAAGTCCAAGAAGTCACCGCGATCTATTGGTGCTGCTCGTGATCCTGCCTTTCTGGAGCAACTTTCTGATCAGGGTATATGCATGGATGATTATTCTCGGGCCGCAGTCCGTATTCGCCGGGACCTTCAACGCGTTTCTGCATCTATTCGGTATGGGGCCAGTGCGACTGCTGTTCACGCCATTCGGGGTTGTCATCGGCTTGGTTTATGTGCATTTGCCTTTCATGGTGCTCCCGCTGTACGCCAACCTCGAAAAACATGACCCGGCTCTGCTCGACGCC
>Ga0335083_10012628_pt1 | contig 10094 bp, 9 predicted proteins | sample Lox_Sample_42_FD_206716 | JGI IMG/M metagenome (GOLD analysis project Ga0335083, IMG submission 206716) | Soil microbial communities from Loxahatchee National Wildlife Refuge, Florida, United States - Lox_Sample_4.2 | ecosystem: Environmental > Terrestrial > Soil > Wetlands | place: USA: Florida...
GGGGCGGTTCGAAGGAACCCGGAATCTCGAGATTCCGGGTTCGATGCTTATGAATCGCCCCGGAATGACGGAGTAGACGGTTGGCGGCGCTCCATGACAGCCTCACTCAAGGATACATCCGCACCTTTCTCCACCCGCCCTCAGGCGTGTCACGGCGGAATTCGATGCGGTCGTGCAGGCGGAAGGGGCGGTCGTGCCAGAACTCCATGCGCAACGGCGCAATGCGCCAGCCGCTCCAGCCCGGCGGACGCGGCACCTCGCCGATCACATACTTCGCCGCCACCCTGGCGATCGCCTGCTCGAAGGCAAAGCGGCTCTCGAGCGCCTCCGACTGCTTAGAGGCCCAGGCGCCGATCTGGGCCTGCTTCGGGCGGGTGGCGAAATAGGCGTCGGCTTCGGCTTCGCTCACCCGCGTCACCAGGCCGCGGACGCGGACCTGCCGGCGCAGCGATTTCCAATGGAAGAGCAGGGCGGCCTTGGGATTTGAGGCGAGTTCGCGGCCCTTCTGGCTCGCAATGTGGCTGTAGAAGACAAAGCCGTCGGTGTCGTAACCCTTCATCAACACCATGCGGACGTCGGGCAGCCCCTCGGCGTCGACCGTCGACAGTGCCATGGCATTGGGATCATTGGGTTCCGATTTCACCGCCTCACTGAACCAGTCCGCAAACAGCGCGAACGGCTCCTCGGCCGCGGTGAAATCACCTGATGTTAAGGGTGTCTGTTGTTTGATGGAGGTCGTGTCGTTCATGTAGCGGAGCCGATGTTTGCGTATCCCCGGCGCAGAAAGCCAGCCGAGGTGTAGCCAAGCCCTATATAGGGCATGGGGCGGCGTTGGCCTATCGCCGATCTCAGCCGGGGGCTGTGCTCTTACATTGATTCTGATCGCCTTGAGCACCGGCGGTTGCAGCCTGTCGCGTTCCGGCGCCGATGGCAGCTTGGCCAAATATTCGGACGACGACGTCACAGGCTCAATTCCGCAGCCGGCGCCACCGAAGGAGCCGACCGAGACCGATCTCGCCTTTGCCCGCACTGCCGCCTCCGACGTGCTGACCAAGGGCGACAAGGACGCGAGCCAGCCTTGGGAAAATCCACAGACCGGTGCGCGGGGCTCGGTGACGCCGCTCGCCTCAGCCTACGCTGCCGAGGACGGCCGCACCTGCCACGACTTCCTGGCAAGCTATGTGAATGGCGAGACCGAAAGCTGGCTGCAGGGCGCCGCCTGCCGGGGCGGCAATGGTAGATGGGAAATTCACACGCTAAAACCCTGGAAGCGGGGGTAGAAGCGAACTTCGTCATGAGTCGGCTCGCTTCATCTGTTTCTTTGGGAGAGGTGAAGAAGCCCGTTGCAAAAATGCAACGAAAACACCAGATCAAGGGCAACTGGGCCGGAAGGCCTCCTGCTGAGTTATAATCGGGATTTCCGAGAAGGAGTTTTGAGGGATGCGCGACCCCTATGAGGTCTTGGGGGTGCCGCGGAGCGCGAGCGCTGCGGCCATCAAGAGCGCCTATCGCAAGCTCGCCAAGAAGCACCACCCTGACAGCAACAAGAACGATCCGAAGGCTGCCGAGCGCTTTGCCGAGATCAATTCGGCCAACGAGATCCTGGGCGACGAGGACAAGCGCAAGCAGTTCGATCGCGGCGAGATCGATGCGGAGGGCAAGCCGCGCTTCACCGGATTTCCGGGCGGCGGCGCGCGCGGCCGCGCCGGTCCCGGCGGGTTCGAGACTTACACCTTCCGATCCGGCGGCGGCCCGGGCGGTCCCGATGCCAATGCGTTCGAGGATATTCTCAACAGCATGTTCGGCGGCGCCGCCGGCGCCCGTGCCCGCCGTTCGGGCGGCGCGGGAGCGGGGGCCGGTGCGCATCCGTTCGAATTCGAAATGGGCGGGGTCGGGGTCGATCTCGACCTCAATGTCGCCATGACCGTGTCGCTGGAAGAGGCGGTCAAAGGCGGCGAGAAGCGGGTGCGGCTGCCGACCGGCAAGGAGCTCAATGTCAAGATTCCGGCTGGCGTCTCCGCGGGCCAGACCATCCGGCTGAAGGGCCAGGGCGAGACTGCGCCCGGCCATCCGCCCGGCGACCTCCTGATCACGATCAGCATCGCGCCACATCCCCACTTCAAGGTGGACGGCAATGATCTCAAGCTCGAACTGCCGGTCACGCTCTATGAAGCCGTGCTGGGCGGCAAGGTCCGCGTGCCGACGCTGACCGGGGCGGTCGAATTGTCGATCCCGAAGAACACCTCCTCGGGCCGCACCTTCCGCCTCAAGGGCAAGGGGCTGCCCAAGTCGGGCGCCGCGAATGGCGACTTGCTGGTGACCACCAGGATCATGCTACCGGACGGGAACGATGCCGAGCTTGAAGCATTGATGCAGAAGTGGCGCGACTCCCATCCCTATAATCCGCGCAGCGATCTGTAATCTCCGCTCCTCGCGTGCCAGCACCCCGATTGATGATTTGAAGAAGAAGGCGGGAAAAAAAGGTGCGGCCTCGAGGGGGGACCAGCGCGGTACAAAACCCCGGCTCGAGGCCGCTTGCGTCGATCGGCGGATCGAACGCACGCTCATTTTCTCGTGAGCAAGCGGTGCGATATTGAGACGCACACAAGGCTTGATTCCAGATTTTCAATGTCCGGATTGCGGCGTATCCTTTTCACCACGCTCACAGCACGCAATATGTAGTAAGCGCGCTGCTAAGAAGGGTCGTCGGAGTTTGCGTGGCCGGCCGCTCAGCCGCCGTTCTTCTCGACCTGCTCGTAGACGGCGCGGGCTACCTGCGCGAGGCGCTCGCGGTCGTTGCCGCCGCTCACGACATAGCCGACGCCGCGGTCGGCCCAGAACATGGCGCTGTCCTTGTCGAACGTGGTGGTGCGCATTTGCGCAGCCTTCATCGCAGCCTTAGCAGTATAGATGGTGAAGCGCTCGCCGGAGGAGCTCTCATACATCAGGAACGACGCCGGGCCGTTCGGACCGGGCAGCAGCCGCCCGCCGACCAGCTTCAACCCGGTCGAGGCGAGTTCGGGCGCGCGCACGTCCCAGCCGCAGCGTTTGGTCAGCCATTGCTGCAGATGGGTGCGCTCGCTGCCCGGGACCTCCACGGGATGGCGCACTTCGACCACATAGAGCCGGTGCGCGTCCAGCGCGTCCTCGGTGAAGCTCTGCATCTGGGACGGAGCAGCGGCCTCGCCCCGCGCGAACCAGCCGACGCCGCCGCCCGCCACGAAGGCGATCAGCGCTGCCGCAATCGAGCCATAGATGAAGCGCCGCGGCTGCCGCTCCAGTCGCTCCAGCTCCAGCCGCTGCGGCACCGGCTCGTTGGCGACGGAGTCGTAGCGCTCATGCAGCGCTTCCGCCATCGCGCGCCAGGACTGCACCCGCTCGGCGTCCTCGGGGTGAGCGGCAAGCCAGGCCTCGACGTCGCCGCTGCGCTCGGCTGGCAGCTCGCGGTCGACATAGGCGTGTAGCTCGTCCTCGGTGACGGGAATGGTGCGGTCGGTCATGGCCATCGTCTCATCGCAATCAAATCCGGCAAATTTCGCATCACTTCACCCGGCGCAGCGCTGGCCGCTCCCCGTCGAGGGAGGCTTTGACATGGGCGCGCGCCCGCGCCAGCCGTGACATCACGGTGCCGATCGGCACACCCTGGATGTCGGCGACCTCGCGGTAACTCAATCCCTCCAGCACCACCAGCAGGAGCACCGCGCGCTGCTCCTCGACCAGGGTCGAGAGCGCCCGTGCGATGTCGCGGCCCTCGGCCTCGGTGCCGCTGGCGTCGGGATTGTTGTCGAGCAGCGGCATGAATTGCGGCCGGCGCGCCAGGCTCCGCCTGCGGTTCTTGTTCAGATTGGTCAGGATCGTATAGAGCCAGCTCCTGACGTCGCCACCGAGAAACAGCCGCTCCGAACGCAGCGCGCGGACCAGCGTGTCCTGCACGAGATCGTCGGCAATATCGGCATCGCGCGCGAGCGCGCGGGCATAGCGGCGCAGGGCCGGGATCATGGCTTCGACACTCTGGCGAAACGCGCTCATTTGCGGGCTCGTCTTAAACTTTCGACGGGGCCGCGCCAATCTTGCGCGCGCGTCCGTCACTGGAGAACCCCGAAATGCGTTGCCTATTCCGGCAGTTAGATTGGGACTGTACCGCGAAGACGTGCTGGTGTACCTCCAAATGCACCGTCATTCCGGGATGGCACGAAGGACCAGACCCGGAATCTCGAGATTCCGGGCTCGGTGCTCGCACCGCCCCGGAATGACGGAGCAATAAATCACTTTCGAAGCGGGAAGGCGTAGATGGCGCAGATTTCGGGTCTGATGCAGGGCAAGCGCGGGGTGGTCCTCGGGGTGGCCAATAATCGCTCGATCGCCTGGGGCATCGCGAAAGCGTGCCATGCGGCGGGAGCAGAGATCGCGCTGACCTTCCAGGGCGAGGCGCTGAAGAAGCGGGTCGAGCCGCTGGCAGCCGACATCGGCGGGCTCGTGCTCGGCCATTGCGACGTCACGGACGCCGCGACCATCGATGCCGTGTTCGACGTTTTGAAGGAGAAGTGGGGCAAGATCGATTTCGTCGTGCACGCCATCGCCTTCTCCGACAAGGACCAGCTCGACGGCCGCTATCTCGAGACCACTGCCGAGAATTTCTCCAAGACCATGCTGATCAGCTGCTACTCGCTCACCGCGGTTGCCCAGCGGGCCGAGAAGCTCCTGACCGACGGCGGCTCGATCCTGACGCTGACCTATTACGGCGCCGAGAAATGGATGCCGCATTACAACGTGATGGGTGTGGCGAAAGCGGCGCTGGAGGCCAGTGTGCGCTACCTCGCCGCCGACCTCGGCGAGAAGAACATCCGGGTCAATGCCATCTCCGCCGGTCCGATCAAGACGCTGGCTGCGTCGGGCATCGGCGACTTCCGCTATATACTGAAGTGGAACGAATATAACGCGCCGATGCGCCGCACGGTGAGCATCGAGGATGTCGGCGATAGTGCGCTCTATCTGCTCTCCGACATGTCGCGCGGCGTCACCGGCGAAGTGCATCATGTCGATTCCGGCTATCACGTCGTCGGCATGAAGCGGCCGGACGCGCCCGACATCTCGCTGGCGAAGGATTAGTCCATAAGCCGCAATGCCCGTGCCCACGATCTATTACCTCCGCCACGGCGAGACCGACTGGAACAGGACGGGCAGGCTGCAGGGCACGCTGGACATCCCGCTCAACGATCTCGGGCGCGAGCAGGCGGTGCATGCAGGGCGCGTGCTCGGCGGCCTCATTGCGCGCGACGGTCATGACAAGCAGACGCTGCCCTTCGTCGCGAGTCCGCTCGGGCGGGCGCGCACGACCATGGAGCTTGTGCGGGCGCAATTGCAGCTGCCCCCGTCCGACTATGCGCTCGACGACCGGCTGCGCGAGATCGGATACGGCAGCTGGGAAGGACGGACGCTCGCCGAAGCCGAGGCGCAGGATCCGGACCTGTTCGCACGGCGCATCGAGGACAAATGGGAGGTGGGCGCGCCCGGCGGCGAGACCTATCTCGACGTGCAGCGGCGCATGCAGGCCTGGTACGATGATCTGCGGACCGACATTGTCGCGGTTGCCCATGGCGGCACTGCGCGGGCGCTCATGGTCGCACTCGGCTTCGAGACCCCGCAAAGCGCGGCCGAACTCTATATCCAGCAGGGCGTGGTCTATGTGTTCGGCCGCGACGGGCTGACGAAATATGGTTAAGGGCTGACGTCATTCCGGGGCGATGCGTAGCATCGAACCCGGAATCTCGAGATTTTCGGGTTCGGTCCTTTCGGACCGCCCCGGAATGACGTTGACAAACAGCATGCGCGCGACCCAATAGCACCATGTCCTTCAACACTTTCGGCCACATGTTCCGCGTCACCACCTTTGGCGAGAGCCATGGGGTGGCGATCGGCTGCGTGGTCGACGGCTGCCCGCCGCTGATTGCGCTCACTGAGCCCGACATCCAGCGCGACCTCGATCGCCGACGTCCCGGACAGTCGCGCTTCACCACCCAGCGCCAGGAGCCGGACCAGGTGAAGATACTGTCGGGCGTGATGCCCCATCCGGAAACCGGCGTGCAGGTGACGACGGGCACGCCGATTGCGCTTTTGATCGAGAACACCGACCAGCGCTCCAAGGACTATTCCGAGATCAAGGACAAGTTCCGACCGGGCCATGCCGACTTCACCTATGAGGCCAAATACGGCCTGCGCGACTATCGTGGCGGCGGGCGCTCGTCGGCGCGGGAGACTGCGATGCGCGTGGCCGCGGGTGCGATCGCGCGCAAGATCCTACCCGACGTGAAGGTGCGCGGCGCGCTGGTGCAGATGGGCCCGTACAGGATCAATCGTGCGAATTGGGACTGGGAGGAGGTCGATCGCAATCCCTTCTTCTGCCCGGACAAGGAGAAGGCTGGATTTTTCGCGGACTATCTCGACGGCATTCGCAAGAACGGATCCTCGATCGGCGCGGTCATCGAAGTGGTCGCGGAGGGCGTGCCGGCCGGTCTCGGCGCGCCGATCTATGCCAAGCTCGACGCCGAGCTTGCGGCCGCGCTGATGAGCATCAATGCGGTCAAGGGCGTCGAGATCGGCACGGGATTTGCCGCGGCCGAATTATCGGGCGAGGAGAACGCCGACGAGATGCGCAGCGGCAATGACGGCACGCGCTTTCTGTCCAACCATGCCGGGGGCATCCTGGGCGGCATCTCCACCGGCCAGCCGGTGGTCGCGCGCTTTGCGGTGAAGCCGACCTCCTCGATCCTCACCCCGCGCCAGACCGTCGATCGCGCCGGCCAGGAGACCGAGATCCTGACCAAAGGCCGCCACGATCCCTGCGTCGGCATCCGCGCGGTGCCCGTGGGCGAAGCGATGATGGCCTGCGTGCTGGCGGACCATTTCCTGCGCCATCGCGGCCAGGTGGGGAAGTAGCCCAACCTCCGCTGTCATGCCCCGCGCAGGCGGGCATCCAGTACGCCGCGGCTTCTCGGCAAGAGCTTCGACATCTCTGGAGTACTGCGTCGCCCGCCTTCGCGGGCGATGACGCGCGAATGAGGGCCGTGCCCCGTGCCTCACGCGAACTGATAATCGGCCGGATCGAGCCTTGACGTCATCTGCCAATACTCCACCAGACGCCACGGCGTGATCGCGAACACGCGGCCGTGGCGGTTGCGGTACCAATTGGTCATGCCCTTGTGGGTCCACACCATGCCGGCATGCATGGCGTCGACCTTGCGGTTGTAGTCCTCGTAGACCTCTGGCCTGCATTCGATCGAGCGGTGGCCGCCCTCGTACAGCGCGCGCAGCGCCAGCATCATGTGACGCACCCCGCATTCGGTCATGAAGATCTGGTTGCCGCCATGGGCAAGACCCGTGTTCGGGCCGGTGAGAATGAACAGGTTCGGAAAGTGCGGGACGGTCAGGCCCATATAGGCCCTGGCATCATCGTCGCCCCAGAAGGCGTGCAGCTCACGACGCTGCCGGCCGAACACCTGCATCGGGAACAGCATCTTGCTTGCAAGGAAGCCGGTGGCGAACACCAGCGCATCGGCGCGCCAGATCTGTCCATCCCTGGTCTTGACGCCTTCTGGCACGATCGCCTCGATATGCTCCGTGATGAGATCGACATTGTCGCGCTTGAGCATCCTGAACCAGTGATTGTCGATCAGGATGCGCTTGCCATAGGCGGGATAATCGGGAACGACCTTCGCGAGCAGATCGGGACGGTCCTTTAGCTCGGCACGCATGTGCCGCTCCATGAAGCGGCGGTGCTTCTCGTTCACCGCATTCAGCGAGTGCTCCTGGTCCGGCCAGTCGGGATCCACTTTCAGCGCGGCGTGCAAGCCGTCGGCAAAGGCCCAGAACAGCTGGAAACGATACCAGCGCAGATAGAACGGCACGTTCGCGAGCGCCCATTTCTTGCCGGCGCTGACACCAGCGTGATAATTCGGGTTCGGCACCACCCAATGCGGCGAGCGCTGGAAGATCATGAGACGCTCGACCTCGGGCGCAATGGTCGGGCCGACCTGATGGCCGGACGCGCCGGTGCCGATCATGGCGACGCGCTTGCCGCGCCAGTCGAAACTGCGGTCCCATTGCGCGGTGTGAAACGCAGGGCCCGCGAACGAGTCCACGCCTGCAATATCGGGCATCCTGGGCCGGTTCAGGACACCGACCGCGGAGACCAGCACGCGTGCCGAAAATTCCTCGCGATGGCCCTTCGTGTCCTGCGCCGCGATCCGCCACTGGTCCGCCTGCTCGTCGTAGCGTGCTTCGGTCACCTCGATGCCGAGACGGAGATGCGCCCGCAATTGGTATTTGTCGGCGACGCGTTCGAAATAGGTCCAGAGCTCGTCCCGCTTGGCGAAGAAATGCGACCAGTCGTGGTTGGGCTCGAAGGCATAGGAATAGAAATGGTTCGGCGTATCGACGCCACAGCCGGGATAGACATTCTCAAACCAGGTGCCGCCGACGCTTTGGTTCTTCTCCAGGATCAGGAAGGGAATGCCGGCCTGTTGCAGCTGGATCGCGGCATAAAGCCCCGACATGCCGGCGCCGATGATGACGACCTCGGTCGCCGACAGCGCGGCCGGATCCGGCCGCTTGCGCCAATCGAGGCTCCGCGAGGCCAGCGTGTCGAGGGTCAAATCCTCGCGCATCATGGCGACATAGTCGCTGGCGACCTCCTCACCCGTCGCAACCGACATCATCTCCTTGAGCAGCGCGTCGTCGAGGGCGTGATCGGCCGTGGCCGCGTGCTGTGTCTCCATCATGGCCTCACAGAGCCGGTCGCGAATGGCGGTGCGGAGCTCCTCGGGCATGAATTCCTGGTAGTTCATCGGACCGCGGATATGCGGCCTTGCCGCCGCGAGCCAACGGCGTTCGCCGGTCAATTGCACGAGGCACAACAGCAGCGTTGCGGGATCGGCCGCCTCCAGCGCGCGGCGCAGCTCGCCTCTGTCCCAGATAGGTTCTGCGGTCGTGGTGGGCATGATCGGCTCCGGCTTGCCGTCGTCGAGTTTGCCCAAAGACCAGCGCAAACACAAAGCCGGATATCGCGCCCGCTCAGCCGCTAGACGCAAGCCCGGGTCGATCCCCGTACCAGGCCCGCTATCGTTCCGGCCCGCGATGGCATAATCTTCCTGCATGGACAGATCACGTCTGCAGGACACGATCGACTGGCTCACCGATGGTGCGCGGTCGGCGCCGACGCCGGTCGCGCTGATGGCTGAGACCTGCGAGCGGCTGGTCGAAGCGGGCGTGCCGCTATCGCGGGTCGCAGCCTTCGTGAAGACGCTGCATCCGGACCTGTATGGCCGCAGCTTCGTCTGGCGGCCGGGCGCCGAGGTCGTCGTCAACACCGCCGATTTCGACATCGAGGAGAGCCCGGAATTCAAGCGCAGCCCGATTGCGATCGTTCACCGGACGGGCAAGGAGCTGCGCTACCGCCTGGATGATCCCGAAAGCCGCCGCTTCCCCTTTCTGGACGACATGCGCGCCGAGGGCGTGACCGACTACATCCTGCTGCCCTTGCTCTTCACCGACGGCTCGATCCATGCATCGAGCTGGACCACCCGCGATCCCGCCGGCTTCACCGACGAGCAACTCGATGGCTTGCGAAGGATGTCACGTCCGTTCGCGCGGCTCGGGGAAATCTTCGCGCTGCGGCGTACGGCCGCGACCTTGCTCGACACCTATGTCGGCAACCGCGCTGGCGAGCGCATCCTGGCGGGAGATATCAGGCGCGGACATGCCGAAACCATGCAGGCCGCGATCTGGCTGTCCGACCTGCGCGGCTTCACGGCGTTGTCGGACCGCCTGCAGCCGGAAATCGTGGTCGACATCCTCAACCAGTATTTCGACTGCCAGGTGCCGGCGATCAGAAAGCATGGCGGCGAGATCCTGAAATTCATGGGCGATGGCCTGCTCGCGGTGTTTCCGATTGCCAGGGACGGCGGCAATCTCGGCGAGGTCTGTGCGCGGGTGCTGGAGGCGGCGCGCGAGGCGCGCCAAAACGTGGATGCCATGCGCTATCCGAGCACGGAGAGCGGCGAGCGCTTCCGCTTCGGGGTGGCGCTGCATATTGGCGG
>Ga0335083_10012632_pt1 | contig 10093 bp, 7 predicted proteins | sample Lox_Sample_42_FD_206716 | JGI IMG/M metagenome (GOLD analysis project Ga0335083, IMG submission 206716) | Soil microbial communities from Loxahatchee National Wildlife Refuge, Florida, United States - Lox_Sample_4.2 | ecosystem: Environmental > Terrestrial > Soil > Wetlands | place: USA: Florida...
GGACTAGTCGAGGCTTGGTTAGAGCCAAGCTCGATCGGCTGGGACAGCCCCGGGACAGGCAAATTTTCGGCCGCTGGGTACAGAGCTTCTGCCGACGAATTCGCACGCTCGGACGCCGAAATTTCGCTTCCCGAATTCCTAAAGCCAAGGTCGTACGTTCGAATCGTATCGGGGGCGCAATTTCACGAGGGTGCATGGCGCACCTTCGTGCTTCGGTGGGCGCCAAAGGCGCAGGCCCGATTCGGTCCTCCGTGCGGATCGGGGGCGGGCCCGCAGCTCGATGGTCGGCAAGCTCAGTCAGTGGGTCGACGGGTCGAATCGTATCGGGGGCGCTGATGCCAAGTCGCGAACATCAACGAAAACGCTAGTCGTTACCATCGCTTCGCTTGGTGCGCTGCAGCGAGCGGTGGCCCTCCGAACGCGACGGACGGAGACGCCACGGGACGCGCGCGACACGGGGCGTGGTAACGGGAAAGGCGATGAGGACGGGGTCGGTAATGCGCTGTGCACCCGTCTTGCTCGTGCTCGCCGGGTGCTCCCGAGCGCGACCGTCGCCAGCCCCTGCGGAAGTCGGCTCAAACGCGGGTCCGAAGGCTACCGCCACCATCCTCTCCGTCGCCGCGCCTGCGGGATCTCCCAGTGCCGTGCCCGTCGAGGCTCCCGCACGCGAAGCCCCCGTTCCGAGCGGCTACGCCGTGCGCGAGACATTCTCGATCATGAAGGATCCGACCGGTGTGGGTGGCGCCGTCGAGCTCCTCGAAGACGCGCGTATTCGCCCCGAGCAACTCAAGGCCGAACAAAAAGTGGGCGGCGATCCATGCGCGCCGGTCGGTGGCGCGCCGGCCCCAGCTTTCTGCAAAGCGGTCACGAAGGCTCTGCGGCTCGCGAGCGTTCGACTGGTCGGCAGCGACGGACATGATCTCTCCACCCTGCCGCTGGAGCGCCCGCTTGCGACGGTCGAGCTCGTCCACCTCCGCGCCGATGTGCCGAGCTATCAGGTGACGGTCGATCTCAGCGCTGAGTTCGGTTCGTACTCGGGCCCGGCCACCCGGTTCGCCGAGGTGACGGACGGGAAGCTCCAATGGCTCAATGCCGTCGATGTGCGGACCGGCAAGCCTGTACCCGTCTCGGTAGCGAGCACGCTGAAGACCGCGTGGAAAAGGGCACAGTTTCCATGATCCAAAGAATGGCGCCGTTCATCATCACGAAGAATGGTTCAACTCACGTCAATCCACCGAACCGGGATGCGAGACGGTCGTCGATCGCGTTGCACTTTGGCTCGAAACTCGAGTCGGCGGCAGCGTGCAGGCACGTGTTGCGACCGGCTGAGCCGCGCCCGCCGCTTCGCAGTCGGCCCGTTCGCTGCGCTATGCTCCTCGCGCATGCGCACTTCGACGGATGAATGCCCGCGGTGCGGCGCGCCGTTGCCGGGGGGCGTGCCGGGGGTGAGCTTTCGGACGTGCGGGTATTGTCATACGGCGGTCGAGGTCGACGAGCCGCGGCCGGAGGAGCGCGCGCCGGAGCCGCGAGCGTTGACGCAGCGGCCGCTCGTGCCGGGGGTCGTTCGGTTTCAGTATTTGGCGGCCGCGTCCATCGTGCTTTGCGGGCTGGTCGTCTCGCTCGCGCACGTGTTGTTCGATCCGAAAGCGTCGCCGGGGGTGTCGCCGACCGCGTCGGCTGCGTCGGTGACGCGGATTGCTTCGACGCCGGCGCCGCCGCGCGAGCGGTTGCGCGCACTCGCGGGGGTCGTACTCATCGAGCTCGACGCGCGAACGGACGCGTTTCTGGTGCTGGCGACGCCGCTCGAGGGCGGTGGGGCCGAACGCTGGCTCAGCGCACGCGAGCCGAGGAGCGGCCGAGAGCTCTGGAAGCGACCCCTCGCCACCACCGCTGCCGCCGAGAACATTCTGCGCGTCCCGTTCGGTGAGTCGGTCGTGGTGGCGCAACCGGGCGAAGTCTCACGCCTCGATGCAGCAACGGGTTCGAGCGACTGGCAACACCCGCGCACGACGAATTCGGTGCGCGCTTGTGCGAGCGGCAATGCCTTCGGCTTGCTCGATGCTGCGCGTGAATTGACGGCATATTCGGTCGCGAACGGCTCGCCCGTCGCGCTCCGTCGCGAAAGTTGCGGCGATGTCTATGCGTCGAACGCGGGCACGCCGAACTTCGCGTTCGTCGATGCCGCCGAGGCCGCGCGCTGGTTGCCGAGCGGCTCTGGTTTCGAAGTGAAACGTGGGCTCTTGCCGCGACAGGGCTCGACCAAGCTCGTGCTCGGCGCGGAGGCGAGCGGCGCCGCGAGCGTCGGGGTGCTCGACGGCGGCCGCTTTCTTTGGCACGCGAACGTCGCGAACGAGCATCCGGAGCTCGCCAAGCTCACGTCGCCGCCCCTCGCCGCGGCACGCGACGACTGCGTCGTCGTGGCTTACGTCGCGAACTCGAACGTCGTTCTGAGTGGATTTGGCCTGCAATCGGGCGAGCGTCGCTGGAGCACGGCGCTTCCGAGCCTGAACGGCGCGAGCGACGCCACGGTCGCCGGTGAGCTCGCAATTTCCCGCGACGGGCACGTGGCATATCGCGCGGGCTCCGGGGAGTTTTGGGTGTTGAACGTGCTCAACGGCGCGGTCGATTGGACGCTGCACGGGAAAGAATGAGCAGCGGAATGCGCCTCACCGCACCGTAACGACCCTCTTCAGCGCCTCCGGAGACCCGCTGAACTCCGCGACGTGCACTTCGTTCAGGCGCTCCGTGATGCAGCGGGCGGTCTTGGTGCCGGCGTAGCGTGAGCTGTTGATGGCGACATTCGATACCGTGCCGGACGGGGCGAAGGTGACGGTGGTCGGGATGGTGCCTTTCGGATCGCCCGTGGCGCGGCAGGTGTTGGCGGCGTTGACCGCCGTGTCGAGCGCGGCGCGCGCGGCGGGGGCGTCGAACGGGGCGGGCGGTTTGGCCGGCGCGGGCGGAGTAGCCGGAGCGGCTGCGGGTTCGGTGATGGCGGATGGCGTGGAGGTGGGTGACGGCGATGCTGGGGCGACGCTCGCGGTGAACGGAGCGGGGACGGCGACAGGCGGGAGGGCGCGAGGCGTCATGCTGCGGCCGAGGCCGATGCCACCGACGAACGTGAGGGCGGCGACGAAGAGTCCGACGCCGGTCCAGGCGCTCGTCGGGCGCGTGCGCTTCATCGTCGCGAGCAAGCTCGGTGACGCGAAGTCGTCCAAGTCGGCGGCGGTCGGCGCGAGCGAGGCGGGCGTGAAGTAGCCCGGCGTGATGGGCGGCGGTGGGATCGACGCGGCCGGCATCGAGGCGGCCGGCATCGAGGCGGCAGGCATCGACGCGGGTTCGGCGGCCTGGGGCGCGCGCCCGAGCTCGACTGGGGGTGGGTTCGTGATGGGCGGCGCGGTGCGCGGTTTGTCGATGACGCGCGACTCGACCGGCGCCGGTTCCGCCGCGGCGACGGGTGCTTCGCGCACGGCGGCGGCTTGGTTCAGGGCCGCAGCTTCCGCCGCGGCTATCTCGGCCGAAGTCGGGGGCGGCGGCGCGAGCCCGGGCTCCGTGAGCCGCGCGCCTTCTTCGTGGATGTCGCCCGGATCGAGCGCTTCGAGGTCGATATCGGCGGGCACCGCGGGCGCGACGACGGCCGCCGCCGAAGCGGCGACGCGCGTGGGCTCGTCGTCGTCCGAGTTGTCGAGCGGCACGGCCGTTTCTTCGGAGCCGTGAACGGTGTCCGAGAGAGGCTGGTCGGACCAACCGAGATCGAGCGAGTCTTGCGTTGCGCGAGCGACCATGCCGCGAGCCTAGATCCCAAGCCCGTGAGTGACGACCGCGATCGCCACATTTTCCTGCGGATTTACGGGAATGTTCCGCCGAGGCTGCTGCCGCGACGGACCTAGCTCGGATTGTGCAGGTTGCGCCCGTTGCCTTCGCGCGCAAGCTCGATCGTCACGCCGAAGCTCTCTGCGTGAGCTGTTGCATGAGGCCGCCCGTGTCGAAGTCGCCGTAGTGCTCGACGAGCTTGCCGTCGACGACCTTGTCGATCATCGTGAGCGAGATTTTGATGGTGCGACCCGTCGCCGGAAGACCTTGAAATTCGCCGGTGTGGGTGCCCGTGAAGTAGCCGTGCAGGAGCACGTAGTCGCCGGCCGCCTCCGTGAGGTCGAAGACGTGACGGCCGTTCGGGAACGCGCTCATGAACATCCGACCCATCGCGAGCCACGACGCGAAGTCGAGCTGGTTGCCGCCCATGTAGGATTGACAGCGCGGCGAGACGAGCGCCCGCAAGCGTTCTTCGTCTTGGGCGTCCACCGCACGGTAGAGATTCAGGGCCAGGTCGCGATTCTGGTTTTGCTGCGTCATGATTTTCCTCGAGGTTGGTGAGCCCAACTCTCGAGGATCGCGGCGTTTCGGGCCATAGGGCAGATGCCCTAGACCTAGACGGCGGCGATACCGGACTTCATGGCGATCATGGTGGCAGCGGCTCGGGTGGTGACTCCGAGCTTTTCGAGCACGTGCTGGACGTGGTGGCCGGCCGTCTTCGTCGAGATGTCGAGTGCGGCGGCGATCTCTTTGTTCGTGAGGCCGCGAACCAGGAGCTTGAGTACCTCGAGCTCGCGGTCGGTGAGACCGCTCGGGCGCTGCGGCGCGCGCATCGCGTGGCCCGTCGCGCCCAAGACCGCCGCCACGGCTTCGGGACAGAGCTTGCCGCATTTCGCCATCGCACCGAGCTCGGCCGCGGCGCGATCGGCGTCGAAGGCCGCGCGCTGGGGGCGCGCCTCGCGCAGCGCCTGGTACACGTCCGACGCGGCCAGGACCCGAGCAGCCGCCGTGCATGCGGCAGCCGAAAGGCGCCGGTGATAACCGCTTCCATCGAGTCGCTCGTGCGCGAGCGTCGCGAGCTCGGCCACGGGCGCGAGCGAAGGGGCGCGCGACAAAACACGCTCGCCGACGTAGGAATGCAGGCGGATTTTCTCCCACTCCGTGTCCGTCAGCGGCTCGGCCTTGTCCCAGATCGCAGCGGTCGTGGCGACGCGACCGACGTCGTGAACGAGTCCCGCGCGGGCGAGTGCACGCTCGAGCTCGGCGCCCAAGCCGAGGCGCCGCGCCGCCGCGCTCGCGAGCGCCGAAACGCCCGTCGAGTGGCTGCGGGTGAAGCGACATTTGAGGTCGGAAAAGTGCGCGACGGCGCGCAGCCCCTCGTCGACTTCCTCGTCGTTCACCGTCCGCCACGGTTCGGGTTCGGCGGCGAGCGCCGTGGACCACGGCGAGGGTTCTTCGAGCGGCGCGCACAGCATGGCGGCGGCGCTCGTGAAGCGCTCGACGAGGCTCGGATCGAGGCCGCGCTTGGCGTGCTTGCGCGTGAAGGCGACGGCGCCGTCCATCCCGCCCAATCGGTGCCCGATGTTGGCGTCGATCGCGACGAGCGCGATCCGCGCGGAAAGCGCGATGGCTTCGCCCTTCACTTTTGAAGGCTTGCCGCTGCCGTCCCAACGCTCGAACATTTGAAAGAGCGCGGCGCGAAACACGTCGTCGAAGCCGAAGCGCTCCGCCACGTGCGTCGCCACTTCGCAATGCGCGCGACCCACCTCCAACGCGGACGCCATGCTGCCGAAGGCTCGCAGGATTGCCGCAAGCCCGCCGAGCGCGCCACGACCGCGGCGCACGAGCCGCAGCATGACGGGCAGCATCTCCCGCGGATCTCCCCAATCGAGCCCGAAGGATTCAGTGCCGATCAGCACTTCATCGCCCAACATCGCGGCGGACGCGTGCGACTCCGCGGTGCAGCCCGCCATGGCCAGGAGCGGCAGGTAAAACGCGTCGCGCACCGTTTTCTCGTCCGCGTTCACCTTCCGCGCCAACCCCACGGCGAGCGTGGCACCGCGCAACCCGTGATGGTCGGGCAAGCCCGTTCCGGCATCCACCGCCAGCGACAGCGTGCCGATGAGCTCAGCCAATCTCATGACCGGATCCTTTTATCACCCCGCCCCCACCCCCGGCACCGCCCCCGCCGCCCGCTCCGTCTCCACCATCGTCGTCAACACGGTCGCAATCTGGCGCAACGACGCGGGGTCCCGTTTGATCTTCGCCATCGTCTTCGCGTTCGCGGCCGCGAGGAGGCCCGCCGCGCTCACGACCGGCTCGAACCCGAGAGTCCGGCAGCGTGAAAGTCCTGCTTCGGCGTTTGAAAGCGCCGTGCCCGTGGGCGGCGCGCGCGGGCGGTACGTTGCGATGAGGACGTGCAGGTGGGGCTCGCGTTCGCCGCTCGGCGCGAGGTCGGCGTTCAGGAGCGCGGGGTAGCCGAGGACGAAGAAGCTTGCGGCGACGAAGTCCGTGCCTTGGCTCAGGCTCTCGCTTTCGTATCGCACCGGCCAGTATCGATTCAGCCAGTCGACCACCTGCGAGACGGCAGTGAGCTGGTTGGCCGAAAACTGCCGGCCGAGGTCGGCGATGGCCTCGGCGAAGTGCGCGCGACGCGCGCGCCGGCGAAGCCACACCCAGGCAAGCCACGCGAGGATGACGAAGAGCACCCCCCAGAGCGGGAGAATGTCCGGCGTGAACGGCTCCGTGCCCCTCAGCATTTGAATGCTGAAATAGACGGTAACGCCTCCTATCGTGGGCACGAGCGAGCCGCCGACGATGTAGGGCACGTAAGCCGTCATGTCGTAACGCGCATATCCCGCGATGACGAGCCGCTCCTGCTTCAGCACTTCGAGCTCGGCGCGCCGTTGCTCGAGCTCGGCCGCGGCGATGCCGACTTGCATCGCGCTCCGAGAAGGGACCAGCGCGGCGCCGCAATACGTGGAGCGCTGGCCCGACGCGCCCGCCGCCAGCTCGGCCTGCGCGCCGCATTGCGGACACGCCACCGAGACGCCAACCGCTTGCGCGCGCCGCGCGCGTTGCCGCCCGCCTCGGTACTCCCACAACAAATAGCCGACCCACACCGGCCCGGGCAGAATCAGCAGCGGCGTCAGCACCATCGAGACGACTTGCGGGGACACGCCGAGCGCCTGGCTGAACGCAAGGCCCGCCGTGACGAGGACCGCGAGCGCGGTCGAAGCGATCAGCACGGCCTTCATTCGCGGCGCGGCCCGCTTGCTCTGCGTCGCCCAGCGCTGCCAGTTCGCGGCGCTCGCATACGCTCGATCCGCATGCGCGAGCGCTTGACCGACGTCGCCCGCGTACCGCCTGAGCCCGTCGAGCACCTCGGCAGGCACGGGCTGGTCGTGCCCGCAGTACGGACAACGCGCGTTCCCAGCCGCGGGAACGAACGCGAAGCTACCGCCGCAACGCGTGCAATGAATCGTGACCGCTTCGGGAGGGCTCATCGCGAGCCATTACGTAGCTTACTTTCCCACGAAGGTCGTGACGGTCGAAGCGGCGAGCGCAGCCGCTACTTGGCTTCCGCTCAGTGAAATCGGCGAGCCCGCCTGGAGATTGTCGGTCGCCGAAGTCACGTTCGGCGTCATGGACGCCGGCGCCGTCCCACCCGCGATGGTGATGGGCACGTTGGTCGTCGACGCATTTTCGTTGATCGCCACGATCACGACGGTGCCGTCGGAGCCCTTGTAGGCCGAAAGGAGCACACCCGCGGGCACGTTGCCCGTGACCGCCACGCGTTGATAGCCGGGTCGGACGAACTTGCTGAAGTTGCCGAACGTCCAGTGGCGCCGCGTGTCGCCTCCTCCTTTGAGAAGCAGGCCCTCGTTGTCGTCGGTGTTGTACGCCTTGTACCACCAGTAGAGCCAAGCGGACGCCTCGCCGTCGACGAGCGCCGAGTGGATCCACTGAGCGACCGCGATGCCGTTGTCCATCGTCGCCGAACCCGTGAGCGACGCGCCCATGCCGGTTCCCTGCTCGGGCCACCACTTCACGCCGGACATCTCGGTCTGCCAGACTTCCTTGTTCGGCACGCCGCCGTTCACGTCGCTCGGCCACGGCATGGCCATTTGCGTGTCGTACTCGTGCACGCCCAGGATATCGAAGGCGGCCCACGCCGTCGCGTCCTTCGCCAACCAGTGGCCGTAGTCGTAGCCGTTACCCATCGTGCAGTTGCTGGCGCAGCCGTTCGTATTCTTGTCGGGGAAACAGGCGCACTTCAGCGGATCCGAGCTCTCGTTCCCGCCGACGTCCGGACCGGCCGAGACGTTCGACCAGGTGTGGATCCACTCCGATGCTTCGGGCGCGATGACCTTGACGCCCTTGGCCTGGAGCTTCGGCCCCGCCGTCTTCACCCACGCCACCATCTCGGCCGCGGTAAACAAGGTGGTCGCGTAGTTGCCGTTGCACGGGTCGGCGTTGCCGCAGGACGCAAAGTCGGGCTCGTTGCCGATGGACATCGCGTAAAAGCCGTTGGTGCCGGCAAAGTCGGCGATCGTCGTCGACCAGGAGTCGTAGCAGCTCTGCATCAGGTGCCCGCCGTTGTAGGTCGGGTTCATCGAGTCGAGCGGCGTCTGGCCCGATTTGCAGCTGCCGGGCGGGCTCCACACCGAACCGATGACCTTCGCGCTCGAGCCCGCGCGACTCTTCAGCGCCGAAATGTTCGACGACTCGAAGGTGTTGTAAAACGCATCTCCGTCACTCAGCCCGGTGCGCAGGATCGTCAGGCCGATGCCGGTGCCGCTGGTGTTGAACAACGCATCGGCGTCCGCGCTCGCGAACTGCTCGCCCCAGGTGTCGTTGATGCCGAACCCTTCGATCGTCTGATGCACCTGGTCGAGCTGAACGGTCACCGCGCCGGAGCCGCCCGCAGCACCCGCCGTACCGCCGCCGCCATTGCCGGCTCCGGCGCCGCCCGAGCCACCTCCGCTGCTGCTTCCCGCCGCGCCGGTTGCGCCTCCCGCTGCGCTCGTGTTGCCTGCCGCGCCCCCCTTCCCACCCTCGCCTGCCGCCGCGGTCGCGCCGCCCGACCCCGCGGCGCCTCCGCTTCCGCTCGTTCCGACGGCGCCCGTTCCCGCAGCTCCGCCCGTGCCGGCTCCGCTCGATCCCCCCGCTCCGAGTTTGCCGGCCGCTCCCGTCGTTCCCGCCGCTCCGGGTGTGCCCGCCGCTCCGATCGTTCCCGCGCCTCCACCGGTTCCAGAGCTACCGCCCGTACCGGCCGGTCCGCCGTTGCTCGCGCAGCCCCACACGAAAACAGCTCCCGCGAGCAAAACTCGACAGCGCCCGTCATACGCGTTCTGACCCGTCATCGTCGGACCGTGAAGGGTGCGAGCCCCACGATTCCGTCAAAGAAAATCGGAGGGCACCAAGCGCCCCCCGTCACTCAGCTCAAGGGAGCTCCCCACTCCACACCGTGAACTCCGGGCCCGCCGAGTTTTGGATGAAGAGCGAGATCTGGTCGCCGTCCGCCACGGTGTACGTCGTGCCGTATTGGGTGCCGAAGCCGTCGATGACGATCTTCGTGTCGGTCCAGGATGTGTATTGGAGGTAAACGGGGCTGCCGTTGCCTCCGGCGGACCAGCCACCTTGGGTGATATCGGTGAAGGCGAATTGAGTGAGGTCGTAGGTCACCGGCAGCGTGCGCGGCGCGGTGCCGAACCCGGAACCGTCAACTTCGATGTGCATGCCAGCTCCCACGTTCGTGAACGTGACGTTTTGCACGATGGGGTCGAATGAATTCGGCTGGCGCGGGCTCTCCTTCAACGCGCCCGTCCAGACGGTGAACTCGGGGCCGGCCGAGTTCTGGACGAAGATGGAGACTTGGTCGCCGTCGACGACCTTGTACGTCGTGCCGTATTGCGAACCGAAGCCGTCGATGACGATGCGCGAGTCGGTCCAAGAAGCGAACTGTAGGTACACGGGGCTGCCGTTTCCGCCCGCGGACCAACCGCCCTGCGTCACGTCGGTGAACGAGAGCTCCGTGAGGTCGTAGACGACCGGCAACGTGCGCGGCGCTGTGCCGAAGCCGGCTCCGTCCAACACGATTTGCATGTTCTGACCGATTTCGTTGAACGTGGCCGTACACACTTGAGGAGTCGGTCCGTCCGGATCCAGGGGCGGCGGCGGCGTCGATTTGAGCGTACCGGTCCACGTCGTGCTCGCTCCGGCCGCGCCGGCCGCGGTGCTTTGGACGTAGATCGATACGGTGTCGCCGACGGAGAGTTTG
>Ga0335083_10012634_pt1 | contig 10092 bp, 10 predicted proteins | sample Lox_Sample_42_FD_206716 | JGI IMG/M metagenome (GOLD analysis project Ga0335083, IMG submission 206716) | Soil microbial communities from Loxahatchee National Wildlife Refuge, Florida, United States - Lox_Sample_4.2 | ecosystem: Environmental > Terrestrial > Soil > Wetlands | place: USA...
ACAATCCCGAGCGCGTCATGAGCGAGCGCCTGTTCAGCTTCGACATCGACGAGAAGCGCGGCATCATCGGGCTCATGTATAACTTCGCCGACCCACTGCGCTGGCGCGACGGCGCGCGCGCGCCGCAGATGTTCACCTCCGTCATGGCCGACGACATGGTGCCGGTCGGCTGCGAGCTCATCTGGAAGCGCAGCGGCGAGACCTTCAGCGCCGCCTACGACCCCAAGCACTGCCACCGCGCCGGCGCCAGCGGCGCCTCAGGTCCCGAAGCCACCCTCACCGCCGACTCGCTCACCTTCAGCGGCTACGAGTTCAAGAAGCACTAGAGCTCTTCGAGCTCGGTGAGGGCGGCGCGCGGCACGCGCCCGTTGCGCACCACCACGCCCTCGGCGCGCAGCCGCCGCGCCTGCTCGCGGTGCGCGCGCGAGTCACTCGGGAAGGCGATGCGCCCGCCGGCGCCGAGCACGCGGTGCCAGGGCAGCTTCAGGGCCGCGGGCGCCGTGCGCAGCGCGTAGCCCGCCTGGCGGGCGCGCCCCGGCAGCCCCGCCGCGCGTGCCACGCTGCCATAGCTCGCCACGCGTCCGCGCGGGATCTGCGCGATCACCTGCCAGAGCGCTTCCAACGCCGCCGCGTCGGGCCCGGCCCGCGGGCGGCCGGCGCTGCGCGGGGTCAGCAGCTCGCGGTAGCCTCGCCTGGCGCGCGCCATCGGCACATCCGCCCGTTCAGTTCTTCAGGTGCGCGTCCAGCCAGCCGATCACCGTCTGATACCACAGCACGCTGTTGGCGGGCTTGAGTACCCAGTGGTTCTCGTCGGGGAAGATCAGGAGCCGGCTCTCGACACCGCGCCGCTGCAGCGCGGTGAAGGCGCCGATGCCCTGGGTGTAGGGGATGCGGTAGTCGAGCTCGCCGTGCACGACGAGCATCGGTGTCTGCCAGCGGCTGACGAAGTCCACGGGGTTCCAGCGCTCGTAGTTCTGCGGCACCTCATAGTAGGGACCGCCGAACTCCCACTCCGGGAACCACAGCTCCTCGGTCCCGTAGTACATCATGCGCTGGTCGAACAGCCCGTCGTGGTTGACGATGCAGCGGAAGCGCTGCGGCCAGTTGCCCTCGATCCAGTTCATCATGAAGCCCCCGTAGGAGGCCCCGAGCGCGCAGCTGCGCTCGCCATCGAGCCACGGGTAGCGCTCGAGCGCGGCCGCGAGCCCCTTCTGCAGGTCGACGAGCGGCTTGCCGCCCCAGTCCTGGTTGATCGAGTCGGTGAAGGCCTGCCCGTAGCCGGGCGAGCCGTGGAAGTCGATCATGACCACCGCGTAGCCGGCGCCGGCGAAGGCCTGCGCGTTCCAGCGGTAGGTCCAGAGGTTCGCCATCGAGGACTGCGGTCCGCCGTGCACCACGAAGGCCACCGGGAAGCGCTTGCCCGGCTCGAAGCCGAAGGGCCGCACCACGTAGCCGTAGACGGTCTCGTCGTTCCAGCCCTTGAAGCTGAACTGCTCGAAGGCCGAGAGCGCGCGCTGCGCGAGCAGCGCGGCGTTCACCTGGGTGAGGCGCTTGAGCGTGCCGCCGCCGGTGGGGATGCTGTAGAGGTCGGCCGGGGAGCCGAGGTCGGCGCGCGCCATCACGATGCGCTCGCTCGCGACCGCGAAGTCCTCGATCTCCCCGTCACCGACGATGCGCCGCGCCGCGCCGCTCTTGGCGTCGATGAGGTAGAGCGCGCGCTGCCCGGTCTCATCCGCGCTCACCACCAGCGTGCGCCCGTCCGGGGTCGCAGCCAGCCGCGCCACCGAGCGGTCCCAGCCGGGATTGAGGGCGCGGGTTGCGCCGGCGGCGCTGCGCAGCACGATGTGGAAGCGGTCGGACTCGTAGCCGGGGCGCTCCTGCGCGAGCCAGGCGAGCGCGCCGCCGGCGAGGTACAGCGGGTGCTGATCGGCGGCGGGGTTGGCGGCGGTGAGGTTTGCCGGCGTGCCGCTGCCATCCGCGCTCACCTCGAAGACATCGAAGTTGGTCGACCACGGCTCCCCGTGCGGCACGACGCGCGCCGAGAAGGCCAGGCGCCTGCCGTCCGGGCTCCAGTCGTAGTCGCGGTCGTCACCGAAGGGCTTGGAGGGGATGTCGGCGTCGAGCCCGCGCGTGAGGTCGACGGCCTCGGTGGCGAAGCCGGCGGGACTTAAGTGCGTGCTGAAGAGGTGCGAGCGCGTGCCGTCGCTCCAGGCGTCCCAGTGGCGTATGAAGATGCGCTCGAAGGTGCGGCCGTGTGCCTTGTCCTTGGCGCGCCGCTCGAGCCGCTCGGCGCTGCACTCGAGGGTCGCGCAGTCGAGGAACACCGCCATGGTCAGCGCCAGGCGATCGGCGCGCGGGGAGATCGCGAAGGAGCTGACCTCGAGCGGGTAGTCGGTGACGCGCAGCGGCGCGAGCGCGGGCAGGTCCAGGCGCCACACCTGCGCGCTGCCGCCGCGGTTGGAGAGGAAGTAGAGCGTGCGGCCGTCGCGGCCCCAGCGCGGGCTGGTGTCGTTCCCGGCAGCGCCGGTGGCGCGCTGCGGCTCGGCGGCCGGGTCGGTGAGATCGAGCAGCCACAGGCTGGTGTGCCCCTTGTTCGCCTCCATGTCGGTCTCGCGCTGCACGAAGGCGAGGACGCGGCCGTCGGGGGAGATCTGCGGGTCGCTGATGCGCTTCAGGCGCACCAGGTCATCCACGGTGAAGGGCGCCGCTGCGTGCAGCGGCGCGGTGGCGCAGGCGATGAGGGTGCACGCGAGCAGCCGCGCGGCCAGGGCAAGAGTCGGGCGCATGAGTGTTCCGTCGCTGGGGTGTTGTTGTCGGGGAATCTGCGGAGGCGCGGGCTAGCCGACTTCGCTCTCCGGGTGGGTCCAGGTCTCCTGCTTGGCGGCCTGCAGCCACTCCTGCAGTGGCGCGTCCTCGAGCACGCTCGCCATGTACCAGCGCGCGGCCGTGGAGATGCCGGCGCCGTAAGTGTTGAAGCGCAGCACCACCGGGGCATACATGGCATCGGCGATGCTGTACTCGCCGAACAGCCACGGGCCGCCGGCGCCGAAGCGGGCGCGGCAGTCGTTCCAGATCTCGTCGATGCGCTCGATGTCCGCCTCCAGCGCCGCGGTCATGGCGGTGCGGCGGTTGCGGGCGCGCGCGTTCATCGGCCACAGCGAGCGCAGGTTGGTGAAACCGGAGTGCATCTCGGCGCTGACCGCGCGCGCCACGGCGCGTGCCTCGCTGGCGGCCGGCCAGCCGCGGCCGGTGAGTTCGTGCGCGTACTCGCAGATGGCCAGCGAGTCCCAGACGGCGAGCTGGCCGTGGCGCAGCACCGGCACGCGCCCGCTCGGGCTGTAGTGCTCGAGCTCCTCGCGCGTGCTCGGCAGGTCGAGCGCCACCTGCACTTCCTGGAAGTGCACGCCGACGTGCTTGAGGAGTATCCAGGCGCGCAGCGACCAGGATGAGTAATTCTTGTTGCCGATGACGAGCGTGAGCGGCGCCATGGGGGTGGTAACCTCTGGGGATGCCGAGCAATGTGCGCGCCATTGCCTTCGATCTCGATAATACACTCTGGGAAGTGGAACCGGTGCTGTTGCGCGCCGAGGCACGCCTCTACGAGTGGCTCGAGGCGCACTGCCCGCGCATCACGGCGCGCCTCAACCTGCAGGACATGCGTGCCGCGCGCGAGGAGCTCGCGCGCCGCGAGCCCCACAACGCCCACGACCTCACCTACCTGCGTACCGCCGCGCTCGAGCGCCACGCCCGCGAGCACGGCTACGATCCGGCGCTCGCCCACCAGGCCTTCGAGGTGTTCCTCGCGGCGCGCTGCGAGGTGCAGCTGTACCCGGACGTGCTCGCGGGCCTGGAACGGCTGCGGGGCCGCTTCCCGCTCGCCACCCTGAGCAACGGCAACGCCGATCTCACGCGCATCGGGCTCGCACCGCTGTTCGCCGTGTCGCTCAACGCCCGCCAGCTCGGAGCCGCCAAGCCGGCGGCGCGCGTGTTCGAGCGCCTGGCGCAGGAGCTCGCCGTGGCCCCGCAGGAACTGCTGTATGTCGGCGATGACCCGCAGCTGGATGCGGCGGCCGCGCGTGCCGCGGGCCTGCGCAGCGCGTGGGTGAACCGCCGCGGCTGCAGCTGGCCCGCCGCGCTCGCGCCGCCGGATCTGGCGGTGCGCGATCTGCTCGAGCTCGCGCAGGCACTGGGCTCCTAGTCGGTTCGCACTGCGACCTGCATCACGCCCGCGCGGCACGCGCCCGCCGCCATCGCGGGCCGCGTGCGCCTGTTAGCACTGTGTGCCGCCCGCTGCCAGCGGCGCACCCCGCGATCAGCGGAGCCGGTCACGGAATTATGTGCGCTAGCGGGCGAACCTAAGCGACACTGGGCTACTCCACCTAACAGGAGGCGCGGACGGATGCCCGAGTCGGATAACAAGGTGTTGCCGGTGGCGAACCTGCGCGAGTTCTTTCGCGACTCGGTGCACGGCGCGCTCGAGAAACAGCACGTCGCGGTCGAGGCGCAGACCGAGCAGTACGTGGTGAACCTGCTGACCCTGTACGCGCGCTCCGAGGCACTCTACGAGCGCACTGGCGACGGCAGCGCGCAGCTGAAGCCGCTGGCGCTGATGCTGGTGGAGGCCCTCGAGGCTCCCGGGCCGGCGGCGCGCAACCGCGCCCTGCAGCGCCTCGGCGACGTCTCGCTGTTTATCGCTGGTTTCTTCGCCCGCAGCTTCGCCAGCCGCCTGGTCGACATCGACTACCACATCGCCATGGGGGGGCGCGCCTACGGCACGCTGGCGGCGAGCACCTCGCGCGGCCGCGAGCGTGTCCTCGGGGCGGTGTTCGCCGAGCTCGCCGCGAAGTTCCAGCCGCTGGTGGATGCGCTCAACGAGGTGAGCGAGTGCTCCTACACGCACTCCGACCGCGACATCCTGCGCCTCTACGAGATCTGGCTGAAGACCGGCAGCGCGCGCTGCCGCGCGCTGCTGAAACGCCTGGGCGTCGAGCCGACCCGCGCCGGCGGCACGGCCTTCGCACACTGACGGCCGCCGCGATGCTGCTGCGGCGCCTGCAGGAACTGATCGGCGGCATCTACGACGTGCGCATCGCGCACGACGTCTACGACTTCCTGGTCACCGACCGCGCGCAGCTGCCGGCGGCGGCGCGCAGCGGGCTCGCCGAGGAGGAGGTGCTGGTGGCGCAGTCGGCCGACGGCGCGGAGGTGGCGCTGTCGCTGTACCTCGACCCGGCGCTGCTGCGGCGCCTGGCGCAGGCCGACCCGCTCACCTACCTGCACGGCGGCAACGTGGCCGACTGCCTCACCGCGCTCGAGGGCGTCAGTCACTTCCTCTACCTGGCCTGGAACGCCGGCCACGACCGCCCGGTCTCGCTCCTCGAGCTGGAGATGCAGGCCGAGGTCGACAAGTTCGTGGCCAGCCACCTGCTGCTGCGCCGCCAGTCTCCGGGCCGCTTCCCGCGTGAGCTGCATCACCTCATGTTCGCGCGCATGCGCCCGGACCCGCGCCTGGATGCCGCGCGCGCCGCGCTCTACCGCGAGGCGAGCCGCTACGCCGGGCGTTTCTGCCGGCGCCTGGAGGCGGCACTGGCGCGTGCCGGCCGCGGCGGGGATGGCACCGAGCCGCAGGTGCTCGCGGAGCTGCGGCGCTTCTACCGCCTCTCGCACGCACGCAAGCGCGCGCATATCGAGCGCACCAGCGCGGCGTGAGGCTTGGGGAGTGAGCGGCCGCGCTCTCGCGGCCGGTTAGTCTTCGTCGCTCTCGCCGTTGCGGCGGCGCTCTTCCAGGGCGCGCATCAGCTTGATGTGCTCGGAGAGCCTGCGCAGGTCGGTGCGCGCCGGGCGCGGCGCGCGCGCGGGCTGCGCCTCGCGCCGGCTGCCGCGCGCGTAGGGGTCGAAGGTCTCTTCCTGCTTCAGTGTCAGGCTGCTGTCGCCGAGGATCTCGAGCACCGGCCGCTCATGGTCGGCGGGCGCATCGCGCCAGTCGACGGAGGCGTTGCCGCGGTCGTCGTGCACGATCAGACCGATGCGGCGCCGCTCGCCTGCGGGCGCAGCCTGGGGCGCGGGCCGTTTCTTGAACGAGAAATCCACGAAAGATGTACTGCCTGTCAGTGCAGCGTCGCCGATTGCCGACTTTCAGGATAGTGTGAGCCGCGTCGCAATTCCGCGAGATCCGTCACGGAATTTCCGCGCGCTGTCAGGGGCGCGGGGCTGACATATTCCTGGCCCGCAGCAGGCCCAGTGCCGTCTTGCAGTCGGCGATCGTGCCATCGAGCGCCCAGGCGCAGGCCTCTTCCAGCGGCACCCAGTGCACCTGGATCACCTCGGCGTGCTCGTGGGCGCGCGTGGCGGGCGTGAGGCCGCTCGCCATGAACAGGTGCAGCCGCTCGGCGAATACCCCGGGGGAGGGCAGGCAGACCCCCAGAGCGCGCCAGTCGCGCGCCGCGACGCCCGCCTCCTCGATCAGCTCGCGCTGCGCGGTGGCGAGCGGCGGCTCGTGCGGCTCGAGCTTGCCCGCCGGCAGCTCCCACAGCCAGCCGTCGGCCACGTAGCGGTACTGGCGCAGCAGGCACACGCGGTTCGACTCATCGAGCGCTGCGACCGCCGCCCCGCCCGGGTGGTGCACCACCTCCAGCACGGCACGATGACCGTTCGGCAGGACGACCTCGTCGGTGCTGAGGCTCACCACGCGGCCAGAATAGTGCAGGGTCTGCTTTTCGGGCTTCATGGCCGCATCCTAACCGCTGCACGGCCGGCACGCTGCGCGGGGTGCGCGCGGCGTCACACGGCGCGCGCCCTGCAATCGCCAGCCGCGCCGCCCGGCGCGTATAGTCCGGCTGCCACCATGAGCACCACCGCGCACCTGGAAAAACTGAACGCCGCGCAACGCAAGGCCGTGACGCACGGCGAGGCGCTGCCGGAGAAGGGCTGGCAGTCCGGCCCGCTGCTGATCGTCGCCGGCGCCGGTACCGGCAAGACCGACACGCTCGCGCACCGCGTGGCGCACCTGGTGATCAACGGCGTCGACCCGGCGCGCATCCTGATGCTGACCTTCACGCGCCGCGCCGCCACCGAGATGCGCCGCCGCGCACACGACATCACCCGCAAGGCGCTGAACGAGTCGGTGGGCGGCCTCAGCCAGGGCGTCGCGCAGCGCCTGAGCTGGGCCGGCACCTTCCACTCGATCGGCAACCGCCTGCTGCGCCACTACGCGCCGCACCTGCAGCTCGACCCGCACTTCAGCGTCATCGACCGCGGCGACTCCTCGGACCTCATGGACAGCCTGCGCCAGGAGCTCGGGCTCGCCAGCAAGGAGCAGCGCTTCCCGCGCAAGGACACCTGCCTGCAGATCTACTCGAACCGCGTCAACACGCGTACCACGCTCACCGAGACGCTCGAGGGCCACTATCCCTGGTGCGTGCAGTGGGAGCAGGAGCTTGCCAACCTGTTCCGCGCCTACGTCGAGCAGAAGCAGCACTCGCACCTGCTCGACTACGACGACCTGCTCTTGTACTGGCACGGCATGATGTGCGAGCCGCGCCTGGCGCAGCACGTCGGCGCGCACTTCGACCACGTGCTGGTCGATGAGTACCAGGACACCAACCGCCTGCAGGCCGAGATCCTCTACGCCCTCAAGCCCGACGGCGCGGGCGTGGTGGCGGTCGGCGATGACGCGCAGGCCATCTACTCCTTCCGCGCCGCGGCGGTGGAGAACATCCTCGGCTTCCCGCAGCGCTACGAGCCGCCCGCCGAGGTGGTGACGCTGGCGCAGAACTACCGCTCGACGCAGCCGGTGCTGGACGTGGCCAACGCGGTCATGGCCGAGGCGCCGCGCCAGCATCGCAAGTACCTGCTGTCGGTGCGCGGCGATGGCCCGCGGCCGAGGGCGGTCACCGTCGATGAGCTGCAGACCCAGGCGGAGTACATCGGCGCCGAGGTGCACAAGCGCCGCGAGGCGAGCGTGCCGCTGCGCCGCCAGGCGGTGCTGTTCCGCAGCGCCAGCCACAGCGACCTGCTCGAGGTCGAGCTCACCAAGCGCAAGATCCCCTTCACCAAGTACGGGGGACTGAAGTTCCTCGAGGCGTCCCACATCAAGGACCTGATCGCGGTGCTGCGCTGGGCGGACAACCCGCACAACGCGCTCGCCGCCTTTCGCACGCTGCAGCTGCTGCCGGGCATGGGGCCGGTGAACGCGCGCGCCGCGCTCGATCACTTCGAGGCCGGCGGCCACAGCTTCGAGGCGCTCAAGAGCTTCAAGCCGCCGCAGACCCCGGAGATCGAGTGGGAGCGCATGCTCAAGCTGTTCGCCGAGCTGTGCGAGCCGCAGCGCGCCTGGGCCGGCCAGATCGGCCTGGTGCGCGACTGGTACCGGCGGCACTTCGAGCGCCTCTACGAACACTTCCACACGCGCCAGGGCGACCTCGAGCAGCTCGAGCTGCTCTCGGGCCAGTTCCCCTCGCGCGAGCGCTTCCTCAGCGAGCTCACGCTCGATCCGCCGAACGCCACCAGCGATCTTGCCGGCCGGCCGACGCTCGATGAGGACTTCCTGGTGCTCTCGACCATCCACTCCGCCAAGGGCATGGAGTGGGACACCGTGTACGTGCTGAACGTGGTCGACGGCAGCTTCCCGTCCGAGTTCGCCACCGGCAAGGCCGAGCTGATCGAGGAGGAGCGGCGGCTCCTGTACGTCGCCCTGACGCGGGCGCAGAACGATCTGTTGCTGATGATGCCGCTGAAGTTCCACGTGACGCACCAGTCGCGCCAGGGCGATGCGCACGTCTACGGCGGCCGCAGCCGCTTCGTCACCGAAAAGGTGCAGAAGACGCTCGAGCCGCACACCTTCCACTCCTCCGCAGCCGGCGCCGGCGATGCGCTGCAGGAGGCGGAGGCGCCGGTCACGGTGGACGTCGGCGCGCGGCTGCGCGACATGTGGTGAGTACGGCTATTTCACCGGCTTCACGAAACGCATCGTGAAGCGGTCGCTCTCGCCGATGGCGGCGTACTTGTCGTGGTCCTTGTCGCCGAGGCGGTACGAGGGCGGCAGCGTCCACACACCCTGCTCGTAGTTCTTGGTGTCGTTCGGGTTCGAATTGACCTGCGACTTGCCGACCAGCCGAAAGCCCGCCGCCTCGATCAGCTTGATGGCGTAGTCCTCGTTGACGTAGCCGCTCTTGGCGCGCGGATCCTGCGGCACGGCCGGGTTGCCGCGATGATCGACGACGCCGAGGATGCCGCCGGGCTTCAGGGCCCGGTAGAGCGTCGCGAACACCTGCGCGCTGTCGCCGGCGGCCATCCAGTTGTGCAGGTTGCGGAAGGTGAGCGCCATGTCGAGCGAGTTCGGCGCCACCACGTTGCCGCCGTCGGTGGGCATGGTGACGAGCAGCACCTTGTCGTAGAGCTCCGGATTCGCGGCGAGCTTGGCGTCGAACTCGGCGCGCCGCCTGGCGGCGTAAGTGCTCTTGGGGTCGGGGGTGAGCACCGCGGCGTAGTACTTGCCCCTCTCGCGCAGCAGCGGCGCGAGGATCTCGGTGTACCAGCCCGGCTCCGGCCACACTTCCAGCACGCTCATCTCCGGGCGGATGCCGAAGAACAGCAGCGTCTCCTTCGGGTGCCGGTAGGGATCGCGCGCGCGGTTGGCTTCCGAGCGCTGCGCCCCGGCGAGGATGCGGGTGAGATCCTCCTGCGTACTCTCGCGCGTGCTCTGTGCCGCGCACGCCGCGAGCAGCAGCACGCTGAAGATCAGCACGGCGGACTTGCGGTACCCGGACATGTGTTGCGTCTCTCTCGGACCTCGCGGGAAGCGGCGCGCGCGCAGCGGCGAGCTAAAAAACCCCGCACGAGGCGGGGTTTCTTTAGTTACAACCGCTGGAGAGCTTGAGACTGTCAGCGGCGGAACGGGCCGCCACCCTGGCGGGGGCGCTGGGGACGCTCCTGTGCTTCGTTGACGCGCAGCGGCCGGCCGTTCATCTGAAAGCCGTTCAGGGCCTGGATTGCGCTCTGCGCTTCAGCCTGAGGCATGTCGACGAACCCGAAACCACGGGGCTTGCCGGTTTCCCGGTCATTGATGAGTTTCACCGATTCCACTTTGCCGTG
>Ga0335083_10012635_pt1 | contig 10092 bp, 8 predicted proteins | sample Lox_Sample_42_FD_206716 | JGI IMG/M metagenome (GOLD analysis project Ga0335083, IMG submission 206716) | Soil microbial communities from Loxahatchee National Wildlife Refuge, Florida, United States - Lox_Sample_4.2 | ecosystem: Environmental > Terrestrial > Soil > Wetlands | place: USA: Florida...
ACTGCGCGTCGCCCACATCCACAGCCTCCCCAGCAGCAACGACAGGCCGGAACGGAACGAGAATCGTGTCACCCATGTCGTCGGTCAGATTCTGTTACCGATGTTCCCGGTTGCTCACGCCGAAGGCGCGGTGGAGGGGGCGCGTCGCGCCAGCGCGGGCGTGCGAGCCTCTATGGGCGCGTCCGCCGGCCGGCGCCTTTTGAAAAACACGGCGAGAAGCCAGGCGTCGATGAGGACGGCGGCCGCCATGACCGCGTAGGCCCAAGGGGCGTCGGCGAGCTTGAGCTCGGTCAAGACCCGCGACAGGCCGAAGCCGACGACCCACGCGTCGAAGCTCATGCAGATGCGGCGGAAGGTCTCGGCGTCGAGGCGGCGGATGAAATAGGCGCCGAGCGGGATGCCGACCAGCACGCTGGGGATGATCGCGAGCAGCGTGCCCCGGCTCTCGGCCGTGAAGAGGCCGAGATGATAGTAAGCGATCGCGGTGAGCGAGGATTCCGCGACGCGGATGATGCTCAAGCCGGCGCGGAAGTCCGTCTTCACAAGACCCTGGTTGTTGAACAGGATCGCCATCGGCGGGCCGGACACCGTCGTCACCGAATAGAGGAAGCCGAGCCCCAGGCCAAAGGGAAGGCCGAAGAGCCGCTCCCGACTGATCGGCCTGCGCAGGCCTGAGGCCTGGATGAGGATGAGCGGCAAAAGCGCGGCGTAGGTGAAGAATTTGATCCAGCCCGGATTGAGCGAGGCCAAAAAGAAGCTGCCGACCGCGATGCCCGGCAGAAGTCCAATAAGAATGGGAAGGACGCGCCTCCAGACGTTGCTCACGCCCGCTCGGTTGATGAACAGCACGTAGAGATTGATGAACACCTCGACTACGACGAGCGCCGGGTTGAGGACCCGGTTCGTGGTGAAGACGAGCGCGACCGGGACGGTGAGCGAGGAGAAGCCATAGCCGAGCGCGCCGTTGACGAAGGCGGCGACCAGCGTGATGCCGGCGAGAACGATGACGGCCGTATCGGGGAAGGACATCTCGGCCTCCGGATGCAAGAGCGGCCAAAGCCACGAACGCGACGGAAACGAAACGCTCGACGTCCGGTCCGGCTCGGTATATTAGTCTATAAGTTTTGTCAACTAAGATCCATCCTCGGCGGGCTTGGCGAACGCGCTGGACTTTGCCCGTCCGCCGGTTTCATGTCCGAGCGAGCGGGGCGGGGGCATCAAGCGACAAACGTGCTGACCAAAAAAGGCAAATACGGCCTCAAGGCGATGGTGCATCTGGCCGGCCTCGAGCCGGGCGCGTTCGCCCAGGCCGCCGACATCGCCGAGAGGAATTCCATCTCGAAGAAATTTCTTGACCACATCCTGGCCGAGCTGCGCGTCGCCGGCTTCGTCTCCGCCAAGAAGGGCAAGGGCGGCGGCTACGCGCTCGCCGAGCCCGCCCATGCGATTTCGGTCGGGGCGATCGTCCGCGCCCTCGACGGGCCGCTCGCGCCCATCCCGTGCGCCTCGGTCACCGCCTACCGCCCCTGCACGGATTGCGGCGACCTCAAGAGCTGCCCGGTCCGGCTCATCATGGTGGAGGCGCGCAACGCCATCGCGGACGTCCTCGACCGCCGGACGCTGGCGGAATTGCGGGCGATGACCGAGCCGGCGGAAACGTTGGCCATGTATCACATCTGAGGCCGGCGCCGCGCCTCTCGCTTTTGGCGCGTCTTCCTGCGATAACCTCGGTCCGGCTTTGGGGGAGGATTGAACAAGGCGAAGCTCGGCGCGGCGCCCGCCGCAGAACGACTGCGCCTTTTAAGGCCGACGCGCTGGCTGAGACGCCGCCGATGAGCCCGTAAGGCTGACCAGGGCGGCGCCCGCGGAGCAAAGCCTTCTTCAAAGGTTCATGCGCCAGGCGCCATTCTGTCGCGTTTCGCCCCTGGGCGGCGGCGAGGAAGAGGAGAGGGACGAAATGCAGCTCGGCATGGTCGGCTTGGGGCGCATGGGCGCGAACATGACCGAGCGGTTGATGAAGGCGGGCCATGACCTCGTCGTCTACGACGCCCACCCGACCGCCGTGAAGGCGCTCGTCGCGGTCGGCGCCAAGGGCGCGGACAGCCTCAAGGATCTCGCAGCGAAGCTCGCCAAGCCACGCGCCGTCTGGCTTATGCTGCCGGCGGCCGTGGTGGACAAGGTGCTGGCCGAGGCGGCGCCGCTGCTCGAAGCGGGCGACGTCCTCATCGACGGCGGCAATTCCTACTACCACGACGACATAAGGCGGGCCGCCGAGCTAAAGCCCAAGGGACTCCACTATGTGGACGTTGGGGTCAGCGGCGGCGTCTGGGGGAAGGAGCGCGGCTACTGCCACATGATCGGCGGCGAGGACGAGGTCGTCCGCCGCCTCGACCCGATCTTCCGCGCGCTCGCGCCGGGCGTTGACGCGGCCCCGCGCACGGCCGGCGCCGCGGGCGAGCCCGACTCGTCGGAATGGGGCTATCTGCACTGCGGCCCGAACGGGGCCGGGCATTTCGTCAAAATGGTCCACAACGGGATCGAATACGGGCTCATGGCGGCCTATTCGGAGGGACTCAACGTCCTGCGCGAGGCCAATGCAGGGTCGAAGCCGCGCGCCGCGGACGCAGAGACCTCGCCGCTGCGCCATCCCCAATTCTATCGCTATGACCTCGATCTGCCGCGCATCGCCGAGCTCTGGCGGCGGGGCAGCGTCATCGGATCGTGGCTCCTCGACCTTACCGCCGCGGCGCTGCGGGCCGACCCCGGCTTGAGCGGCTTCGCCGGGCGCGTGTCCGATTCCGGCGAGGGACGCTGGACCCTGCAAGCGGCCATCGACGAGGGCGCGCCGGCGCCGGTCTTGAGCGCCGCCCTGTTCGGGCGCTTCGAGTCGCGTGGCGCGGCGGAATACGCCGACAAGCTCATGTCCGCGATGCGACTCGGCTTCGGGGGCCATCACGAGAAGCCGGAGGAGCGCACGTGAGCGTCGGGCAGTCCGATGCGCTCGTCTTTTTCGGCGCGACCGGCGACCTCGCTTACAAGCAGATCTTCCCGGCGCTCGCGGGCCTCGTGAAGGATGAGGGGGTGGAGATTCCCATCGTCGGGATCGCGCTCCCAGCCTGGACGCAGGAGAAGTTCTGCGCGCACGCCTGCGACAGCCTCAAGGCCCATGGAAGCTTCGACGAGGCGACCTTCCAGAAATTGTGCCGGCTCCTGCAATACGTCAACGGCGACTACAGCGATCCGGGCACGTTCCAGCGCCTCAAGCAGGCGCTGGGATCCGCAAGGCGCCCGCTGCACTATCTGGCGATCCCGCCCTCGCTCTTCCCTGTCGTCGTCGGATCGCTCGCGAAGGCGGGCCTCAACGTCAACGCCCGCCTCGTCGTCGAGAAGCCGTTCGGCCGCGACCGCGCCTCGGCCGCGGCGCTCAACACAACGCTGCACGAATTTTTTCCTGAGGACGCGATCTTCCGCATCGACCACTACCTCGGGAAGGAGCCGGTGCAGAACATCGTCTACACCCGTTTCGCCAACTCGGCCTTGGAGCCAATCTGGAACCGCACCTACGTGAAGAGCATCCAGATCACGATGGCCGAGGCGTTCGGCGTCGATGACCGCGGGAGCTTCTACGACGCGACCGGCGCGCTGCGCGACGTGGTCCAGAACCATATGCTGCAGGTGCTCGCCAATCTTATGATGGACCCGCCGACCGGGGAGGATCACGACGCGCGGCAGGACCAGAAGGCGGCGCTTCTGAAAGCGGTCTGCCCGCTCGACCCCGCCAACGTCGCGCGCGGGCAATACGACGGCTACCGCTCCGTTCCGGGCGTCAAGCCGGACTCGACCGTCGAGACGTTCGTCGCGCTGAAACTTTACGTCGACAGCTGGCGCTGGGCGGGCACGCCCGTCTATATCCGCGCCGGCAAGAAATTGCCGGCGACCGCGACCGAAGTGATCGTCGAATACAAGCCGACGCCGCGGGCGACATTCGCAGAAAAGCTTCCCTACTCCGGCTATATGCGCTTCCGCCTTGGCCCGGACGTCGGCGTGGCGATGGGGCTGAGGGTGAAGCGCCCGGGGGAGCAGATGGTCGGCCAAGACGTCGAACTTGTCTTGACCGAACAGGCCGCCTCGCTCGTGCCGCCCTATGAGCGTCTGCTCGGCGGCGCGCTGCGCGGGGACCGCGAGTTGTTCGGCCGAGAGGACATCGTCGACGCGCAGTGGCGCGTCGTCCAGCCGGTCCTCGATCGGCCGCCCGCCTGCGAGACCTATGCACCGGGGACGTGGGGGCCGAAGTCGGCGGCGGCGCTGATCGGGTCGGACGATTCGTGGCGCGACCCCAAGCTTTCGGTCACGGGCTGACCCATCATGGACGACATCGTCTTCCTGTTCGACGTCGACAACACCCTGCTGGACAACGACGGGATCCAGGACGACCTGAGCGAGTATCTGACAGAAAACTTTGGCCGCGCGACGGAGCAGCGCTACTGGGCGATCTTCGAAGAGCTGCGCGACGACCTCGGATATGCGGACTACCTCGGCGCGTTGCAGCGCTACCGCCTGGAGGACATGCACGATCCGCGCCTCTTGCGCATGTCGAACTGGCTCGCCGACTATGACTTCGCGCGACGGCTCTATCCGGGCGCGAACGAGGCGATTGCGCACGTGCGCCAGTGGGGCCGCCCGGTCATTCTTTCCGACGGCGACGTCGTGTTTCAGCCGCGCAAGATCGAGCGCTCGGGCCTCTGGAAGGCGTTCGCGGGCGACGTCCTCGTCTATATCCACAAAGAGCGCGAGCTCAACGACGTCGAGCGCTGGTATCCGGGGCGGCGTTACGTGCTGATCGACGACAAGCTGCGCATCCTGGCCGCGGTGAAGGAAGTCTGGGGCGACCGGGTCCGAACCGTCTTTCCCAGGCAAGGCCACTACGCCAACGACCCGAAGACCGGCGCCGACTATCCGCCCGCCGATATCGCCGTCGACAGCATCGCCGACCTCGTGAAGTTCAACGCTCTCGACTTCGCGCCCAGCTGAACGCTGCGGCGAAACGCCACTTGACGAAATGCGGACCAATGAATTGAACTGAAAGGCGCGCATTGCTTTCGCGCCTGGGATCGAAACGCCGGAGACCCTCGCGATGAGCGCCACGGGAATGACTGCCGAGTGGAAAGCGCTTCAGTCCCACTTCGACAGCGTCAAGAACCTTGAGCTTCGCGGGCTGTTCGCGAGCGACCCCAAACGGGGCGAGCGGCTCTCGCTCGAAGCGGCCGGCCTCTATCTCGACTACTCCAAGAACCGCCTCACCGACGACACGATCGTGCTCCTGCTCGATCTCGCCAAGGCGCGCCGCGTCGCGGAGCGGCGCGACGCGATGTTCAAGGGCGAGGAGATCAACACGAGCGAGAACCGCGCCGTTCTGCACGTGGCGCTGCGGGCGAAGCGCAACGAGCGCATACTCGTGGACGGGAAGGACGTCGTGCCGGAGGTGCACGCGGTCCTCGACCGGATGTCCGCCTTCTCCGACAAGGTGAGGTCCGGCGTCTGGACGGGCCATACCGGCAAGCGCATCCGCAACGTCGTCAATGTCGGGATCGGCGGCTCCTATCTCGGCCCGGAGATGGCCTACCGGGCGCTGCGCCGCTACGCCGACCCCGATCTCGACGTGCGATTCGTCGCCAACGTGGACGGCGCCGATTTCACCAACGCGGTTCGCGGCCTCGATCCCGACGAGACGCTGTTCGTCATCGCCTCCAAGACCTTCACGACGCTCGAAACGATGGCGAACGCCGCCATCGCCCGGAAGTGGCTCCTCGACGCGATCGGCGACGAAAAAGCGATCGCGCGCCACTTCGTCGCGCTTTCGACCAACGCTGAGGCGGTGAGCAAGTTCGGCATCGACACCGCCAACATGTTCGAGTTCTGGGACTGGGTCGGCGGGCGCTATTCGATGGACTCGGCGATCGGCCTCTCGACCATGATCGCCGTCGGCCCCGACAATTTCCGCGACCTGCTCGCGGGCTTCCACGCCATGGACGAGCATTTCCGGACCGCCCCGCCCGAGCGCAACATGCCCATGCTGATGGGCCTCATCACCGTGTGGTACAACAACTTCTTCAGCGCCGAGACGGTCGGCGTTATGCCCTACTCGGCCGATCTTGCGCGCTTTCCGGCCTATCTCCAGCAATTGCAGATGGAGAGCAACGGCAAGCGCGTGGACCTCGCCGGCCGCCGGGTCGATTACCAGACCGGGCCGATCATCTGGGGCGAGCCGGGGACCGACGCCCAGCATTCGTTCTACCAGCTCATCCACCAAGGGACGAAGCTCATCCCCTGCGACATGATCGGCTTCTGCAAGCCCCTGAGCCCGATCGCCGAGCAGCACGATCTTTTGATGGCGAACCTGTTCGCGCAGGCCGAGGCGCTGGCGTTCGGCAAATCGACGGACGAGCTGGCGGCGGAAGGCTCGAATCCGGCGCAAACGCCGTTCCGGGTCTGCCCCGGAAACCGGCCGACCAACGTCATTCTCGCCGAGGAGCTGTCGCCGCATTCGCTCGGCGCGCTCATCGCGCTGTACGAGCATAACGTCTTCACCCAGGGCGCGATCTGGGGGATCAATTCCTTCGACCAGTGGGGCGTCGAGCTCGGCAAGGCGCTCGCCAAGCGGATCGTCCCCGAGCTGGAGACGGCCGGCGACCCGGCGCTCGGCCACGACAGTTCGACGAACGCGCTGATCCGGCGATATCGGCGGTTACGTGGAGGGAGTTGAATTTCGACGCTGTTGTTTCGTAGGCGGGCCCATGACGATGGAATACCCCTTCCGCCGGATCGAACCGCGTCCTTTCATGGGGAAAGGCGCCTCCAAATGACCGAAAACCTTCGCCTCGTCGCGCCGGACGGCTCAATCGCGGAAGCGATCGTCTACCCCGACGCGCCGGCTCTTGTCGTCGCCGCCGCCGAGCTTATCGCCTCCCGGGCCAACGAAGCGATTTCCGCGCGCGGCATATTCTCGATCGCGCTTTCCGGCGGCGACACGCCAAAACCCGTCTACGCGCGTCTCGCCTTGGCCAAGCTCGACTGGTCGCGCGTGCATATCTATTTCGGCGACGAGCGCTGCGTGCCGCCGGACGATCCGCTCAGCAACTATCGCATGGTCAAGGAAGCGCTTCTCGACAAGATCGCGATCCCGCCGGCGAACGTGCTGCGAATGCGCGGCGAAGCTCCGCCGGACGAGGCGGCTCAGCAATACCAACAGGCTCTCCGGGTGGGCTTCGGCGAGGACGGGCGGCTCGATCTCGTCCTGCTCGGCCTCGGCGACGACGGCCATACCGCGTCCTTGTTCCCCGGTCTCGCCGCGGTGACGGAGACCGTGCGCTGGGTCGCCACGTCCTATGTCGAGGCAGTCGGCCGCTGGCGCGTGAGCCTCACCCCGCCGGTCATCAATGCGGCGCGAGTGGTCGCCTTTCTGGTTGCCGGGCCGTCCAAGGCCGAAGTTTTGCGCCGGGTGCTGCTCGGGCCGAGGCAGCCGGTCGTGCTGCCCGCGCAGGCCATTCGCCCGACCGAGCGGCCCGCGCTTTGGCTTCTCGACGAGGCCGCCGCGGCAAGGCTGGATCGGCCAAGGTGAACACGCGCGCTTTGCGCACGCTCAAAAGTTAAAGAGGACCGGACATGGTGGAGGCGCCAGGCTGGCCCGGCATCCGGCCGCGCTGGACGTCGAGCGCGAAGAGCGGCGTCGGCACGGCGCTATCCGACGCGAGCCGCGTCTGGTTCGCCATCAGCCACGGCATTCTCAACGAAGTCTACTATCCGCGCGTCGATCAGGCCTGCATCCGCGACCTCGGCCTCATCGTCACCGACGGCGAAAGCTTCTTCGCCGAGGAGAAACGCGACTGCGACGTCGTCGTCGAGACGCTGGAAGACGGCGTGCCGGCTTTTTTGCTGACCAGCACGCACAAGGGTGGGCGCTTCGTCATCGTCAAGCGCGTCATCGCCGACCCACGCGCCGACACGGTGCTCATGCAAGTCCGCCTCGACGATCGGGGGCGGCCGGGCCTGCGCCTCTATGCGCTGCTCGCCCCGCATCTCGTCAACGGCGGGGCCGACAACACCGGCTGGCGCGGCGACTACAAGGGCCATCCGATGTTGTTCGCCGACGGCGACGGCAGCGATCTGGCGCTGGCGGCCGATCAGCCCTTCGTCTCAAACTCGGTCGGCTTCGTCGGCGTCTCCGACGGATGGCAGCAGCTGTCGCGCGACTTTCGCCTCAAAGACCAGTACGACACCGCCACGAACGGCAACGTCGCGCTGACCGGCGAGCTGGCGCTGGACTCTCAAGGAGGCTGCGTGCTGTCCTTGGGGTTCGGCCGCACGCCGGCGGAGGCCGGCTTCCACGCCCGGACCTCGCTGCTCACCGATTTCGAGACGATCCTCAACGACTACGCCGCCAGCTGGCGCTCCTGGCAGGCCGATTTGCGCTCGCTCGAACGCCGGGCGCGCGGGCACAACATGTATCGCGTGAGCACGGTGATCCTCAGCAGCCACGAGACGGCGACGTTTCCCGGCGGCGTCATCGCGAGCCTCTCGATCCCCTGGGGCTTCAATAAGAGCGACGACGACCTCGGCGGCTACCACCTCGTCTGGCCGCGCGACCTCTGCGAAACGGCGGGCGGGCTCATCGCCTGCGGCGCGGACACTTCCGCACGGCGCATCCTGCGCTACCTGCGGGCGACGCAGCAGGGCGATGGCTGCTGGCCGCAGAACTGCTGGCTCGACGGCTCGGTCTATTGGGGCGGGCTCCAGCTCGACGAATGCGCCTTCCCGATGCTGCTTGCCGACATGGCGCTGCGCCACGGGGCGCTCCGCCGCCCCGACCTGCCGGACTTCTGGCCGATGGTGAAGCGGGCGGCGAGTTTCGTCATCCGCAACGGCCCGCGCACCAAGCAGGACCGCTGGGAGGAAAACGCCGGCTATACGCCATTCACCCTTGCGGTCGCGATCGCGAGCCTGCTTGCGGCGGCGGAGATCGCCAACACACTCGAGGTCGACGGCCTGCCGGACCTCTTCCGCGACACCGCCGACGCCTGGAACGAGCAGATCGAGGACTGGGTCTATGTGACGGATACGCCGCTCGCGCGCGAGGCCGGCGTCGCCGGCTACTACATCCGCATCGCGCCCGAAACCCCTGACACGGACGCGCCGGATCCGCACGGGCAGGTCCAGGTGCGCAACCACGAGGCGGGCGGCGGCCTGATCGCGGCCGACGCGCTCGTCAGCGCCGACGCGCTGGCGCTCGTCCGGTTCGGGCTGCGCGCCGCGAAGGACCCACGCATCGTCGACACGGTTACGGTCATCGACAAAGTCTTGAAGGTCGAACTTCCGAACGGCCCCGGCTGGCGCCGCTACAATTTCGACGGCTACGGGGAGAAGGCGGACGGGCGCCCGTTCGACGGCGTCGGGATCGGCAGGGCCTGGCCGCTGCTCGCGGGCGAGCGCGCCCACTACGCGCTGGCGGCCGGGCGCCGGTCCGAGGCGGAAGCGCTGCTCGCGACCATCGAAGCGCAGACGAGTCCGGGCGGGCTCATTCCCGAGCAGGTTTGGGACGCGCCTGCGATCCCCGAGCGGGAGCTCAGTCCGGGCGCGCCGTCCGGCTCGGCCATGCCGCTTGTCTGGGCGCATGCCGAATATGTGAAGCTCTTGCGGTCGCTCGCCGACAATGCGGTGTTCGACATGCCGCCCTATCCGGTCCGCCGATATGTGCAGGGCCGAAGACCAGCGCGCGTGCGGCCGTGGCGCGAGGACTGTCCGGCGCTGCGCATTCCATTGGGCCGGGTCCTAAGGATCGACCTCATGCAGGCGTCGATCGTGGTCTTCACTCGCGACGGCTGGAAGACGCAGGCCGAGGTCGCAACAAGCGACACCGGAATCGCGATTTTCACGGCGGAGATCGCGACCGACGGCATGGCGGCGGGCGAAAGCGTCGTCTTCACTTGGCGCGACGCGGCGACCGGCGCGTGGCGGGGCCGCAATTTCGAGGTGGCGGTGGCGTAGTAAGGTCGAGGCGCCTTTCTCCACCGCGAAGCGGGGGAGAAGGGAGGCCGG
>Ga0335083_10012636_pt1 | contig 10092 bp, 8 predicted proteins | sample Lox_Sample_42_FD_206716 | JGI IMG/M metagenome (GOLD analysis project Ga0335083, IMG submission 206716) | Soil microbial communities from Loxahatchee National Wildlife Refuge, Florida, United States - Lox_Sample_4.2 | ecosystem: Environmental > Terrestrial > Soil > Wetlands | place: USA: Florida...
GTCGCGCTGGGCAACACCGGTGTCGACTGAAGTGATGTCGACGGTAGCGTTGACATCGGACTTGGTGATGTCCTTGTCGTCGAGGTCAAGGGCGCCGTTGATGTTGCCGAAGCGGCCATGAATATTCGAGATGCCCATGTGCTTGATGGTGAAGTCGGCCTCGCTATGAGCGGGATCAATCTGCCACTTGCTGACCTGCGCCGATGCGGCAGCAGCCGCAAAGGCAACGAGGGCCGTGAAAACAGCTGATTTACGTAGTGCTTGCATAAATTCGTTCTCCAAAATTCTTTTCGCTGCTACTGCCGGGGGGCGGTCAGCAGTCATTTTCTTAGATACGCCGCAATAATATTCGTTGCAACAAATATTTTGAAAGAATTATGTGAGATGTTTCCGGTTGACGCTCTGGTAAGCTCCAATTTCGAGTCCTGCTGATGCCAACTCGTTTCTTTTCAAACTTTCGCGCGCTTACGCCTCAACAGCGTCACGCCTTTATTGCCGCTTTTCTGGGGTGGTCTCTCGACGCTTTTGACTTCTTCCTGCTGGTGTTTTGTGTGTCTGCGATTGCGGCGGATTTCCATGCGAAGGCATCGGCGGTAGCCGAGGCACTGTTTCTCACGCTCGCTTTTCGTCCTGTAGGCGCGTTTCTGTTTGGGGCGCTGGCGGAGAAGTTCGGGCGGCGTCCGGTGCTGATGCTGAATATCGCCTGCTACTCGGCTCTTGAGCTGTCTTGCGCGTTTGCGCCGTCGTTGCATGCGCTACTGATTTTGCGGGCTTTTTTCGGGGTCGCCATGGGGGGCGAGTGGGGTGTTGGCGCGGCGCTGGCGTTTGAAACGCTGCCGAGGGAAGGACGAGGGTTCTTTTCCGGACTTTTGCAGGAAGGTTATGCCATCGGATACCTGGTTGCGGCCGCGGCCTACGCGCTGCTCTACAAGCCGTTCACGCACATGGTCTGGATGGGGCATGTTGTCGGGTGGCGCGGGCTGTTTGTCGTGGGGGCGGCACCGGCGCTGCTGGTCTTCTACATCGGGCTCAAGGTGGAAGAGTCGCCTGTGTGGCGTGCGGGGCATGGCAGGGGCGCGGGGCATGCGCTGTCGATTGCGAGCCACATTCGGCAATATGCGCTGACTTTTCTTTTTGTGGTTCTGCTGATGGCCGGATTCAACGCGTTCTCGCACGGCACGCAGGATCTGTATCCAACCTTTCTTGAAAAGGATCACGGCTTCTCGTCGGCGCTCACGGGGGGTATCGCAGTTATTTACAACATTGGCGCATTGCTGGGTGGGGTTTTCTTCGGCGGTCTCTCTGAGCGTTTTGGCCGCAAGCGAACGATCATCACTGCTGCCCTGCTGGCTTTGCCGATGATTCCGATGTTTGCGTTTGGCCGGTCGCTGTACACGCTGGCTGCCGGGGCTTTCCTGATGCAGTTCATGGTGCAGGGAGCATGGGGCGTTGTGCCTGCCTATCTGACGGAGTTGTCGCCGGGGCCTGTGCGCGCGACCTTTCCTGGACTTGCGTATCAGCTGGGAAATCTGCTGACATCGCGCAACGCGGTATTGCAGGCAAAGGCTGCGGAACACTATGGCAGCTACGGCGGCGTGCTGGCGGTGACAGTGCTGATTGTGGCTGTCTTTCTGGCTGTCGTCGCGATGCTTGGGCGCGAAGCCAGAGGGGCGGAGATGACAGCGGAATAAACCTCTTCAATGAACGCACTCCTGTTTCTGGCGTGGTTGTTTGTCATCGGTGTGCGGGTGTTGAACTGCTCGATGCTCGCAGTCGAATTTCTTTACAAGCGAAGCAACGTTTTTTGGGATGAGCAAATTTGTCTTCTGGGTTTGCACAAATTGCGTGACACTGCAAACGTTCTGATCTTGAGCGATGTACGCAGCACTGAAAATTCGGGAGTTTTCGCGACAGAAAAATGTTTGCCGATTGGTACGCAACTTGCAACTACCAGAAAGCGTACGAGTTGATTCCACGTGACGCGCACCTCCTCCCGCGTTGCGAGGGATCGAAAACATCAACATCGCATTGGCAAGCCTGATACCGATGACGCCGACCTCTTTCGGCAAGTCGCCCAGGAAATTGTCGAGCTTGCCAACGTGAGGAAAGCGGCCCACATGGGCCGCTTTTATTTTTGCTGCGGGATTTATGAATTCTTTATGCCTTCTTTGCGTTTTACTTGCGGCGGGAGGGGTGTGATGGGAGTGTGGACACGAACGCACTCGCTCTGTATGTTTTGCTGCTTGTCGTGGTTGCCTGCATTGGCGTGCTTATGTGGATCTTTTTCCACCTCGCGCTGGAGTCTCGCAGGCGGCGACACCGCTGACTACAAAAGCTGAGTTTTTCTTGCGGTGGTCTCGGTCAAAACAAAGACCATCATTCTGAGCCCCTTTTTGCTTCTCAGAATGACGGTCAGTCGATCCATGTGACGTCTGATCCGAATGCTACAGATTGCCGCGCGCGGCCTGCTCGCGTTCGATGGCTTCAAAGAGCGCTTTGAAGTTGCCTTTGCCGAAGCTGCGGCTGCCTTTGCGCTGGATGATCTCGTAGAAGAGCGTCGGGCGGTCTTCCACCGGGCGGGTGAAGATCTGGAGCATGTAGCCTTCGTCGTCGCGATCGACGAGGATGCCGAGTTGCTCGAGTTCCTGGATAGGCTCGTCGATTTTGCCGACGCGGCCTTCGAGCTCTGTGTAGTAGCTGTGCGGCACCTTGAGAAATTCGACGCCCTGCTGCTGTAGTTTGCCGACGGTGTGCAGGATGTTGTCAGTAGCGAGCGCGATGTGCTGTACGCCGGGGCCGTGGTAGAACTCGAGGTATTCTTCGATCTGCGATTTTCTGCGGCCTTCGGCGGGCTCGTTGATGGGGAACTTGACGCGGCCGTTGCCGTTGGCCATGACCTTGGACATGAGCGCGGAGTATTCGGTCGAGATGTCCTTGTCGTCAAAGTGCTGGTAGAGCGAGAAGCCCATGATGTCGGCGTAGAAGTCGACCCAGCGGTTCATTTCGTTCCAGCCAACGTTGCCGACCATGTGGTCGATGTACAGAAGACCGACAGGACGCGCAATTGGATCGCTATGGACGGCGCGATAGCCCGGCATGAAGGCACCGCTGTAATTGCCGCGTTCGACGAAGGTGTGGACGGTGTCGCCGTAGGTGGCGATCGAGGACATCTTCACTGTGCCGTGCTCGTCGCGGAGTTCGAAGGGCTCATGGACGCTGCGGGCGCCGCGCTTGGTGGTTTCCTTCCATGAGAGTTTGGCATCGTCGACCCAGAGAGCGACGTCGTGCACACCGTCGCCGTGGCGGTGTACGTGCTCGGCGATTTCTCCGTCAGGGCGCAGGGGCGTGGTGAGCACGAAGCGGACTTTACCTTGTTGCAGCACATAGGAAGCGCGATTGCGGACGCCGGTCTCCGGGCCGGAGTAGGCAACCAGATGCATACCAAAGGCAACACGATAGTAATAGGCAGCCTGGCGTGCGTTGCCGACGTAAAACTCTACGTAGTCTGTTCCGTTGAGGGGAAGAAAGTCTTTTTGCGTTTGCACTTCCGGGTGCAGAAGGGTCGACATCGAGGAACTCCGTTTCGCTTTGTTAGACGCGTCAATTGCCCGTCAAGATGCCGTTCTGGACGTACAACGACCCATTAACATATACCCATCGGACAGGAGTTGACCAGACCCGATGGGTTGATATTGTCCACAAATTGTTACCAATGGAACAGGACGAGATGCCGGTGAAAATTACAGACCGCGATGCGCTGATTGTGGTGGATGTACAGAACGACTTTTGTCCCGGAGGGGCGCTGGCTGTGCCGCGCGGAGATGAGGTGGTTCCGGTGATCAATCGGATATCGCCGTTGTTTCATTGTGTTGTGCTGACGCAGGATTGGCATCCCCGAGGGCAGTTGTCGTTTGCTTCGAGGCATCCGGGCAAGGAGCCTTTCAGCACGACGATGGTTGCGTATGGCGAACAGACGCTGTGGCCGGAACACTGCATCCAAGGGACGGAAGGAGCGGCTTTTCACAAGGATCTCGATACGACGCGGGCACGGCTTATCCTGCGCAAGGGATTTCGGCAGGAGATCGATTCTTATTCGGCGTTTCAGGAGAACGATCGAGAAACGAAAACCGGCCTGGCCGGGTATTTGCGCGAATGGGGCATTGAACGCGTGTTTTTTGCCGGGCTGGCTTATGACTACTGTGTGCGGCACTCGGCAGTGGCAGCGCGCGCGGCTGGGTTCGAGGCGATTGTGATTGAGGATGCCTGCCGGGCGATTGGCCTGGCGGGATCGATAGAGGAGACACTTGCGGATTTTCACAACACTGGAGTAGAGCAGAGCCAAAGTGCACTTCTGCAAAGAGCTTAAGGTGCGCTATTCCGAGAGGAGGCTTATATTGTGACTCGTCCGCTGGCCACTCAGCCAGGAATTCCTGCCGATCGTCAATGCTCCCGGGTTCCAGCACCCATGAGGTGCATCGGGAATTTACTGTTCAGTTCCCGGAGCAGTAATGCCGCGGCCTGATCCACGTTCAGTTGCGGATTGATGCGTCTGTTCAAGAGATTGCACAGTCCTTCGGCCGTTCGTGGCCCCATGGGAAGTGTAAAGGAGAATGTTTGCTTATCGCTTTCACCGGCATCGCGGACAGGCGGAATTGAGCCGGTAAAATAGTGGGCTCCGCCTTTATAGTTCGGATCACGCGAAGTCGGATTATTAAGCGAAACCACAACGACCATCTGACCACCCGCCTCGCCGGAAACAAAGGCAGTTGTTTTTGGAAGAGAGCCACTCACTACATATACATTCTCCAAATCGGGTTCGCCCTTTACAGAAGGGTCCTCATCGTTGGCCAGGCCAATGCCTTGTTTTTTGCCGGGAACAAGGCCACCGTGGAAGATGCCCGGGATGTAGGCTCTTTTGGTGAAGTGCACAAAAACTTGAAAGCTCCGTCGGAACGCCACCATTTGCGCACCGTCGATTGCCACCGATGCTTCTTCCAGCGGCCGGTCGCCCGCCTCGTTCTGCCAGACACCGCCGATTTTCTGAATGACGGGATTTTCCCATGAATGCGCAAACGACGGCGAAAAATCTGACGCCTGCATATAATCGTCCGGCTGCGTCTCGCTCTGCCCGCCTGCCCCCGCCCTCATTGGGATCGCCCTGCTTGTGGAGATTGGGAAGCTTGGCGCAGCCCTCGCAGCGCTCCGCGGGGCGCTTGTCGTGCCTGGGGGCATACTCGCTGCGGCCGCTGCGGCCAGCGAAGGAGTCGTCGTGCTCGTCGAAGCGCTCATCGTGAGCGTCGGAGCACTTGCCGGGCTTGGCGCCGGACTCGCAGTTCGGGTGATGACGGGAACCAACGGAACGGCTGGCTGCGGTGCAAGCTCCTGCCGTTCGGCCAGAACCAAAGCCTGCAGCCTCGCCAGAGCAGTCCGTTTATCAGCTACCAGGTCTTTATTTTTGACGATCGTGGTAATGCTGGCCTGATTGCTGGTCCAGGTTTGGATTGCGGACTCGATCCTGGTGAGAGTTGCGCGCCGCCCGTTGAGGTCATCGTCCCGCAAGCCTTCATATTGCACCACGGCCTCACGGATTGCAGGCCACCTTGAAAACAGGGTCGTTCCCTCTTTGAGGGCTTTCAAGGCAATGATATCTGCGTTCGTTCTCCAGTCAGATGGGGCCATAGCGTTCCCCCAAATTTGTAATTGGCTCGAAAAAAAACCAGGGAGGAGTCGTTTTTCGAGGGGCCCAATCATTGTGCGCCCCGGCATCTAATGAAACAAGTTGTTTCTCGCTGTCGCTTCCCCGTCGCTTTTCTGTGACCGTCGCGTTGACAGCCCTTCTTCTGCGGTGCGATGCTCAAGAGTTTTGGACCAAGGGGTTTTTCGGGGGTTTTCTCGTATGAACCAAGCGACCACGCAGCTGCACATCGCCGAACGGTATCTCATCCAGCAGGATTGGGATGCCTACACGCCGGAGCAGCATGCGGTCTGGGCAGAGCTGGTGCGGCGGCGCATGCCGCAACTGGAAGAGCACGCCTGCCAGGAGTATCTGGATGGATTTCATCAGATCGGGCTGCGCGAGGATTCGATTCCGAATCTGGCTGAGGTGAATAAGCGGCTGGGGCCGCGCACGGGCTGGAATGCAACGCCGGTCAGCGGGTTTCTGCCGCCGGACGCCTTTTTCGAGATGCTGGCGGCGAGGCAGTTTCCGACGACGACCTGGCTGCGTAAGCGCGAGTCTCTTGAGTACACTCCGGAACCGGATATATTTCACGATGTTTTTGGACATGTGCCGATGCATGCGCATCCGGTGTTCGCAGACTTTTTGCAGCAGTATGGGAGGGTGTGTCTCGGGCTGATGCAGGATAAGGACAAGCTCGAGCGCATGGGGCGGCTCTTCTGGTTCACGGTTGAGTTTGGCGTGATCCGGCAAAAAGGGGAGATCAAGCTTTACGGCAGCGGACTGATCTCTTCGCATGGGGAATCGACGCACGTGATCAACAGGGCGACGGAGGGAGGGCCGGAGATTCGCGATTTCGATCTGGATGCGGTGCTGAACCAGCAGTTTCTGGTGTCGGAGATGCAGAAGGTTCTGTACGCGGTGGAGTCATTCGATGAGATCTACGAAGCCGCCAAGGAAGCTGAGCAGTTACTCGTGTAAGAGCTAACCGAAACGCCGCCCGGTGAATCTGATGGATATGCAGGACGGGCGGAAGCATCCGGGGCTTGTGGTATTGCGGCAGGGGGCGGGGTACGCGTCTGTCGCCGCCGGCGTGGCGGGCTGCATCCTGCCTGTGATTCCTGGCATTCCGCTGTTGTTTGTGGGCCTGGGGCTGCTGGCGGTTGACAGTCCCTGGGCGGCCCGGTTGCGCGACAGGTTGAAGGATGCGGTTGCGCGACGGCTGTCACGAGAGCGTGGCCGCAAAGCTAAGTCGCAGAATCCTGCGATCTAACGCGAGACACGATAGTTACAAGCTTCGTCGTCCTAGAACTTGCGGCATACATGGCTTGCGGCGACCTGAGAAAGCATCCCTCAGGGGCTAAAGCCCCTATATTTATGCGCCTTTACGGCAAGCCCTTTCAAAGCGGGATTTATGGAACCAGTTCCAGCCCTCAAGTTTTCTTTGGATTGTCACATACCTGTTGCATACTGAAGTTTGGAGGATTTCTTGCCGCGCATTCATTTTCAACAGCAGCTTGCCGAACTGAAGGACAAGATTCTGGGAATGGCCGCGCTGTCGCAGCAGGCGCTGGACGCGTGTGTCGACGCCTACCTGCAGCGGGATGAAGGTCTGGTCCAGTTTGTGCGCGAGAATGAGAACGCCATCAACTCCGCGCAGCGCGAGCTGGATGAAATGGCCTACGATCTGCTCGCCAAAGAGCAGCCGATGGCGATTGATCTGCGCTTCATCCTGGCAGTTATCAAGATCAACGGCGATCTGGAGCGGATCGGCGACCAGGCGATGAGCATCGCGGTGCGAACGAAGGAGCTGATGGAATGCGATCCGATTGATCTGCCGACTGATTTTGGCGCGATGCGCGATTGCGCGGCGAACATGATCCGCACGGCGTTGCAGTCCTTGCTGGATGCTGATGCGCAGACCGCGGAGTCGGTGCTGGCCATGGACGACGAAATCGATCGCATGAACCGGATCGCGCATGAAGAGCTGACGAAATTCATTCAGCACAATCCCAGCTGTAGCCAGCAGGCCTTACAGGCCATTATCATTTCGCGCAATCTGGAGCGCATCGCGGACCACGCGACGAACATCGCGATGGATGTGATTTTCTGGGTGCGCGGCGCCGATGTTCGCCATCAGCTGGCCGCTGCGATTGACTAAATCCACATACTTAAACTGTTTGTTCTGATTGCAGGCTGATGATTTCCACTGCGTTCTCTGCCTTTCCGATGGTCATATTCGCCTCTTTTGTGCGGCTGTTTACTTCCCCGAAGGCGGTTCCTCCGCTGAGTAAGGCTGAGCGGAGGCTGGCAATTCGTAACTTCTGAAGCGCTTTTTGGCGGGGTGCGCTCCGACCGGCTCCAGGACAAAAAATCGAGGGATCAGTCTTAATCACTTGCCAGATTCGGCAATCGACTAAAGAATGACAAGACAAGGACATTTGCGGGAAGATTATTCTTCCCAGCCCACTTACTCTGATTGAGAGAACCGGCCACTGTATGCGAATTCTCAGCACGGCAACAGCTTATCCTCCGTACTACTTCTCACAGCAAGAAATTGTCGAGGCGATTAAGGAATATTGGGATGAAAGTTTCGAGAAATCCGGTCTCCTGGAAAGGCTGCACTACCGGACCGGCGTGGACGGCCGGTATTTCTCACGGCAACTGGATGAATATCGCGGTCTCGACACCTGGGGCAAAGCGAATGATGCGTGGATTGAGGTTTCGGAAGAGCTCGGCGAGAAGGCGATTGATTGCGCTCTCAAGCAGGCCGGGCTCGGTCGCGAGCGCATCAATGCAATCTTTTTTGTTTCAGTTACAGGCGTCTGCAGCCCGTCGATCGATGCGCGGCTGGTGAACCGCATGGGCCTTTCGCGGAATATCAAAAGGAATCCGATATTCGGCCTAGGCTGCGTGGCGGGCGCGGCGGGGCTGGCGCGCGCGGCGGACTATGTGCGCTCGTACCCGGATCAGGTTGCGGCGTTGCTGTCGGTCGAGCTTTGCTCGCTTACCTGGCAGCGCGAGGACCTTTCTGTCGCGAATCTCATTTCTTCCGGGCTGTTTGGCGATGGCGCTGCTGCTGTCCTCATAGGCGGGGATAAGGTTCCGTCCCATGGACCGCGCATCGTGGCCAGCCACCAGGTTTTCTATCCCGACACGCATGATGTGATGGGCTGGAGGATTTCGGAGAAGGGCTTCAACATTGTGCTATCGCCGGATGTGCCGACGGTGGTGCGCGAGAATCTGGGCCGCGACGTGGACCAGTTTCTTGAGCAGCAAGGTCTCTCGCGGAGCGACATTGGTTCGTGGATCATGCACACGGGCGGTCCAAAGGTTCTGGAGGCAACAGCAGACGCGCTCAATCTTCGAGACGGTGAACTGAGTGTGTCATGGGAAGCGCTGCGGAAGGTGGGAAATCTGTCCTCGGCGTCGGTTCTTGTGGTGCTGGACGAAGTGATGAAACATCGGCGTCCGTCTCCGGGAACGCGCAGCATTCTGGCCGCAATGGGGCCGGGCTTCTGCGCGGAGATCCTATTGCTGGAGTGGTAGTACCTCTTGAGTCAAAATTCCTGTGAGGTTCTGATTGTCGGCGGCGGCCCAGCCGGGCTAGCTGCCGCGATCGCCTTACAGATGCGCGGCGCCGATGTCCTGGTCGCCGATGCGATGAAACCCCCCATCGAGAAAGCCTGCGGCGAGGGCCTGATGCCGGATGCAAGGCGGAATCTGGCGGCGCTGGGAGTGCATTGCGAGGCCGGCGAAGGGACGCCCTTTCGGGGCATTCGATTCATTCATTGGACAGACGGCGATCCTGTCTCTGTGTCTGCTGACTTTGAGCGCGGGGAAGGCGTTGGGATGCACAGAACGGCGCTGCATGCGCGTCTGGTGGAGCGTGCAGCCGATATCGGCGTGCGGATGCGGTGGCAGACGCACGTATCGCTGGGAAGCCGCGTGTTGCTCCATGGAGAAGATTGCCGGTACCGGTGGCTGGTGGGCGCGGATGGGCAGTCTTCGAGGGTGCGCAAATGGGCCGGACTTGAACCTGGAAGGCTGATTTCCCGGCGATTTGGTTTCCGCAGGCATTATCGCGTTCGTCCGGCGAGCGACTCTGTGGAAGTGCATTGGTGCGCTCTGGGGCAGGTCTATATCACACCTGTCGGGCCAGATGAGATCTGCGTTGCCGTCGTGACGCGGCATGGTGCGACGCGCATGCAACAGGTCATCGATGCGATTCCGCATCTGAGCGAGCGGATTCCCGTTGAGGCGGCATCCACGCGCGAACGGGGTGCTCTGACTACAACGCGGCAGTTGAAACGCGTTGTGAAGGGCAACGTTGCGCTTGTCGGGGATGCTTCGGGATCTGTGGATGCGGTGACCGGCGAAGGTCTTGCCACGGGCTTCAGGCAAGCAGCTTTGCT
>Ga0335083_10012637_pt1 | contig 10092 bp, 8 predicted proteins | sample Lox_Sample_42_FD_206716 | JGI IMG/M metagenome (GOLD analysis project Ga0335083, IMG submission 206716) | Soil microbial communities from Loxahatchee National Wildlife Refuge, Florida, United States - Lox_Sample_4.2 | ecosystem: Environmental > Terrestrial > Soil > Wetlands | place: USA: Florida...
ATTCCATTACCACTTCATGATTTGCTGAGAACTCAGGACCTGACCTTTTTGGAAGAATACAGCCTGATAAGATCCTGCCGACAGTCCGGCAACATTCAACTGATGGAAACCAGGTTCAAGTTGAACATTCTGGATGATCCTTCCGTTGAAATCATATAGCACCATTGTAACATCTTTTACCTGTACACTAATCTGCAATACATCATGCATTGGATTCGGACTAACCTGTACAGGAATCACCTGGCCATTATTAAAGCGAACAGATCTTATCTGAGAATAAAATTCCTTTCCATCCAGGTCTGTTTCTATCAAACGATAGAAATTATTTCCATTCAGGTTGGGTGAAGTATGCACAAATGTATATTTAGATTCCTGGGAGCTGTTTCCTCTTGCAGGTACAGTTCCAATGGTATTGAAATTTATACCATCGGTTGAATACTGGACGTCAAAATGAGATGTATTTTCTTCTGAAAGTGTCGTCCAGTAAAGTAGGGTCTGGTTATTATTCGCCTGGGCGGTAAATGTTCCCCAAACCAATGGAAGTGCAATCAGTCTTGTAACGTATATTGAAGTTGCAGTATAAAATGGTCCGCTGAGCGAAGGCGGAAGACTGAAACCAGCGAGTGTGTTTACAATATTTCCTGTTGCACTGGTCATCAATGTATAAACAGTACCTACAGGATCTCCAGCTGCATGATCGGTCACATTCATTGTTATTCCGGAAACATCTGTATTGAAATTCATCGAAAAAATCAGGCGGTCATAATTCACGCCGGGAACTCCTCCCCCACTGACAATATCCAGGTCAATCGTTGGTGTTCTCGCGGCTGTACTGCCCACCATAAAAGGATCTACGGTCAGTGCTGCAGCTGAATTATTTCCCGGAGAAATGAGTCCATCATTGACGGTGGTATTGGGAATATCATAAGATCCGAATCCTTTTATCGTTCCATGATTAGTGAACGGAGCTGTCATCGCGGTTTGACCCGTAGCATTACCCCTGTACATAATTCCTGTAGAAGAATTGATGAAAGATGTAGTAGCATCGCCGGTGATAAAAATATTATTGCCGGATGGCATATCCAATGAATCGTTATTAACAATGCTTGCTCCATTTGACAAGTTAATGTTATTATCAAACCATTCTATGAAATTATTATTGGTCACAGTTGCTGCCGAAATATTCCCGGTCGAGACAATGTCAAATTCCCCGTTATTCGTCGTATTGGCAGAAAGCGTCCCGGAAAATCTCAGATTCATAAGACCATCGCTATTATTAAGAATCGTAGCCGTCGTACCCGAAAGTGTTGCACCTACTGAAACATTCAGCTTTCCATCATTGATGATATCATCTCCGGGTCCATCATTCAAAGTAAAGGTTGTAGGTGTACCTGCATTAAACATTGCCAAGATCGCCCCGTTTTGAATAACAACCTGATCAATAGATACTGCAAAATCAAGAATAATACTATCACCAGTTTGAATGGTAATCACACCATCAGCACTTGTGGGTGTAGCAACAGCCGCAACCCAACTCGTTCCGTCGAAAGTCTCCCATGTTGAGACAGCACTCCAAAGGCCAGGATTCACTCCGGTTTTACTCCTATAATCACCGGCTGATTGAGCATTGGAAGAAGCCGAAGATAAAAGAACAGCAGACAAAAAAATCAATAGCGTAAAATTTCTTTTCATTGTCGAAAATTAAAAAGTGGTGTCAGTTCTCTCAATTGAATTAATGAATAAATGAACGTCAGTCAGTTTGAATAGGAACTGGTCTCAAAAGATATAAGGAGGTATTTCGAAAACTAAAACTAGGATATGAGATAATCAAAATTGATTAGCAAAATTACAGAGGGTAGCAGAAAACAGCACTTTAAAAAAATAAATGTAAGTAAATCTATTAAAAAAAAGATAACTTTATTCCCAGAAGTTTTACACAAAAAATCAATCATCAGCGCATAGTTTCAGAAATTGAAATATTCCTTTTCTTCACAAAAAACATTAAATCCAGCAGGTTTATCCACCATATTAATTAACCATGAAACGAAGAAAAGTAATTAAGCGACTTGGTATTATAATTGGTGGACTGGGTTTATCTTATTCGGGAATTAAATTCTACAATCTTTACAAACATCCTTATTTTCAAAATCTGGAAGATCATAAAGATCTGATTGGGGCTCTTGCCGAGACGATTATCCCGACAACAGATAGCCCTGGTGCCGGTGAAACAGGAACAGACGAATTCATTATTAAAATGATTCGCGATTGTACTGAAAGAAAAGCTCAGAATAATTTCATATCAGGCTTAGACAATTTGTCTGACTATGTGCAGAACCATTATAAGAAAACCTTCCAGCAATGTTCTTTATCTGAAAGGAAGGCAATACTTACTCATTTTGAAATGGCCGATCAACCCAATAAAGGTATATTTGGAAAAGCTGAAAGGAAATTTATGGGTGATCCCTTCTTTATAACCTTAAAAAAATATACCGTTATCGGCTATTGCACTTCAAAAATTGGCGCTACCCAGGCACTTGCCTACGATTATATCCCTGGAAAATATATAGCCTCTGTACCGCTCACCCCCAATCAAAAAGCCTGGGCTACCAGGTGATAAGACCTATTCATTATGGGAGATCCGAACCAGACTCATATCAATACAAAATCAATCGATCAAAATACATATGATGCCATTGTAATCGGATCGGGAATCAGCGGAGGCTGGGCTGCAAAAGAACTTTGTGAGAAAGGATTAAAAACTCTGTTACTCGAACGTGGGAGAAACGTAGAGCATATCAAAGACTACCAGACCGCTTTTTTAAATCCCTGGGATTTTGAATATCGCCTACAAATCTCAGATCGTGATAAAGAAGAAAATCCTGTTCAGATTCAAAGTGGAGTTTATAATGAAGGAAACAGGCATTTTTTTGTCAATGATAAAGAACATCCATATATCCAGACATCTCCATTCAACTGGATCAGGGGATATCAATTAGGAGGTCGTTCACTTGTCTGGGGCCGGCAGTGTTATCGCCTGAGTGACCTGGATTTTGAAGCAAATTCGAAAGAATCGATTGGTGTTGACTGGCCCATCCGTTATGCTGATATCGCTCCCTGGTATGATTATGTAGAAAAATTTGTCGGAATCAGCGGACAGGCTGAAGGACTTCCCCAACTTCCAGATGGTTTTTTTCTTCCGCCAATGGATATGAATTCTGTCGAAAAAAAATTTAAAGAAATCATACAAAAAAAATTCAAGGAAAGATGCGTGACAATTGGCCGCACTGCTAACTTAACGCAGGGATGGAATAACCGGGGACCCTGCCAATTCCGGAATTTATGTACAAGAGGCTGCCCTTTCAGTGGTTATTTCAGCAGCAATGCGGCAACGATTCCTGTAGCTATCGCCACAAAAAATCTTACCATCAGGCCCTTTTCGATTGCCGTGGAAATTACATATGACCAAAATTCTCAAAAAGCAAAAGGAGTCCGTATCATCGACGCAGAGACAAAAAAAACTTACGAATATTATTCAAGAATTATTTTTTTAAACGCTTCCACAGTTGCAACTGCAGCGATTCTGCTTCAATCTACTTCTTCCAGATTTCCTTATGGTCTAGGAAATTCAAGCGGGCAGGTGGGGCATAACCTGATGGATCATCATTTCAGAGTGGGTGCAGAAGCCAAATATGAAGGATTTAACGATCAATATTATATTGGGCGAAGACCCAACGGTATTTATATCCCAAGATTCAGAAATATCAATGCCGCAACAAAAAGAAATGATTTCATCAGAGGATTTGGATACCAGGGTAATGCACAAAGAGAAGATTGGTCTGATCAATTGAGTGATTTGAGTGGATTTGGCGAGGATTTCAAAAAGAAATTGACTTCTCCAGGTCCATGGAATATGGGGCTTTTCGCATGGGGAGAAACCCTTCCTTATTTTGAAAATAAAATTACTCTGAGCAAAAATGAAAAAGACAAATGGGGATTGCCTCTTGTTGAAATTGATTTTTCATTCAGGGATAATGAAAATGCCATGCGAAAGGATATGAAAGACAGCGCCGCTGAAATGCTCGAATCGGCCGGATTTACTGATATCACCCCATTCGACTATCATCCTCCGGGCGGGACCTGTGTTCACGAAATGGGAACGGTAAGGATGGGACATGATCCCAAAACTTCCGTTCTGAACAAGTGGAACCAAATGCATGATGTAAAAAATGTATTTATCACTGATGGAAGTTGCATGACTTCATCAGCCTGCCAAAACCCTTCCCTCACTTATATGGCGCTTACAGCCAGGGCCTGTGACTATGTAGTAAATGAACTAAAGAAAAATAATTTATAACTGCTCTTCCGGCTGCTGAATTCTATTCTTCTTGTTTAAAAACATGCCAACAACCTGTCCTGCCAGCAAAAGGAACAAGGGTTCCGCCTCATACCTGAATCGCATATTTTCATAATGCTCAAGAAGGGAACTCACTACAAATACAAAAGCAATTGTTAGGACGAGAAACAGATTCCATGAACTGATAAATCTATTTTTGATAGCCTGCCTGAAAAAAACAAAAAATACAAACATATAAACAATGACTTTGGGAATTGCTGATATCAGCAGTGCAACCCGTCGTTGTTGTTTCCCTTCAGCAAAATGAGAGAGGTTGAAAGAATAAACAATATCATAGGCCCTTATTTTTTTAGCTTGCTGTTCTGTTAATGAATATCTGGTTGCGGGTGCAAAAAAAATCAGGCAGGATTGTATAACATTTTGAAGATAGGCCATGGGGTGTGTCTTGATATATTGTTTGCAGGCTTTCATATATTTTTCGGACACTTCAATATATCCAATATGATTTGCATTGATGAAACTATCATTTTTTGATTCGTTCAATAAATCACGGTCATCCAGGCCTGCATATTTTTTTTCAGCTGCTCCGGAAATAAAAGACCGGTAGACAGAAACTTTTGAAAAGGGAGCATAGGCTTCAATCCTTGAGGAATCACGGGTTTCGTTATCATGAAAAACATTCCTTGAAAAATTCATTCCGATCCATGTCGATGTTGAAAATTTTCCAAAGACAAAATAATTTTTCAGATACCATCCAGCCGTCACCAGCACAGCAATGAATGAACATAGCAATAGCTTATTGAAAATCCTCTTTTTCCGGAAGCAATACAAGATAAGAACAGCAACGAGGGTCAGCCAAAACAAATGATATAAACTTCTGGTCAGGCAAACCACTACAAGCGAAAGAAAGAATCCAATACTATTCCCCCAGCCTGGCTTTTGTTGAATATTGATCAGGAAAAAAAAGCTGATCAAAAGAAGCATCGAGATAAAACTTGTATAAAACAGCTCGCATTCAAAAATCAAAGTAGCAGGACTTAGCAAATAGATGAGAGAGAAAATAATAGGAATATAGCGATGATTTGTCAGTCTTTTCAGGATTATGCAAATCAGTAACGCATTTGTGAGTGAAACCAATTTAAAGATCGATGCAAATACAAAAGGAGCATGAGCTCCGGATAATTTGATTACAATTCCCAATAAAATATTGAAAAGCGGCGGTTGCGCATGATCATACCAGACACCTTTTAATAAATCATACTTTAATGTTTCGACATCCAGGTATTGCCAGTATTGGAATAGATTCCTGTACTGAAGATGAATTCCAAAAAAACCGATGATGATGCGTGAAGTCGCAAAAGCAAAAATAATCAGCCAGATATCCTTTCTATAATTTTTATTTTCCATTTATCTTTTGGTTGACGGATTCGCACGAACTACAAAAAAGGTTTGAAAAAGGAAATCTTTGCCAAATCCATCATATACCTGTCTGCTGCGGAATCGCCATAAGCATAGATTATATCGTCATCAGAAAATGTATAGAGCTCTGCTATCCGGTTTACTTTTTCCCGCCCATGGCAATTGCGACCTTCTATTTTACCAGTAATCCGATCTCGCTTTACTTCCAGTTTTGTTGCTATTAATTTTGCATTCACCTGGTTTGCCCATTGATAGATCCAGTTTTCCGGAGAAGCCGAAACTATGACCACTTCTGTCTGCAGCTCATTTAATTTTTTAATTTCCTTTAGCGCCTTGGGTCTTATCAGTGAAGGAATCTTATGTTTCGCGAAATCATCGCAAAATTTTTCGAATTTGTTGAATGGCATTTTCCCAAAAAAGTACCTCAGAACTTTTTCCTTTGCAGTTTGATTGGAAACAATTTTTATTTTATAAGCAAGCAGGTAATGCGCATTTAATAAGAAGCCAAGATAAAATAGAAATGTTCCCCTGCTGAATTTGATAAATTCCAGCAAGGTATCCCTGGTCGTAATCGTTCCATCAAAATCAAAAAAAGCGATGCTTCTTCTCAAAGTTTCAGCTTTTTAAATATAAACTCAGGAATCAATTTAATCATCATCATGATCCAACGCCAAAACCATTTGACATATACCGTATTCTTTTTTTTCTTCACTGCTGTATAAACAGCATCTGCGACTTCCTCCGGCATTGCTGTCAGTAGTTTGGGCAGATCCAGGCCTTCTGTCATTTTTGTATAAACGAATCCGGGCTGCACGCTTACTACATGAACGTCTTCGGGAAACATCCGGTTTCTTAGCCCACTGAGATAAGCTGTAAAACCAGCTTTAGCGCTTCCATAAATATAATTGCTTTGCCTGCCCCGCTCGCCCGCCACGGAGCTGATGCCCACAATCATTCCCTCCCTTTTTGTTTCATAATAATTGGATGCAATATTTAAGATCGATACTGCCCCGGTATAATTGGTTTGAATAATGCGTTGGGCTTCCTTCCAGTCCCTGCGTGCCTTTTCATTATCGCCGAGATAACCAAATACGCAAATAGTGATATCAGGCTTAGGATCTAACCCATCGAAAAAAGCCGGATGCGTTTCAAATTTTACAGCGTCAAATTCGAATAATTTGCAGGAGCAATTATAACGGATATCCATATCCGATTTAACAATTTCTAACCGGCTTGCATTTCTTGCCGCCAGTTGAATTGAATATCCATTCGAAGCAAATTTTTTTGCAATTGCAATGGCCATATCCGAAGCGGCGCCGAGTATTAAAACAGTTGGCATTAAAGTCAAATTATTTTTCTGTATAATGAATCACCCTTTTTATAAAGCTGTATGATTGATATCTTCTTCCCTTATTCATTTTATTTGAACAAAGTGATGTCTTTCATATAGAGGATTGAAATATAGCTGGCGATCCAAAGGAGTAATGTGATTTGAATAAAGCGGTCTTTATAAAGGATCTTAGTAGGAGATCCGGAATCAGCTGACACAAAAATGATTTGCAAATATCGCATAATTCCTGCCACCACAAAAAGGCAGGTATAATAAAGACGATAGGTTCCCAGCCTTTGTTTGACTTCAGGAGACATCGTGTACATGAAATAAGCAACAATAATCACAGCGCACACAAGCGCCAGCAGGGTATTCAGGAATTCAAGATTATACCCTTTTACGGATTTACGCATATCCGTACCTGAACTCAATTTTAATAATACATCGTCTCTTCTTTTTCCAATTGCCATAAATATGGCAAGCAGGAAAACCATCACCACGATCCATTCGGAAAGTGCCACATAACTGATTACCGAACCCGCTTTAATTCTCAGCACAAAACCGATAGCCAGTATAATAATATCCAGGATCGGGATTGATTTTAATCCGAAAGAATATGCGAGATTTATGATAAAATAAATACCCAGGACGAAAAGGAATTTATCCCTTACTGACCAGGCAATGCCAAAACCAACCAAAATAAGCAATATGCAAATGATGACAGCCGCACTACGCGAAACTTCTCCTGATGCCAACGGCCTTTTGCACTTGACCGGGTGTTTTTGATCGTCCTCAATATCCCGATAATCATTGATGATATAAATGCTGCTGGCAATAAAGGAAAAAGCAATAAATCCCCAGAAAACAGCGATGATTTTTCCAAGGTCATAAATTTCACCGGCAAAAAACAGAGGGATAAACAGGAAAAAATTCTTCGCCCAGTCTTTCGGCCTTAAGAGTCTGAGGTATGCCACAAATAAAGATTATCGAAACAAAATACAAACAAAAAAACAAAGTTTATAATGTTGTTTATAAAGTAATTTCTAATTTTTATGTTTACATCCGTTTAGAAACCTTGACAATGAAAATAACGCCCCGCCTGTTGAGTATAACCGAAGTATGCATCATCATCTTACTGGCATGCATACCCCTGTTCATTGTTTTCCCTTATCGTGTCAATATATTCCTTTCCTGGGAAGGAGCATACCGCCTCAGTCATGGCCAGATTCCTTTCCGGGATTTCGGAATACCTTTTGGGGGAGCTTTTTGGATTATTCCTGCCGTTTTCTTCAAGATATTCGGTTCACAAATGATCACCCTGGTTAAAGCCCAGGTATTCATAAATGTGATTGCAGGATTGTCTTTCCGATCAATTTTATCAAGTCTGTCTGTGAGGCCAAATATCCGTGTTTTCTCTGTTCTTCTTTTTTGCATGTCTTATTCTTTTTTTAATTTCTGGCCCTGGTATAATCATACCGTTATTGTTTATGAATTGGTAGCCCTGGCATTTCTTTTCAGATATTTATTTCCCGGAGGGAGCATTTACAAATATGCCTGGCTGATGGGGTCGGCAGTATTCGTTTGTTTGTCATTTTTTACCAAGCAGGATGGAGGAGGAATGGCCCTGCTCATTTGTATTTTCTTATTGGGATATAGCTGTTTTCTGGACAGGAACTGGAAAGCCTTTCTGATCTATATCATTTCCATCCTTGCAGTGCTTTGCATTTTTATTTTTCCACTTCTTAAGTATGGTTTTGGCTATTGGTTTAATCATGGCCAGGCGCCACATACAGCCAGAATTTCAGGTTTTGAAGTTATTGATGAATTGCTCACTTCTTCACAATGGATCAAATTTTATTTCTTTCTGATTGCATTCTTATTGCTGATCCGTTATCAAAAAATAAAAACATTGTACTCGGATAAAAGAGAAAGCATATTTCTTCTGCTTACGATGGCCATCCTTGGTGAAGCCACTATTTTCCAGGTCACGAGCTATACACCACCTGATAATAATATCTTTTTTCACAGTTTCGCGTTTGCATATCTCCTGAGTCTGTTAACAGAAATATTACCTGTTAACCTGGATAAACCAAGATTCCTTTTTTTGTGCAGTTTTGGCATCCTGTTCTGGTGGAGCGGGGTGTACTGGAAATATATTCAACGCATAGCCGACAGGGTTATACCCCATCATGAGCAAACTGTATCAAAGACCGGAGAAAATGTGGTAAATAGAAAAACATATATGATTGATCTCGATACTTCGGACATACCGATGAATAAATGGGTGAAAAGCAGTTTGCCTGTATTTCACAATATCCTCATGCCAGAACCTACGGTTGATGGGATAAACAGGCTGATGGACATGAGCCTGATCAAAGAACATAAAGACCTCAGAATATTAAATATGAGCGAACTCACCCCGCTCGCTACAGAAATACCTTATACGCTCGAAAGTAATCCAAAACTCCCTCTTTGGTTTCATTTAGGAGTGGGTATGTTCAACCAGGAAGCATCATTGTATGAAAAGAGAATCAGTGATCATTATTATGATCTTATTTTATTTGAATATATCCCTTCTCTGAACAATTTTTATCCCTTCAGGATCCGGGATTCACTTCAAACAAATTATAAACGCATTGATTCATTTGTCGCACCTCGGCGTGGCGAAGCAAGGGGCACCATTGAAGTTTATATAAAACCCTGACCGGAATCTATTCCAGATTGCTCGCCTAAGTGACTCCTGTTTTAAAGATTATTTTTTAATGATGATCTTTCTTACTCCTGATTTTGTTTTTTCATCTGTAACTGCAACTACGTAGGACCCGCTGGGAAATTCTCTCATACTGATCTCCCCTTGATGGAAAATATTCCTGTAAGAAACCAGTCTTCTTCCCATCAGGTCAAAAATTTCAATGCTCATCGTATTGCTGCCAGTACTCAATACCGTAATATAATCAGATGTGGGATTAGGGTATACATGAATTAAAAA
>Ga0335083_10012638_pt1 | contig 10091 bp, 5 predicted proteins | sample Lox_Sample_42_FD_206716 | JGI IMG/M metagenome (GOLD analysis project Ga0335083, IMG submission 206716) | Soil microbial communities from Loxahatchee National Wildlife Refuge, Florida, United States - Lox_Sample_4.2 | ecosystem: Environmental > Terrestrial > Soil > Wetlands | place: USA: Florida...
TGGGCCAAGTGCTGGAATTGCGAGCCCGGCAGCAGACCAGCAGCGCCATCCGGTCGTTGTTGCAGCTCGCACCCAAAACGGCGCGGCGCATTCGGCCAAACGGGACCGAAGAGGATGTACCGATCGAGCAGGTTTATCCGGGGCACAAACTGCGCGTCCGGCCAGGCGAGAAGATTCCGGTGGACGGCGTGGTGTTGGAAGGCTCCAGCGCGGTGGATGAATCGATGATCACCGGCGAGCCGATCCCGGCCGAGAAAGACCCCGGCAGCCGTGTGACCGGCGGCACGGTAAACGGAACCGGATCTTTCGTGATGCAGGCCGAGCGCGTGGGAGCCGACACGTTATTAGCGCGCATCGTCAAGATGGTGAACGAGGCGCAACGCTCGCGCGCGCCCATCCAGCGATTGGCGGACGTGGTTGCTTCCTGGTTCGTGCCGGCGGTGATCGCGGTGGCGGTTGTGACGTTTGTCGCCTGGAGCATCTGGGGGCCGGAGCCGCGTCTGGCTTACGCGATGGTGAACGCGATCGCGGTGCTGATCATCGCTTGCCCGTGCGCGCTGGGCCTGGCCACGCCGATGTCGGTGATGGTGGCCACCGGGCGCGGCGCCTCAGCGGGCGTCCTGATCCGCAACGCTGAAGCGCTCGAAAAACTCGCGCAGGTGGACACGCTGGTGATCGATAAAACCGGCACCCTCACCGAAGGCCGGCCGAAGCTGGTCTCCATCGACGATGACGAGGTGCTGCGGCTGGCCGCGAGCGTGGAAAAATTGAGCGAGCACCCGCTGGCGGCGGCGATTGTGGCGGGCGCCCTGGAACGCAATCTCCCGCTCGGCGAAGCGCGCGCGTTTCAAGCAACCCCCGGACAGGGCGTTAGCGCCCTGGTGGACGGCCGTCAGATCACGGTGAGTAACCGCGCGTCCGCTGAGCTCGAAGAACGCGCGGCGCCGTTGCTCCGAGATGGCCAAACCGTGGTGTACGTGTCGGTGGACGGCTCCGCGGCAGGACTGCTAGGCATTGCCGACCCGATCAAACCCTCGGCCCGCGAAGCTATTGAGCGTTTACATCGCGACGGGCTGCGGATTGTCATGCTTACCGGCGACCACGAAGTGACCGCCCAGGCAGTGGCGCGCAAATTAGGAATCGACGACGTGCGTGCCGGCGTCTTGCCCGACGCCAAGGCCAGCGAGGTGGCGCGGCTTCAGGCCGAAGGCCGGGTAGTGGCGATGGCTGGCGACGGGATTAACGACGCGCCGGCGCTGGCGCGGGCCGATGTCGGAATCGCAATGGGAACCGGCACCGATATCGCGATCGAGAGCGCCGCCGTAACGCTGGTGAAAGGCGATCTCGGCGGAATCGTCCGCGCGCGCGAGTTGAGCCTGGCGACGCTCGGCAACATCCGGCAGAATTTGTTCTTTGCGTTCATCTACAACACTATTGGAGTCCCGCTGGCGGCCGGCGTGTTGTACCCGTTTGTGGGGATTCTGCTCAGCCCGATGATCGCCAGTGCGGCCATGACGTTCAGCTCCGTGTCGGTAATCACAAACGCGCTTCGTCTGCGCCGGCTGAGCTTTTAGAAACGCTGCTAGAGCACCAGCTTGCGTAGCACCGCCCGAGCTGGCGCGCCATCGCCGCCAGCGATTCTTAGCGGCAGGCAGATCAGCTCGTACTCTCCTGGCGCGACATGTTCCAGATTGAGGCCTTCGATAATCCAGATACCGGCGCCTAGCAGGATGCGGTGCGTTTCATCGCCGCCAGTCTCGGCGTGCCCCACCGAGAGATAATCGATCCCGATCGTCTTAACTCCAGCCTCGGCAAGATGACGAGCGGTCTCGGGCGGGATGTGGACGAAATTCTTCTTAAACTCCGGTGTTTTCCAGCACAGCCGCGAGTTAGCCGTCTTGAAAAGTATTCGTTCGCCCTTGGCCAGGCGGTGCGGCTCCAATTCGCCGATCTGGATGAGGCGCGGATCCTGGATTTCAATCACGCGAGCGCGGCCCACGGTAGCGCTAATCGGCAGAGCGTCAATGCTTAGCCCGTTTTCAAGATAATGAAGCGGCGCGTCCATGTGAGTGCCGGTGTGAGCGCTGGCGCGGATCTCGGAAAGATTGCATTGGTCGCCATCGGTCAGCGCGAGCGTCTTCAGCCGCTCGAAGGGCGCGTCGCCCGGCCAGTGCACCATGCCGTTTGCCAGTGGGACTGAGATGTCGATCCACTCGGTGCTCACGAGGAAATCGCGATCACGTTCTTCACCCCGCCCGCCCCGCTCGACAGCGGTTCGAGCGCCTGCTCGATGGGAAAGCGTTTGGTGATGAGCGCGCGCACGGCGTCCGGCCAGCGGCTGACGAAAACGCCCAGGTGGTTTATCGCGGATTCGAAACAATGTGGCGGAGCGTTCACGCTGCCGACGATGGCCTGGTTGTTCAACACCATGTCGCGCATGATGCGGTCCGTATCGATGGGGATGGGTCCCTTGCGGCCCGGGACGCCGGTGAAAATGAAAACCGCGTTCGGCCCCAGATGTTTGATCACTTCGAAGGCGAAGCCGGATGCCCCGGTGGCTTCGTAAACAACGTCGATGGGTCCAGCCGCCTCCGCCAGTTGTTCGATGGAATGGGTCTCGGCCGCGAGGTAGCGTGCGCCGATGGCCGCGACGATTTCGTTGTGTTCATCGTGCTGGAGAGAACGCGAGTAAACCGCGACATCGTAACCGGAGATGCGCAGCGCCATGGCTCCCAGCAAGCCGACCGGACCGGCTCCCAACACCACGGCTCGGCGGCCAGGACCCGGCTTAACTCCAGGTTCGACCGGGGAGGCCCAAGGCAGGCGCTGCTGTATCCGCCCGAGCTGCTCCAGCGATTTTTCGGCTATCGTGAGCGGCTCAACCAGTACGCCAATGTCTCGTAAAGGACGCGGCACGACGTTTAAGTAGCGCTCTTCCTCCGCCACCAATTCTGTCATGTATCCGTGCCGGCTCTTGATGCCGCGCTCGGTGTAATCGCCGGTGTAGCAGAAGTCCTGCCGGCCTTCCCGGCATGCGATGCAGTCTGGATGCGAGCACGGGCGCCGGACGGTCATCACCACCAGATCGCCGGGTTTGACACGCGAGACTTGCGGGCCCACCTCCACCACTTCGCTCAAGGATTCGTGCCCGATCACCAGGTAATCGAAACCCTCCGGCGGCGTGCCGTATTGAAAAGTGACGATTTCGCGATCCGTGCCGCAGACACCCACGTCCAGCACGCGCATCTTGGCCGCGGTGGGCGAATCGATGCGCGGCTCGGGATGATCGATCACGCGCGCTTGGCGTTGAGCGGGGAAGACAGCCAGTGCCTTCATGCGTCCAGGATAACGCGGGTCAGAATTTCGCCATTTCCCCAAACGCAGTGGCGGCCGACGCCGGTCCAGCGAGCGGCTTCGAGTATGGGGAGGAATTCAGCCAGGTCGCCTTCGTATTCGGCCACACCGGTAAATCCTCCGATGCCGTGAACCTGGCCGGTGCGGCGGCTGCGGCGTTGTCCTCCGGCGCGGTTCAACTCGCACCGTGTCATCTTTATGCTGCGGGCGCGCTGCCCCATGGCGCGAAAGTCGACGTCGAGCGGGCCGGCGCCGTAAAGCGCGCGCAAGGTACTGACGCGGTCGCGCGCGCGGCCGAGCAGGACGGCGAATTCGGGCGTAGTAGCCAGCGTATTCCCATCGGCTGTGGTTTTCAGTTCGGTTGGCGTCCGGAATTCCAAGCGGAGGCGACTCGCGCCGCTGCCGTCAGAGCCCAGCGGTATCGCGACGGGCTCGCAGGCGGTTGAGATCAGATCGGCGCGAGCGAGCTCGGTGAACGCGCGAGCGAACTCGTCGAGCGCAGGCCGGCGGGTGTCGAAGAAGTTGACGTTGAAACAGAACTGCTCGCCGGGCGTCACGCTGCGGCCCGCCAGATGAGCTACGCGGAGTACGAACGGCCGCGGCGGGTCAGCCAGTCCGCTGGGACCTCTCAGGCCCGCCGGCTCGAAGATACGGGCGTAAGCGCAAGTGGACTGAAGCGCGCATTCACTCGCCCGGCCGCCCGACAGACCAGGACACTGCGGCACACACGCCACCTTGCGAAGCGCACTGCCAAACGCCCCGCGCAGCAGATTGGCGGGCCCGAAGCGAGGAAACGAAATCGCATCTCGGGCTTGCAGAACAAAACGATAGGAGTAAAGATCGAACGTCACTGGCGTTCTACGGTGCGGCCTGCAAAACTTCGCGGACTTTCAGAGCCAGCTCGGCGGTGGAAAAAGGTTTTTGCAGGAACGCGGCATCCGCGGCGGGAGAAACCTGGTCGCCGTGACCGGATACGAAGAGAACTCGCATCTCCGGACGCTGGGCCGTAAGTTGATCGGCCATGTTCAGGCCACTCATGCCTGGCATCACCATATCGGTGATCAGCAGATGGATGGTGCCGCCGTGGTCGCGTGCGATGGTCACCGCCTCCGACGTGGACCCGGAGGAAAGCACCCGGTATCCGCTGCGCTTCAGCATGGTCTCCAAAACGCGGCGCACACCGTCCTCGTCTTCCACCAGTAGGATTGTCTCGGTGCCGGACAAGGGAGCACTCTGAGGCAGCGGCTCCGGCTGCTCGGCCGTCTTTTCGGCCGCGGGAAGATAGATGCGAAAAGTTGTGCCGGCGCCGGTTTGAGAATCCACCTCGATCTCGCCGCCGGCTTGCTTGATGATTCCATAACTGGTGGAGAGCCCCAGACCCGTGCCATGCTCCTTGGTGGTGAAAAACGGCTCGAACACATGCGGCAACACCTGGCTCGCAATGCCCGAACCGGTGTCGCTGATCTCGAGCAGCACATAGCGGCCCGCATTGGCTTCGCCGAGAGTGGCATTCTTGGTCGCAAGCGTCAGCGTTCCGCCCTGAGGCATGGCGTCTCTGGCATTGAGAGCGAGATTGAGGATCACTTGTTCGAGCTGGCCCGGATCCGCGTAAATCGATTGCACGTCCGGTGCAAGATTGGCGATCAGTTGGACATTTTCGCCTAGGACGCGTTTCAACATGCGCTCGCTGTGTTGGACCATCAGGTTGAGATTGAGAAACGCCGGTTTCACGGCCTGGCGGCGGCTGAAGGCCAGCAGTTGGCGTGTAAGATCGGTGGCGCGCTGGGTAGCTTTCACCACCTGCTCCAGATCGTCGCGGGCGGGGTCGCCGGGCAGCATGCTATCCAGCAGCATTTGAGAGTGGCCGGCGATGACCATCAGCAGATTGTTGAAGTCGTGCGCCACGCCTCCCGCCAGGCGTCCCATGGCTTCGATCCGTTGCGAATGACGAAGCTGTTCTTCCAGGCGCCTGCGTTCAGTGACGTCGCGGGAATTGACCACTACGCCTCCCACTCCGGCCAGATGGGAAAGGTTACGCCCGTAGGATTCCAACGTTCGATAAGAGCCGTCCAGGTGGCGGAAGCGGTATTCGAGGGCCTCCGTTCCAGTGTTTTGCCGGACTGCCGCTCGAACCCGCGCGACATCTTCCGGATGCAGAAAGGCGAAGGCGTTCGCTCCTACCAGCTCCTCCACGGTATAGCCCAGAATGCGCTCATGCGATGGGCTGACGTAGCGGATGGTGCCGTCGAGATTAAGGATACTGACCAGATCGAGCGAGTTTTCCGTGAGCGAACGGTAGTGTTCTTCGCGACGTTCCAGCGCCTCGACAGCACGCGCGCGCTCGCAGGCGTACCGCACTGAGCGTACCAGCAGGTCGCCGCCAACCCGGCCTTTGATCAGGTAATCCTGCGCCCCGGCGCGAACGGCTCGGACCCCGATGGCCTCATCATCCAGAGAGGTCAGGACCACGATTGGAACTTTGGGCGAGTGGGCGTGAACACTCGTTACAGTCTCTAAACCTCGCGCGTCGGGAAGAGAGAGATCCAGCAGAACCACGTCGAATTGCTGTTGACTCAGGAAATCCAGGGCTTCAGCTAGAAGGCCGACGTGTTCCAGATGGAGGCGCCCGGCTCCCCCTTCCCGCACCATCTCCCGAAGCAGACGAGCGTCGATGGGATTGTCTTCGACTAGCAGGATGCGAACATCTTCCAGATTCATGCGCTCGATTGCGGAGACGGCGCCGGAACCGAAGGATTGAGACCAGCCTCCGTGTCCAACTCAAGAATTCTAACACCGGGGGCTGAAACATGTGCGCGCCGGAGGGAAAAAGAGATGCCGTTTCGACCTTGCGCGGTCATCCAAAATTCGTGTAATATTCATTGCATCGATACCAAGTCTTAATTGCCAGTCCACCGCTGTACTGGTAGAGTATCGTTATCGAATTTTGGTCACCGTCGACCAGGTGTACTTGGGGGTTAAACTTATGACAAAGACTGCTGTGCGTGTGTCCAGGCTCGTTCTCCCGGGCCTGATGTTGTTGATCCTGTTTGCGTGCGTCAATGGCACAGTTTGGGCGCAAGCCAATTCGGGAACCATCACTGGAACTTTGACCGACCCCAACGGCGGCGTCATTCCGGACGCCAAGGTGACCGTCCACAACACCGCCACGGGCATCGATCGCGATCTGACGACGAATGGCGCGGGCCTGTACACGGCGCCATTCCTGCAACCCGGCCCCTATGAGGTAACGGCGTCAAAGCCGGGATTCTCGACGCTGGTCCGCAAGGATCTCACGCTGCAGGTGGGGCAAACCATGACCCTCAATCTGCAACTACAGGTTCAAGCCACCGCCGAAACTGTGACCGTAACCGGCGAAGCCCCCATTGTGGATCCCTCCAAGACGGACGTGTCGCAGGTGGTGAGCACGGCGTTCGTCAGCAACTTGCCGATCGCGGGCCGGCGCTGGGAGAACTTCGTTTTGCTCACGCCCAATGTGACCACCGATGGCAGCTACGGACTGGTGAGTTATCGGGGAATCTCCGGCTTGTACAACGGCACTTCAGTGGATGGAGCCAATAACAGCCAATCGCTGTTTTCGGAAACGCGCGGCCGCAGCACTCTACCTTATATCTACAGCCAGGATTCGATTCAAGAATTCCGGGTCAGCACCGCCGACTACACGGCTGAGTACGGGCAGGCGGCCGGCGGCGTCACCACCGCTGTGACTAAATCGGGCACCAACCAGACGCACTTCGACCTGTTCTATTACCTCCGCTATCCAAGTTGGAATGCGCTGGATCCAGTAGCGAAATCGCAGGGCATCCTGACCCAGCCCATCCACCAGCAGCAGCAGTTTGGCGGCAGCGTAGGCGGCCCGATTATCAAGGACAAGCTTTTTTACTTCTTTACGTACGATGGTTCGCGCAAGGTAAATCCGATTCTTTACACCACCACGGCGAAGTATCCTCTATCCTGCGGAACGGTAATTTCTTCCGCGATCTGCGCCGCTGCCAACAACTTCCTCGCGGCCCAAGAGGGCGCCTTTCCGCGTTTCTTTAACCAGGACACCGGGTTTGGAAAGCTCGATTATGCGTTGAACAACACCAACCACCTCAGCGCGTCGTTCAACCTGGTGGATTTCCACGCGCCGAATTCTTACCAGCCCAACCCTTCCTATTCGAACAGTTCGCTTACGACCAATGGCGCGAACGTGACCCATGAACGGATTTTCGTCACCAACTGGGATTCGACCATCACCAATGCGATGGTCAATAATCTTCGCTTCCAATGGGGCCAGGATTTGGAAATTACCGGCGCTAACTTTGGGCCTCCCAGCGTCACCATAAACGGATTAGATACCTACGGAATGCCCAACGCTCTCCCGCGCGCGCAGGAACCCAATGAACACCGCTATCAATTCGCCGACGTGCTCTCCTGGACCCATGGCAGGCACCAGTTCAAAATTGGCGCTGACATCAACATCGTTCACGAGGTCATGATTAACCTGTTCCAGGGCGGCGGAATCTACGTTTATTCGCCTTCGGGCGGCGCTGCGGCCGCGTTTCAAGCCTGGGTAGCCGACGTCGCGGGCATCAATCTCGGCGATGGCCTGACCGGACAACACTGGACCACTTTCACGCAGGTCACCGACCCCATCACTCACGTGGGCAAAGACGATTTTTGGGAAAAGGAACCGGCCTTCTTCGTCGAAGATGTCTGGAAGCCGCGTACCAACCTGACTCTGTCGCTGGGCCTGCGGTATGACGTGCAGTTGGTCCCGCAGCCGCCTCAGCCTTATACGGCCACACCGCTGACCACACTTTACACTTCCACGATCAATATCGATAGCAACAACTTTGGCCCTCGGATCGGTCTGGCCTGGTCGCTAGGAAAAGGAATGGTGCTTCGCTCCGGCTACGGCATGTTCTATGCGCAGACGCCCGGGAGCACGTATTACGCGCAGCGTGTTGAGAACGGCGTCTATCAACAAACCTTCGTCTGCGGAAGTCCGAAGGCCTGCCCGGCTTTGACTTTCCCGAACGTGATCTTCCCGCCGCCCGGTCCGCCCATGCAAGCGCCCTTCCCGGGAGCCCTGACGCCGACCGTCACCGCCTTTACGCCACCGGCTGGAACAAATCTGGTGCACGGCTTATCGCCCAACTTCGTGAATCCCCTGGTTCACGAAGGCGATGTGACGTTTGAAAAGCAATTGCCTTGGAACATGGGGCTGACAGCAGCTTACGTGATGAGTCGAGCATTGCACCTGCCGATCTATGTCGATGCGAATCTTGCGCCCGCTACCGGGACCCGCACGTATGACATCGTGAATTCGAGCGGCGTAGCGCAGGGCACGTTGACAGAGCCGTTCTATAGCACGCGTTTGAATCCCACTGTGGGCGACATCTTGACCGGCTTCAGCGACGTGAACTCCTGGTACAACTCCTTCGTGCTCACGGTCCGAAAACGATTCAGCCAGGGCTTCGAATTCCTGGCCAATTACACGCTCAGCAAAGCCATCGATGGCGGCCAGGTGGCCGGCACTAACGGCACATTCTTCGGCACAGATCCGCCGGTGGATCCCCACGATCGCAAACTTGAATACGGCTACTCGGACCTGGACATGCGCCATCGCTTTGTCACCAGCGCGGTATGGATGCCTCCATTCCGCCGCATCGGAAATCAGCCCGCGCGTCTGCTGCTGGATGGCTTCAACTTCTCGACTATCGTAACGATGGAATCGGGCCAGCCGCTGACGGAGTTGATCAATGGCTTCCCGTCCGGAGCGCCCGACGGCGGCCTCACAGGCGGCCTGGTCACCAATACGGGTGCCTTGATCGGCGGCCGCGCCCCGTTCCTTCCGCGCAACAATTACCGCCTGCCGAATCTCTACAACGTCGATTTCCGCGTTTCGCGGGAATTCAAGCTCACCGAGCGGCTGAGGCTGGCCTTGACGGGCGAAGCCTTCAATCTGTTCAATCACACCAACATTACCGGCATTGGTCCGAACAGCACCAATAATGAGCCTCTCTCCTACAACTACACCAAGGCCAATACCGGACTTTGTTCAGGGCATACCAACGACTGTATTGCCCCTAATCCGGCGTTTCCGACGGTGACGCAAACCACCAGCGCGGTTCTGGGACCGCGGCAATTGCAGATCTCGGGGCGGATCACGTTCTAAGCCGGCTGGCTACCAGTCGAGCTCGACCTCGTAGCTGTCGGCGCCGGGACCGGGATCGGCGATTTCGAAGATCAACTGATAGTTGTTCTGCTGGGACGGCGTCTCGACGATCTCGACGCGCCCGCGGCCGCGCAAAACCTTGAGTGCAGGTTGCAGGTCAGAACGCGCCGGGAGCGCTTGTATGAAATCGGCGCGCTGGTTTTGGACGCGGCTTCCTTCCGGCGCCTCCGAAATCGCTGCACCACCTTTCACCGCCACCCGCACGCGACCAGTCACGGAGCCGCTCCATGTTAAGCCCGGACCGGCCGGGATCGGCGGCGGAGCTTCCTTGCCGGTCGGTCGGTTCCATGCCAGCTTGAACGAATAGTCGCTCGATCCGCCCTGAGGATCATGAATCGAGACGCGCACAGTGTAGTAATTGCGCTCGCTGGGCTGCTCCACCAGCCGGATCTCTCCGCGCCCTTCCCGTTCGGCCAGGGTCACCTCCACCGGCTGATTCGGCAAGGCCCGGGTGAATTTGAAATGCTCGGCCGCCACCGGTGCGCCGCGCGAGGAG
>Ga0335083_10012640_pt1 | contig 10091 bp, 6 predicted proteins | sample Lox_Sample_42_FD_206716 | JGI IMG/M metagenome (GOLD analysis project Ga0335083, IMG submission 206716) | Soil microbial communities from Loxahatchee National Wildlife Refuge, Florida, United States - Lox_Sample_4.2 | ecosystem: Environmental > Terrestrial > Soil > Wetlands | place: USA: Florida...
CAACGCAGCAGCCCCGTCGCGTGTGCCGCCCGGCCGTCTTACTACCGGGTAAGCCCCGATATTTAAGCGATCGCTGCACTTCCTATACTGACCTGTCGATTCCGGGCCGCTCTAGCGCGGGTTATCTCTTTCGCCCGGCATTCGTCGAGGTCCGCAGTAGCCATGCAGCACAACAACGACAATCGTGCGGGAGACAAGACATGGGGATTCGCCTGACAGCCATCGCGGGAGCGCTGGCCTTTTCGCTGTTCGCCACAGCCGGCCAGGCCGCCGAGCCGATCAAGATCGGCGTGGACGGGCCGTTCACCGGGGGGTCGTCGTCGATGGGGGTCAGCATGCGCGACGGCGTGCGGCTTGCCACGGCGGAAATCAACAAGGCCGGCGGCGTGCTGGGCCGCCAGATCGCACTGGTCGAGCGCGACGACGAGGCCAAGAACGAGCGCGGCGTGCAGATCGCGCAGGAACTGATCAACAAGGAGAAGGTAGTCGCGGTCGTCGGCTATATCAACACCGGCGTCGCCCTCGCCTCGCAGCGCTTCTTCCAGGAAGCCAAGATCCCGGTCTTCAACAACGTGGCGACCGGCTCCATCATCACCGGCCAGTTCTCCGACCAGCCTGACAACTACGTCTTCCGCAACTCGGCCGCCGACCGCATCCAGGCGCCGATGATCGTCGACGAGGCCATTACCCGCCGCGGCTACAAGAAGGTCGCCATCCTGGCCGACTCCACCAACTACGGCCAGCTCGGCCGCGAGGACCTCGAGAAGGCGCTCGGCGCCAAGGGCATCAAGCCGGTGGCGGTCGAGAAGTTCAACATCAAGGACGTCGACATGACCGCCCAGCTCCTGAAGGCCAAGGAGGCCGGGGCCGAGGCGGTGCTGACGTACGGCATCGGGCCGGAACTGGCGCAGATCGCCAACGGCATGTCCAAGCTCGGCTGGAAGGTGCCGCTGATCGGCAGCTGGACGCTGTCGATGGCCAACTACATCGACAACGCCGGCGCCAACGGCGAGGGCGCGCGCATGCCGCAGACCTTCATCCAGGAGGCCAACACCCCGAAGCGCAAGGCCTTCATCGAGGCCTACCTGAAAGAGTTCAAGCCGAAGAACAACCGCATCGACTCGCCGGTCTCGGCCGCGCAGGGCTATGACTCGGTCTACCTGCTGGCCGCCGCCATCAAGCAGGCCGGCTCGACCGAAGGGCCGAAGATCCGCGCCGCGCTCGAGAGCCTGAACACGCGCGTGGATGGCGTGGTGATGGTCTACGACAAGCCGTTCACGCACGCCGACCACGAGGCCATCACGCCGAACGTGCCGGTGTTCGGCGAGGTCAAGGCCGGACGCGTGGTGTATGCCTACGACGCCGACAGGAACGGCGGCGGCACGCTGCGTACCAAGCAGGTGGCGGCGAAGAACTGAGCCGGCACCCTCGCCGCCTGACCCGGAGCCGCTTCCGCCACGAGCCGAAGCGGCTTCTTTCCATCCGCCGTCATACCGGTGACGGCGGCTGCCCTGCCGCATTCGTTCTCGTACGTTCTTCGTCCGCCATGACCATTCTCCTGCAGCTCATCTACAGCGGCATCGCGCTCGGCATGATCTACGCCGTGATCGCGTTCGGCTACCAGCTCACCTTCGCCACCTCCGGCACGCTGAACTTCGGGCAGGGCGAATCGCTCATGCTCGGCGCGCTGGTGGGCCTGACGCTCGTCACGCTCGGCATGAACTACTGGCTGATGATCCCGGTCGTCTGCCTCTTCGGCCTGGCGCAGGGCGCCTTCGTCGAGACCATCGGCGTACGGCCGGCCATCCGCATCAAGTCGGAATTCGGCTGGATCATGTCGACCATCGCGCTCGGCATCATCTTCAAGAACGTGGCGGAAAACGTGTGGGGCCGCGACGACCTGCGCTTCCCCTCGCCGCTGCCCGAGGCGCCCATCAGGCTGTTCGGCGCCAACGTGCTGCCGATGGAACTGCTGGTGATCGGCGGCGCGTTGCTGATGATGCTGGCGGTCGAGGTCTTCAACAGCAAGTCGATCTTGGGCAAGGCGGTAGTGGCCACCTCCAATGACCGTGACGCCGCCGCGCTGATGGGCATCAACACGAAGCTCGTCATCACGTTCTCGTACGCGCTGTCGTCGCTGACCGCCGCCTTCGCGGGCGTGCTGGTGGCGCCGCTCACGCTGACCGGCGCCACCATGGGCGCGGTGCTCGGCCTCAAGGCCTTCGCGGTGGCGATCATCGGCGGGCTCTCCAGCGGCATGGGCATCGTGGTGGGCGGGCTGATCCTCGGCATCGCCGAGACCACCACCGGCTTCTACGTCTCCACCGGCTACAAGGACGTGCCGGGACTCGTGCTGCTGTTGATCGTGCTGGCGCTCAAGCCGGCCGGCCTGTTCGGCAAGACCGCCATCAAGAAAGTCTGAGGACCACCGCATGAACCCCATGAAGAAGATCGCGGCGCTGGCGGGGCTGGTGGCGCTGGCGGCGTTCCCGGTGCTGTCGGGCAACCCGTATTACATCCACCTCGTCGAGACCATCATGATCTACGCGATCCTGCTGTTCGGGCTCGACATCGTGGTGGGCTATACCGGGCAGGTGTCGCTCGGTCATGCCGGGCTGTTCGGCGTGGGCGCGTACACCGCCGGCGTGCTGTTCATGAAGCTCGGCATGCCGATCTGGGTGACGGCCCCCGCCGCCATCCTGCTCACGGCCGGCTTCGGCGCCATCCTCGCGCTGCCGGCGCTGCGCGTCTCCGGCCCGTACCTGGCGATGGTGACGCTGGCGTTCGGCACCATCCTCCAGATCCTGATCAACGAGATGGACTTCCTCACCAGCGGCCCGCTCGGCATCAAGATCCCCAAGCCCGCGCTGGCCGGCAAGCCGATGGACGAGACCCAGTACTACTGGCTCGTGGCCGCGCTGCTGGTGCTGTCGCTGGTGGTGGTCCACCGCATCCTGCGCTCGCATCTCGGGCGCGCGTTCGAGGCGCTGCGCGACAGCCCGATCGCGTCGGACTGCATGGGCGTGTCGGTGTACCGCTACAAGGTGCACGCCTTCGTCATCAGCGCGGGCTTCGCGGGTCTGGCGGGCAGCCTGTACGCCTACTCGGAGCAGTACATCTCGCCCAACACGTACAACTTCGAGCTGACCATCCTGTTCCTGCTCGCCATCATCATGGGCGGACGCAAGACGCGCACCGGTGCCATCCTCGGCTCGGCCGTCATCGTGCTCCTGCCCAAGCTGCTGGACGACATCGACCTGTTCCGCATGGTCGCCACCGCACTCGCCGTGGCGATGGTCGCCGGCGCGGCGGTGGCGCTGGCGCGCCGCATGACCACGCCGCGCCAGATCGCCATTCCGGTGGCGGGCACGGTGGGACTGGCCGGGTTCTCGTGGGCCATCGACACGCTGGCCGACTGGCGCCTGACCATCTTCGGCCTGATGATCCTGCTGGTGGTCTACTACCTGCAGGACGGCATCGTCGGCTTCGCCCGCAAGCTCTTCGTGCAGGGCCGCGCGCGCGCCGCGGCGGCCATCGAGCGGCCGGTGGACATCGCCCCCGACGCCATCCTCGCGGTGCGCGCACAGGGCCAGGGCGAACTGCTCGACGTGCGCGGCATCCTGATGCAGTTCAGCGGCCTGAAGGCGCTGAACAATGTCGATCTGACCATCCGGCGCGGCACCATCCACGGCCTGATCGGGCCGAACGGCTCGGGCAAGAGCACGATGATGAATGTGCTGACCGGCATCTACGTGCCGACCGCCGGCTCGGTGTCGTACCGCGGCCAGTCGCTGGTGGGCCGCACGCCGTCGCAGATCGCGCTGTCGGGCGTGGCCCGCACCTTCCAGAACGTGCAGCTGTTCGGCGAGATGACGGTGCTGGAAAACGTGCTGGTCGGCCTGCACCACACCTTCCGCGCCAATCTCGCCGACGTGGGCCTGTCCACGCCGCGCTACCGGCGCGAGGAAGCGGCGGCGCGCGAGCGGGCCTTCGCCATGCTCCACTTCGTCGGGCTGGAGGCGGTGGCCAGCGAGGAAGCGCGCAACCTGCCCTACGGCAAGCAGCGCATGCTCGAGATCGCCCGCGCGCTGGCGCTCGACCCCGAACTGCTGCTGCTCGACGAACCCGCCGCCGGCCTGACCGCACCCGACATCCGCGAGCTGACCGCCATCGTCCACAAGGTGCGCGACCACGGCATCACGGTGGTCCTGATCGAGCACCACATGGACGTAGTGATGAGCATCTGCGACACCGTCTCCGTGCTCGACTTCGGCCAGAAGATTGCCGAGGGCAAGCCGGCCGAGATCCAGGCCGACGAGAAGGTCATCGAAGCCTACCTGGGCGGCGAGGCCGCCGCTGCCGCCTGACGCCCCGGACGAGGAGACCACTCACATGCTTTCGATCCGCAATCTCCACGCCGGCTACGGCAAGGTGAAGGTGCTGCACGGCATTTCCATCGACGTCCCGCGGGGCTCGGTCGTCACGCTGATCGGCTCCAACGGCGCCGGCAAGACCACCACCATGCGCGCCGTCTCGGGCATGATCCGCCCGAGCGAGGGCGAGATCACGATGGGCGAAGGGGCGTCGGCCAGGCGCATCGACGCGTTCGACGCCCATCGCATCGCCCGCCTCGGCCTCGCCCATTCGCCCGAGGGCCGGCGCGTGTTCGCCTCGATGACCGTGAACGACAACCTGCTGCTGGGCGCCTTTCCGCGCCTGACGTGGGGACGCCCGCGCGGCGACGTCAACGGCGACCTGGAGCGCGCGATCACGCTGTTCCCGCGCCTGAAGGAACGGCGCAACCAGCTGGCGGGTACGCTGTCGGGCGGCGAGCAGCAGATGCTGGCCATGGCCCGCGCCATCATGCTGAACCCCGACATCGTCCTGCTCGACGAGCCGTCGATGGGGCTCGCGCCGATCCTGGTGGAAGAGGTGTTCCGCATCATCGCCGACCTGAAGGCGCAGGGCGTGACGATGCTGCTGGTCGAGCAGTTCGCGGCAGCGGCGCTCAATGTGGCGGACTACGGCTATGTGCTGGAGAACGGCCGCATCGCCACGCACGGGCCGGCGGCGAAGCTGCGTAACGATCCGATGGTGAAGGCGGCATACCTGGGCGGGGCGCACTGAGCTGTCCGGCGCGGAGCAACGCGGTTCCTGTCGGGGACGACGGGCATTTTCAAACGGACTCTAATTCTTGCTGACCAGCGCCGGCTGGCTGTCCATGCCCGCGGGCTGCCTGTCCGGCATCTGCCCCGGCGCGCTGCCAGCCGCGTCCGCCATCTTCGGCGCCGCCGGCGCCGCGTCCATGTCCACGTCGTGGCAGCGCAGTTCGGCGCGGCGCGGGTCGTTGACGACCATTGCCGCGATCTGCGGCCCGAGTGCCCGCAGGGTGCGCACCGCCAGTGCGCTGGTGAACGAGTACTTGCGCGCGTCGGGCTCGCCCACGTGGACGGTCAGCGTGCCGAAGAAGCGGTCGCCAAGCAGGAAGACGAAGGTGGCCGAGCGGCTCACCGTGCGCGACTGGATCAGGCGGCCGCCCGGCGCCCACACCTTGAACTGCTGGTCGCCGGTGCCCGTCTTGCCGGCCACGCGGATCACGCTGCCGCCCGGCGACACGATGGTCCCGAGGATCGAGCGCGCGGTGCCGCCTTCGACCACGTCGCGCATGGACCGCTGCACCAGCTCGGCGATCTCGGGCGCAATCAGCTGCTTGCCGGGCTTCGGGTCCAGCCCCATGCGGGTGGCATAAGGCGTGTCGGACGCGAATTCCAGCGTGCGCACGGTGTAGGTGGGCGCCTTGCGTCCGTCGTTCAGGATGATGCCGGCCAGCTCGGCCAGCGCAGCCGGGCGGTCGCCGGCCGCGCCGATGGCGCTGGCGTACGACGGCGTGATCGAATCGAACGGATAGCCCAGCCGCTGCCAGCGCTTCGCGATGCCGTCGAAGGCATCCTTCTCCAGCAGCGTGCGGATGCGGTTGTTCTGGCCGAACGTGCTGTGCGTCTTGAACAGCCACTTGTAGACGTACTGCCGCTCGCCGGTGCTGGCGTCCAGGATCTGCTTGATGTTGGCGTCCGGATGCTTGCCTAGGTATTCGACCATCCACAGTTCGAGCGGGTGGATGCGCGACAAGTAGCCGCGGTCGTTCAGGTCGAACTTGTCGTGGCCGTACTTCACATACAGCGCCGGCAGGTCTTCATCGACCAGCTTCTTCTCGCCGAGCTTCGCGGTCATGATGCGCACGAAGCTTTCCTGATCGAGCGCGGGCTCCGCGCTCAGCAGCGCCACGGCGGTGCGCACCGCGTTCAGGTGGTTGGTGGTCGGCCGCACCCGGCCCAGCAGCACCTGCACGCGCTCGTCCTGCGTCTTGCCGCGATAGCGCTGGTAGAAGGCCGTCATGAAGGCGCTGCCTTCCTGGTCGGCGAAGCGTTCAAGGTATGCGCGCCGGCCGGGGGCGTTGCGGTCTTCGAGCAGGCCGCCGAGCGACGGGTTGTCGTGGAACACCTCGTAGCGCACGATGTCGCGCATCATCCGGACGAACACCAGGTTCACCGAATGCTGGAAGGCCACGCGCACCGTCATCTGGTGCTCGCCCTCCCACTTCTCGAAGTTGGTGAAGACCTGCTCGCCGCCGCCGGTGAAGAAGGCCTCGCCCGCGTTGCCGGAATACTTGCGCTGCATCGCCGCCTCGAGCATCGCACCGAGTTCGCGGTCGGCGGGCGTCTTCGCCTTGGCGAGGTAGTCGAGCGCCCAGCGGGTCAGGTTGTCCTGGCGGGCCACCTGCACCTGTGCCAGCTGGGCCTTGTCCATGCCCATGTAGCGATTGTGCAACTCCTGCACGATCTCCAGGTATGTCACCAGCGTGCGCATCTTGGCGGTGGAGCCGAGGTTCAGGCGCGCGCCGTTGTTGAGGTCGAACGGCTGGTCGATATTGTCGGCCTGCACGCGCACGAGGCTGGCGTTGCCCACGCGCTCGAACAGCGTGAAGCTGGCGATCAGCCGGGACGGATCGTTGTTCTCCTGCAGCAGGTTCTTGCCGTACAGGCCCATCTCGTGCGCGCCTTCCTTGGTCTGCATGCGCAGCAGGGTGTCGGTGATGACGCGCTGGGCTTCGCGGTTGATGCTGCTCTCCGCGGTCAGGTCGAGCCGGTCGAGGTCATAGCCGCTCACCACGCCGGTCAGGCCCGACAGGTCGGCGCGCACGCGGTTGACGGCCTTGCGCGTGACGAAGGGCGCGCCGGGCGGCTTGTCGGGCGCGGCGGCCTTGTCGAGCGACTGGGCGATGGCGGCATCGCGCAACTGCGGCGTGATGATGCCGGACTGCGCGAGCAGGCGCAGGTAGCTGGCCGTGAGCGCGTCGAGGTTGGTGTCGTCGCGGCGCAGGTGGTACGACGGGCGCCGCTGCGAGATGATGAGCGACAGCACCCGCTTGAAGGCCTGTGCCTGGCGGGGGGTGGGGTTGCGCGGGTCGGCGTCGCGGATCAGCGCGTTGACCTCGTCGAAGTCCTCGCCGTACCAGACCCACAGTGCGTCGCCGATGCCGTTGATCTCGCCATACCCGTGCCGCGCCGACAGCGGCACGGTGTTCAGGTAGTCCACCACGATGCGCTCGCGCGCCTTCTGCGTGTCGGGCCCATCGCGATACGCGCGCAGCGACGCCGATGCCATCTGGCGGAATTTCTCGGGGATCGACTGCGTGCGCCCTTGCGGCGAGTGGCGGTACTTCTCGATCTGGGTGGCAAGCGTGCTGCCGCCGGGCGACTCATGCCCCCGGTTGGCCAGCTTCAGTGCCTGGTCGAGCACCGCGCGCGACAGCCGCTTCCAGTCCAGCGCCGGGTTCAGGCTCGGGTACTCGGGGTTGAGCAGGTTCTGGTTCTCGACGAACAGCAGCGAACGCACCATCAGCGGCGGCACGTCGCCGAAGGCGTCGTACTGGCGCTGCGGGTAGCGCTGGAAGCTCAGCGTCTGCGCATTGCAGTCGAGCAGCGCCAGCCCGGCCTGGCTCTTCTCCCGGTACGGCGGGAAGATGCCCTTGTCCATCAAGCTCACCAGTTCGGGCGACATGCGCATCTGCGCGATCGGCCGGAAGCCGCGCGCTTCCAGCCGATCCAGGAAACGGGGCAGGTCCTCGTAGCCGAGGCGGGCGTCGTAGGGGCCGGAATGGGGGAACCGGATGCTGTCGCTGGGGCCCGGCTGCATCGAATAGGTCATTTCCCTCGACAGCTTGCCGAGGTATCGCGCCTGGATGTGCGAACCCTGCGCCTCACCCGCTACGACGCTGATGACGACATAGGCTCCGCCCGTCAGGGCGACCGCCAAGCCAGCGAGAATCCAGCCACGACGCGACACGTTTCGGCATCCCTTTGGCGCCGGCGTCCACCCGGGGCGGTGGAGCAGTGACCGGCGTTCCAGCGCAGGCGGGCAGTGACGTGCTGCAGAAACGCGACACCGCCTGACTGCATTTTAGACATATCGGAGTGGGCTGGTGCAATCGGGCAACGTCCTACGAGAACACCCGACGCGCGGCGGCAACAGGCACCGGGGCGGTGCGTGGCGGGCCCCGCACACGCTAGCCCGCAAAGCGCGGAGAGGCTGCTGCTTCACCCCGTTTTCACGTGGTTGTCATGGCTGCGCAACAGTCGTCGGCCCCGCCGTCCGCGGAGTACCGTCGCGTGTGTGGTCCGGGACACCATCCCCCGCCGCCGGGCATTTGTGCACCGCTTAACATATTCCCGATATCGGGATATCGCGAGTGCCTTCTTGACCGGACGAAGCCGTGACCACCAATCCTGCACCCTACCCCGCCGCTGTCCTCGGGGGCTGGCGTTACCGCGCCGTCCTCTGGTCGGTCGTGCTGGCCGCCGCCTGCTATCTGGGCTTCGCGCTCTGGAGTGGCTGGCAGGACGTGGTCCACGCGGTGGCGAAGGTCGGACTGGCGGGTGTCGTCATCGTCCTGCTGCTCTCGCTGGTGAACTACGGCCTGCGGTTCGTGCGCTGGCAGATCTACCTCAAGGCGATGGAGCACCCGGTGCCGTGGCGGCCCAGCCTCAGGATCTACCTGGCCGGCTTTGCCCTCACGACAACGCCGGGAAAGGCGGGCGAAGCCATTCGCGGCGTCCTCCTGAAGGATTGGGGGGTGCCATATCCCACGAGCCTGGCGGCCTTCCTCAGCGAGCGGCTCTCCGACCTCCTCGCGATCGTCGTGCTCACGCTGTTCGGCCTGACCATGTATCCGGCGGCGCGGCCGCTGTCCGTGGCCGGCGCCGTCGCCGTGCTGGCTGCGCTCGCGGTCTTCTCGAGCAGGAGACTGCTGGCCCGCCTGCATGACGCGATACCGGGCAGCGCCCGTGTCCCGACGCTCCTGCGGCACCTGATCGAGATCCTGCTGCAGGCCCGGCGCTGTCACGCGCCGGTGTTGCTCATCGCGGCGACCGGACTGAGCCTGCTGGCGTGGCCGGCCGAGGCGTGGGGATTTCACCTGATCCTGCAGTGGATGGGGCTGTCGGTGCCGCTGGCGTTCGCGGTCTTCGTCTACGCCGCTTCCATGCTGGCAGGCGCCCTGAGTTTCATGCCGGGCGGGCTGGGCGGCGCGGAAGCCGCCATGGTCACGCTGCTGGTCTGGGCGAACGTCGGCGCCTCGGAAGCGGTCGCCGCCGCCATTCTCATCCGTCTGGCAACGCTCTGGTTTGCCGTCTGCATCGGCGTCGTTGCCGCCTCCCTCGATCACGCCGCACATCGATTCGGGCTCAGTGGAAGATGAACATCCTGAAATTCACATCGAAGCACTTCCTGAAGCTGTGCCTGGCTTTCTGGGTCCTTGGACTCGCGCAGGGCGCGATGGTCGCCGTCCGCGAGCGGAACCTGAACAACTTCTCGTGGAAGCTGACCCAGTATTTCGTGAACTACTTCGATTTCGGCTTCGTCAAGCGCGGCTTGCTGGGGACGCTGCTGCATCCCGTCTTCACCTCCATCGGCACCAATCGCATCCTGGCGGTATCGACGGTGCTCCTCTTCGATTTTTCCATCGTGTTCGGCGGACTGGTCCTGATCGACACGCTGTGCGACAGGATGTCCGGCGAGGACGGCAACCTCGG
>Ga0335083_10012641_pt1 | contig 10090 bp, 7 predicted proteins | sample Lox_Sample_42_FD_206716 | JGI IMG/M metagenome (GOLD analysis project Ga0335083, IMG submission 206716) | Soil microbial communities from Loxahatchee National Wildlife Refuge, Florida, United States - Lox_Sample_4.2 | ecosystem: Environmental > Terrestrial > Soil > Wetlands | place: USA: Florida...
TGACCACCGGTGCGCTTGATGGCGTGCCGCAGCATCAGTTTACCGGCACCTACTGGATGCTCGATAGAGTTAATGGCGCGGAGATAGCTGCGATGCACTTGGTCCCAAGTCGGTGTATTGAGGACCTTGCCACTGTCGAATACCACAAGAGTTCGCAGCCACTTCATCGTCCGCCACCTGGCAGGCCCTTCGTCAGGGACGCGACATCGCACCGCAGCGCCGAGCAGATCTGGCACAGCACCGAAAAGGTTATGTTGCGCTCGCCGCGTTCGATACCCCCGACGTACGAACGGTCGAGCTCTGCTTCGTCAGCGAGCCTTTCCTGAGTCCAGCCTATCGCATTCCGCTTCTGTCGGATGCGGTTACCCAGTTCCGTCAATTCATGTGCACTCACGCCGCAATAAGTACCGACGTGAGGACTATTAATCCACGGACTATTATTCCCATATGCTCAAAACACATCCAGCGGATCCACGTCCAGTGCCCAGCGCAATGAACGCGGCGCCGGCAGTTCCGCCAGCCGCGGCGTCCAGTCGTCGAGAAAGCCCTGCAGCGCCGCGCGCTGCGGCGATTCCACCAGCATCTGCGCGTGATGCCGGCCGGCGCGCCGCGCCATGGTGGCCGGCACCGGCGGCTGCAGCACCACGCCGGCCGGCGGCGCGCGCAGCGTGCGCGCGGTTTCCAGGAAGCGCATGGCGCCGGCCGCCGTGGTGTCCGAGGCGCGCAGCAGCGCCATGCGCGCGAACGGCGGCCAGTGCGCGGCGGCGCGCTCCTGCAGCGCGCCGGCGGCAAAGCCCGCATAGCCTTCGTCCAGCAGCGTGCGCAGCAGCGGGTTTTCCGGAAACTGGCTCTGGATCAGCACCTCGCCCTGGCGGTCGGCGCGGCCGGCGCGGCCGGCCACCTGCACGATGGTCTGCGCCAGGCGTTCGGCGGCGCGGAAATCCGTGGCGAACAGGCTCTGGTCGGCGTTCAGCACCACCACCAGCGTCACGTCCGGAAAGTGATGCCCCTTGGCCAGCATCTGCGTGCCGATCAGGATGCGCGCCGTGCCGGCATGCACGCGGCCGATCGCGGCATGCAGCTCGCCGGGCGCGCGCAGCGCATCGCGGTCGAAGCGCTCCACGGGATGATCGGGAAACAGCTCCGCCAGTGTTTCCTCGACGCGCTCGGTGCCGGCGCCCAGCGGATGCACTTCGTGGCCGCAGCGCGGGCAGCGTTCGGGCAGCGCGCTGTCGGCGCCGCAGTGGTGGCAGTTGAGGCGGCCGCGTCGCAGATGCACGGTCATGCGCGCATCGCAGCTGGCGCAGGGTGCGATCCAGCCGCAGGCATGGCACAGCAGCGTGGGCGCGTAGCCGCGGCGGTTCAGGAACACCAGCACCTGCGAGCCGCGTTCCAGGTGCGCGCGCATCGCGGCCAGAGTCTGTGCCGCGAAGCCCTTGTGCACGGCCTGCGCGCGCAGGTCGATCAAGGCCAGCTTCGGCGGCAGCGCGCTGCCGGCACGTTCCGGCAGCCGCAGCGGCGTCAGGCGGCCCAGCTGCACATTGCGCAGGGATTCGAAGGAGGGCGTGGCCGAGCCCAGTACCACCGGGATCTGCTGCAGCCGGCCGCGCATCAGCGCCACGTCGCGCGCCGAGTAGCGGAAGCCGCCGTCCTGCTGCTTGTACGAGGCGTCGTGCTCCTCGTCCACGATGATCAGGCTGAGGCCGGGAATCGGCGTGAACACCGCCGAGCGCGTGCCGATCACGATGCGCGCCGCGCCGCTGGCGGCTTGTTGCCAGACGCGCGCGCGCGCGCCGTCGGTGAGGCCCGAATGCAGCGCGGCAATGGGCGCGGCGAAGCGCTGCTCGAAGCGCGCCAGCAGTTGTGGCGTCAGGCCAATCTCGGGGCACAGCACCAGCACCGCGCCGCCCTGCGCGAGCGTATCCGCGCAGGCTTGCAGGTAGACCTCGGTCTTGCCGCTGCCGGTGACGCCCTCGAGCAGGAAGTTGCCGGCGGCGGCGCTGGTGGCCGCGCGCAGCGCGTGCACCGCCGCAGACTGCGCCGCGCTCAGGGCGTGCGGCGTTTCGCGCAGCGTGACCGGCGTGGCGTCGTGCGGCATGACTGCTGCCGCGCGCGCCTTGCGCTTGCGCACCGTGCGCAGCAGCTTCGGCAGCGCCGTGGCCATCACTTCGCCGACGGGATGGTGGTAGTAGCCGGCGGCCCATTCCAGCAGGCGCAGGTCGCTGGTACCAAGCAATGGCGTGGCATCGAGCAGCGGGCCGGCGTCGCGCAGTTTTTCCGCCGGCACTTCCGTGCTCTGGCTCACGCGCAGGATCAGGCCGACCGCCGCGCGCCTGCCGAAGGGAATCTGCACGCGCATGCCGGGCTGCGCCGTCGCCAGCGCCTCGGGGAGCCGGTAATCGAACACCCGCCGCAGTGGGGTATCGATGGCGACCTGGCAGTAAAGCGCCTCAGTCAAGAACGGCCGTGACCTTGCCGAAATGCCTGCCGGTCTGGAAGTAGCGGTAGGCCTCGGGCAATTCGGCGAACGCAAAGCTGCGGTCCACCACCGGGCGGATGCCGCGCTGTTCGACGAAGCGCGCCAGCTCCTCGTGCATGCGGCGGCTGCCGACGAAGATGCCCTGTACGCGCGTGGCGCCGGGAATCAGCGTGCGCGGCCCGATGCCGCCGCCGACTCCGCTGACGGCACCAATGACAGCCACCGTGCCTTGCGGCCGCACGGCGGCCACGGACTGCGCGACGGTTTTCTCGCCGCCGACTTCCAGCACTGCGTCGACGCCTTCGCCACCGGTGAGGCGGCGCGCCTCGGCGCTCCACTCGGGAGTCTGCGTGTAGTTGATGGTCTCGTCGGCACCGAGCGCACGGGCTTTTTCCAGCTTTGCGTCGCTGGAGGAAGTGATGATCACGCGCATGCCGGCAGCCTTGGCGAGCAGCAGCGCCCAGATCGACACCCCGCCGGTGCCCAGCAGCAGCACCGTGCTGCCCGGTGGCAGCGGCCCGGTGGCAAACAGCGCGTGCCAGGCGGTTACACCGGCGCAGGTCAGCGTTGCGGCCCCGGCATCATCCAGATGCGCCGGGCTTTTCACCAGCGCGTGTTCCGGCAGCACGATTTCCGCGGCGAAGGCGCCCCGGCCACCGCCGCCCAGCGCGGTGGCAAGGCGCGCGGCAACCATGCGGCCTTCCACCCAGTCGGGGAAGAAGCTGGTGGCGACGCGATCCCCGGCCCTGAGGGTGGTGACGCCGGGGGCCGTTTCCGCCACCACGCCGACGGCATCCGAGCCCGGCACCAGCGGTTCCTTGCTGCTCACCGGGTACCAACCCTGCACGATGGCCAGGTCCCGGTAGTTCAGCGAAACGGCCCGGATGCGGAGTCGGACATGTCCCGCCGGCAGCCCTGCGGGCGGTTCTTCCACGAGCGTGAGGCCCTCGATGTGGGCGCCAGGCGACACACGCCAGGTCTTCATGCTGTCTCCGGATTGCAATAAGGACGCGGAAAACGCCGGTCCGCGTTGTCTGTTGGCGCGCGCTATCTTAATCTGTGCCGCGCGTGAACCGTTACGATGCCCGCCACAAGCCGGCACCCCATGGTGCCCACAATCCGCCTCACGGCGCCCACGAACTGGATGGCCCCGGCCTGAACCAGCCCATCCTGCGCGCCGACGTGGCCGGCATGCCGCTGGAATGGGTGGATTACAAGGAAGCGGCGCGGCTGTATACGCAGGGCCAGGTGGCCTATGCCGTGGGTTCGCCGCTGTTCCGGCTGCGCGGCGGTTACAGCGCCGCCACCGGCAGGCGTACGGTGCTGGAGCTCAGCTCCATCATTGCGACCATCGGGCACACCGCCAACCCCGGCAATACGCGCCACGATTACATCCCGCCGCTGAACAACCAGACGCTGTTCCGCCGCGACGGCCACCTGTGCCTGTACTGCGGCCAGCGCTTCCCGGCCGGCGAGCTGTCGCGCGACCACATCCGGCCGTTCAGCCAGGGCGGCGCGGACAGCTGGAACAATGTCGCCACCGCCTGCCGCCGCTGCAACAACCACAAGGCCTCGCGCACACCCGAACAGGCCAGGATGCAGCTGATCGCCGTGCCGTTCACGCCGACCTACGCGGAGTACATCTTCCTCAAGGGCCGGCGCGTGCTGGCCGACCAGATGCAGTACCTGCTGGCGCACTTCCCGCGCGGCAGCCCGCTGCATGCGCGCATCCGGGAGTGGATGCACTGACAAGGCCGGCGTCAGCGTGCCTTAGCGCAACCGTGTAGCCAGGAAATAGAAGAAGCCCAGCATGACGGCCGTCTGCCCGAGTATCGCCAGATAGAACTGCCGCGCGAGCCCACTGATGGCGCGGTGCATCTCGGCGCGTAAATCGCCGATTTCCTTGCGCAGCTGCGTGCCGAGATCAGCAATTTCCTTGCGGAGTTGCACGGTGAGGTCGGCAATTTCCTTGCGGAGCTGGGTGGCTACGTCCGAGACATCCTGACGCAACACGAACAGATCGTGCTTCGTGGCGAGCTGGCCGCCGGCACCGGCGATCTCGATCTCGATGGCCCGCACGATGGCGCGGGCCTGAACCGGTGGCAGGTTGGCCTTCTCGAGGACTTCGAGAGACTCGGCTTGCATGGCCATGATGATAGACCTCCAGGGTCAGCGTCGCACGATTCCTGCGGTGGAACGCCACCAATAAGCCACCGGAATACCCAGTTATGGCACCATCCCGCCCGTGATCTTCCTCGTCGATGCTTCGGTGTACGTGTTCCGGGCCTACTACTCGATGCCGCCGGACCTGCGGGATACGGATGGCAACCCGGTGCACGCGCTGTACGGTTTCGCGCGTTTCCTCGGCGATCTCATCGAGCGCGCGCGGCCCGAGTACATCGCGGTGGCCTTCGATGCGAGCCTGGCCTCCTCGTTCCGCAATCGCATCTATCCGGCCTACAAGGCCAACCGCGACCCGGCGCCGCCGGATCTGCTGCTGCAGTTCGAACGCTGCCGGCATTTCTGCGAGCGGCTGGGCATCGCCTGGTTCGACAGCGATGAGTTCGAGGCCGACGACATCATCGGCACGCTGGCGCTGCGCATGCGCGCGGAAGGGCTGCGCTGCACCATCGTCTCGCGCGACAAGGACCTCGCACAGCTGATCGGGCCGGGCGATGTGTACTGGGATTACAGCGGCGATGCGCGCTACCACCACGGCGAGATCGCCGGGCGCTTCGGCGTGGCGCCCGAGCGTTATGCGGACTACCTGGCGCTGACGGGCGACGCCGTGGACAACATCGCCGGCGTACCGGGCATCGGACCGAAGACCGCCGCCGCGCTGATGCTGAAGTACGCGACACTGGAAGATCTTTACGCGCGGCTGGACACCGTGCGCGACCTGCCGCTGCGCGGCGCATCGAAACTTCCGGAGAAGCTCGCCCTGCATCGCGAGGCGGCCTTCCTGGCCCGCGAGCTGACGCGCATCCGCTGCGACATGCCGCTGGCCGCGACGCGCGCCGGGCTGCGCCGCCGGTCGCCGGACCTCACCGGTGTCGGGGACTTCTGTTCGGCCAACGGCTTCGGCATGCTGTTGCAGCGACAGGCGGAACGGCTGGCCTGCTGATTCCTGGGGGGACGTAGTGAACGACAAATCCCTGCAATCCGTGATGCAAGAACACCGGATGTTCCCTCCGGCGGAGCCCTTCGCGCGCAACGCGTATCCGGACACGGACGCGCTGCACCACCTGCGCGAGCACGCGCGGCGCGATCCGGAAGAATTCTGGGCCGAGCAGGCGCGCGGCGAGCTGCACTGGCATCGGCCGTTCACGCAGGTGCTCGATGCATCGCGGGCGCCGAATTACCGCTGGTTCGCCGACGGCCAGCTCAACGTGTCGGTGAACTGCCTGGATGCGCAGCTGCCCACGCGCCGCAACGACCCGGCGCTGGTCTTCGAATCCGAAGCCGGCGCCGTGCGCAGGCTCACCTACGGCGAATTGCACGCCGAGGTATGCCGCTTCGCCAACGCACTGCGCGGCCTGGGCGTGGTTACCGGCGATCGCGTGGTCATCTACATGCCGCTGGTGCCCGAGGCGATGATCGCCATGCAGGCCTGCGCGCGCATCGGCGCCATCCACTCGGTGGTGTTCGGCGGCTTCTCGGCGCTGTCGCTGCGCGACCGCATCGCCGATGCGCAGGCGCGCTTCGTCATCACCGCCGATGGCGGCTGGCGCGGCGGCAAGGTGGTGGAGCTCAAGGCCGCCACCGACAAGGCGCTGGAAGAGGGCGCCGGCTCCATCCAGAAGGTCATCGTGCTGAAGCACGCCGGCGTGGCCGTGCACATGGATCCACACCGCGACCTGTGGTGGCAGGACATCATCAAGGGCCAGTCCACGAACTGCGAGCCGGCGTGGGTGGATGCCGAGCATCCGCTGTTCCTGCTGTACACCTCGGGTTCCACCGGCAAGCCCAAGGGCATCCAGCATTCCAGCGCCGGCTACCTGCTGGGTGCCAAGCTCACCTCGAAATGGGTGTTCGATCTGAAGCCCAGCGACGTGTACTGGTGCACGGCCGATGTGGGCTGGATCACCGGCCACAGCTATGTGGCGTACGGCCCATTGGCCAATGGCGCAACGGTGATGCTGTACGAAGGTGCGCCGACCTGGCCCGATGGCGGGCGCTTCTGGAAGATCATCCAGGACCACAAGGTCAGCATCTTCTACACCGCGCCCACCGCGATCCGCGCGCTGATGAAGCTGGGCGACCACATACCGGAGAAGTACGATCTCACCTCGCTGCGGCTGCTGGGCAGCGTCGGCGAGCCCATCAATCCGGAAGCGTGGATGTGGTATCACCGCGTGATCGGCGGTGCGCGCTGCCCCATCGTGGATACCTGGTGGCAGACCGAAACCGGCGCCATCATGATCTCGCCGGTACCGGGCGTCACTTCCACCAAGCCCGGTTCGTGCACGCATCCGCTGCCCGGCATCGAGGCCGACATCGTGGATGAAGAAGGCAATCCGGTGCAGGGCACGGACGCGGGCGGCTATCTCGTCATCAAGCGGCCATGGCCCTCGATGCTGCGCACCATCTGGGGCGACAACGCGCGCTACCTCGAAACCTACTGGAGCAAGTTCGGCAACCGCTATTACGTGGCCGGCGACAGCGCGCACCGCGACGCCGAGGGCTACTACTGGATCATGGGTCGCATCGACGACGTGTTGAACGTCGCCGGGCACCGGCTGGGAACCGCCGAGATCGAATCCGCGCTGGTGGCCCACCACCGCATCGCTGAGGCCGCGGTGGTCGGCCGGCCGCACGAGATCAAGGGCGAATCGGTGTTCGCGTTCGTGGTGTGCAAGGGCGAGCGGCCCACGGGCGACACGAAGGCGCTGGTGGAAGAACTTCGCGCCTGGGTGACCGAGCAGCTCGGCGCCATCGCCAGGCCCGACGACATCCGCTTCGCGGACAACCTGCCGAAGACGCGCTCCGGCAAGATCATGCGCCGCCTGCTGCGCACCATTGCGCGCGGCGAGGAGATCACGCAGGACATCTCCACGCTGGAAAATCCCGCCATCGTGGATCAGCTGCGCGGGGTGAGCTGATCTTCAACTGGGAGTGCAATGTGCGCGAACTGCGCGTGCACGACCCGGCCACCGCCGAACGGCACGGGCTGAAGGACAAGGGCTTTATCAGTACCGGCGAATGGCCGGCCGGGTCCGCTTTCCCTTCAGTGGGCCCGCGTGGCGGGCCGCTGCGGAAGCAGGGCAACCAGCGCCACGATGGCGATGAGCAATGCCGCGGTTGCCGTGTAGCGGCTCAGCTCGAGGCCGCCATGCGAGCGCGGCTTGTCGAGCAAGTCGCCGAGCACCGCACCCAGTGGCCGCGTGAGTACGAAGGCCGACCAGAACAGTGCAGTGCGGGAAACGGCAGTGAAGAAGTAGAGCGCCAGGACCAGCAGCAGCAGCGCGCCGAAGATCGTCGCGGCGCCCAGGTAGCCCAGGCCGGCGCTGTCGGCCGTCCAGTCGCCGAGCGCCGTGCCCAGCGTCTGCGAGAACATGATGGTGAGCCAGTAGAACAGCCCGGCCTTCGCGCCATGCACCGACGCCACGCTCACCGTGCCCAGCGCGCGATGCCACGCGAACAGGCAGGCGAGGAGCAAGCCGAGCAGCAGCGCCGAACCGCCGGCGTAGCCGATGCCCAGCGAGCGCGTCGCGAAGTCGGAGAGCGTGGTACCCACCGTGGTGGAGGCGATGATGGTGATCCAGTACAGCCATGGGCGGAAACCCTGCGTGCGGATCTGCGCTGCCACGGCAACGACGAAAACCGCCATGAAGATGGCGGTGGCGAGGAGGTAGCCGAGATCCATGGACATCGACACCGAGTCGCCGCCGGTTTCACCGAGCGTCGTCGCGAGGATCTTGATGATCCAGAAGCCCAGCGTGATGGCTGGCACTTTGGCGCTGGTCATCGCCTCTCTCATTGCGGGATAGAAACTACGATGGGATCGGGGTGCGTGGCGCCGCCATATAACGTTACGCCGCCAGCCCACCTGCCCGACAGCGTGACCGTGATTTTCACGTCACGCGCGGGATGAACCGGAAGCGAGACGGAGCCATCCGCCTCGGTGGTTGCATAGCTGCTGCTCTGGGCGGCGATGCTTTGTGCCTCAACCCTCGCCCCCGCAACAGGATTGCCGTCCTCGTCGATGATTCGCAGCCGAAGCGGACGGCTTGGCATCAACTGCAGCGGAACGATGTTCGACTTGCCGGATTCCACAGTTACCGGGTCCGAAATGTCGGCCGCGATCCCTGTCGCGGTATTCGTCACGCGGAACCGGACCATGCCGACCGGCACGCGGTCGAACAAGACTTCATTGTGTGTTCCGACCACTTCGACGTGGAATGGAGAGTACACCGGCCGCCATTCGCCGGTGTCGCTGTCGAGCTCCTCCAGCACGATCAGCGGAAGCCGCATGGCACGTTCCGGTTTGGATTGTATGCCCGCCGCAAGGGCCTCGGCCGGCAGCGGCGCTCCGGAAACGATCAGTTTGAGCGGTACCATTGCGTGCATGACGACGTCGACCGGGCCATTGCCGGCGGTGATGACTCGCTCGCTGTCGGCAACCGATGATGCGCTGGACGTGACGCTCAACCGGTACCGCCGGCCGGCGCGCAAGCCGTGCAGGGTGAATGCGCCCGTGGCGTCGGTGCGGGCCGTGCCTGCGGTGCGGTCGGGCGGGAGACTGCATCCAGCGGTGCATGCGACGATGCCGATTCCCATTGGATCGACAACCGGCGCCGCCGTTACCACGGCCTGCGCAGGCGCCCGACCATCGCCGTCCGTGATCCTGCCTGTCTGCAGTGCCTCGGGAACGAGGTCGATGACATGCCGGGTCGTTCCGGCGGCAATCCCGCCACCCCATTCGTCGGTGGCGAAGCCTGCGGCGTGCACCGTGAAGGGCATCGCCAGCAGTTCATCCCGGCCGGCCGTGAAATCCAGATGGCGCGAGGTCGAACCGGTGGCATCCGTGTATTGCCGGAAGGTGTTTCCGAAATCCACCAGTGCCCCGGCCACGGGCCTGCCGTTGCTCTGCACCTGCACGGTGAAGTCGTACCGCCGGTTCAGCCGTATGTCGCCCAGTGTCGTGGCCGGCAGAGAGCGATTGGGGCCGATCGGCCAGGAAGTACGGATGGTGCCGCCGCTCGCATCCTTTCCCACCGCCAGTATCTCATCGGAATTCACGAGCCCGCCCGGAACCTGCAGCGTGAAGCGGCCATCGGCTCCGGCAACGGCCCATGCGCGGACCGCGCCGGTGGCAAGCAGACAACCGAAGTATTCGTCCGCATCCATGTTCTGCGGACAGCCGGGGGCGTTCCCGGGTCGTCGCCATCCCATGATGGCGACTCCGGCCGATGCCACGGGCTGGCCGTCGGCATCCAGTACGCGGCCATCGACGGCAACTGCGGGAGCGGCCTGTCCGGCCATGCCTGCCGGTGGCGGCGTGTCGGCGGCAAATGTCGAGCCGCACACACCCGTCGCTGCCACCAGGATCCGGATCCACCGCATCATTTCGGACGTTGCCACAGGGTTCTCCCCGTAATCCGCCATCGA
>Ga0335083_10012644_pt1 | contig 10090 bp, 10 predicted proteins | sample Lox_Sample_42_FD_206716 | JGI IMG/M metagenome (GOLD analysis project Ga0335083, IMG submission 206716) | Soil microbial communities from Loxahatchee National Wildlife Refuge, Florida, United States - Lox_Sample_4.2 | ecosystem: Environmental > Terrestrial > Soil > Wetlands | place: USA...
TACGAATCCATCTGCAACCTGCATTTCCGCGCGCAGATGGACCCGGGCGAAGCCGGGTTCTGGGGCCTGACCGGCAGCATGAGCGAATGGGTGTTCGCGCGCCGGGACGTGATCTCCGTCACCATCTCCGCCGCCAACCGCTACATGGACATGGACCAGGAGGCGATCGCCGAGCGGGTCTGGGGCGAACTGGCCAAGACCTTCAAGCTGGACAGCGCCGTGCCGCCTCACCGGGTGTTGTGGGAGAAACGCGCCACCATCCTGGCCACGCCCGCGCAGCTGGCGCGCCGCCCGGGCACGCGCACGGCGAACCCCAGCGTGGTGCTCGCCGGGGACTGGACCGATACCGGCCTGCCGCCGACGATCGAGGGCGCGATCCGCTCCGGCAACGCCGCCGCCATGGCGCTGGTCAATCAGGCCTAGCCATCTAGCCATACAGTGGGGGAATGGCGCGCGCACCGCGCGCCCCCTGGCAAAATGTGAGAAAATTTGTCACATGCTGGGCATGAACGCCATTCTTGATACCGCGATTGAGCGCGCCAGGGCCTCTCTTGCCAGCGAACAGCGGCCGGACGGGCATTTGTGCTACGAGCTTGAGGCTGACGCCACCATCCCGGCCGAGTACGTGCTGCTGGAGCATTATCTCGACCAGATCGACGAGCCGCTGCAGCAAAAGATCGGCAATTACCTCCGCCGTATCCAGGCCGACCATGACACCAACCCGGGCGGCTGGCCGCTCTTCCATGGCGGCAAGTTCGACATCTCGGCCTCGGTGAAAGCCTATTACGCGCTGAAGATCATCGGCGACTCGCCGGACGCGCCGCATATGGCAAAGGCGCGCAAGGCCATACTGGCCCATGGCGGAGCGGAGCGGGCCAATGTGTTCACCCGCATCCAGCTCGCGCTGTTTGGCGCAGCGCCCTGGGAGGCCTGCCCGGTCGTGCCGATCGAGCTGATGCTGATGCCGGGCTGGTTTCCCATCAACATGCGCAAGGTCTCGTACTGGTCGCGCACGGTGATGACGCCGCTGATGTATCTGGCTGCGAAAAAACCCGTAGCCCGCAACCCGCGCAAGGTGTTCGTGGACGAGTTGTTCACCCGACCGCAGGCAGAGATCAAAGACTGGATCCGCGGCCCATACAAATCCTGGCTCGGCCCGATCTTCAAGAAGCTGGACAGCGCCCTGCGCGTGACCGAGCCCTATTTCCCCGCGCAGTACCGCGACAAGGCGGTGCAGAAAGCCATCGCCTGGACCATCGAGCGCCTGAACGGCGAGGACGGGCTGGGCGCGATCTACCCGGCCATGGCCAATTCCGCGATGATGTTCGACCATCTGGGCGACAAGGAGAATTTCGACATCGCCATGGGCTCGGTGAAGAAGCTGCTCGTCGTCAAGGATGACGAAGCCTATTGCCAGCCCTGCCTCTCCCCGGTGTGGGATACGGCGCTGGCCGGGCACGCGCTGATCGAGTCCGGCGCCACCGAAGCCGCCGCCGCCGCCTGCGACTGGCTGATCCCGCGCCAGGTGCTCGACGTGGTGGGCGACTGGGCGGACAACACCCCGGGCACGCGGCCGGGGGGCTGGGCCTTCCAGTACAACAACGCCTATTACCCGGACGTGGACGACACCGCCGTGGCCGCCATGCTGCTGCACCGGACGGGCGATCCGAAATACGCCGACTCCATCTCCCGCGCGCGGGAATGGATCATCGGCATGCAGTCCACAAACGGCGCCTGGGGCGCGTTCGATATCAATAACGACCGGCAATACCTCAACCATATCCCCTTCGCGGATCATGGCGCGCTGCTGGACCCGCCGACTGAAGATGTCACCGCCCGGTGCATCTCCTTCCTGGCGCAGCTCGGCTACCTCGAGGACCGCCCGGCCATCGAACGCGGCATTGTCTATCTGCGCCAGACGCAGTGCCCGGACGGCTCCTGGTTCGGCCGATGGGGCACTAATTACATCTACGGTACATGGTCGGTGCTGTGCGCGCTGAACGCCGCCGGGGTGCCATATGACGACCCGATGATCACCCGCGCCACCACCTGGCTGATCTCCAAGCAGCGCGCGGATGGCGGCTGGGGCGAGGATTGCGAAACCTACAGCGTGGCGCCCCCGGGCGAGTTCCACGGCTATGCGGCGCAAAGCATGCCCAGCCAGACGGCCTGGGCGGTGATCGGGCTGATGGCCGCGGGCATGTCCGATCACGATTCCGTGCGCCGGGGCATCGCCTTCCTGCAGGGAACGCAGGACGAGCAGGGTAGCTGGACCGAGAAAGCCTACAACGCCGTCGGCTTCCCGCGCGTGTTCTACCTGAGATACCACGGCTACCCGCGCTTCTTCCCGCTGCTCGCGCTAAGCCGCTACAAGCAGTTGATGGAGAGCAATGACCGCATGGTAAAATTCGGGTTCTGACCCAACAAAAAAGGCCCCTCAGAGAGGGGCCTTTTTCATGTCCGGCGATGACGCCCGGAGCTCAGCTCTTGCGGCTGACCGTGAAGCGGGCCAGAGCCTGGAGCAGCTCCGCCTTCTCGCCAAAGCTCTCCAGATGCCCGGCGGCCTGTTCGGCCATCAGCTCGGCCTGGGCCTTCGCGCGCTCCAGCCCGAGGATGGAGACCATGGTGGCCTTGCCCTGGGCGAGGTCCTTGCCGGCGGTCTTGCCCAGCGTCGCGGCATCGGCGATTTCGTCCAGCACGTCGTCATAGATCTGGAACGCGCCGCCCAGCTCGCGGCCATAGGCGGCGATGACATGGCGCTGCGCGGGCGCGGCGCGGCCAAGAATGGCCCCTGCCTCCGCCGCGAACTGGATCAGCCGGCCGGTCTTGAGCGCCTGTAGCCGGGTGATCTCGGCGCCGTTGAGCTGCTTGCCCTCGGACTGCATGTCGATCATCTGCCCGCCGACCATGCCGCGCATGCCGCTCGCCGCCGCCAGCGCCAGCACCAGCTCGCAGCGGGCCTCGGCGTCGGCGTGGGTGTCGGGCTCGGCCAGCACCTCGAAGGCGCGGGTCTGCAGCGCGTCACCGGCCAGGATGGCGGTCGCCTCGTCGTATTTCTTGTGGCAGCTCGGCTGGCCACGGCGCAGATCGTCATCGTCCATCGCCGGCAGGTCGTCATGCACCAGGGAGTAGGCGTGCAGCATCTCCACCGCCGCGGCGACGCGGGCGGCGCAGGTCTTGTTCACCGAGAACAGCTTGGCCACTTCCATCACCAGGAAGGCGCGCAGCCGCTTGCCGCCATTCAGCACGCCATAGCGCATCGCCTCGATCAGCTTCGCCTCGGCGGTTTCCGGCACGGGCAGCAGCGCGTCGAGCTGCGCCTCCACCAGGCGGGCGGTTTCGGCCATGGCTTCGGCCAGGGCGTCAGTATGGTGCGTATGCGCCATGGATCAGTCCTCGTTCTTCAGGGTCAGCGAGCCATCGGCGCGGGCCACGATGGCCTGCACGCGGGCCTCGGCCTGCGCCAGCTTTTCCTCGCAATGTTTCTTCAGCGCAGCACCTCGCTCATAGGCGGCGATGGCATCCTCCAGCTTCTGCTGGCCGGACTCCAACCCGCGCACGATAGCTTCCAGCGCGGCCAGGGCTTCCTCGAACGACATCGCGGCAATGTCAGCATTCTGCGTCATGGAGACTCACGTACAAGGGCGGCGGAAAAATCACAACCGCATCAGCGCTCTCACATGCGCAGCCGTGCTCTGCGCGAGGGCGTTGAGGTCGTAGCCGCCTTCGAGCAGCGAGACGACGCGCCCGGGGCAGCAGGAATCGGCCACTTCCAGCAACGCGCTTGTTACCCAGGCGAAATCCGCCTCGCGCAGGCGCAGCTGGGCCATCGGGTCGGCGGCGTGGGCGTCAAACCCGGCGGAGATGATCAGCAGTTCGGGGGCGAAGGCGGAAAGGCGCGGAATGATCTGCGTCTCCCACGCGGCGCGGAACATCTCGCCCGTGGCGCCGGGCATCAGCGGCACGTTGACGACGTTGTTGGCCACGCCGTGCTCGGTGGGCTTGCCGGTGCCGGGGAAGATCGCCGACTGGTGCGAAGAGCCGTAAAACAGCCCCGGGTCCTGGCTGAATATCTGTTGCGTGCCGTTGCCATGGTGCACGTCGAAATCCGCTACCGCGACGCGGGTAATGCCCCAGCGCGCCCGGGCGTGCATCGCGGCGATCGCGGCGTTGTTGAAGAAGCAGAAGCCCATGGCGCGGTCTGGCTCGGCATGGTGGCCAGGCGGGCGCATGACGACGAACGCCGCCTCGGCCCAGCCTTCGAACACCGCGTCCACCGCCGCGCAAGCGCCGCCGGCCGAGCGCAAGGCCGCCTCCAGCGTGCCGGGGCCGAACACCGTGTCGCCGTCGATCACCGTTTCCTTGTCCCGCGGCATGGCGAAGATCGCGTCCACATAATCCGGGTCGTGCACCGCCGTGAGCTGGGCGGTGGTGGCCTGCGGCGCCGTCTCGCGCAGCAGGGAGGAAAATTCCAGCGCCTCCAGAGCGCGCAGCACGGCGCGGATGCGCTCGGCGGATTCGGGGTGCTCGGGGCCTGTATAATGCGCCAGGGCGGAAGGGTGGGTGAACAGGGCCACGCTCATGGCGCCTCTCCCCGCTTCACGGAAAAACTGAACACGCCGCGGCTCTCGCTGGCGGCGATCAGCGCATGGCCAGAGGTCAGGCAGAAATCCCGGAAATCCGCCACCGCGCCGGGGTCCGTGGCCAGCACGCGGAGCTTGTCGCCCGGTTCCATTTCGCGCAGCGCCTTGGCGGCGCGCAGAACCGGGATTGGCGATTTTTGATATTGTGCATCGATGAGACGTTCACCCATGACAACAAACATGCGCCCGGCTGCGGGCTTGAGCAAGGCGTGAAAGTGCGGGAACAAGTGCATATGAGCTATCGCATCGGCATTGATCTCGGCGGCACGAAAACGGAAATCCTGCTGCTCGGCCCGCAGGGGCAGGAAATATTGCGCCGCCGCGCGCCAACCCCCTCCGGCTATGCGGCGGCGCTGGAGATGATGGCCGGGCTGGTGCGCCAGGCCGAGGCCGAGGCCGGGGTGCGCGCCACGGTGGGCGTGGGCATACCGGGCTGCATCTCGCCCGCCACCGGGCTGGTGAAGAACGCCAATTCCAACGCGCTCAACGGCCATCCGTTCGACAAGGATTTAAGCGCGCTGCTGGGCCGCGAGGTGCGCGTGGCCAACGACGCCAATTGCTTCGCCCTCTCCGAGGCCAGCGACGGCGCGGCCGCCGGGTGCGGCGTCGTGTTCGGCGTGATCATCGGCACGGGCTGCGGCGGCGGCATCGTCGTGGACGGCAAGCTGCTGGAGGGCCGGCACCGCTTGGCCGGGGAGTTCGGCCACACCCCCCTGCCCTGGCCGCGCTTGGAGGAGATGCCGCTGCGCCGCTGCTGGTGCGGGCAGACGGGCTGCCTGGAACTCTACCTCGCCGGGCCGGCTCTCGCCTTTGAGTGCGACGGCCCCGGCGCGCGCGACGCCACCGCCATTCCCGCCCGCGCCGCCGCGGGTGACGCCAGGGCGCAGGCCGCGCTGGAGATCCACGCCGACCGTCTGGCCCGCGGGCTGGCGAGCATCACCAATGTACTGGACCCGGATGCCATCGTGCTCGGCGGCGGGCTGTCGAATCTACCGCATCTGTACGAGGCGCTGCCGGAACTGATGCGCCCCTATATCTTCTCCGACGCCTTCAGCCCCAACATCGTCCGCGCCAAACACGGCGATTCCTCGGGCGTGCGCGGCGCGGCCTGGCTCTGGCCGGCGGAATACGAAAAAGGCCGGGAGCGGATGCCCCCGGCCTGATTCCGCGATCGCGGCTTACTGCTGGTTCTTGGCGGCGGCCTGGAGATCGGCCGCCTGGGCGAGGATGCGGTCCTCAAGCCCGCCGGCGACGGAGGGGTCCGCCGGGCTGTCCACCCACTGGCCGCCCTGGTTGATCTGGTGGAACACGCTCACCAGCACGGCATTGGCCGTGAGCTGGCGGCTCATGATATAGGCGTTGACCTTGAACCGCTCGCCCGGAGAGGCGGGCGGGGTGTACCAATCGGTGATGATGACGCCGCCGAACGGATCCGCCGAGACCAGCGGCATGAAGGCGAGAGTGCTGAGCGTGGCGCGCCAGAGATAGGCGTTCACCTGGATCGGGCTGCCGCCGCCGCCGCCATTGTTATTGCCGGTGCCCTTGCCCAGAGTTAACAGAGGGGTGCTGCTCGACATGGCTTGGCCAGCAGGCAGGCCTTGGTTTTCCGGATTGGTATATTCCGGCTGGCTGGTTTTGACGCCACTGCATGCGCTCAACGCCAAAGTTCCCAACAGCAACCCGGCGGGCACGGCCAGTTTTCCAAAAATCCGCAAATCAGCTCTCCAAAACCCTAAACCTGCAAGTTCTTTAGCCTTGGCGTCAGGTTCCGCCAAGGGTCGGGCGGGGGCGCGCATAAAAAAGGGTGGCGGTTGCCCGCCACCCTCTTCCGCCACGTAACCGGGGCTACGCGATTACCACTTCAGCGTGGAGCCGATGCTGACCATCTGCATCTGCGAGTTGTTGTGGTTCGTCGTGAAGTTGCTGTTACCCGGCTGGTGCGAGTGGCCGTACATGTACTGCAGGTACAGGCTCATATCCTTGCCGATCACGTAGTTGCCACCAGCGGAAAGGCCGTATTCGGACAGGGTACGGGCTTCCTTGGCGCCGGGCAGGTAGTTACCAGCGCTCTGGCCATCCCAGAAGCTAGCGCCGACCACGTACGGGCCAACCACGTAGTTGCCACCCACGATATAACCAACGGCGTCACGCGTGCCAACCGGCTTCGGCGCGTAGCCGTCCAGGGTCTGGCCCCACTTGGCATTGGCGCCGACGGTGATGGCGTCGCCATCGAGGAACAGGCCCTTATACGTGGTCTGCAGACCAACCTGCATGACCTGCAGCCTGTCGAGGTTGAAGCTCGCGTTGTTGTAGGTGGTAGTGCCGATGACGGTGGTGCCGGTGATGGGGCCGGTGTAGCGGACCGGGGAGCCGTCGAGGAAGCCGACGGACATCTTAGAGTTGAAGCCGTATGCCTTCAGCGCGTACTGGCCAGCCACGTCGAACGTGTTCTGACGCTCATTCGCCAGGTTGGTGCCAGCGAAGCCGTTGGAGGAGCTGACGGCCGCGCAGGTGGCGCCAGCCACGGAGCAGGTCGCATAGCCTTCCTTGAGGCCGTTGCTGTTCGGCTCATAAGAGGCCATGGCGGAGAGCTTGCCGCCCATGTACGGCTCTTCGTACGACGGGGAGATCAGCACAACCTTGTCGGTGGTGTAGAGCGCGCCCTGGTCGGCATAGATGAACTCGCCGGGGATCGCCTTGGTGGGCACGACGTACAGCGAGGTGGAGTCCGTGCTGGCGAACTGGGCGCCGTCACCGAATTGCTCGATCACGCCGGTCTGCAGCAGGGTGAAGGCGCCGTCGGTCTGGCCGTAACGGACATAGCCGTAATCCTCGGTGCCGATATAGCCATAGGCGCGGCGGACATACAGGCTGCTGGTGCCGTTCGACGAGTTGGAGGCGCTGGTCGCGCCCTTGCTGCCGTTGGAGAACGTGACGCGCGTTTCGATCTTGGCGCCGTACTCGATGCCGTTGACGGTCATCGCGTCAAAGCCCGGGTACAGGCGGAATTCACCGTTGGTGGTGACCGGGTTCAGCTTGCTGCCACCGACGTTATTGTAGGTCGAGCCGACATCGTCGAGGCCGAACTGGAAGTAGCCGTTCATGTGAACGACGATGGTGGCAGGAGCGACGGGCTGGACCGGCTGGGCGTTCGCGCCGCCGGCGGCAAGCAGCGCGCCCATCGAGGCCACGGAGGCCAGAAGTACTTTGCGCATGAAACTCATCTCCTCGTTCACCGGAATGCCCGGTGGAATTGGTAGCGTACAGAGCCTGGCGGCCCCTGAAATCAGACCGCACCGCCAAACGGCCGGCGCGCTCCGGCGCCTTAAAACCGCATCCCACCCATCAAGCAATGAGCATTTGGGGCGGATTAGTAAATCCAAAACCACTGTGGCAGGAGCGCCACATGTATATTGCATTAATGTTAATTTTTATTTGGTGAAGTCGGCTGAAAACTAATGCTTATTACAGTTTGATGACACTCATTCGCGCCATTTTACCATCAATTCTGTAGGCTTATAACCCGCCACCCTGAGCGCTTTTGCCGCCCCCTCGGGCGGCGCGGAAAGCAACGCCTCGATCGCTCCGGCTCCGGCACAACCGCGCCCCAGGGCACGGATGTTCGCGCCGCCAATTCCACCTAGGGCCAATGATCTTATAGGGCGGGCGAGACGGGCCAGGCGCCGCCAGCCGAGCGGACCAAGCACGGACGCGCCCGGGTGGCTGGCTGTCGCAAAAACCGGGGAGATGAACGCCGCGGCCACCCCGGCACGGCGGGCCCGCACCGCCTGCGCGGCGTTATGGACAGAGGCGGTGCGCAGCCGTGGCGGCTTGATCCATCCGGCCTGCCGCCCGCCGCGCAGATGCAACCCGGCCCCGAGTGCCGCAGCCAGCCGCGCATCCCCCGCCACCACCAGCGCCAGCCGCCGCGCGCGGCACAGGCGCGCCACCTGCCTGCCCAGGGTCATGCGGCCGGGCGCGTCGTCATGCCGGAACACCACGCCGCACAGCCCCGGCGGCAGCTGGGTGATCGCGGCCAGAGGGTCCGGCGCGCGAGCGGAATCGGTGAAAAACCACAGCGGCGGCAGATCGCGGCGCTTTACCGTGCGGGCCCAGGCGATTAACCGTGCATCCATGACCGACCCTAGCGCGATTGCCGCCAATCTTGGAACCGTGCGCGCCCATATCGCCGCCGCGGCCCGCGCCGCCGGGCGCGATCCCTCGGAGATCACGCTAATCGCGGTGAGCAAGACCCACCCGAAGGACGCGGTGCTGGCCGCGATGGCCGCCGGGCAGACCGTGTTCGGCGAAAACCGGGTGCAGGAGGCGGAAGAGAAATTCCCCCTCCCCGGCGCCAAGCTGCACATCATCGGCGGGTTGCAGACCAACAAGGCGGCACATGCCGTGCGCATCGCCGACTCGATCGACAGCCTGGACCGGGTGAAGCTGGCCGACGCGATCGACCACGCCGCCCAGGCCGAGGGCCGGCTGCCCGAGCTGCTGGTGCAGGTGAATATCGGCGACGAGCCGCAGAAATCCGGCGTGCCCACGGCGGAGGCCGATGCCTTCATCCGCGCCATGCGCGCACGCTTCGGGGAAAAGCTCACCGGGCTGATGTGCATTCCCCCGGTGGAAACCGACCCGCTGCCGTATTTCAAGCGCCTGGCCGCCATGGCCGATGCGCACGGGCTGAAGGTGCGCTCCATGGGCATGTCGGCGGATTACGAGGCCGCCATCGCCGCCGGAGCCACCCATATCCGCGTCGGCACCGCGATCTTCGGCACGCGGGAAGCGCCTGTTCAGCAAGCGGACCATTAATTCTTTAGGGCGAACCGGAATCTTACGATTCCGGGCTGGGCGCGGCGGATGTTTCGCTGTATCTGCCTGACCTTAAATTCTTCCGGTTTTGGAGATGGTCCTCCGGTGATCAGATTATCGGTCCCGTTCCGCCAGGCGCTGTCCCGCCTGAGCTTCCCGGCGACGCTGGCCGCCTCGCTCGGTGCGGTGCTGATCGGCCGCGCGGATCCGAATTTTTCGGACCATATGCGCGCCGGGATCGATGACCTGCTCGCCCCGCTTTACATGGCGGTCTCCGGCCCGATCCAGGCGGCTGAACACGGCACCGGGGCGATCGGGCATCTCTTCGCGCTGAGCCAGGAGAACGCCCAGCTGCGCGAGCAGAATGCGGAGCTGCTGCAATGGCAGGAAGTGGCGATGGCGCTGCAGGCGCAGAACAGCGCGCTGCAGGCCTCGATGAACTACGTGCCCTCGCCCACGCCGCAATTCTCCACCGGCGAGGTGGCTGCCGATCTGGGCGGGGTTTACGCGCGCTCGGTGCTGGTGCTGGTGCCGCCGGTGAACGGCAACGCGCAGAGCCTGGTGGGCGCGGTGGCCATGGATGGCCGCGGCGTGGCCGGGCGGGTGGTGGAGGCTGGCGGGCGCTCGGC
>Ga0335083_10012645_pt1 | contig 10089 bp, 6 predicted proteins | sample Lox_Sample_42_FD_206716 | JGI IMG/M metagenome (GOLD analysis project Ga0335083, IMG submission 206716) | Soil microbial communities from Loxahatchee National Wildlife Refuge, Florida, United States - Lox_Sample_4.2 | ecosystem: Environmental > Terrestrial > Soil > Wetlands | place: USA: Florida...
GGCGCTGGTTCTCGGCGCGGTGATCGCTGCGGTCAATGCGGTGTCGGCGCAACGCGGCCGCCGGCTTATCGTGGCAGTCCTTCCGGCCGCCGTTTGTTTTATCGCCGTTCAGCTAACCGCCTGGTACGTCAGCAGCTTTATCGTCAAACCGAACGAGTTGGTTCGCGAGAAACCCTATATTGCCCACAACATCGAGCTGACACGGCAAGCCTATGGATTGGACCGCTTCTCCCTGCGCGAGTTTCCAGCGGAGACAACTGTCGATGCCGCCGATCCGGCGAACAATCAGCCTACGCTTCAGAACATCCGGCTATGGGATTGGCATGCACTCCAGGACACGCTGCGTCAGATCCAGGAAATCCGCACCTACTACGACTTTCCCGATATCGACATTGATCGCTATGAAATCGACGGCACCATGCGCCAGGTGATGCTCGCGGTGCGCGAACTAAACGTCGACAAGCTCCCGGAGAGCAGCCGGAACTGGATCAACGAAAAGCTCATCTATACCCATGGCTACGGCATCACGATGAATCCCGTAAACGGGTTCACGCCGGAAGGGCTGCCAACCCTGATGCTTAGCAACATGCCGGTCCAGAGCACGGTGCGCGGGCTCACCGTCACACGACCGGAGATCTATTTTGGCGAGCTGACCGACACCGACGTGTACGTTAAGACGCGGCAGAAGGAATTCAACTACCCGCAAGGCCAGAGCAACAACCTCACCTCGTACGAAGGCAACGGCGGCATTGTCCTTGGCGGATTCCTGCGTCGTTGCATCCTCGCATTCGACCGTGGCGATTTGGGAAAGCTACCGTTCAGTGATGATGTGAATGCAAAGAGCCGGCTCCTGATGCGACGCAACCTGCGTGATCGGGTATCGGCTCTTGCGCCGTTCCTCACCTACGATCCCGATCCCTACATCGTGATCGGCGACGATGGCAGGCTGTCCTGGGTCATGGATGCGTTCACGACATCGGACAGCTATCCGTACGCGAGCCATTACCGTCTCAACGACACCGTCATTAACTACATGCGGAACAGCGTTAAGGTGGTCATCGACGCCTACGACGGGACGACAACGTTTTACGTGTTTGACAATGAGGATCCGGTCCTCAAGGCCTATCGCCGCATCTTTCCGAGCCTGTTCAAGGACGCGGCAGCGATGCCCTCCGGGCTCCGCAAACACATGCGCTACCCCGAGTTATTGCTCAAATTGCAGGCGGAAGTGTATGGGCTCTATCACATGACGGATCCGGAGGTGTTCTACAACCGTGAGGATCTGTGGACCGTCGCTACCGAGGTCGGCATGGGCGAGGGCGGTGAGCAGACAACACAGCCGATGCGGCCGAATTTCGTGCTGATGAAACTGCCGGACGAAACTGGCATTGAGTTTGTAGAGATACTGCCATTCACGCCAGCCAACCGGAACAACTTGATTGGCTGGATTGCCGGACGCAGCGATGGCGCACACTACGGTACATCGGTGGTCTACAACTTTCCGAAAACAAAACTGGTTGACGGCCCGCTCCAGATCGAGGCGCGAATCGATCAGAACGCGCAGCTTTCAGGACAGTTGACGCTATGGAATCAGCAAGGCTCGCACGTGCGCCGCGGGGCCCTGCTGGTGATTCCGACGGGGCGCGCGCTGTTGTATGCGGAGCCGATTTACCTGCAAGCCGAGAGGAGCCCAATGCCGGAATTGCGTCTCGTCGTGCTCGCCCTTCAAGACCGGCTCGCCTATGGACCAACCTTCGAGGCCGCTCTCACGGCCCTTTTTGGCGGAAACGCATCGTCCATTACTTCATCCGAGCCGCTGCGAGCCACGCCGGCAACCTCCGGCGCGCCTCAGCCCGCAACGGATCTCAACGCCCTTATCGCGGAAGCCGCTAAGGACCTTGCCGATTACCAGCGCCTGACTGCGGAAGGCAAACTTGGCGAGGCTGGGCAAAAGCTTGAAGAATTGAAGCACGCAATCGATAAGCTGAACACACTTCAAAGATAGTCGTAAGGACAAGTGCCTGTTCCGAATGCGTCCTTGAATCAAAGACCTTGGTCGTCGAGCGTTTTCAAGTAGCCGAAGAACTGCCTATCCGGAGATGTGATACGAGAATCCCTCGCCGCGTTCAACTCCCGAATGGTCGATAGCAGGAAGTTAATGCTCCTCCGCCCCCATCAGTCCTCTACTACTGGCTATTGCTTGATCACTGTTCCATCCCGCTTCCGGATCTCACCCCACCCGCCATTCAGATGGTTCGGGCTATCGATAAATGGATACTTCGCCGCCAGCTTCTCATCGACTTCGATTCCCCATCCTGGCTTCTCATTCACCCAGAAATAGCCATCCCTCATCTCAGGACATCCTCTGAAGATCTCCTGCGTCTCAGTGTTGAAGGGCGTGTACTCCTGGATGCCAAAGTTATAGCTCACGATATCCAACGTGATATTCGCCATGTGGCCCACTGGTGAAACATCCCCCGGTCCATGCCAAGCGGTCTTCACGCCGTACTGCTCTGCCAGGATCGCGATCTTTCGCGCGGGCGTAAAACCGCCGGCCTGCGACACATGCACGCGGATGTAGTCGATCAATCTCTGTTCGATCAGTGGTTGCCACTCGTGAGGATTGTTGAAAAGCTCGCCCATTGCAATCGGAGTGGCGCACTGCGAGCGTATCTGGTGGAAGTACTCATTGTCCTCTGGTGAAAGCGGGTCCTCAAGGAAGAACATCCGGAACTTCTCCGCTTCTTTGCAGAACTGTACCGCCTCGTTCGGCGTCAGCCGCTCGTGCATATCATGCAGTAGCTCCACCTCTTCTCCCAGCTCTGTCCTGCAGATCTCCAGCAGCTTCAACGCGCGCCGCATCTGATAGGCCGGCTCGAACAATGGTTTGTCATGGAGCGCTTTCAGCGGCGGAGCAGCACCGTGCGCGGAACCATAGCCCGCCATCCCCGGCAGTCCAACCTGTACACGAACGTTGCGGAAGCCTTGTGCCATAAGCTTCTTGGCTGCTTCCACTACATCTGCGAATTCCGGGCCGTCCGCGTGGGCGTAGCAGTCAACGGCTTCGCGACACTTGCCTCCGGCCAGCTGGTACACCGGCATTCCCGCCTGTCGCCCTTTGATGTCCCATAGCGCCTGGTCGATCCCGCTCAACGCATTATTAAGGACTGGTCCATTTTTCCAGTACGAGCTGTCATAGCAGCTCTGCCAGATGTCCTCGATCCGATCCGTTGTCTTGCCTAACAGAAACGGCTTCAAGTACCGCTCTACTGCGGGCTTCACCAGTTCAGCGCGCTGCGTAAATGTCGCGCAGCCATATCCGTAAAGGCCATCCTGATCGGTTGTGATCTTCACCACCGTCAGGCGCACTCCAGCGGGTGCGCACTCAATGACGCTGATGTCTTTGATACGTGGCGAGGGCATAGCTCGCGTAGCCTGTCCCAACTGCTCCTGTGCCCGAACGATAGGCGCTGCCATGCTGAGCAGGCCTGCGCCTCCTATGGACTTCAATAGATCACGGCGATGCATCGACATAGTTTAGGGTCCCTCGGATCCGGACTTTGAATGCTTGCGAAGAATACCTCAAACGCTGGCTTCTTTGATCTGCGCTTCGCTGCTGTCAGTCGCCACATCATTCCGCCGCGAATAAAGGCTCTGCGAGCATCTGTTCGCGGATCCTTAGAAGGATCTTCATCAGTTCATTCGCTAACGAATGCAGATTGCCGGGCAGCAGGCTGCTGGCGTCCGGGGGGGCTGCCAACGCGGGGGGAAGCACCGGGGCCGGAATGTCCGGCGGCGCAGAGGCATCTTTGTCCCATTGAGCTTCAAGATAGGCGGCCATATCATTCAGCGTCTGCGCGCACGATTGATCAAATTCCTGCAGTAGACCTTCCGCCTGGGCGCTCAATTTTTCGGTCGAACCAAAGACGCGGTACTGCAGCAGCGCGAGTTGCAATAGGTATGCGGTCCGCAACGCGGCCTGCCAGCGACGGATCCGCTCCCTCGCAGCCATGTGTTGTGTGCGCAGCTTCCCCAACTCAAATGGCACAGCGTCCGCCTGAGCGATGACATTGGAGAAATTGCTGAAGATCCTGTTGCGCAGCCGGCGGACGCCGATAATCGAAGCCGCATCGTGCGGACGAAGGGTGTAGACGGCCAATTCAGCCAGCGATCGCAGGTTCCTGGTGAAAGTCCTCAACATCTCGTCTGTGGCGGTTGTTGGCTGCAGCCGTTCGAAGGCAAGCCACATCATCGCGATGCCGAGCAAGACGCCGACGGTGCGGTCGCGACCGATGGTGAGGGATGTCTGGATGGTGAAATCGTTCAGGTGAATGAAATAGAAGGCAACGCCGATTTGAAACCCGCAATACGAGAGGCGCGAACTTGCAGTTGCTACCCATGCGGCGACCGTTGAAACGGCAATAAAGAGCAGGGTGAATTCCGTAATCGAGTCGATGTTAGGCAGAATGAAGATCTGCGCGCCAAGGCCGAAGATGAATCCGCCGATCACAGTTCCAATGACTCGCAGGAACTGCTTCTGGCGGGAAGCGCCGATGGTTGAAAGTGCGGTTAGTACACAGGTTAGGATCGATGTAGACAGCGGCCCCCGCCAAGACAGCCCAACACATACGACATAGCACAGAGTTCCGGCGAGGCAGCCGCTGAGCGCAAAGCGAAGATGGTCGGGATTGGTGAATGCATCGGAGAGCAGAAACCTGCTCTCAGGTTCCGGTTCGTGTGAGAGAGCCTGGAACGCTTCCAGAGAGGTCGAGCCCTGAACGACGCGCGGCATGAGAGCAACCATCCCCTCCAGTTCCCGTAGGAGAGAAGCATTTGAGGGGGTCCCTGTCGTCTCGAGCAGCGGTGGTTTTTGTCCCGTCTTGAGGAAGCGGCGGACTTCCGCGACCTCTCTTGCAAGTTTTGCCGCTAGCTGAGTATCCGGGGCAGAGACGTAGGGCTGCGCCTGAGACATGGCGGCAGCGAAATCCTGCGATCGGCCCACCAGCGAAATAACGGCGTCCATCTGCGCGCGGTAGAGTTGTGTATCACGCGAGCGAGCGAGCAGGCGGCGGATGGTTCCAACGCCGATGGTAGCAAATTGGGCGAGTCTTGCTGCGGTTTCCTTGGGGATTGGCTTGCCTGCTGCGTAAGAGGTAAGCAATTCTTCGATGGCCTGAAGACGGGCGTCCAGTCCGACGACGATCTGGTCCTGCTTTTGAAAGGCGTGGAAGACCGCTTCAACCACGATCGTAACGGCCGCTCCGATGGCCGGAGCCAGGATTTGCCATAGAGTCTGTTCGAGGTTGAACTCAGCGGGTCCGGGGAGATACCAGATACCAACGGCAGATGTGCCGATGATGCCGGTGATGCTGGCGACAGCGAAATTGCTCAGTGTTCGAACCAGGAAAAAAATCAGTAGAAGGCTGAAAGCTTCCCAGAAAAAATGAGTGATTGGAACTGAGGCGAACATTCTCGCTCCGATGGGAACGAAGAGCATCGCCATAATCAATGCGGTCGCGACCGCTATGGTGAATTTTGCTGTGGCGCCAAGATTTTCGCGGGAGATGACGAAGGCGACGATGGCGCCGAGCGCTCCGCCGGGGATGCGGAAGGTCATGGTGAGGATCATGGTGATGGTGGCCGCAATCACGATGCGGGCGACCATGACGCCCCGGCCGGGATAGGGTCTGAGCTCTCCCTTGAGGAATTCCCAAAACCAAGAAATGAACCCGTCGCGGTTTTCCACGGACGAGATGGTTGCTGCGGTGGCCATGTTTATTTCCGCTCGGAATCACCGCGGATCACGACGACAGCCGACTCGCTGAGTCGAAACAAGTCCGATGGATGCTCCTCGATACGAACGCGCACAGGAAATCTTGACGCCAGATGCACCCAGTTCAGCGTGCGTTGTACGTCGGGGAGCCCCTGTGTAAATTTGCCGACGACGTCAGCGTCAGGTGTGACCCCGAAGCCAATGCTGTCGACCACACCATGGAACTTGATATTCGGGCGAGACAACACATAAACATCCGCTTTCATTCCCGGGCGAATATGTCGAAGCTGTGTCTCCCGGAAATTCGCCACCGCCCACCATACGCGTGAGTCGATGAGCGTGAAGATCTCCGTTCCTATGTGGGCATAGGCGCCTTGGGAAATGGTGAGGTTCGTCACCCGTCCGTCAAAAGGAGCAATGTATCGGCAGTTCTCGAAGTTGTACTGTGCCAGGTCGATGGCGGCGGTTCGACCGCTGCGTTGTGCCGTGAGCGGTTCAAGTGTCGTTACCGCGTGCGTCGCCTGCTGCACCTGCTGTTGGCTTTGCTCAAACTGTGCTTCCGCTTGTTTGTACGCCGCCTGGGCTGAGCTTAAAGTCGCCTGCGCTAGTGCGAGTTGCGAACGCGCCTGCGCCGACGCCTGCTGGCGCGTGGTTTGCAGCGTCCTGGCCTGATCGATCTGGTCTACCGTGACGAACTGCTTGGCAAGCAGCGGCTCAACACGATGCAGGTTATTGGTCGCATATGCGGTTTCAGCATCGGCGCGATCGACCGCGGCCTTCGCATTCAGCACGTCAGCTTTCGCCTGATCCACAGCGGCAGCAGCACGTGCAATGTTCGCCTCAGCGCTCTTCTGATTCGCCTTTGCCACGTCAACAGCGCTACCCAGCGACGCGATCGTACGGCCCTCATCGACGATCTCGCCTTCGAGCGATGCCCGCGATGACTTGGCTTGCGCCAGAGCATAGGCATAAGGGCGCTCATCGATGTCGAAGAGCAGATCGCCCTGCTTTACCAGCTGATTGTCCACCACATTCAGCTTCACAATAGGGCCAGCGACAACTGGCGCAACGCCAATGAAGTTAGCGAAGACTTCGGCGTCATCCGTGCGCGGGTTCACCTCGGTTTGCCGAGTCACAAGCAGTCCCGTGACAATAGCGCACAGAATGGATGCAATGCTGATGATGCGCCCGACGCGGAGGCGATTTTCTTCGGATTCCATAGGCGCCATAGCTCCTCAATTCAACTGAAAATAACCAGCCAGAGAGTGAAGGCAAAAAAAGCCGCAATGCAGGGGTAAACAAGAATCGATGGCTTGATGTGCTTCTCGAGTTCGAGGCGTACGAACAGCCAATGGGCGCCCCAGGCCAGCAGAATGCCAGCGATGATGCAAAAGAGCCACGCTGGGAAAAATGAGCCAAGTATGCTGAAGGTCGGCGCCCGCGAGCAGCCGGAAAGCACTGCCAGCCCGCACAGAGCCGACAAAGCTGCAATGTTCTTCTTGGAAACAGCCACGCGACCATTCACTTTCTTCATCCCCATCTTCTCCATTACGGACCCGTCTTCGGCGGCGGCACTGATAGCAGGTCAGCGGTACGGAACCCGAGGTTGGCGACCTGCAGCAGAAGCTGCGTGCGTGCCGTCACATCCTCCGTGCGGGCCTGTGCCAGAGTCTTCTGCGCAGAAACAACATCCAGCAAATTGCGGACACCGTAACCATACGATTCGCGCGCGGCTTCATAGGACTGGCCTGCTGAATCAAGCAGCGCTGCTGCCGCCTGCTGTTGCCGCAATGCAGTTTTTACATTTGAATAAGCCGCCCATACCTCATCGGAAATCTGGTCGCGCAGCGAATTGATCTCCTCCAACGTCGCCGCCTTCTCTGCCTTGGCCTGCGCAATCTGGTGCTCGCGGCGTCCACCATCGAAGAGCGTCCACTGCAGTCCGAGGGTGACATTCCAAACCTCTGACCCAGCATAGCCGGGCGTCAATTGATCCTGCTGGGCATATTCGCGAACCAGTCCGCCGTCTCCGCTCAAGGTGAGTTCCGGATAGTATCTCGATTTCGCCTGCTTGATAGCCGCGTTCGCCGCCCGTAGATGTGCCAGCTGTTCCTTGAGGTCGGGCCGCTGTTCGAAAGCGCGATCGATCTCTGCCTCGACCGACTCCGCCAGTTCCCCCGGCATCTTCAATTCGTTCACCGCCTGCACCTGATACGTCGTTTGCGGCGGCAGCCCCAGCACAGTCGCCAGATCACCGTGAGCAATTTCCTGCCCGCCGATCGCCGCCTGCAAATCGTACTCTGCCTGCGCTCTCGACGCGGTCGCCTCCAGCACATCGGGTTTGGTGGCAAGGCCGTGATCCAGGCGGTCTTTTGCATCCTCTTCGACGGTTTGCGCGTTCTTCAGATTCGCCTGAGCGACATCCATCTGCCCCATCGCGTTCAAAAGGCGATAGTAGGCGAAGCTGACCTGAAAAATAATCTTCAGATGCGTATCGTTGAAAGCGAGATTCGCCGCCAGAAGATCGGCCTTTGCCGCGTCAATGGCGCCGCTGCGCCCGCCGAAGTCAAAGATCAGATATTCCACGTGAAGCTGCGGCTCGAATACGCCGTAGGTCTGGCGAACAAAACTTGTATTGAAGAAAATCTGTGCTCGGGTGGTATTGCCCACAACAACCGCCGCAAGCGTCGGATAAAGGGCGCCGCGTGCGATTCCAAGAGCCGCCGCGCGCGCCTTTGCCTGCTGCCAGGCCAGCCGCGTCTCCGGATTGTGCTCCTCGGCAAGATCAATCAACTCTGCCAGCGTGTATATCTTGGCTGGGTCAAGGCTGTATTTTGTGTCGGGCAACGATGATAGTTGCTGGTTCAATCCCTGCTCGGCGGAGGGATTGTGCCACGCCTTGTCTGGAGAAGCCGGGGGTTTCTGTGCGTCAGCAATCAGAGCGCCCAGAAAAAAAAGACAGATTGCTGCAATCTCCCGAAAACGAATGCGCATGAGGGTTTGAAAAAACGACTGCCATCATTGTGCTGCATGAACGCATTATCGACAATGAGGAACTCTTTTGATATCCGGACTCTTGATTCATCAGGAGCAGGTGGACTTCTGTTTTTCCTGAGTATAGGCCTGGAAAAAACTGGCGATCTCTCCGCGCTAAACGGAAGGGCACGAACACAAGAAACTTCACCTGATATGTTTTTCAAACATTACAAATAATGTGATCCTTAAAGCACCTCGTCAACATAAACGAAGCCGGAGGCGTCTTAAAAAACAAAAAATCTCTTGCCACCCGCCTTCTAGAAACGTCATAACTCGAATTCGAGCGCAAATCTCAACTAACATTTGTCTTTAAGCACCCGCAGTTGCCTGTAAACTACCGAATGCAAGCCACGCTCACCATCCTTGGCAGCGGCACTTCCATGGGCATTCCTACGCTCGGATGCGAATGCCGCGTTTGCACCTCGCCTGATCCCCGCGACCGGCGCACGCGCGCCTCCGTCGCCGTGCAATGGGCAGACCACTGCATCCTCATCGACACCGGACCCGATTTCCGCGAGCAGGCCCTGCGCGAAAACATCCGCCACATCGATGCGGTCCTCTATACGCATTCTCACGCCGATCACATCCTCGGCCTCGACGATCTGCGCCCGCTCACCTTCCATCACCCCAACGGCCACATGCCCCTCTACGCCGATGACCCCAGCGCGCGCATCATCGAAAAAGTCTTCGACTACACCTTCTCCGCCGAATCCAAATACCCCACACGCGCTCGCGTGAAGATGCACCGCATCGAAGGACACCAGTCCGTCATCATTCACGGAGTCGCCTTCCAGCGCATTCCCCTGCTTCACGGCGAGCAGGAAGTCGCCGGCTTCCGCTTCGGCAACGCCGCCTACCTCACCGACATGAACGCGATCCCAGAATCGAGCCTGCCCCTGCTTCGAAACCTCGACGTCGTCATCATCGACGCGCTGCGCAAAGCGCCTCACCCCAGCCATGCCAGCATCGATCAGGCCCTCATGTGGATCGATCGTCTCCAGCCGCGCCGCGCCTTTTTCACTCATATGGCGCACGAAGTGCACCACGCCGACACCGAGAGCGAACTGCCGCCTCACATCCGCCTCGCCTATGACGGCCTGCGCATCCCCTTCGAGCTATAGCCATGCAAGTCTTCCGCGCGCTCGATCTGTTCCCCGCCAAGTATGGCCCAACCGTCATCGCCATCGGCAACTTCGACGGCGTGCACTGTGGCCATCGCTGGATCATCGAACACGCCCGCAATCGCGCCCGCGAACTCGGCGCAAAGTGCATCGCCGTCA
>Ga0335083_10012647_pt1 | contig 10088 bp, 5 predicted proteins | sample Lox_Sample_42_FD_206716 | JGI IMG/M metagenome (GOLD analysis project Ga0335083, IMG submission 206716) | Soil microbial communities from Loxahatchee National Wildlife Refuge, Florida, United States - Lox_Sample_4.2 | ecosystem: Environmental > Terrestrial > Soil > Wetlands | place: USA: Florida...
GAGAACCAGATCGATGCGCGCGCCGCCAGCGGCCGAAAGGTAGATGGATTCGCTGACCTGCGGGCTGAACGACTGCGCAGAGGCGCGCACCTGGTAACGTCCGGCCGCAGGAACGGCGAGAGCGTAGTCGCCCTGGGCATCGGTCGTGGTGGAGGCGGCTGCGTTGCCGCTCTGCACGAGTTCAACTTTCGCGCCGACGATCACGGCTCCCAGCGTGTCCTTCACCGTGCCGTGAATCGCGGCAGTGGCGGCGAGAAGTGGTGAGATCAAACCGGCCGGAACGGCAGCCAGTGCTGCCACCAGGAAAATTGCGGACTTTCGGAAACACCGATTCATTTCTTCCCCTCGGAAGTTTCTGGCGGGACCGGTCTCCTGACTTGCGCATCATCGAACCCTGGCTGTCTTCCCGGACCTCGAGGTCCAGTGACGTTTGCTGCCCGGTTCTCCGCGCTTACAGTTACGGGGTAGTGGCGGATTTGCACCGCGCTTCCCGATCATCCCGCCGGCTAGTAGTTGTGGTTGGGGACGGAGCGGTTCCGCCCGTTTTATTCACCACTGAGCCACTGAGGCACTGAGAAAATCAACTTTTTGCCGTGTATCTACGCGGATTCTGGCCTTATTTTTTTATGGCTCTGTGACTCCGTGTCTCCGTGGTGAAACAGCCTTTCTGTGTAAAAACCAGTTGTCAGTTCCTGGTTCTCAGTTCTCAGTGCTCACGAAATGCTCGCGGCAGCCAGAAGCTAGAAGCCAGCAGCGGTTGGCGGGAATCTGCTTGCAGGCTGCGTTCATGTGCGGTCCTTGTGGACCGGCAGGAATGCTCTCCGGCTCTCCCATCGAAGCCGGATCAAGCCCAGGTTGGCATCTGGCCGGTCTCCTGACTCACGCCTCTTCGCAAGCAAATCGCGAACCTGGACAGCCTTCCCGCGGGGTAAACCCGCAGTGGCCGGATTGTGTTCTCCCAGCCCAGGTCTCGGCGTTCACAGTTACGGGGTAGTGGCGGACTCGCACCGCGCTTCCCGACACCAGATGGATGGAAGGTATATCGCATGCGGCCGAGGATCGTCAATGTGGATTTCGGAGTCTATGTCTTGCGACCGTTGCGATCTCTGCGGTTTGAAACGGCGAAGGCTTGAACCGCGGAGAACGCAGAGGGCGCAAAGAAAGCAGTTCCTGCCGTGGCGGAAAGACCATTTCGCCGGCGGCGGCGGGCGGTGCTAGTATTAGCTGTCTGGTAGGGTCGAGGAATCGATGCCTGAGAACTACATTCCTATTTTCATCTTCATCGCGGTAGTGGCGGTGGCGATCCCGTTGCCGCTGTTGCTTGCCAAACTGGTGCGGCCCGACAATCCCAGCAAAGAAAAACTCATGCCTTACGAGTGCGGCATCGATCCGGTGGACAACTCGCGCGGGCGTTACACTGTGCGTTACTACATCGTTGCCATTCTTTTTGTTGTCTTCGACGTGGAGACTATTTTTCTGTTCCCCTGGGCGGTGCGCTTCAAGGCGTTGGGATGGTTCGGATTGATTGAGATGCTGGTGTTCCTTGCCATCCTGGTGGTGGGCTACATCTGGATCTGGCAAAAGGGCGCGCTGGAGTGGATTTGACCAGGCTTCAGTCGTCGGTCTTCAGTCGCTAGTCAAACCGCGTGAATCATGAGCGCTACTCCCGTACAGGCCAGCCGCAGTTCTGAAGGCGAAACCTTCACCGCCAGCCGCTGGACCAGGGGAAATTTCTTCTTTCCTACACGCATCGTAGTGACTCCGCAGCGCGTTTCGCGGGTAAAGCCGCGCCTCTTCGGGAGCAACGAGGAGAGCATCAGCATCTCCCAGGTGGCCTCCGTGCACATTGCGACCGGGATGATCTGGTCGAATATTGTGATCGAATCTTCGGCCGGGACTGATCCTGTGACCAGCCACGGGCACAGGAAAGCGGATGCGAAGAGAATCCGCGACCTGATCGAGGCGTATCAGAGCGGCGGCAGCGCATCCAAGGGGTAACGCTCCGCAATTTTCCTTCACGAAAACAGACGAGTTCTCAAAAGCACTGAGTGCTGGTCCCAGAACTCCCTACACCACTTCCGCGGGCGCCGCTTTCACTGCGATCTCGACCGTCTTTGGGCCCAGCACCGGGTGCACCGCTTTAAGACGAATTGTCCCGGAGGAGGCTTTGGACTTAATCCACACCGCGCCCACGCCGCCGCTAAGCGCAAAGGGATTCTCCCCAATGATTTCGCCCGGCCCCTCGATGCTCAGTGCTACGGCTGCGCTGGAGAAGGGACGCCATCCGCCTTGCGTGTTCAGTACTTTCAGCACCACACGGGTGGCGTCGATGCCGTCGCCTTCGAGTTCCTTATCATCCGGCTCCACGCTGAGTTCGGCGTCGGTGTCGTTTCCCGGCAGCGTTTTCGAGATTACCTGCTTGCCGTCGATATAGCCATCGATGCGCAGGTCGCCCCAGTCTTCGAGATGCTTGCCCAGCAGGTCAACCATGAACGGCGCGTAACGCAGATGGGGATAGGTTTCGTGATCGGGATCGGCTTCCAGCTTTAGCTGGCCTTTAACGTAAATCTTGATGTGATCGCAGTTGGAGCAAATCACGGCCTTGCGAATACCTCCGCCTTGCGATTCATCGCCCTGCGACCAGTTGAATGTTGGCTCGAGCACTATGTCTTCCTTGGGATCGCACTGCGAGCGGTAGAAGAATGCCGCCGGCTTGGGAACTCGAAAAATATCACTCACGCCGTGGTAACAGATGCGGTCGCCGGAGCCGAAGTTGAAGTGGGTGTTGTAGTCGAAGGCGCACCAGCCGATGCCGCCCGAATATTGCGGGTTCGACGCCAATTGGTCGTGCACGCGGGCGTGGCGGCGGGCGTGCTCCATCACGCGGTCCACGTTGTCGTAACGCTTGGTGGGATACATGTGGCCGTTGAACTCGGTGTTCAGATAGAGCGGATGGTTAGGCGGTTGCAGGGGGAAGCCGAAGTCGTTGCGTGTGTAAACGTCCTCGAGAAGTTCGGATTCAGGTAGGTAGCGAATGCCGCCGGTCTGCCGCGAGCTGTCAAGCTGGTGCGCCAGGGCGTTGGTACGAGTGTAGAAGTCGTGATTGTCGAGTGACTCGTTGATGCGCACACCCCAGAGCACGATGGAGGGATGGTTCCAGTCGCGGCGGATCATCTCGCCGACGTTGCGCACCGCCAGATCCTGCCAGGCGAGATCGCCGATATGCTGCCAACCGGGAATCTCCTCCAGCACCAGAAGGCCGGCTTCGTCGCAGGCGTCAAGAAAGTGCGGCGACTGGGGATAATGCGAGGTGCGCACGATATTGCACTTCAGTTCCTTTCTCAGAATAAGAGCGTCGCGTCGCTGCACCCGCGCCGGCATGGCGCCGCCCACGAAGGGGAAAGTCTGGTGGCGATTAAGCCCGCGCAGCTTTGCGACCTGACCGTTAAGCTTGAATCCCTCGGGAGTGAAGCGCGCCTCGCGGAAGCCGATGCGAGTGGAGAGTTCATCCACCAGCTTGTCGCCATCATGGAGTTGGGCGGTTACGCGATAGAGTCTGGGGTGGTCCAGGCCCCAGAGTTCGATTTCTCCGAGTTTGGACAGGGTTACCGCGGTTGAGCCTCCGTCCGCGGAGACTGTAACTGCCTGCGATTCGGTGGCAAGGACTTTTTCGCCGTCGCGCAACTCTACCTTCAGTGTAAGTTGCTTCGACTGGCTGCTTTCGGGTTTGCCGAGGAAGCATTGCACTTCCACTCTGCGATCATCGGAGAGGACATCCACGGGCTTGGCAAAAATATTTTCCAGGTAAGTGTCGGCCACCGCCCGCAGCGAAACTTCGCGGTAGATGCCGCCGAAGGTGAGGTAGTCGATATTCTCGCCGAACGGTGGGATGTCGGGACGCTCAGTGGAATCGACCTGCACCGCGAGCACGTTGTTGCCCGACCAATTCAGGTACTTGGTAAGTTCGAAGGAAAACGGCGTATAGCCGCCTCGGTACTCGCCGAGGTTGTGGCCGTTGATGGTGACCGTGCTTGCGGTCATGACCCCGGCAAAGTCCACGAAGACGCGCCGGCCCTTCAATTGTGGCGGCACACGAAAATGGCGCCGGTAGATGGAAACGAACTGGAAATCTTTCTCCTCGAAGCTGTGCCAGGGAAAGACGCGGTTGGCGTGCGGGATCGTAACCCTCTGGAATTTACTGTCGTCGAAGCCTGGCTCATTGGCGCCGGAGACGTTCTTCTCGCTGTAGAGCCAGTTGCGGTTCATGGAGAGGGCGAGGCGCGGGCCGGGAGCGAGTTTGGCAGCGCCGATCTCGGGGGCGGCCAGGGCTGGGGCTGCGTCTTTGAGCAGGCAGAGCCCGCCGAGTCCGGTGACACCGGTCTTGAGAAAGTTCCTGCGATCCAAAGGTATTCTCCTGCCGCGGAAGAGGCGGCCTGTGGAAGCATACCGCAAGCCAGCCCGAATGCAAGCGTTTACATCTCCGGATGATATTCTCGTTTTTACCCGGGGCGCGGGGAGGGTGGTGCGCTTTGCGATCTTTGCGCTCTTGGCGGTCATTCCTTACCGCAAAGATCGCAAAGAGGGCAAAGAAGGCAAGAACGCAAAAACCGCAACTTCGCGTGACCTTCAATCCTCGCTCGCTAAATCATGGCTCGTTATAAGGGCGACGCCCACATTCTCTCCCGCCGGTCATTCCTCAAAGGGATGCGATGGACGCCCCTTTTGTTTTTGCCGGCTCCGCTGCAGGCGTCGCCGTCTCCGCGGATGTTTCCGGGAGTCCGCGCGGGGCTTCCTTCGTTTCCCCTGGCAGACCTTCGGCTGACGCCGCACTATCCCGCGAAATCGCCGCTGGATGATGTCCTGCGCCTCGTGAACCCAGGCGCAGATGAATTTATCACCGAGAAGTACGCCTTCGAAATCATGCCGCTGCTGGAGGAATGGAGCCGGGCGCTGAAAACCGAACCGCCCGCTTTGGCAACGCTGGCAAAGTTGCTGGACGCATCGTTTCGGGGCGGCTCTCTGGCTCCGGCACACGAGACCAGGTTGCGCTCGGAGTATGGAATCCAGGTTTTGCGGCGGCGATTCGCCGGCGATGCAGCGTTGGGCGCGGATGGCTTCCTGCATGAGATGAAAAGTTATCTGGCTGGCTTCTCGCGCGTCGAGACACCGGAATTTGAAATTGTTGGCATCGAGGAAATTGCCAACTCTACGGCCCTGCAGGTTGAGATTCGCTACGACCTGGTTGGAACGCGCGCGGACTCTGCCCGCGAAGAACGGATCGGCCATTGGCAAACCCAGTGGTCGCGCGACCTGTCGAATGCGTGGCGTGTGACGCGGTGGGAAGCGACGGAGGAAACGCTCAGCCGCGCGCGGGGGCCCGTTTTCGTTGACGTGACGGCACCGGCGCTGGGACAGGTGCAGTCCTACCACGAGCAGATGCTGCGAGGCGTGGATTACTGGCGCACGGTTCTCGATGGCGCCTGCGGAATCGACGTTTACGGCAATAACGGCCTGGCGGCGGGAGACTTCGACAACGACGGCTTCGACGATCTCTACATCTGCCAGCCCGCGGGGCTCCCGAATCGGCTGTATCGCAACCGCGGTGACGGTACCTTTGAGGACGTGACGGAGAAGTCCGGGGTGGATGTGCTGGACGGCACAGCCTGCGCCCTGTTTGCCGACTTCGAGAACAAGGGCCTGCAGGACCTCCTCGTGGTGTGCGGTAGCGGGCCGCTGCTGTTCGTGAATCAGGGGAACGGCCAGTTCGCGCTCAAACGCGATGCCTTCAAGTTTGCGCAGCCTCCGCAAGGGACCTTCACGCACGCCGCCATCGCCGACTACGACCGCGACGGACGGCTAGATATTTATTTCTGCCTGTACAGCTATTACGTTGGCCTGGACCAGTATCACTACCCGGTGCCGTACTTCGATGCACGCAATGGGCCACCGAATTTTCTGTTCCACAATGAAGGTGGCACGGAGTTCGAGGATCGGACCGCTGCCTCCGGACTGAACGCGGCCAATGATCGCTACAGCTTCGCCTGCGCCTGGGGAGACTACGACTCCGACGGCTTTCCCGACCTTTACGTGGCCAACGACTTCGGGCGCAGCAATCTCTACCACAACAACCGCGACGGCACATTCAGAGTGGTCTCGAGCGAAGCCGGCGTCGAGGACGTCGGCGCAGGGATGAGCGCTTGCTGGCTCGATTTCGATAACGATGGGCAGCAGGACATCTACGTTTCCAATATGTGGTCGGCGGCCGGTGTGCGGGTTTCGGAGCAAAAGATATTTCATCCAAATGCGCCGGAAGAAATTCGCGCGCTCTACCGCCGGCATGCCCGTGGAAATTCGCTGTATCGAAATCTGGGGAACGGGAAGTTTGAAAATGCAGGCGAGCGGGCAGGAGTCGAAATGGGCCGCTGGGCCTGGGCTTCCGACGCATGGGACTTCGATCACGACGGCTATCCGGATCTTTACGTCGCCAACGGCTACATCTCCGCGCCTGACCGGCGCGATCTCGGCAGCTTCTTCTGGCGGCAGGTGGTGGGCAGGTCACCGGAGAATTCCACTCCATCGCTGAGCTACGAACACGGGTGGAATGCCCTGAATGAACTGATTCGCTCGGATTCTTCCTGGAGCGGCTACGAGCGGAACGTGTTTTTCGCGAACAATCGCGACGGAACGTTTTCAGAAATCTCCGCCGCCGTGGGATTGGATTTTCCCGAGGACGGCCGCTCGTTCGTTCTTACCGACCTGGACCACGATGGCCGGCTGGAAGTCGTGCTCAAGAACCGCAACGCCCCGCAGTTGCGGATTCTGCGCAATGCCATGAAGGACCTGGGGACGGCGATTGCATTTCGATTGCGGGGGAATAAGAGCAATCGAGATGCAATTGGAGCCGCCGTGACTGTGGAAGCCGCAGGCCGCCGGCAAACGAAATATATCCAGGCCGGATCGGGATTTCTGGCGCAGCATACGAAAGAACTGCTTTTTGGGCTGGGGGCGGCAGAAGGCGATGTTCAAGCCAGCATTCGCTGGTCCAGCGGGGCGGTTCAGCAGTTCGAGCACTTGCCCGTCGGCCAGAGAATTGAGATCGAGGAAGGTTCGCCGGATTTTTCCGCCAAGCCCTTTGCATCGCCTCCCGCCTCCTACACGCGAGCCGGCGACCCGGCAGAGATTGAAGCAAAAAAGACGGAACCGTTGCCCCCTACGGTTGAGACGTGGCTCATTGATCCGCTGAGCGCGCCAGAATTCGCTCTGGCTGACGCTGCGGGGAACTTGCAGGAACTGCGTTCTTTTCGCGGCAGCTTCGTGCTGCTGAACTTTTGGGAAGCGAACAACTGCGGCTTCTGCAACACTCGGAGTCGGCACTGGCGGCGCGGGAACTGCGCATTGTGAGCATCAATTCCGACGATCCTGTTGACGCGGCCGCCGTGCGATCCATTGCCACAAGCGAAGGAATCACATTTCCTGTTCTGCTGGCCACGCCTGAGGTGGCCGGCATTTACAACATCATCTTCCGCTACCTGTTCGACCGCCGCCGCGACCTCGCGCTCCCCACATCTTTTCTACTGGATAAAGAGGGAATGATCGTCAAGGTCTATCAGGGGCCGGCGGACCCGAAGCGGCTCCTGGAAGATCTCGTATCGCTGCCCGCGACATCGGCCGAACGCATGCGCAAGGCGCTCCCTCTGGGCGGCACCTTGTTTCAGGATCTGTTTCAGCGCAACGACTTCACCTACGGCGTTGCCCTGTTTCAGCATGGTTACCTGGAGCAGGCGGCGGCATCCTTCCGCCACGTGATCGCCGCCAAGCCCACCGATCCCGAAGCCTATTACAACCTGGGAACGCTGGAATTGCGGCGAAACTCGCTGCCGGAAGCGCGCCAGTATCTTGAGCAGGCGGTGAAGCTGCGCCCGAACTATCCCGAGGCGTGGAACAATCTGGGAATGATCGCGGCCCAGCAAGGCCAGCCCGAGGAAGCGGTAATTAATTTTCAGCGGTCGCTGGCGCTGCGGCCAACCTATGCCACCGCGCTGCTGAACCTGGGAAATCTTTATCGCCGCCAGGGCGCGCTCGAGGAGGCGCAAAAACTTCTCACCCGGGCGCAGGAAGTTCAGCCTGACGATCCCGAAGTGAATTACAGCCTGGGAATGTTCTACGCTACCCAGGAACAGTTTCCGCGCGCGCAGCAATATTTGGAAAGAGCCGTGGACCTTCGCCCGGACTATCCCGAGGCGCTGAACAATCTGGGAGTGCTGTTCATTCGCCAGCAGCGCTATCCCGAGGCTGAGGAGAAGTTTCAGACCTGCGTGCGTGTGGCGCCGAACTTCGATCAGGCATACCTCAACCTGGCCCGCCTGTACGTGATTCTGCAAGAAAAAGATAAGGCGAAAGAGACCCTGCAAGCTTTGCTCCGTCTGCAGCCCCAGCACAAGGTGGCCCGACAGACGCTGGAAATGCTACAGTGACCTTGCGCTTCGGCGCTGGTGGGAGGCGGTCCTGGGGATGTTAACCGGAGCGGCATTGCAGCGTTGCTTCCGAGACGCGGCCAGCCGGTGGAAACTGCCCGGCATCCTCGCCCTATCACTGGCTATAGCCCCGCTCGGCGCCTCTTCCACAGAGCAGCACGCAGCTTCCAGCGATTCTCGGCAATCCTCCAAGGTGGCCTCGGTTTTTAGCGAGGCGGAAACACTCCTGCAACAGGGTTCGATCGCTGAGGCCAAGCAGAAAATTCAGGAAGGGCTGCAACAGCATCCCGATAGTGTCGAAGGCTATAACCTGCTGGGGATCGTGTACAGCGCGGAGAAGGATTTCCCCAACGCCCTCGAAGCATTTCAGCACGCGCTCAAACTCGACCCTAAATCCACCAAAACCCACAACAACCTGGGCAACGCCTATGTGGCGCAAGGTAAACTCGATCTTGCGGAGAAGGAGTTTCGCACGGCTGTGCGTCTCGACCCTGCGAATCGCGACGGCAACTACAATCTGGCGCTGGTGTTGATGGCCAACGATTCGCCCGCCCAGGCCATCGCCTACCTGCAGCGGGTGCGTCCGCAGAACGTGGCCTCGCGTTCCAACCTGGTTCGCGCTTACTTGCGCGCCGGCCGCACTGCGGAAGGATTGAAAACCGCAAACGAGCTTTCCGCGGCCAACAAAAATGACGTACAACTGCATTTCACTCTGGGCGTGCTGCTGGCTTCCGAGAAACAATACCGCGCCGCGCAACTGGAACTGGAAAAGGCTAATGCATTGCAGCCCGAAACTTTTGAGATCCTCCACAACCTCGGGCAGGCATACCTGCGGGCCGGCGATCACTCCAAAGCTGAGCTGGTGCTGAACCGCGCGCTGAAGCTGAAGCCGGATTCACCCGAAACCCTCTACCTGCTGGCGCAGGTTTACTCCGATGAGAAGCGGCCGGTGGACGCTCTGGATCTGTTGGTGCGCGCCCACAAACTCGCTCCTGAGAATACCGACATCATCTTTCTTCTCGCGCGGGTCAGCATGACCCAGAATTATTTCGAAGATGCCATCCCCCTTCTCGAGTCGGGCATAAAGATCGATCCGCAACGTGCCGACCTGCACGCCGCTCTGGGCGAGAGCTATTTCATGGCAGGGAAGACGGAGCGGGCCATCGATGAGTTCAAAACCCTCATCGACTTGGACCCTTCGGCACGCTCCTACGTATTCATGGGCCTCTCCTACCGGCATCTGGGACGCTTCGATGAAGCCAGAAAGTACTTCGACGAAGGCCTCAAGCGAGACCCGCACAACGCCTCGTGCTTGTTCAACCTGGGTTTTATCGAGGAGCGACAGGGAAATCACGCTCGGGCAGAGGATCTGTTTCAGCAGGCGCTGCGCGCGAACCCCGATTACTCCGAAGCCCTGCTCGAGTTGGCGAATCTACGACTCGCCAACAAGAAGTTTGAAGACGCTGCCACGCTGCTCAGGAAATACGTGAAGGTGAGCCGCGATCCCGCCGCCGGCTATTACAAGCTGGCGATGGTGGAGCGGAGCCTGCATCAGACCGAGGCCGCGCAGCGCGACCTGAGCGTATTTCAAACCCTCTCCAAGGATGCTTCGAC
>Ga0335083_10012649_pt1 | contig 10088 bp, 6 predicted proteins | sample Lox_Sample_42_FD_206716 | JGI IMG/M metagenome (GOLD analysis project Ga0335083, IMG submission 206716) | Soil microbial communities from Loxahatchee National Wildlife Refuge, Florida, United States - Lox_Sample_4.2 | ecosystem: Environmental > Terrestrial > Soil > Wetlands | place: USA: Florida...
CGACCCCGGGCAGCTGAACAATCTTCTGTTCAGTCCTGCCCCGTCCATCATGCCTCTATGGCAGACGCTGCACGCACGATTGACCGCCAGCATGCAGGAGATGAACAACCTGCCTCCCGGATGGCCGACGACCATCGACGAAATCCAGGCCAACATCCTCCCCTATGGAGGAACATCCGCTTCGCGCAGCAAATGCGCGCCGACCATCTTGGCTCGCGGCGATATGCCGCGGCGAAATCTCATCAGGCGCCGATGCTCTGGCGAACCGTTCCGCGGATGGCGTCCACCGCAAACCTGACATGACGCAGGACGCCACCAGCGCCTTTCACATCCTCGCCAAGCCGACCGGCGCGGTCTGCAACCTCGACTGCAAGTACTGCTTCTACCTCGACAAGGAAGAGCTCTACCCGCACAGCAACTTCCGCATGTCGTCCCGGGTCATGGAGACCTACGTCCGCCAGCTCATCGAAGCTCATCAGGCTCCCTCCGTCAGCCTCTCGTGGCAGGGTGGCGAGCCCACGTTGATGGGCCTCGATTTCTTCCGCCAGGTCGTCGCGCACGCCGAGAAGCATCGCAAGCCCGGGACAAGGATCGAGCACACGATTCAGACCAATGGCGTCCTTCTCGATGACGAGTGGTGCTCGTTCCTTCGCGAACATGGCTACCTGGTGGGACTCAGCCTCGATGGTCCCCGTGAGCTGCACGACGCATACCGGGTGGACAAGCGAGGGCAGCCTACTTTCCTGAGAGTGATGCGCGCTCTGCGCTTGCTGCAGAAGCACGGGGTAGAGCACAACCTCCTGACGACCGTCTCCGCCGCCAACGCCGGTCATCCGTTAGAGGTCTACCGCTTTCTGCGCGATGAAGCCGGAGCTCGCTTCATCCAGTTCATTCCGATCGTTGAACGGCGGCCCGCGCCAGACCTGGTCACCGATCGATCGGTGCGGCCAGACGAGTGGGGCACCTTTCTCATCACCGCGTTCGACGAATGGATTAAACGAGATGTTGGGCGCGTATTCGTGCAGATGTTCGATGCTGCCCTCGGATCCTGGCTCGGCGTGCATCCGGGTCTGTGCATTTTCGCCGAGAAATGCGGTGACGCCCTGGTGCTGGAGCACAACGGCGATGTCTACTCCTGCGATCACTTCGTTACCCCGGACTACCGCCTCGGTAACATCCTCGAAACTCCCCTCGGTGATCTGGTGTCGTCGCCGCCCCAGCGCCGGTTCGGCTCGGACAAGAAGGACACCCTTCCGCGCTACTGCCGGGAGTGCGAAGTCCGTTTCGCCTGCAACGGCGAATGCCCCAAGAACCGTTTCATCAGCACTCCCGATGGCGCGCCCGGCCTTAACTATCTCTGCGCGGGCTATCGCCGGTTCTTCAACCATATCGATCCTTACATGCGAAAAATGGTCGACCTCATACGAAGGCATCTGCCGCCCTCGCAGATCATGAAGGAACTCGCCTCGAGTTCCGCCGGTAGTCATACTTCTCACCGATAGGCTGGCGCAGCCTGCAACACGCACGGTGATTCTGTAGATGTGGATCGTCGCCCTGGCTCTCCGACGTCCCGTGACCATCCTCGCGATGGCCGCGTTGATGATGCTGGTCGGGCTGTATTCGTTCTTCTCGATGTCCAAGGACATCTTTCCCGCGGTCAACCTGCCCGAGGTCAACCTGGTCTGGTACTACCCGGGCATGTCGGCGCCCGAAGTCGAAAAACGCATTGTCAACCTTACCGAGCGCGCCGTCTCCCAGACGGTCTCCGGCGTCGACCGCATCGAGTCCAACTCCTTCACCGGCATCGGGCTGGTCAAGCTGTACTTCAAGGAGAACGCGAGCACTGCGCTGGCGATCTCACAGCTCGCCAGCGTCACCAGCGCAATCAAGAACAGTCTGCCGAGCGGCATCGCGCCTCCCACGATGCTGGATTTCAATGCGACCAACGTTCCCATCATCGACGTGATCAGCACCAGCCAGACGCTGACCGAGATGCAGCTCTACGACTACATGTTCAACTTCGTGGGGCTCTTCCTGTTTACCCTGCCCGGCGTCCAGAGTCCGGCGCCGTTTGGCGGCGCGACCCGCCAGGTGATGCTGAATCTCGACCCGGGGCGGCTGTACGCGAAGGGGCTCTCGCCCCAGGATGTACTTAACACGCTGGAAAATTCCAACGTGATCCTGCCCGGCGGAACCGCCAAGTTCGGCAACTACGAATACGTGGTCACCCTGAACGGTAGCCCGATCCACGTCGACGAATTCAACCAGATACCGGTCAAATATCAGAACGACGCGACCGTATTCATCAAGGATGTCGCGCCCGCCAGTGACAGCTACGCGGTGCAAACCGACATCGCCCGCGTCAACGGGGTCCGGGCATCGTTCCGCTATGTTCTCAAGCTCGCATCCGCGTCGACGATCGATGTGGTCAACGACGTCAAAGGAGTCATCCCGCGCATCAACGCGCTGGCTCCCAAGGGCACGAAGATCTACCTGGCCTTCGACCAATCGGAGTTCGTCAAGGAGTCCTTGATCGACGTCTTCCAGGAAATCTTCACCGCCTCCGTCCTCGTCGGGATCATGACCATCATCTTTCTCGGCTCGTGGCGCAGCACGCTCATCGTCATCACCTCGATCCCGCTGGCGATCATGACCTCCGTCGCCGCTCTGCACTTCACCGGCGAGACCATCAACATCATGACCCTGGGCGGCCTGGCGCTGTCGGTGGGTATGCTGGTGGACGATGCCACCGTCGAAGTCGAGAACATCCATCGCAACCATGCGCAGGGCAAACCGTTGGCGGTTTCGATCCTCGACGGCGCGCACCAGATCGCAATGCCGGCGCTGGTCGGCACCCTCTGCATCTGCATCGTTTTTTCCCCGGTCGTGATGCTCAAGGGCGTGTCGAAGTTCCTGTTCACCCCGCTTGCGCTGGCGGTCATCTACGCGATGCTCACGTCGTACCTCCTGTCACGGACCCTGGTCGCCACCATGGCGGTAAATCTGTTGCCGGAGGATCCCAACGAACATGGCTTCGGCGGGAAAATCGGCGAGTACCTCGAGCGGTTCGACCAGGGCTTCGAGCGCTTCAAGCAGAAATATCAGCGCGGGCTGACGACCGCCCTGCGCCATCGTGGACTGGTGCTCGCATGCGTGGGCGCAACGGTGTTGGCCTCGATGCTTCTGCTGCTCGCGGTGGGAGAGGACTTCTTTCCTTACGTAGATGCTGGGCAGATCAAGCTGCACGTCCGGGCGCCTGCCGGCATCCGGCTGGAGGAGACCGAACGCCTCATGGCGCGAATTGAGAACATCGCGCGCGATGTCATCCCAGCCAGGGAACTGCACTTGATGACCGACCACATCGGGTTGCCGATTTACTGGGCGCTGCTCTTCTATCAGACCGACACCATCGGCCCGCAGGATGCCGATTTGCAGATTGAACTGTCGCCGAAACACGCTCCCAGCGCTGACTACATCCGCGAGATCCGCCGGCGGGTGAACCAGGAAATGCCGGGGATCCAGATCTACTCGCAGGCCGCCGACATCACCAGCCAGGTGCTTAACTTCGGCCTCTCAGCCCCTATCGATGTGCAGTTCCAGGGCACCGACGCGCTCGGATTGTACAAGCTCGCCAAGCAGCTCCAGCCCAAGGTCAAGCTCATCCCCGGCGTGGTCGACGTGCGGATTCCCGAGGAGTTCGATTACCCGACGCTGCACCTCAAAGTCGATCGCGCCAAGGCGACGCAACTCGGCATTTCCGAGAACCAGGCCGCCGAAAACCTGCTCGACTCACTGGCTTCGAGCGTCGTCTCCACGCCCAACAACTGGCTGGATTGGGCCACCGGCGTGAACTACAGCGTCGCGGTGCAGACGCCGCAGCATGCGGTGAACTCGATCGATGAAGTCCTGAAGACTCCCATCAACCCCGACTACGCGACCAACAACACCAGCAGCAGTTCCCGGACCCAGTTCGTGTCGAATATCGCGACCGTCAGGCACACCGTCAGCGCGCTCGGCATCGCGCATCTGAACGTCCTGCCGGTGGTCGATGTGAACTGCGGGGTGGAAGGCCGCGACCTCGGTGGGGTTGCCGCCGACGTACAAAAGGCGATCGCCCAGCTCAAGGGTGTGCCTCCCGGAACCACCGTCACGGTGCGCGGGCAGAGCCAGGCCATGCACGAGGCGTTCAGCGGGATGGGGCAGGGGCTCGTCCTGGCGATGGTCTTGGTCTACCTGCTCATGGCGGTGAACTACCAGTCGTGGCTTGACCCGTTGTTAATCATGATGGCGCTGCCGGGCGCTTTAGCCGGCGTGCTCTGGATGCTGATCATCTGGCACACCACCCTCAACGTGCAGTCGCTGATGGGCGCGATCATGTCGGTGGGAGTGGCCACCACCAACGGCAACCTGCTCATCACCTTCGCCAACGAGTACATGGAGAAAGAGGGCGTCGACTCTCTCACCGCCGCCACCGAGGCCGGCACCACCCGCCTGCGCCCGGTCCTCATGACCGCGCTTGCGATGATCCTGGGCATGCTCCCGATGTCGCTGAGCGCGGGCGAGAATGCCCCCTTGGGCCGCGCGGTGATCGGCGGACTCATCGCCGCGACCTTCATGACTCTTCTCGTCATCCCGATTATGTACTCGTTCGTGGGCGGCGCCCGGGTTAGCAAGTTGCAGCGCGATGCGCAGATCCGGCGCGTCGTGGCCCAGACCGAGGCTGCCAGGGAAGAGCAGATGTAGAGGAACGCAATGGCAGAACGAAGCGAAACTACACCCGACACCGGTCGCGGCTTTTATCTCAAATGGATCGCGATCCCGCTTGTCGCACTGCTCGCTGCCGGCGGCATCGTCCTCGCCAACGACCTTTCCATCAACAGCCAGCGCGGCCACTTGGCGAGCGAAGCGGCGCGCGGACGGGTCGTCCTCTGCACCAGGCTCGGAAACCAAGCCACCTCGCGCATCATTGCCCTCCCCGGCGAGATCCACGGCTTCTACGAGACGCCGATCTACGGAAAGATCTCCGGATACGTCAAGGATATGTTCGTGGACAAGGGCTCGCGGGTGAAATCCGGCCAGCTCGTCGCGACTATCGATTCCCCGGAAACCGATCAGCAGGTCCGCAACGCCAAGGCGACCTACGACCTGGCGAAGATAACCGACGATCGCTTCCAGGCCCTCGTGTCACAATCAGTCATCTCACTGCAGCAGGCCGACGAAAGCCACCAGACCATGCTCGCCGACCTCGCGGCATGGAAATCTCTCGTCGCTATGCAGCAATACGAAAAGGTCTACTCGCCCTTCGATGGCATGATCACGGTTCGCAGCCTCTATCCCGGCGCTCTCGTCGCGACCGGCACTGCGGTCGGAACTTCGAATCCGAGCATCTACCAGGTCGCGACCCTCAAGCCGCTTCGAATCTACGTCTATTTGCCCCAGTCGTACACGCCCCTGGTTCGTGATGGCGACGAGTCCGTGGTTACGGTTAACGAATATCCAAACCGCGACTACCACGGATCGATCACCCGTCATCCGAACGCGCTCGACCAATCGACCCGTACGATGCTGCTCGAAGTTGACCTGCCCAATGATGATCTCTCTCTCTACCCGGGCATGTATGCAACCGTCGCCATCACTATCAAAGGTTCGAGCGGTGCGCCGCGCGTTCCCGACGAAGCTCTCATCTTCGATGGCGAGCAGGTCCTGGTCCCCGTCGTGAAAGACAACCGCGTGCACCTGGTCCAGGTAAAGCTCGGGCTCGACAACGGCATCGATTGCGAAATCACGCGCGGCCTCAATGGTGACGAAACCGTCGCCCTCGGCCTCGGCCAGGCGGCGACTGAAGGCGAGCTCATTCAGCCCTTGTTTGCGGAGTCTGCCTCACATTGATGGGATCGCAGTAACGAGTTGATAGAGCCGCGATGGGCAAGACGCACGAAAAAGAACGGATCGCCGCACTCGCTGCCGGTCTCGCGATCGTCATCCTCGCCTGGTCCGGCTTGCAGGCCTTCGCCGGTAGTTGGATCGATTCTCTCGGCGATCTCTCTCCGTGGCTCTACGGGCCATTCTCCGCCGCGATATGGGGTCTCCTGAGCCTTGGCTGTTATGCGCTGATAGTTCGCGCGCAGCGTCGAAATCCCGCCCTCTGCTACGAGCATGAAGAGGCAACCCGCGAGGCTCGCCTGCGCGCCACCGGCGAGCTGCGCAAAACTCCGCCCGTCCGGGAAGCTAGCGCCGCAGAACAGGATAAGCTTGCGGCCGTCACTGGCGGTTTCGCGATTACCATCGCGGCCTGGCTGGCGATCCTCTCCTTCGGATTTGACTGGTTGGCTGGCCTGACCAACGTTTCGCCGTGGGTCTATTGTCTGTTTTCCCTCGCCATATGGTTCACCGCCGGTCACGTCATGTACTGGAACATTCGCCGCAGCCGCCGGCGCGCTTCGCTTCGCCATGGATGATTCGGCGCAACCCGAGACGCGCTCCCAAAGCCGCCGCCCAACGATCGTCATCATCGGAGGCGGATTCGCCGGCCTGGCCGCTGCCGGGACCCTGGCTTCCAAAGCTGTCGATGTGACGATCATCGACCGCCGCAATCATCATCTGTTCCAGCCGCTGCTTTACCAGGTCGCCACCGCCGCCCTCGAACCCTCCACCATCGCGATGCCGATTCGGCGCCTGTTTCGCAAGGCGAAACACGTGGAAGTCATTCTCGACGAGGTAGTCTCCATCGATCTGCCGCGAAACCTCGTGATCGCGCGCAACGGCGAAGTCCCCTACGACTACCTGGTGGTGGCTGCCGGCGCGACCCATTCGTATTTCGGCCACGACCAGTGGGAAGAAGCTGCCCCCGGGCTCAAGACCATCGAAGACGCCGTCACGATTCGTCAGCGCGTGCTGGTCGCGTTCGAGGCCGCCGAACGTGAACCCGACCCGCAGATCAAGCGCGAGTGGATGACCTTCGTGGTGATTGGCGGTGGTCCCACCGGTGTCGAGCTCGCAGGCGCCATTGCGGAAATCGGGAACCGGGTGATTGAGCGCGACTTTCGTCGAACCGGCAGAACCCGCGTGATCCTGATCGAGGCCGGTCCGCGCCTGCTGCCTACCATGTCGGAGAAGTCGTCCGAGAACGCGCTCCGGCAACTGAAGAAGCTCGGCGCGGAAGTGATGCTGGGCAGCGCGGTAACCGCGGTTGACGACAACACCGTAAGCTGCGGCGCGGCTCAAATCCGCACCCGCACTGCCATCTGGGCAGCCGGCGTCGCCGCCAATCCCCTCGGTCGCGCACTCGGCGCGCCGCTGGATCGAGCGGGCAGGGTGCAGGTGAATAGTGACCTGTCGGTGCCGGGTGCTCGCAACGTTTTCGTGGTCGGCGACCTGGCCGCGCTCTCATGCCAGGGCAAGCCGGTTCCCGGCGTTGCACCGGCCGCGATCCAGGAAGGGCGCCACGCCGCCCGCAATATCTTGCGCGCTATCGACAGTAAGCCGGGCGATCCATTTCGCTATTTCGACAAGGGCTCCCTGGCGACGATCGGCAAGGGCGCTGCCGTCGCCGATATTGGACGGCTCCATCTTTCCGGGATGATCGCGTGGCTCGCGTGGGCCGGCATTCACATCGTCTACCTGCTCGGCGGCCGCAATCGCTTTCTGACCCTGACCGAGTGGGCCTGGATGTATTTCCGCAACGACCGCGGCGCGCGCCTGATAACCGGCGACGTCGAAGCCCTCTACGAGCGCGGAACGCAACCACACCCAAAACACTAACTGTCACTGCTGCGCGCAGCCGACTCCTGACTTCTCCCCGCGCGGAGAGCAGGAGCACAGGCTTTACCCTGGGTCCCTTGTTCAGCGCGAGCATCGCCCGCGCCCCTCAGGAATCCTGTTTTCTTCCTGATTTTCCTCTTTCAGACCGTGCTGATACTGAATGCCGACGAGACCGTCGCGGATTGCTCGACCAACGCGCCCGCCTGGCTGCCCCGCTTCTCGGCGTGTAGCCGCGATTCGGCACTCCGCAGGAGAAGCTCGAAATCCCCGCACGCGCCTTCGGCAAGTAAGATTTACGGCATCATCTGACTCCGAAGCTTGTCTCTGCGCATTTGCGCGATTCACGAGGTGGCCTGGCGCGGCACGAAATCTGCTGTTGCTCAATGCTGGCGGACACACATGGCCGACGAATCTGAACTGTACGAATCGGATCACCTCGCCCCCGGGCTTGACGCGAATCGAAGAACCTTCCTTTCAGTTGCGCTGCCGATACTCGCCCTGGTCTTCGCGACTGCCGCGCTCTATCGCGGCCGCGACGTGTTGCTGCCGATTACTGCCGCCCTCATCCTCGCTGTCATTTGCAGCCCGATGGCCACCCTGTTTGAGCCATGGGTCGGACGCTTTGTGAGCGCCGCGCTGGTCGTTGTGATCGCGCTGTCCGCGATCGTTGCGGTCACCTACTTTCTGACCGTCGAGTTGACCGAAATCGCGGACAAGGTGTCCGGATATTCCACCACCATCGCGAACAAGCTCGTCGCGCTCGAACGCCGCGAACCGGTCTGGCTAACCCACACTCAGCACGCGGTGTCGGTTGTTCAGCGGCGTCTCCAGGGCAGCCGCGCGTCGGTCGTTCCTCGCACCATCCAGGCTGCTCCGTCATCCGGATCGATGGCCGACACGTTGCGGCCGCTGTTGCCGGTACTGGATGCGCTCGTAAGCTTCCTGCTGATAATCGGACTGCTGTTCTTTTTGCTCTATACCCGCCGGGATTTGCGCGACCGCTTCGTGCGTCTCACCGCGAGGGCGCGCCTCACCGTCGCCAACCAGGCTCTTGAAGCCGCGGGAGATATCGTCGCGCGGTACCTTCTTCTTTTCACCCTCGTCAACCTCGTGATTGGCATCCTGTGCGGAACTGCCGCGTGGCTGCTCGGATTGCCCAACGCCCCCCTGTGGGGTTTGTTGGCTTTCCTGCTTCGCTTCATCCCGTATGTCGGCATGATAGTCGCCGCGGTTCTGCCGGGCCTGGTCGCCTTTGCGATATTCCCCGGATGGTCGCGGGCGCTCGGCGTGGTCGCGTCCTTCGTGTTCATCGATCAGGCCTCCGCGCAGTTTGCCGAGCCGATCCTCATCGGCCGCGGAATTGATCTTTCTCCCGTCGCGTTGCTGATCGCCGCGCTGTACTGGTCATGGCTTTGGGGACTCCCCGGGCTGCTGCTGGCGACGCCTTTGACCGTATGTCTCAAGGTCGCGGGCGATCACATGCCTGCACTCGATTTTCTCTCGCTGCTGCTGGCCGGAAATCGCCGCCTCGATGACTATCACGACTTCTATCGGCTGCTGCTCGAGATGGATCAGGATGGTGCCCGGCGGCTCGCCATCACCTACTGCGATGAAAACGGGCTGCAGCAGTCGTTCAAGGATATTCTCACTCCGGCCATCGCTCTCGCCGGTGAGGAACATGCCGAGCAGCACATCAGCGACGATATCTTCCGGCTCGTGATCGACACGACCCGCGGCCTCATCACCGACCTCGGCGCCCGTTCCAACAAACCTCGCAGGCCGCGCCGCACCCGCATCCTCGGCTTTTGTGCGCCCGGAGAACGCCACGATCTCGGGGTGATGATGCTGCTGGAGCTGATGCGCAACTCCGGTGCGGCGGTCAAATTCATCGGGGCCGAAACGTCTGTCGATGAAATCAGGGAGACGGTTCGCCGCTTCGCGCCCCAGCTACTCTGGGTTTCCTGCACGATGGCGGATCGCTTGCCGGCCGCCGAGGCGCTCATCGCGACCTTGAAACGCGACTTGCCCAACCTGACTGTCGTCGCCGGCGGCGCCGCCACCACCTCCCGGGCCGCCGAATTGCTGCACGCAGGCTGCACCCAGGTCTACAAGGAAAAAGAAGAAGTGAGCAGCCTCGTCCGCCGCTTCGCACTCCAGTGAGCGCCTACTTTGACTTCGTCGAATGCAACGTCCACTTACCCGTGACGCGCGGATCGTCAGAGCGGACGCATTGTGCGCGGAAGTCCCGCATCGCTTCAGAGTTGCTCGGAAAGTCCAGGGAGTGCCGATAGCCGGCACCCGCCAATCTGATTTGCGCTCTCCTGCAC
>Ga0335083_10012650_pt1 | contig 10087 bp, 11 predicted proteins | sample Lox_Sample_42_FD_206716 | JGI IMG/M metagenome (GOLD analysis project Ga0335083, IMG submission 206716) | Soil microbial communities from Loxahatchee National Wildlife Refuge, Florida, United States - Lox_Sample_4.2 | ecosystem: Environmental > Terrestrial > Soil > Wetlands | place: USA...
ACTCTTCTCTGCCCCTAGGTTGCAGGCGCGATGCCCGTCGACACCTGATTCGTTCGCGCAAGCGCGTCGCAGGCGTCGTCAAGCAGCGCTTTGAGTTCGGGCATGGCCGAGAGCGCTCGTGACTCGGCCGTTTCGAGCCCGCGATCGAGGTCGGCCGGCAGGGGCTTTCTATGACTCATCAGATCGCCGACGAACCACAACCAGTCTCTGGCCTGACGGACCGGATCGATGAGGTCGTCCAGGCGGTCGCTCATGCGGTCGTTCAGGCCGCCGCTCGCTTCCATGACATAGGCAACCCCGGTGACGAACTCGCAGAGCGTCCGCGCGCTTCCGTATTTTTGGGACTCCTGGGCCATTGGCAGCCTCCCTGGCTTCGCCTCCCAGTTGCGAGCTGGCGCACATGGTTGACTCGCGGCCCCCGGTTATCGTGGCCCTGGCAGAGCATGTCTATTCCGCGTGGAGGAGTCGCACAATGCGACCCGTTGTCGCCGCGCGCCGTTAGCGCGCGCGCTGCCCGAACAGGATTTTGCGCGCCTCTTCGTCGGTTGCGAGATCGTGCTGTTTGCGGCCTGGAATGTCGAGCGAGAGACCGCGCTGCGCCGCGGGGCGCGCCATCACGGCGTCGAGCCAGCGCGCGAAATGCGGGAACTCCCCGATGTCCTGGTCGTAGCGCTTCCAGCCCTTGGCCCAGCCGACGCACGCCATGTCGGCGATCGAATACGGACCCGCCAGATATTCGTGGTCGGCGAGGCGACGATTCATTACGCCATAGATGCGATTGACCTCGTTGGTATAGCGCTCTATCGCGTAAGAAATCTTCTCCCTCGCGTAGTGGCGGAAGTGATTGGCCTGCCCGGCCATCGGACCGAGGTTGCCGACCTGCCAGAAGAGCCACTCGCTGACCGCGATGCGCTCGCGTGGGGTGTCACCGCCGAAGCGTCCAGTCTTGGCGGCGAGATATTGCAGAATGGCGCCGGACTCGAACACCGAGATAGCGGTACCGTCGGGACCGTCGGGATCGACAATCGCCGGCATGCGGTTGTTCGGCGAAATCGCTAGGAACTCAGGCTTAAATTGGTGGCCGGCACCGATGTCGACGCCGCGGGCAAAATACGGAAGCCCGCATTCCTCTAACATGATGGAAATTTTCCACCCGTTGGGGGTCGGCCAATAGTAAAGTTCGATGGGCTTGGCGGAATCACTCATGCGTGGGTCGCTCCGGCTCGCGACGCCTGCGCAAGTCGGATACTTGCGTCAACAGCTTTATGCGCCGCGGTCGGTGAAACCTATGCGCCACCTACGACCGGACAGCAAATCAAAGCAGGTGAAGCCGCGCAGCAAAACCACAACGCGCGCGATCGCCTCTGTCTTGGCGACAGAGGCTGATCAGGCGCGGCGCGGCCGCCTCTTGAGTCGAGCCCGATCAGCCTCATGCGCTCCCGCGCAAGATTGTCAGGCTTCCGTCGGAGTCTCGGAGGACGCCGGAGGCATCGAGGGCGCCGGTTTTCTGCGCTTTGCGGGAGCCCGCTTGACGGCCGCTTTCCTGGCGGTCTTCTTCGCGGCAGTCTTCCGTGCGCCCTTCTTTGCGGCGGACTTCTTCACTCCGCCTTTCTTCACCGCGCCCTTGCGGGCGGCCTTCTTCGCGACAACCTTACGCGAGGTCTTCTTAGCAGCAGCCTTCTTCGCGGGCCGTTTCTTAGCGGCGGATTTCTTCGCCGTCTTCTTGGTAGCAGCTTTCGCCATATGCAGCGTCCCTCTAAGTCGCCTGCTTGAGCGCATCCGATCACGCTTCAAGAACAGCACGATGAGGGTACATTCGTTTTGTTTGCGCGCAAGCGCATGACTCTACCCTAAGGGGCAAACAGCGCTGTCACTATCGAATTATCGCGCGCACTTTGCCTTCATGCACGAGCACCGAAGGCTTCGGCTTCAAGCGATGAACTCGCCACACACAACGTCGTCGGTCTCGGCGCAATAGGCTTAAGGCCAACACGCTCGTCGGCAGCCTTGTTCTTGGCAAAGCCTTGTTTTGCAGGCGTCTCCGAGGACAGACACAGATAGCAAAGATGCGGCCGGCGACAGTCTGAGGCTTCTCTCGCGCAGTCTTAGCGGCCTAGATACAATGTGAAGCCAATGGATTCGGGTTGTTGTTTCAAAGCAGCGCATGCTCGCGTCGCAATCGAATTTTTCTTGGGCGACGTCGCCGCATTTTCATTGCGATGACCGCTGCATAAAACCGGTATCGTCCGCAAGCGCGAGCGAATCAGGAGATTCGTGAGCGGCGAGTCGCATTGGATTTAGAGGCCGAGCTTGCACTTCAACGCCTCGCTGACCGCCTGAGGGTTCGCCTTGCCGCCTGTCACCTTCATCACCTGACCGACGAACCAGCCGAGCATGCCGGGCTTCGTCTTCGCCTGCGCGGCCTTGTCTGCGTTCGCCGCGATGACCGCATCGACGACGGCATCGATCGCGCCCGCGTCGGTGACCTGACGCAAGCCTCGCCGCTCGACCACTGCTCGCGGATCGGCGTCTTTCTCCTCGCCCAGGAGGAGGCCCAGCACGTCCTTCGCGATCTTGCCGGAGATGACGCCTTCGACGATGAGATCGACGAGCGCTGCGAGCTGCGCTGCGCTCACGCCCGCCTCGGCAACCGGCGCGCCGCGACCGTTAGCGTGCGCGGAGAGGTCGCCCATGATCCAATTGGCGACGGCCTTCGGGTCGCGCTTTGTACCGCCGTGATTGACGACGCTCTCGAAGAAGTCGGCCGTCTCCTTCTCGGCGACCAGCACGGAGGCATCATAGGCTGTGAGCCCGTAGTTGGCGATGAAACGCGCCCTCTTGGCGTCGGGCAGTTCGGGCAGGTAGGCGGCGAGCGCGTCCACCCATTCGGAATCAAGCTCGAGCGGCAGAAGGTCGGGGTCGGGGAAGTAGCGGTAGTCGTGCGCCTCCTCCTTCGAGCGCATCGAGCGCGTCTCGCCGCGGACAGCGTCGAAAAGGCGCGTCTGCTGATCGATGGCGCCGCCGTCCTCGAGGATTGCGATCTGCCGGCGCGCCTCAGTCTCAATCGCCTGCCCGATGAAGCGGATCGAGTTCACGTTCTTGATCTCGCAGCGCGTGCCGAGCGGCTCGCCAGGGCGGCGGACGGAGACGTTGATGTCGGCGCGCAGGTTGCCCTTCTCCATGTCGCCGTCGCAGGACCCGATGTAGCGAAGGATGGTGCGAAGCTTGCTGACATAGGCCTTGGCTTCGTCGGCCGAGCGCATGTCGGGCTTGGAGACAATCTCCATCAAAGCAATGCCCGAGCGGTTGAGGTCGACAAAGGTCATCGTCGGCGACTGGTCGTGCAGCGACTTGCCCGCATCCTGTTCGAGATGCAGACGCTCGATGCCGACGTTGATCGAATAGGTCGGGGAGAGATCAATCTGGATCTCACCCTCCCCCACGATCGGGCTCTTGTACTGCGAGATCTGATATCCCTGCGGTAGGTCCGGATAGAAGTAGTTTTTGCGGTCGAAGGTCGAGCGATGGTTGATCTTGGCCTTGAGGCCGAGGCCGGTGCGGATGGCCTGCGCTACGCACTCGCGGTTGATGACCGGCAGCATGCCCGGCATGGCCGCGTCGACGAGCGACACATGCGTGTTTGGCTCGCCGCCGAAGGCGGTCGCGGCGCCCGAGAAGAGCTTCGAGCGCGAGGTGACCTGGGCGTGCACCTCGAGGCCCACGATCACCTCCCAATCGCCCGTCGCGCCCGCGATGAGATTGGCGTTTGCCGGCTCTGTGGTCATGTCGATCGCCCGGATTCTTACGCATTGAGATAGGGACTCGCTGTCACCGCCACCATGGCTCCGGCAGCGGTATAGGGCGGGCCGCCTGCCCGATCGCCTCGCCGAGCGAGAACAGCGTCTCCTCGTCAAATGGGCGGCCGATCAGTTGCAGCCCGAGCGGCAGACCCTCGTTCGAAAGACCCGCCGGCGCGACGAGACCGGGAAGCCCCGCCATATTCACCGTCACGGTGAAGACGTCATTGAGGTACATCTCGACGGGGTCTTCCGAGCTTTTGTCGCCGATCCCGAAGGCGGCCGAGGGCGTGGCCGGCGTGAGGACCGCGTCGACGCGATCTGCGAAAACACGCTCGAAGTCGCGCTTGATGAGGGTGCGGATCTTTTGGGCGCGCAGGTAATAGGCGTCGTAGTATCCGGCCGACAGCACATAAGTTCCGATCATGAGCCGCCGTCTGACCTCGGAGCCAAAGCCGCGCGCGCGCGTCTTCTCGTAGAGGTCGACGATGTCGGCAGAGGGTTCGCGCAGGCCGTATCGCACGCCGTCGTAACGCGCGAGATTGCTGGAGGCCTCGGCGGGCGCGACAATATAATAAGCAGGAAGCGCGTGCTTCGTGTTGGGGAGGCTGACGTCGACGATCTTTGCGCCGGCATCGCGCAGCCATTCCGCGCCTTTCGACCACAGGGCCTCGATCTCGGGGTTCATCCCGTCAAGTCGATACTCCTTCGGCACGCCGATCGTCAGCCCCTTGACCGAGCGGCCGACGGCCGCCTCGTAGTCGGGGACCGGCTCGGGCCAGCAGGTCGAGTCCTTGGGATCGGGCCCCGCCATCGAGCGCAGCATGATCGCGGCGTCGCGCATAGTGCGCGCAAGCGACCCGGCCTGATCGAGCGAGGAGGCGAAGGCAACCATGCCCCAGCGCGAGCATCGGCCGTAGGTCGGCTTGATGCCAACCGTGCCGGTGAAGGCGGCCGGCTGACGGATGGAGCCGCCGGTGTCGCTCGCGGTCGCCGCAAGACACAGGCGCGCGGCGACAGCCGCCGAAGAGCCACCCGAGGAGCCGCCCGGCGTAAGCAGCCCGCGCTTGTCCCCGGCGAGCGCGGCCAGCGCCTTCTCCCGGCTCCAGTTCGGCGGCAGCCAGGGTGAGGCGACCGGACCGTAGTAGGACGACTCGTTCGACGAGCCCATCGCGAACTCGTCCATGTTGAGCTTGCCGAGCATGACGGCGCCGTCGCGCCAAAGGTTTGCGGTGACGGTCGACTCGTAAGTCGGCTTGAAGCCATCGAGGATGTGGCTACACGCCTGCGTATGCACGCCTTCGGTTGCGTAAAGGTCCTTGACGCCGATGGGTAGGCCTTCGAGCGGCCCGCCCTCCCCCCTTATGAGGCGCTCGTCGCTCGCTTTCGCCATTTGCAGCGCATTCTCAGGCGTCATGGCGATATAGGCGTTGAGGCCCTTGGCCCGCTCCATCGCCTCGAGGTGGGCGCGCGTCAGCTCGACGCTCGTGACGGCTCGCGACTTGAGCCGATCGCGCGCTTCCGCAAGCGTTAGGGAAGTAAGGTCGGTCAAGAAAAACCCTTGGAAGTCATGGCCGCGAAGGTGGCCGTCACTCGATCACTCTCGGCACCAGGAAGAAGTCGTCCTCGCTCAACGGCGCGTTGGCGAGAACCTTTCCCGGGATCTCGCCGTCGGTGACGACGTCATCCCGCATGGGCAAGCGCATGGGGATCACCGACGTCATCGGCTCAACCCCTTCCACGTCGACGGCCTCCAGGGCCTCGACAAATTTGAGAATCGCATTGATTTCGGCTTGGAGATGCGGCATCTCGGCCTCTGTCACCCGGATGCGCGCGAGACGCGCGATACGGCGGACGGCGTCGAGATCGACGGACATCGTCTTCTCCTCAAATGCCATTCATGAGACTTGAGCGCGCGCCCTATACATCGGCCGATCTTCTCAGGCAAACGGCGGAGTCGGCTTCAAACCGAAACAAGCCGGAGTGTTCGACTCCGCTCCCGCCGCATGCTAGCGCCTTCGCATGAAGGGTCCCCCAGGGGTCGAGTATGTCGCTTCACACCTGCCCCCCAAAGGCCGGCTCATCGGCGTCGACCTCGGCGCCAAAACGATCGGCCTTGCGGTTTCGGACGTAGAGCGTAGGCTCGCCTCGCCGCTGAAAACGCTGAGGCGCACGGCGTTCGAGAAGGACGCGGACGCGCTCCTCGCAGCCTGCAGCGAATACGGGGCCGTCGGGCTGGTCATCGGGCTTCCTCTCGACCTCGAAGGCCGAGACACGCCACGCGCGCAATCCGTCCGCGCGTTCGGCCGGAACCTGGCGACGACGACAGACCTACCCATCGCCTTCTGGGACGAGCGCTTCTCGACAGCGGCGATGGAGCGGTCGCTCATTGAAAAGGACGTCTCCCGCGCGCGGCGGGCGCAGGTGATCGACAAAATGGCGGCTGCCTATATCCTGCAGGGGGCGCTCGACCGGCTGGCGGCCGCACCCCAAGAGGCGCGAGGTCGGTGAGGATATCGAAGGAATCTTGTTGCGCGGCAGGCTTGTCTTTGAAAGAACAAATCTCACGAGGCCGTGATCGGGGTGAAACCCGTAAGGAGCGGCTGTTGACGGGCGCGGATCGCCACGCGCTTAAGGCGAGAGATTGGCCCAGTGTGGATCTCTCCTTTGATGGATCGTCTTTCGCATGGCCAGCGAAAATATGTTCCCAAGGCGTAAACGCGCTCACGGGCGACAGGTGAAGGACCTTCGGCCAAGAGAGCCGAAGCGCAAGGAGGAATCGCTCGAGGTGCAGGCGGGGCCCGGAGCGATCGATGTGGCCCGTTATATCGCGGACATGACCGCCCAGCTTGAGGCGATGGCGACTGCGGCGCATCTCGACCTCCTAGCCTATTTCCTCGGCATGGCGAAAGCGGAGAGCGAACTTTTCGCGCGCACCAACGCGCCGGAGGAGCCGGAGCCGCCGCCGGAGGAGGAATCTCCGGGCTTTACTTTTCCCAGCGACGAGTGAAGTCGCGGACGCTTGGCTTCACCGCGGGTCTGCCGGCGGCTTCAGCGCCACGCGGTCGCCTGCGTATTCCACGCGCCCCGCCAGCTCAAGCTCGATAAGGGCGATGCGCACCTCCCGCGCCGACGCCTCGGCCGCACGGGCGAGCTCGTCGACCGAGATCGGCGAAGGGCCCAAGAGCGAAACGATCCGTTCCCTTGCGCCGCCTGCGCCGCCGGCCGCGACATAGGCCCGGCCGGCGGCGTCGTCGAGCTCATCGCCGGGGCTTGTCCGCGGCGTCCGGTGCGGATCGACCCCCAGCAGCGCTTGCTCACCCCAGAGCGGCTCACCCTGACCGCCATCCTCTTTGGCGGCGAAGAGGTCCCCCGAGCGCGTGGGTTCGAGCGTGCTCACGACATCGTCGACGCTCGTGCAGATTGCGGCGCCCTGCTTCAGCAGTTCGTTCGTTCCCTCCGAGCGCGGATCGAGGGGCGAACCCGGCACCGCGAACACCTGGCGGTTCTGCTCAAGCGCAAAGCGCGCGGTTATGAGCGACCCCGAGCCACGCGCCGCCTCGACAACCACCGTCCCGAGCGCAAGGCCGGAAACGATCCGGTTCCGTCTCGGAAAATCGCGCCCGCGCGGCTCCCACGCGATCGGCATCTCAGAGACGACAGCGCCGGTCCCGACCATCTGCTCGATGATCGGCAGCGCTTCACCGGGGTACGGTTTGGCGTGCCCTCCGGCGAGGACGCCGATCGCCCCGGTTTCGAGACTCGCGACATGCGCGCGCTGGTCGATTCCGCGCGCGAGGCCTGAAACCACCACGTAGCCCGCAGCGCCCAGTCCGCGCGCCAGCCGATCGGCGAAAGCGAGGCCCGCGGCCGAGGCATTGCGCGATCCGACAATTGCGACTGCAGACCGCTGCAGCGTTTCCTTGCGTCCCCTGTAAGCCAGAATGGGCGGCGCTGAGTCGATATGGCGCAGGAGAGGCGGGTAGTCGGGCTCGCCAAGCGCGAGGAAGCGCACTTCGAGCTTCCGCGCGAGCTCCAGCTCCCGCTCGATCTCCTCGACCGAAGCGACTGCGATCGGCCGGGCCGCGCCGCCGCGGCGCGCCAGCTCGGGCAGCGCATCGAGCGCGGCTTTGGCACCGCCGCAGGCGTTGAGAAGCGCGCGAAAGGTGCGGGGACCGACGTTTTCCGACCGGATGAGCCGGAGCCAGTCGAACCGCTGCGCGTCGGTGAGCCGATGGCCCTCTGGTTTCTTGGCCATCGCTATCGACGCCCGATCTTTGACTCGGATCCGTTCAGGAGGCGGCCGATGTTGGCGCTGTGCTTGAACCAAACAAGCGCGGAGAGCGCAGCGAAGACCAGCGCGGCGTTGCCGAAACCGATCGCGAGTATGACCAGCGGCGCAGCCCCGGTTGCGGCGAGCGCCGCTGCGGAGGAGTAGCGCGTTAGAGCCGCAACCGCGAGCCACACGACCGCGAATGCGATCGCCGCAGGCCAAGCGATGGCGATGAGCCCGCCGAGATAAGTGGCGACGCCCTTGCCGCCTTTGAACCCGAGCCAGATGGGATAGAGGTGTCCAAGCACCGCGCCCGCAGCCGCGGCGAGGGAGGTCGCAGGGCCAAAGAGCGACGCGGCGGCAACCACGGCGACGGTCGCCTTAAGCGCGTCCAGGACAAGCGTGGCAGCCGCAAGTCCCCTGCGCCCGGTGCGCAAGACGTTGGTCGCGCCTATGTTGCCCGACCCGATGGCGCGGAGGTCGCCCGCCCCCGCAAGGCGGGTCAATATCACCCCAAATGGGATCGAGCCAAGGAGATAGCCGAGCGCGAGCGCAAGGGCCGCACTGTACGAAAACCCGACCATTGCCTCGCGTGTCTCCAGCGACAACGTTAGTAGAAGACTATTCGTGGGCGACGCGGCCGGCAACCAGAGTGAGTTTCACCCTCCCTTCGAGCCGGGCTTCGTCGAATGGAGTGTTGCGGCAGCGCGAGTGCAGGTCTGCAGGATCTAGTACGTAGGGCTCGTCCGGATCGAAGCGGATGACGTCGGCCGGGGCGCCGACCGAAAGCCGTCCGACGAGCAGCCTCAGTATCTGCGCGGGACGCAAGGTCATCGCGCGCAGCATGCGCGGCAAGCTGATATCGCCGGACGCGACGAGGCGCAGGCTCGCCGACAGCATGGTCTCGACGCCTATCGCGCCCGCCGCGGCCTCCGCAAACGGCAGGCGCTTCGTCTCGACATCCTGAGGATCGTGGTCGGAGCAGACGACGTCGATGAGGCCGGCGTTGAGCGCTTCGACCAGCCCCATTCGCTCGTCCTCCGAGCGCAGCGGCGGGCTTAGTTTGAGAAAGGTCCGGTAGTTGCCGACGTCGAGCTCGTTGAGGGTGAGATGATTGATCGACGCGCCGCACGTGACCTTGAGGTCGGTCTCGCGCGCGCCCTTGATCGCGTCGATGGAGAGACGGTTCGAGACGAGCGCGGCGTGATATCGGGCGCCGGTCAGGGCGACGAGCCGCAGATCGCGTTCAAGCGCAATCGTCTCGGCTTCGCGCGGGACGCCTGGGAGCCCGAGCCAGCTCGCGCGCAGGCCCTCGGCCATCACCCCCTCGCCGCGCAGCCACCTGTCCTCGCAGAAGGGCGCGACGAGCGCGTCAAAGTCGCGCGCGTACGCGAGCGCCCGGCGCATGGTTTGGGGGTCCGCGACGGACTGCGCGCCGTCCGAAAAGGCGACAGCGCCAGCTTCGGCGAGGAGGCCGATCTCCGCAATCTGCCTCCCCTCGAGTCGTTTGGTCAGGGCAGCCGAAGGAAATATGCGCACGCTCGCGCTATCGCGCGCTCTACGCAATATAAAATCGACGACTGCCGGGTCGTCGACCGGTGGGATCGTGTCGGGGCGGGTGACGAGGCTAGTCACGCCGCCCGCAGCCGCGGCGGCGCTTACGCTGGCGAAGGTTTCGCGATGCTCGGCGCCCGGCTCGCCGACAAAGGCGCGCATGTCGACCAGGCCGGGGGCGACGACGTCGCCGCGGCAGTCCACGACGCGTGCGTTTTCCGGGACCTGGTCGCGGGTGACGGCGGCCCCGACGCCGGCGATGACGCCATCCACGACCAGAAGCCCGCCGCGCGCCTCCGTCTCGCGCTCGGGATCGATGAGGCGGGCGTTGAGGAGGGCGATCGGCTGAGGGGAAGGCATAATTCGTTTGGCGATTAGTGGCCGAGACGGGCGATGACAAGAGGGGCGGGCCCCGAAGTAGCCGGAGCGGAGCCACGCGCCTCAACCCTCGCCCTCGGAGCGC
>Ga0335083_10012651_pt1 | contig 10087 bp, 12 predicted proteins | sample Lox_Sample_42_FD_206716 | JGI IMG/M metagenome (GOLD analysis project Ga0335083, IMG submission 206716) | Soil microbial communities from Loxahatchee National Wildlife Refuge, Florida, United States - Lox_Sample_4.2 | ecosystem: Environmental > Terrestrial > Soil > Wetlands | place: USA...
CGCCTGTGGGGTGATCAACTCCGCGCTGGGGGTCGGGAAGTTGTATCCCGAAGCCCCCAAGGAGCCGCCGCGCTAGAGCAGGCTCCCGCGCAGCGCCCCTCAGTTCGTCGGCTTGTTGCCCGCCTTGTAGTTGGCGATGGCGGCCTTGAGCTGGCGGTATTCCGTGCAGCCGAAGACGCAGAGCGAGTCGAGGCGGGCGAGGTGCTGCTCGGCTTCCGGCAGCTTGTCGAGCTGCAGATAGGCCTCGCCGATGTACTCGTGTGCGCCGATGTGGCGGGGATCGAGCGACAGCGCGGTGTTGTAGTATTGCAGCGAGCCGTTGGCGTCACCCGACTTGCGCGTGGCGTAGCCGATCAGCGTGTAGGCGTCGGCGTCCTTCGGGTTCGCGGCGACGACCTTCTGCAGGAGCGGCAGGGCGGCGGCATAGTTCCTGGCCTCGATCAGGCCCTTGGCCTTCACATAGTCCGGATCGGCCGGCTTGTTGGACGTCGCGTCGGCGCTGGAGCCGTTGCCGGCGGCGAAGGCGGCGGTGCCGAGGCTGAGCGCGAGCACCGCAACGGCGCTGATGAGGATCGATCGCATGGTCCACCTCCTGATCGTGACGGACGATTGTCACTGCACTACCGGCTTGAGCAACGAAATCAAGATGACAAGACCGTGAGCTGCGCGGCGTCCTGCACCGCGCGCACGAGAAGGCGGCCCTTGCGGCCGCGGATATCGACCTCGTGGCTCGGGGCGTCGCCGAGGTCGAGGCCGGCCTGGTCGACCAGGTCCTGGCTGACCACCAGCTCGACGGCGAAATCTTTCGTCAAGCTTTCGAGCCGGCTCGCCGTGTTCACCGTGTCGCCGATCGCCGTGAGCGAGGCGGTGCGCGCATAGCCCATCTCGCCCACGATGGCGAGGCCGGCATGCAGGCCGATGCCGATGCGCAGGGGCGCGTTGAGGTCGCCCGACAAGGCCTCGTTCAGCTCGTCGAGCGAGATGGCCATGCGGCGCGCGGCGTCCAGCGCCTGGCGGCAGGCCTGCTCGGCGTCGATATCGAGGCCGAAGATCGCCATCACGCCGTCGCCGATGAACTTATCGAGCCGTCCGCCCGCACGGGTGACCGCCTCGCCGGTCGCGCGGAAATAGCGGTTGAGCAGGAACACCACGTCGTAGGGCAGCTTGCCCTCGGAGATCGAGGTGAAGCCGCGGATGTCGGCGAACAGGATCGCCACGAACCGCTCGCCGCCATGTGCCTGCGGCTGGCGGCGATAGGCCTCGACCGGTCCCGCCGTCGCGGGCAGGAGCGGCGTCACGACGTACTGGCCGGGCGGCGGGCGGAGCTGGCAGGCGAGCCGCACGTTCGCGGGCGCGCCGACCCGCGCCAGCACCTTCTGCTCCTCGGCCGAGGGCGGCGGCAGGCGCGGCGCATCGTGGCCCACGATGCGCACGCGGCAGGTCGAGCAGCGGCCGCGGCCGCCGCACACCGAGGCGTGCGGGATGCCGGCGATGCGGCTCATCTCGAGCACGCTGAGGCCGGTCGGCAGCGAGACGTTGCGGCGCTCGCCGTAGGTGAGCCGCACCACGCCGGCCCGCCGCTCCCAGAGGTCGCGCAACGGCCGCGCCGCGAAGCAGGCGAGCAGCAGCGCCAGCGCGCCGAACATCAGGCTGTCGGAGATCATCTCGAGCTGGGCGAGGCCGCGATCGTCGGGGGCGTGCGCCTGCTGGAAGAAGTCGCGCAGGAAACCCGGCTGCTGGGCGAGCTCGGCGACGTCCCGCAAGGCGATGGCCGCGCCGCCGATGCCGGCCGCGGGCACCAGCAGCGCGATGGCGTAGAGCACGGGCAGCCAGTCGCGATACCAGGGCCTGAGGCGCCAGGCGAAGTGCAGCCCGATGCAGGCGTGGATCCAGACGACGAAGGGCAGCGCGAACTGCTCGATGATGACGGTCCAGCCGCCGTCGACCAGCGAGGCCAGCACCCAGGGATAGCCGCCCCGGACGCCGAAATAGTCGACGGCGATGCGCGTGCCCACGACGTGCCCGGCGCCGAGCGGCACGATCACCATGCCGAGCGCGAACTGCGTCCATTCCCAGGCCGAGAGGCGGAGCGTGCGGCGGCGCAGCAGCGACCACAAAGCGAGGAAGAAGTGGATGAGCAGCGCGCCATAGAGCGCGACCTGGCCGGGGAAGCTCGCCCAGACGAACACGAACCAGTGGCGGCCCTCCTCGATCACGCGCAGCGAGATCAGCCCGAGCGCGTGATTGAGCAGATGCGTCGTGACGTAGACCAGCAGGACGTAGGCCGACCAGAGTCGGACACGCCCGATCGTCACCGCCCCCACCCTCGCCCGCCTATTTCAGGAGCGGCAGCACCGCTTCCGGCGGCCGGCCGATGGCGGCCTTCCTGCCCGCCACCACGATGGGCCGCTGCAGCAGGATCGGATGCGCTGTTATCGCCTTCACGATGTCGGCCTTGCTGAGGTCGGTTTTCTTCTTCGTCAACGCCTTGAACTCCGCCTCGCCGTCGCGGATCAGCTCCGAGGGATCGCCGCCCACTAAATCGAGCAGCGCCTGGACTTCTGCCTTACTGGGCGGCTGCTTGAGATATTCCCGGATCTCGGGCGTGACGCCCTTCTTCTTCAGGAGCTCGAGTGTCTGCCGCGATTTCCCGCAACGCGGGTTGTGCCAGAGGGTGATGGTCATGGAGGGGAGGAAAGCAAGTTTCGCCTCCCCATTCAAATGGGGAGGTGGCGCGTCATACGCGACGGAGGGGTCAGACTGCGGGCCTTCGGTCCGCGACATGACCCCATCGCCCCTTCGGGGCACTTCCCCATCTGAATGGGGAAGCTAGGCGTCTTCGAGTGCCTCCACGTCCTTCGCGTCGACGATCTTCTTCGCCAAATCGTAAGCAAAGCCACCGCGCGCCATGGCGGCGAGGTCTTTGTCGCGGTGTTCCTTGCGCTCCTTCAGCCGGAAGGGACCCAAACGCCGGCGGCGGGCGAGGGCGACGGCCGCCTGCCATTCGCGCTGCTTCGGGTCGGTGTGCAGCTCCTGGTCGAGGCCGGCCATGGCGGCGTCGAGCGTGTTCGCGTCGACGCCGGTCATCGACAGCTTCTGGCGCATGAGGCGCGTGGACGTGCCGCGGCGATGCAGCGAGCGCGCTTTCGTCTGCGCAAAGGCTTTGTCGTCGATCATGCCCGCGGCCACGAACTTCGCCACGATCTCGGCGATGGCCTGTTCGACATTCTCCATCACCGGCGCGTCGGCCATCTCCGCTTTGCGCACCCTCCGCTGCAACACGCGGCGCAGGCCTTCGGCCGTGCTGGGATAGCGTTCGAGATAGAACGTCGCCGCGTTCTGCAGGTACTTGGCCGTGATCGGACGCGCGGGCTTTCTCATCTCATCGCAGCGGAATGCCGACCATCGCCTCGAGCTCGGCGATCGCCTTGTCCGGATCGCCCACTTTAATTGTGCGCATGCCCAGGGCGCGGGCGGGTTTCAGGTTGATACCGAGGTCGTCGAGATAGACGCAGCGTTCCGGCGGCACGCCGAGCAGATTGCAGGTGTGCTGGTAGATGCGCGGATCGGGCTTGCGCCAGCCTGTTTTGCTCGATTCCACGACATGCTCGAACAGGGTCATCACCTCGGCGACCGCGGCGGCCTTCTCGGGACTGCGCGCCATACCAGGCCCGTCGCCGTGCTTCATGTTGTTGGTGATGCAGGCAACACGGAACTTCGATTTGCAGCGCCGCAGCGCCTCGACCATCTGCGGCCGAATGTCGCCACTGATGGCCTGCAGCACCCGCCAGCCGTCGAGTGTGTGGCCCTGCTCGGCGGCCTCTGCCTCGAACAAGCTTACGAAACCTGACAAAGGCACTTCGCTTCGTTCCATTTTGGCCCAGGCATTGGTGTCCGGATTGCGCGCATTCAGCCTGCGAATGAAATCTTCGGGAAGGCCGGCCTCGATCTCATAGCGGCGGAAGGCATCGAAGGGGCTCGACAGGATCACACCGCCGAAGTCCCACAGCACGGCGAGGGGGATATCTGCATGGCTCTTATTCAGCGTCATCGGACTGTCTTTACCTTGTTCTTGCCGCAGTCGGTCTCTATCTGACGGACCTCCAATAGGCGACGGCCTGGTGATTTGGCCATCCCGTTCGCCACCCACACCGACCGGGAAGCGGAAGATGAGTGAATTAGCGGTAATGCCGCGGGGCGACGCCGTGGCAGAGGCAGGGAAGAGCATGGTCCGGACCGACGGGCGCAACCGGCGGGCGGCGGAGACCCGCCGCAAGATCATCGAGGCCGCCAAGGCCATGATCGAGGAGACCAGCTCGGCTCCCACCGTGGTGGGCGTGGCCCGCCGGGCCGACGTCTCGGTCCGCTCGGTTTTCCAGCATTTCCACGACGTCGAGTCACTTTTCGTAACCGTCCTGGACGCGGTGCGCAGCGACCTGCACGCGCCGGAGGTCATTGCCAGCGACAAGCCGCTCAGCCAGCGCATCGACTGGATCGTGCAGGAGCTGGCCGAGCTGTTCGAGAAGGTCGTGCCGCTCCGGGTCGCGGCCGGCCAGTTCGTGGGCCATCCGGCCCTGATCGAGCGCGGCCTGGCGGTCCGCCAGGAGCTGCGCACGGCCACTTTGGCGCTGTTTGCGCCGGAGTTCGCCAAGCTCACGGAAGCGGCCCGGGAAGAGCTGGCCGACGCCATCGGGGCGGCCCTGTCGCTCGAGGCCTGGATCGTGCTGCGCCGGCGGGACGAGCTCACGGTGGAGCGGGCTTCGGCGATCTGGAAGCTCACCCTGACGGCCCTGCTGGAACATGGTCTGGGGGCGGGAAAAGCCTGATTGGAATGCTGATTCGGGGCCCTTTCGGCCGTTGACTTGGCCTTTGCGATCAGAGAGTTAAGGGCCCCCGAATCAAGGTACCCGACCGCCAATGGCGACCAGCCAGCTTCATGAGGATTTTTCGCGCGAGGAGCATGTCAAAGGCTCCTCCGACAAGGGATTCGGCCAGGTCTTCGCGGGCTTTTTCGTCCTGATGAGCGGCCTCAGCTGGTGGCGCGGCCACCATGCCTATGAATGGGCGCTGCCGGTCGCCGCCGTCTTCCTGATCCTGGCCTATGTCTACCCCAAGGCGCTGTCGCCGCTGAACCGGCTGTGGCTGAAGCTCGGCCTGCTGATCTTCAAGGTCGTGAACCCGATCGTCATGGGCCTGCTCTTTTTCGTCACCATCACGCCGATCGGCCTGATCATGCGGGCCACGGGCAAGGACTTCCTGCGGCTGAAGCTCGATCGCAATTCGCCGAGCTACTGGATCGACCGGACTCCGCCGGGTCCGCCGCCGCAATCGATGAAAAACCAATTCTGATTTTGAGTGGGGAGATCGTAATGGGTTCCATCCTCGTCGAACTCTGGGCGTTCATGAAGGAACGCAAGAAGTTCTGGCTGCTGCCGATCCTGATCATGATGGTGATCTTCGGCGGCCTGATCGTGCTGACCAAGGGCTCGGCCATCGCGCCGTTCATCTACACGCTGTTCTGAGCGAAGAGGCGTTCCAATGCGCGTGCGGGGGATCTCCGCCGTCTATCACGACAGCGCCGCGGCGCTGATCGAGGACGGCAACCTCGTCGGTGCCGCGCAAGAAGAACGCTTCACGCGCAAGAAGCACGACGCGGCCTTCCCCGAGAAGGCCGTGCAGTACTGCCTCGACACGGCCGGCATCAAGATGGCGGACATCGACTATGTCGCCTTCTACGACAAGCCGTTCCTGAAGTTCGAGCGGCTGCTCGAGACCTACCTCGCCTACGCCCCGCGCGGCTTCAACTCCTTCCGCATGGCCATGCCGCTGTGGCTGAAGGAGAAGCTGTTCCAGAAGACCCTGCTGCGCGACGAGATGAAGAAGTGGGAGCCGGACTTCGACTGGCAGAAGCGGCTGCTGTTCGGCGAGCACCACCAGAGCCATGCCGCCTCGGCGTTCTTCCCCTCGCCGTTCGAGGAGGCCGCGATCCTCTGCATGGACGGCGTCGGCGAGTGGGCCACGACGTCGCTCGGCTTCGGCCAGGGCAACAAGCTCGAGATGCTGAAGGAGATCCACTTCCCGCATTCGCTCGGCCTGCTCTATTCGGCCTTCACCTATTACACCGGCTTCAAGGTGAACTCGGGCGAGTACAAGGTCATGGGCCTCGCGCCCTATGGCGAGCCGAAATACAAGGACCTGATCCTCGACAAGATCGTCGACCTGAAGGAGGACGGCACCTTCCGCCTCGACCAGAGCTACTTCGACTATTGCACCGGCTTGCGCATGACCAACGACAAGTTCGCCGACCTGTTCGGCGGACCGCGGCGCCAGCCCGAGAAGGAGCTGCTCGAGCAGAAGCACATGGACCTCGCGGCCTCGGTGCAGGCCGTGACCGAGGAAATCGTGCTCCGACTCGCCAAGTCGGTGCGCAAGGAGACGGGTGCGAAGAACATCTGCCTCGCGGGCGGCGTGGCGCTGAACTGCGTCGCCAACGGCAAGCTGTGGCGCGAGAAGGTGTTCGACGGCATCTGGGTGCAGCCCGCGGCCGGCGATGCCGGCGGCGCGGTCGGCGCCGCCTACGCCGCCTATCACGGTTTCATGGGCCAGCCGCGCAAGCTCAACGGTCACATGGACGGCATGGCCGGCTCCTATCTCGGGCCGGTGTTCGAGGATGACGAGATCGCCGAGCGCCTGACCAAGCAGGGCGCCAAGTTCACGCGCCTCAGCCGCGAGCAGATGATCGAGCAGACGGCGCAGGCGCTGGCCGACGAGAAGGCGGTGGGCTGGATGCAGGGCCGCATGGAGTTTGGGCCGCGCTCGCTCGGCGCCCGCTCGATCCTGGGCGACGCGCGCTCGCCCACCATGCAGAAGACGCTCAATCTGAAGGTGAAATACCGCGAGTCGTTCCGTCCCTTCGCGCCGGCGGTGCTGCGCGAGGACGTGACCCAGTATTTCGACTACAACGACGACAGCCCCTACATGCTGATGGTGGCGCCGGTGGTCGAGAGCCGCCGCCGCAAGATGACGTCGGACGAGGAGCAGCTGTTCGGCATCGACAAGCTGAACGTGCCGCGTTCCGACATCCCGGCCGTCACGCACATCGACTATTCCGGCCGCATCCAGACCGTGCACAAGGAAACCAACGCCGCCTTCCACGACCTGATCAGCTCGTTCAAGGCCAAGACCGGCAGCTCGGTGATCGTGAACACCTCGTTCAACGTGCGCGGCGAGCCGATCGTCTGCACGCCCGAGGACGCCTGGCGCTGTTTCATGGGCAGCGAGATCGAGGTGCTGGTGATCGGCAACTGCTTCCTGCGCAAGGAAGACCAGGACCCCTCGCTCAAGCTCGACTACAAGAACGCCTTCGAGCTGGATTAGACATCCCGAAAGGGCGAGCGATGGCTTTCGCTCTCGGTCTGGCATTTTTCTACTTTGTCGTCGTCATCAGCATTCAGCTGCTCGCGCCCTGGGCGCATTCGGTCGACGTGCCGCTTGCTGCTGTCGCCAGCTTCGCCTTGGCGTTCGGAGGCGCGGTAGCCACCGAGGTCATCACGACGGAGGACGGTCGAGAAGCCCGCGTCGTCTGGAGAACGCTGTTCTCACTGCTCGCCGCGATGGCCGTGTTTCTTTACAGGGGGATGCGGATCCTCGGGGATTCCTCCGGTCCTTTTGGCAAGGCTCAGTTTCTCGAGATCGTCGAATATGGCGGTGCGGCGCTGATCGTGACGGTGCTGTGGGCGCTGATCTATGGGACCATCGAACGTCGCCTCGAGAGTCGATAGGGAATCCATGCGCGCTGTAGTCTGTGATCGTCTCGGCGATCCGTCCGTCCTCAAGATCGAAGAGCGCCCAATTCCGACTCCCGGGCCGACCGACGTCGTCGTCAAGGTCGGCGCGGCGGGCGTCAACTTCCCGGACATCCTCTCCGTCTCCGGCGACTACCAGCACAAGCCCGAACTGCCGTTCATTCCCGGCATGGAAGGGGCGGGGACGGTGCATGCGGCGGGCGCCGAGGTCACGGCGTGGAAACCGGGCGACAAGGTGATCTTCGGCATCCGGCCCGGCGCCTTCGCGGAATACGTGACCGTGCCGCAGGCCGGTAAAGGGAAGAAGGGCACGCTACTGCGGCTGCCCGACGGCTGGTCGTTTGCGGAGGGCGCGGGCTTTCGTGTGGCCGCGACCACGGCCTATCACTCGCTCGTCCATCGCGGCGCGCTGCGTAAGGGCGAGGTGCTTCTCGTCCACGGCGCGTCGGGCGGCGTGGGGTTGGCGGCGGTGCAGCTCGGCAAGCATCTCGGCGCTCGCGTGATCGCCACGGGCGGCGACGATGCGCGGCTCGCCATCGTGAAGAGCCATGGCGCCGACGAGGTCGTGAACTACCGCACGGCCGATTTCGTCGCCGAAGTGAAGGCGATGACCGACGGCCGTGGCGCCGACGTGATCTACGATCCGGTGGGCGGCGAGGTGCTGGAGAAATCCGTGCGGGCTGCCGCCTATGGCGCGCGGTTGCTGGTCGTGGGCTTCACGTCAGGCGGTCCGAGCAAGCTCATGTCCAATCATGTGCTGATCAAGGGCCTCAGCGTGATGGGCATCCGCGCCGGCGAGACCTTGCTGCGGCTGCCGCAGCTCGGCTTCAATTATGACGAGCTGCCCAAGCTCGCCGCCTTGGGCGTCATGCGCCCGCACATCTCGCATCGCTTCCCGATGGAGCGCACCGCCGACGCCTTCCACGCCCTGCTCGACCGCAAGGTGGTCGGCAAGGCGGTGATCGAGATGGCGTAGCGGCTACCGGAACACGATCGTCACGCGCCGATCCTTCTCCGAGGCGTCGTGGCTGCCGAAGCTGATGTTGCTGAACGCCTCGGGATTGGTGGCGATGACGACCTTGTTGCCGGCCAGGCCCTGCCGCACCAGCTCGGCGGCGACGGCCTGGGAGCGCGCCTGGGCAAGCTTGGCGTTGTAGTTCTTGTCGCCGAGCTTGTCGGTCTGGCCGACGACGCAGACCTTGACCGACTGGCGCGCCTTCGCCGTCGCCACGGCCTGGGCGATGGTGGGCTTGGCCTCGGGGCGCAGCACGGCGCTGCCGAGATCGAACAGCACCCAGGCCGGCTGCTCCTGCGCCGACGAGCCCGAGGTCGGGCAGGTGCCGGGGCTTTGCGCGAAAGAGGGGACGGCTCCGAGGAGGATACCGGCGATCACGAGCGAACCGAGCTTGGTCATGTGACTCTCCCTAGCGTAGGCTGATGACAATTAGAGCATATTGCGCTCGGCTGTAATCAGCCGAACGCAATATGCCGACGGTCGAGGTGCTTCGATCAACGCGTTTCCGATCAGATGGAACCGCAAACGCGGTTCCATCTGATCGGAAGCCGCTCTAGAGGGATGGAAACGCATGGACAGGGTGGCAGGCAAGGTCGTGCTGGTGACGGGCGCGGGGTCGGGCATCGGCCGCGCCACGGCGACACTTCTCGCCAAGGAAGGCGCGACGGTCATCGTCAGCGATGTGAATCGCCCGGGCGGCCTCGAAACCGTGCAGCAAATCGGGGGTCGAGCGCGCTTCGAGGAGCAGGACACCACGCGGGAAGTGGATTGGAAGAGGGTGATCGACGGCATCCTGGAGCGCGAAGGGAAGCTCGATGGGCTGGTCAACAACGCAGGAATCTCCGGTCCGTTCCCATCGACCTTCGAAAGCGAGACGCTGGAGCAGTGGCGGCGCATCCTCTCGGTGAACGTCGAGGGTGTTTATCTCGGCTGCAAGTACGGCGTGCCGGCGATCCGCGGCTCGGGTGGCGGCTCGATCGTGAACCTGTCGTCGCTGGCGGCGCTGCTCGGCACGCCCGACCTCTCGGCCTATGGCGCGAGCAAGGGCGCGGTGCGGCAGTTCACCAAGACCGTCGCCATCGACTGCGCGCGCAAGGGCTACAAGGTGCGCTGCAACTCGGTGCATCCCGGCATCATCATGACGCCCATGGGCGCCTCGGTGCTGCCCGACGAGAAGAAGCGCGAGCGCGCCAAGCGCTCCATCCCCATCGGCGACTTCGGCGCGCCAGAGGATATTGCGTTCGGGATTCTGTACCTGATTTCGGAC
>Ga0335083_10012652_pt1 | contig 10084 bp, 9 predicted proteins | sample Lox_Sample_42_FD_206716 | JGI IMG/M metagenome (GOLD analysis project Ga0335083, IMG submission 206716) | Soil microbial communities from Loxahatchee National Wildlife Refuge, Florida, United States - Lox_Sample_4.2 | ecosystem: Environmental > Terrestrial > Soil > Wetlands | place: USA: Florida...
TTGCACCTTCGCGGCAACCGTTCCAGCACCGTCGAGGGACGACAATCCGATCTCGGCCTCCACGTCGACACGCAGATAAAGTGGGCCGACCACCAAAACGTTGGCCGTGACTGGACAGCACGAGGAAATGAATTGTCGCACGCGCCGTATCAGCTCGATGCTCGGCTGCGGCCGCGTATCGGCGCTGTTCGGAACGATGATCACGCTGACGCTGCCGAGAATCGGCGGCATGCGGTCCAGCGGGTCGGCCTCGAGATCGCGGTTCGGCACGCAAAGAACGCGGGCGACGTCGGACGCCGCCGCGCGGACCAGGTCTTCGTAATCCTCCGCCGTCACCGCCCGATGGCGGTGGCGGATCTCCATCGGCGCGCGCGCCAGCAGGGCATCGAGCGTCTCGGCGTCCGCTCCGCCCGAGGCGTCGATCGCGTTCGTGACCTTATCGACGTAGGGAATGGCGGTCTTGAGCTGCACGATGCCGCCCGACGGGCGGTTGCCGCGCACGCCACCGCCGGATCGATAAGACGCCATGCGGATGTTGGCGGTTCCCGTCGGCGGGATCATGCCATTTTGTCCGTCGCCGAAGCTCACCTCGCCGGTGATGTGGTCCAGCGTATAGTGGCGCGAGCGAGAGTCCGAAGCGTAGAAATCCGTCACCTCCTGCCATGTGACCCAAATCTCTTGAGGCTTTCCGGCGCTGTCCGGAATGATCTCAATGGCGTTCGGCCCGGCGTTCTCGACAACGGCCTTCAACTCGTCGCCCGATGGCGACTCTGGTTCACGCACCGCCAAGCGCTGGCCGGCGAGAACCGGGACGCGCGTCGTCAGGAACGTCTGGTTCGCGCTGCTGCCGTCGCTCGAACCCAACACTTCGTTAACGCTCGTGACGGCCTGCGCCGCCATCGTGGTGTTGAGGAGACAGCGTCGAATCCGCGGATAGGCATCGTAGTCCCCCGCGTCCCACCGCACCCGCAGCCACCACGCATCCGTTCCGAATTCGGCGTGCGCCGCAAAGTCCGGCGGCGCCAGGAATTCGATGGTTCCCGTGACCGTCAGATTGGTGGTTTGGTCACGCACGACGAGCTCGGCCCAAGCCTCGCCGTTCCAATACTCCCAAATCAATTGTAACTGTTGTGTTTGAGTGGGTTCGGCATGACAGAAGGTGACGAACTCCGCCGAGTGGATCATCTGGTCCGGCGAAACGAGCTGAAGGATACCGGCGTCGTTTGCTCCGAAAGCCGTGCCTTCCGGCACGGTCACCTGCAGGTTAAGCTCGACCCATTCTCCCGGAGACAGAGTAATGTTCGTCGGCGCAGCAGCGCCGCTCGAAGATCCGTCGGAGCGGATGAGCGTGACCGCCGGACTCCATTGGCTGCCAAGCGTATTGACGTCGTAGCTGATCGTGCTCGTTCCGGGATTGGTGACAACGAACGCGTGGCTCACTTTGGCTCCCGGGTCGCCGGCACCCCGACTGACCTCCGGTCCGAGCGGAATGCTCGTTTCTCCGTACTGCAGGTCAGCCGCCTGAAAGAATATTGCGATCGTATTGTTCGCGAAGGTCGTGCGGCCGGAAGGCAGGGTGAAACCGAGATAGAAGGTCGGCCGAGTGTCCGGCGACGTCCGAAAGGGAGCGAAGGTCTGTCCGGACGCGCCGTTGAAGGCGGTCAGATTCGTGATGATGGAATCGTTTTCCGCCAGCACCGCTTCGGGCAGCGCTTGTGTTTGCGGCGGCGCCGGCTTGTCGAGATCGTAGACGGCCGTGAGAGTGCTGATGGACGGCGGCTTAAAGTCCGGGGGTACGTACATGAAACCGCCCGGCCTGTCGGGAGCGGTCACGTAATGGCCTTCGACGCCGTAGTTCCCAGATGTGATGCGCACCCTGATCCAGAAACTGTCCTTGCCGTTGACGCTGAAACGGCTGACGCCCGGCGGCAGCACGAACGACACTCTGCCATCGCGCGAAAAAGCGTTCGTGGTGTCGACGAACCCACTTCCGCTGACTGGACCGTTCTTGGTGGTTGTCCCCAACTCGCTCCAGGTTCCGTTCCAGATTTCCCAACGAAGCTTGAGATCGTCGGACGGATTGGCCGGAAGGGGCGCCTGCACCTTCCCTTCAGGCGGGCTGGTGACGGTGACGTTCAGAGTCACGTTGGCGCCGGCGTTGGAGAAGGCTTCTTCCAAGGCGAGCCACAGGGTGTCGTTGAATTTGGGCTTCTCGCCGAAGGGATAGAAATCCCTGGTCACATCGATGACGCCGCTCGCCGAGGAATAGGCTTCGTCGATAAGCAGGCCGTCGTTACGCAGATGAACCTGCATCCCGATACTGCGAATGACCGGAAGCTTCGAGCTGCAAATCATGCCGCTCCGTGGCGTCGATGACTGGGTGATGGGCGTCATGAGACGGCAGCGAATCCACTCCTTGGAAACGGCGGCGACGGCCATCGCTTGGGCGGCAGGAATACGGCCGAACTGGATAATGCCCGACTGGCGCAGGCTCCGCGTTCCATCCTGGGCAAGGCCTGGCGATATGTCTTGCCATTCACCGCCAGTCCAGATCTCCCACTTGAGGGCGACGTCGTCGCCTGCCGGCGAAGCCAGATCGACCGCCACGCTGAGATTGCTGGCGGCGCGCGAATTGAGAAAACCGGTCTGTCCCAGATAGAGGCAGTGAGTCATCGGCTGGTTGCCGCGGAACACGGGGAATCCCGAGCTTTCCGCGCCAAGGATGTCGCCGCTGTAATCAGCCCAGGAGTCCTCATCGGGATCGCGCGCCAGCGCATAGGCCAACTGCGCCGCGGTCGCGAATATTTCGCTTTCCGTCTCGTAGACGACCGGGTCTTTTTCCCCGGCGCCCGGGGGAGCGGCGACCTGCGTTCCGGCGGGAACCAAGGCGTCCGACAGACTGCCCTTCGTCAGCATGAACGTCACCGGCGCCCGGGCCGGCTGCGGAGGCTGCAATGCGGCGCCGAGCATGTTGAGGAAGGCGAGGAAGTTCTTCTGCGGAACTTGGTTCAGCCGTTGAATCAGGATCTCGGCGAGCCGCGCCGAGATCGCAATCAAGGCTGCGCTCACGCCGGTTGGCGCGCCCGTCGCCGGATCGACCTCATTCCAGTCAGGCGCATAAATGCGCAGCAGCTGCTGAAGCTGTTGCGCAACATCCGCCGCGGTGCGGGGATCGATCGAAGGCGCCGAGGGAAGGTTCAAGTGGCGCTTCTTTCCAAATAGAACGGATAGACAAGATTGAAGACGTTGTTGGTGGCTCGCACCTGGTACTCGATATTGATGAGCAGCGTCTCGCCGCCGCCCTGCGTCTCGACCTGCACGTTGCGAACGTCGATCCGCGGCTCATTGACCAACAAGGCGTCTCTCACGGCCTGCGCGATCTTGCCGGAGGTAGACGCAGAGTTCACCTCGAACACCAGGTCGTAAATGCCGCAGCCGAAATCTGGCCGCATCAGCCGCTCGCCCTTGGACGTCCCCAGAATGATCCAGACCGACTGGCGCACGCTCTCCTCGTACTGCGCGGTGGTCACGGCTCCCGTGGCGCCGAACTGGATCGGGAAGCCCACACCGACGCCGAGAAAGGCCTTCGTCACGAGATCGCCTCCTCTCCTTCACCCGATCAGCACTGTCCCGACGGCGACGACTGTTCCGACCGGCAGGTCCGACGGGTCGTTACACGTCGCCGCCGTGTCGCCGTTGCGCGCCGCCATCTTGCCGTTGATTTTGACTGTGGGACTGCCGGTCTTGATGGTCCCCTTGTTGGAGGGAGGCGTCTGAAACGAGATTCCTGGCGGGGTCGGCACGTGTGGCGGCGTGTTGTCCGCAGTGCTGTCAACCGTCGCGGCCGGCATGCCCATGATGTTGACGTCACTGCTCAATGCGCCGTTGATGATTCCGGCGAACGGATGGGGAAGCGGGGCTGGCGAGTCCGGCGACGGCGGTATGACGATGTGAGTGTCGATCGCCATGACCTGATCCCCCTTCTTGGCTGCCGGCTGCCCCACATCATCCTCCCCGCCCAGCTAGTATGGCCGTTCAGTTGATATTCACCGTCGAGCCCTTGACAGTCATCGTCCCGCTAGCCTCGACGTTCATGTTGCCCGTGGCTTTGACCTCGGTCGAGCCCGAAGAAGTGATCTGCACTTTCTGGGCGTCGAGCTTGATTGTCCCCTTAGGCGCAGAAAGGGTGAGGTCTTTGTCGGTCGTCACCGTGATCGTGTTTTCGGACGTATCGATCACGATGCTGTTCTTTTGGCTCTTGTCGACGATCTCGATCGTCTCCTTGCCATCCTCGTCGTTGAACTTCACCACATGGCCGCTTCGCGACTGGATGATCCCGGCGTTGTTCTTGCCGTCGTCATTGGTGATTGGCGGCGCGTCCGAACCATTCCAAAGCCCGCCCAGCACATAAGGGAACCGGACGTCGCCGTGTTCGAAAGCAACCAGGACTTCGTCGCCAACTTCAGGCAGGAAATAGAACCCTCGTTTGTTGCCGGCCTTCAGCGTCGCGACGCGCGCCCACCCGCTTTCGTCGCCGTCGCTGAGCCAGGGAAACTTCACCTTGACGCGCGCGAGACCGTCCGGGTCCTGGTTGTTGGTGACCACGCCCACGACCACGCCGTAGATGCGTCCGACGCCCCGCTCCTGCTCAGCCGATTCCTTGAGGAGATCGAAAAAGCTCATGAGGCGTTTCTCCGCACCGCGAATTCGGTGACATAGCCGCCGGCCGAGCAGCGATGGACGGCCGACGTCACATAATAGGGGCCACTGAAGCGTCGACCTACGCCGTCGATCTTGATGACCGTTCCGGCGCGGATGTTGGTATTGCCAACACACACACACTCCCCGGTCACGAACTCCAGCACCAGTTCATTGAAAAGCGCTTTGGCGATTTGATCCGCCTCCGCTTGCGCAGAAACTGGGTGGCCGCTCACCACCTCGATGGCCGCGCCGAAGGCGCTCTCCGAGATCGCCGCCCCGCTTAATCGACCACCCATGGATGAAACCTCGTCGCCGGCCTTGGAGTCGCCGAGCACAGCTTTCTTGTCCTTGACGCTCCAGCTCTGGATCTTGACTTCGGTCGCCTGTCCAGCGGCCGAAAGCCTGGGATGAAATTCCAGCAGGTCCTCGCCCCAGCTGAGCGTCACGATCGGAGGCTGTGCATTTCCGATTGGCCGGAATTGCAGGGTCTTGTCGCTCAGCAGCACCTCGTAGCCGATGAGGCGCGCGCGCTCGCAAAGAAATTCCCAATCCGTCTGGCTGGCCTGCAAAACGTAGTCCAAGCTCGTGCCGCTGTCGGTCGACTTCACCGTCAGTCCGGCTTCGCCGCCGATCTGCGCCGCGATGTCGCTGTCTTTTTTCTGCAGAAAGGTGCGGGTCTTCCGCCCACGCTGCAGGCGATGCCGGCGGTCGTATCCGCGCACGTTCAGCAGCGGAAGCCGGCTCGCGGCAAATTCAGCCTCAAGCGCGGTGATCTCGCCGATGATCATGCTCGACATGTCGTTTCCCCAACCCATCCTGATTTCGACGACATTACCGACCGAGAACAGATCATTGTCGACCCACGGCGAGTCCTGCTCCAGCGCGTCCGAACTGGAGACCGCGAAGGCGAACATGCTGGGCAATTCCACGCTGTCGTCCACCACCACGTCTTCGATGTATCCGAGCACCGCCGCCGGAACGCGGGCGCCGTTGATGAGCACATCGATCTCTGGAACCAGTGGACCTTCTTTCATCCCGACCCTCAATCGAGCTTCGGGATATTGAGCCGCACCCCGACTGGGATGCGTCGTGGGTCGTCGAGGCCGTTTGCCTCAGCGATGATCCGCCACAACGTCGGGTCGCGATAAACCTCCCCAGCAATGCTGCTTAACGTGTCGCCGCGCTTCATCAGCCGAGTGGTGAACTCCGGATCGTTTTCCAGTTCGTCCTTGGTCGGATCGAGATATTCTGTGAACGCAACCGTCAGGTTGGCGCGCACCGGCCTGCCGTCCGCCATGAACAGATTGAACCGCTGGGTCAATTGGCTGACGACGCCGGTGAAAGGGAAGTCCGAGCCGGGCGGAGTTTCCTTGCCCCAGGAGACAACGCAGGCCGGCGGCCGCTGCGGATCGAGGTCGCGCACGATGCGCGTCAGCTTCACGATCTTATTAGTCAGGTTGCGAACGTCTTTCTTGGCGTCGTCGGTCTCTTCCGTCGTGTCGAAGAAAAGTTCAAGCGAAAGCGTTCGGCTCTGGCCGCCGCCGAACGTCAACGGGGGGGCATTCTTTCGGCGGACGGTCTGGCTCCCTGTCTGCCCGGCCGCAGGCGCCGTTGTCCAAGAAACCGATTTGCTGATCGAATAGGTGTTGGGGTTGAACAGCACTTCGATCGGAGCAAGATGGGATTTCGGCTCGGGAGTGATGGTCATCTTGGAAAGCGCGGTCATCTCGTCCGACCTCGGCGCTCGCGGTCGATTCTGAGCTGGCGCGCGATCGCGCGGCTGACTTGCCGGGCGATGTGCGTGACGTCTGCGAGGCCGACATCCGCCAATGGCGTAGCCAGCGGCGCGGCTCGTTCGCCAGGATCTGCTTTCACGCCGGCGACAGATAGGGTTTGCCCGCCATCCACGGACATTGAGCCGCCGACCATGGCTGGCGACATGACGTCCCGGCTCTCCCTCTCATGATGCGCCTTCCGCCACACGATGACCGCGGACGCGCCCGAGGGCGGGGCGGCGCCAATCTCCGCGGCGACAAGCGCAGGCGATTGCGCCGCCCGGTCGTTTGGCGTCGACGCGGACGCGTTCGGTGTGGCGTAGACCGTTTGCCGCGGGTCCGTAGAGATCGCATGGTCCGCTGCTCGCGCCGGACGCCGAGTGAAACCGGACTCAACGGACGATTGGAGTTGGTCCCTCCTGGGCTCGGGCGCGCTTGGAGATACAGGGCTGGGTTGCGTCGAGGGGCGAGCCGCCCCATGCAGCAAGGGCAGCGCCGCGCTGACGGCCTTCATGGGCGCGGGCCGCGCATCTTCTCGGATCGTTTGCGACACGAGAACCTCGCGGCGAGCGAGGACGAGCGGCCGCGCCTGCGAGCTGAGCGAACCTTGCGATTGCTTGTTGGGCCCGGCCATCGCCCCGAGCAGCCCGTCCGGCGAGGCTCCCGGAGCGGCTGGCGCCGTCCCGCCCGCCTGCGTCCACTGCGGAGCCACAGGTTCCGGCGACAACACGCCGGGCGATCTTGTTCCCTCAGCCCGCGCCCACCCCGTCGCGAGCGGCTCGCCGCTGCTTTGCATGCCCGGCGCGGACCCGCCGCCGGCCATCGGCGACACGGGCGGCTTGCCCCCGTCATGAGCCGCCTTCGAGCGCTTCACTCGATAGAGCATCGCCGTTGTCGACTCGCGCGCCGGATCCGCCTGCGGTCTCGTCGTGCTTGCCGGCAGCGGTGATCCGTTGGTCGGAGGCGCCGACGATGCGATGTCAAACGAGCCGTTCGCCGTCATCAAGGACGGAGGAATGGGTCCCACGCCCGCGTTGGCGAACACAAGGCTGCTCGCATCCTCGGTCCGCTCCGCCTGCCCATAGCGCCGTCTCAATTCGCTCAGCAGGCCGAGTCTCCTGGCGAGCCGCATGGTCGCGCGTGAATGCAGCGCAAACGTATGACGCAAATCGACGACGCCGATGGACGCAGCCGCACGACGCAGCAGACGGCGGCCGAGCTCGCTCGCCGGAAAGGCGCGCACCAGTGCGTCGTGGCGTTCGAGGTCAATCATGTCCTCAGAATCCGATTGACCCGCCGATCGCGCCGGCGGCGCCTGCGATCGCCGATCCGGCCGCGCCCAAGACGCTTCCCAAAGTCGGCCTGCTCAAACCGCGATGCGACAGCTCGACGTTTTCGAAGGCGACGCTGGCCGTGTCGGCGCGAAATTCCGGTCCTGTATATTTCACCGGAAAAGCTTCGCTGAAGTTCCAATACATGACCGGAATACGCATCTTGTCGAGCAGGTAGATGGTGCCGTTCTTGCGGCTGACCTTTCCCTGGATCACGTCCTGATGCCAGTTCCATAGGCCGTCCATCTGCGTGAGACCGTGCTTGAGGATGAGCGAGGGATATTTGGTCGGGCCGGCAAACCGGTGCACGTAGTCATTGAGGCCTCCCTCGCGGTAGTCGAAGGTTTCAGTTTCTACCTGCAGTCCGGTGCATTCGGAGAAACCGCCCGCCAGGATGCCTTCGATCTCCACCAGAAAGTTGAACGCCTGATAGGGGTCGGCGCGCACGCCCAAGACGTTGGTGAGGGCCGCAAAGGCCGTGTTCAAGCCGACGGACGGTAACGCCATATCTGGTCCCCCCTTTTTTTGGCGCGGTCCGGGTCCGCGGACAGGCGAGTTGCGCGCTTCCTCGAATTTTCAAGAGCCCCTTGGACTCTCTTCATTGAAGCGCCGGTTGATCTTTGCGATCTCGGCGACCCAACGCTGGCGCTCGGCGTGCTCGAGCGCCAGGATTTCTTCGTGCGGCCAGTGAAAGTGATACGCAATATACGCTACCTCCTCATAGAGCCGCTCTAAGGGGTAGCGCCAATTTCCCCCGCTTGGTTCAACTCCACTTCGAACTGCTGCTGGCACTGCGGGCACTGCGCCTTTATTCGAGTGTGTCCGACGCCGTTGATGCGCGCGTAAAGGTCCTGCAAGTAGGCCAAATCGGCGGCGAACAGGCCTTCGATGACTTTCGGATTAATGTGCTCCACCGTCCCCAGGCGCGTGATCACGCGGACGAGCAGGATGATCAACAAATATCCGGGATTACTCAGCACGCGCGGGTCCTTGAGCGGCGCGATTTCGTCGAACGCGGTGGCCAGACGCATCGTCCCGTCGCGGTGGAGGTTGCCCTCGGCATCCACGTAGCCCCGGGGCAGAGTAAAAGGAAACTCGGTTTGCAGCATCGTCCTGCTTCATTCGTGCGTGGAAGGCGCTCTCAGCGCTGCGGCCCACTCGCGCCTGCGAGCAAATCCAAGAGAGCGCGGTTATGCTTTCTTGAGCTCCTCGTGCGTGATCTCGAGGGTCTCCACCGCCACGGCGGCCGTTGCGGCGTTGAAGGCCGGTCCGGTCCACTTGCTTGGCCAGGCCAACGAGAAGTTCCAGCGGATCTTCTCCGCGCCTGTTTCGTCGCGCAGCACGACCGACCCGTTCTTGCGCTCCGGCTTGCCGTCGATCACGGTCTGGCGCCACTTCCACAATTCATCCGAATCCGTGATGCCGCGCTTGAGCGTGATCGCCGAATAGGTATTCAGTCCGGTGAGCTTGCGCGTATGGTTGGGATCTGTACCCTCGCGATAATCGATGGAGCCGGTGCTCGCATCGAGCCCACTGACTTCCTGAAAACCTGCCTGGGTGATGCCGTCGATCTCAACCAGGAAGTTGAATCCACGATAGGGGTCGACCCGAGTTCCCGTCGGCATGACACTCCTCCACTTTGAAGCGCAACCTCAATCGTCCTGGGCGCCGCCGGCGCTGCGCACGATGCGGATAACGATGAACTCCGCCGGCGCGAGCGGCGCCAGCCCGATCTCGATGACGACCTGACCCAGATCGCGCAGCTCCGGCGGATTGTTTTCGGCGTCGCACTTCACGTAGAACGCCTCGGCAGGCGTGTTTCCCTTCAGCGCGCCAGCCGTCTGCAACTTGACGAGGTACGGCGTCAGCTCGCGCTGGATCCGGATCCACAGCCGGGCGTCGTTCGGCTCGAAAGCCGCCCATTGCATATTGAGGTAGATCCATCGCCGCAGCGTGAGAAAGAGCCGTCGCACGTTGACGTAGAGCCACTCGTCCGACGGCGTTGAGCCCACCGTCCGCGCGCCCCATACCCGGATTCCCCGCCCGGGAAAGGCTCTGAGACAGTTCACTCGCGCCGGGTTCAGCTGGTCCTGGATGGAATTGTCAATTTGCGTCTCGAGATCCAGCGCGCCGACAATCTCCTCGTTGGCGGGAGCTTTGAACACGCCGGTCTTCGCGTCGCTGCGCCCGTAAATGCCGGCGACGTGACCACAAGGGGGAATTGAACGCGATCCGCTCGTAATCAGCCACGGATAGTAGAGCGCGCCGTTGATCGGC
>Ga0335083_10012653_pt1 | contig 10084 bp, 9 predicted proteins | sample Lox_Sample_42_FD_206716 | JGI IMG/M metagenome (GOLD analysis project Ga0335083, IMG submission 206716) | Soil microbial communities from Loxahatchee National Wildlife Refuge, Florida, United States - Lox_Sample_4.2 | ecosystem: Environmental > Terrestrial > Soil > Wetlands | place: USA: Florida...
GCCGCATAAACATCAATACGGCAAGCATTTGTAACTGTTGGAGTTACAGTTGTGATACTGGAAAACCACTTGTCACCGGCGCGGATGGTTTCATAGCGCCGATTGGGAAGGACGAAATCGATGGTGGTCGTGATGGGCTCGCCGTAGACGCCGAGCAGCTTATAGGGCGCGCTGTTTGCCGAGGGCGTGTGCGAGGCCATGCGGAAGCCCTGTTCGATCGGCTCAAAGTGTTTTTCTTTTTCGTGAATACTCGCCTGCTTGCGCCACCACCACGCCTGATGCACGAAAGGCCCATGCGCTGGGTCCATGAGGCCGATGATGCCGTGATCGACATTGCAGGGCAGATCGGCGGTGAGATGCTGGCTGCGAAAACGCGGGCCGAACTTTGGGGCTTCGGGGACAGGCGGCAGAGCTGTTTCGTCGGCGCGCACGCGACCCGATCCGGGTTCGGGGACATAGACCCAGGCGTAGCCGTCTCGCTCCTGGCACGGAAATGCGGTTCCATAGATGCGCGTCGGATCGAGCGTGTCGCGACTGGTGAGCGAAGGAATCTCCTTGCACTGGCCGCTGACTGGTTCGAAGGCCCAGCCATGATATTTGCAGGTGAGCTTCTCGCCGTCGAACCATCCGCAGGATAGCGGAATGCCGCGGTGCGGACAGCTGTCGCGCATGGCAAAGAGGCGTCCGTCAGAGCGGCGGCCGAGAACCATGGGGATGCCCATGAGCATGGTTGTGGCCAGCGACTTTCCCTGTAGCGACGCGCTGCGCATGGCCGGGTACCAGTCGTTATAGATGAGCGTCGTGCTGGGACCCAGTGGGGGCGCGATCGTCGTGAGTTTTGTGCCCATGCTTATCTCAACTATAGCTCCCCCACCCTGAAGCAGACCCTCAGATGGCCATGACCAGAAGCTTGCGCTCCGTCAGCTCTTCCATGGCGTAACGAAGGCCTTCGCGTCCCATGCCGGAGTCCTTTACGCCACCATAGGGCATAGGGTCGAGGCGCCACGCAGGTGTGTCGCCAACGATGAGGCCGCCGACATCGAGCGCCTCATACGCGCGGAAGATGCGCCCCGCGTCGCGAGTAAATAGGCCCGCCTGCAGTCCATAGCGTGAGCGATTGATCTCGCGAAGGACTTCTTCGAAATCGTCGTACGCCTCAAGGGTGATCAGCGGGGCGAAGATTTCCTCATCAAGAACTTTCATCGGGCTTCGCGTTCCGGTCAGAAGAGTGGGTTCGACCATGCTGCCTTCGCGCGAGCCGCCCGTCAGGACTGTTGCGCCTGATGCGCGGGCCTCGTCGATCCAGCTTTCGATCCGCTCCGCGTCCGGAAGACGAATGATCGGCCCGACATCTGTGGCTTCGTTTGAAGGGTCGCCCGTGACCAGAGTTCCGATGGTGCGAAAGGCGTGATCTTTGAATTCCTCGAATGAGGGCCGCTCGACATAGACCCGCTGCACGGAGATGCAGCTTTGCCCGGCATAGCTGGTTCCAGCGATGACCGTTTTCTGCGCCGCCGCCGCGAGACCCTGCCAGTCGCTGTGAATGATGACCGCGGCATTGCCTCCGAGTTCGAGGAGCACGCGCTTTTTGCCAGCTTTCTGCTTCAGTTCCCAGCCCACTCTTGCGCTGCCGGTAAAGCTGAGGACTTTCAGGCGGTCTTCGTGTTCGAGAAGAAACTCGGCATCCTTATTCGCGAGCGGAATCACGGCGATGGCCTCGGGTGGCCATCCAGCGTCGAGGAGGAAGTCCGCGAGCTTCAGCGATGAGAACGGCGTTTGCGGTGCCGGTTTCAGCAGCACCGGGCAGCCGGCTGCTACGGCCGGAGCCAGCTTGTGCGCGACCAGGTTCAGCGGAAAGTTGAATGGCGTGATTGCGAAGACCGGGCCGACCGGAAAGCGGCGCACGATGCCCCACCGGCCTTCATTGCCTCTAAGCAGATCGAGCGGCAGAACCTCTCCACTTTCGCGGAGGGCTTCTTCGGCGGCAGTGGCGAACGTCAGCACGGCGCGGTCGACTTCAACCCAGGCGGCCTTGAGCGGCTTGCCGGCTTCTGCGACGATGATTTGTGCCAGCTCATCTCGTTGTGCGGCGATTTTGGCGGCCACGCCACTCAGGATCTGTTTGCGCTGATAGGCGGGCAGTTTGCGAGTCGTGGCGAAGGATTTTTCGAGCGAGCCAACGGCCTCGACGGCATGGTTGCGTGAGCCCTGTCTTACGGTTCCGACAAGGCTCTGGTCCCAGGGCGACCGTATTTCTGCCTCTTCACCCTCGAAAATCTCCCTCCCGCCTGCCAGAAACCCACGCCTCAGCTCTTTCTTCGCCATTTGTTCTCCATTGATGCGAGATTTCACGTACACTTGCAGCGATGACCGATGGACGCCGCCCTGTACGATACGATGCCGCCCTTGCAATCCGCGAACTGAGCGCTGCCGACCCGAAGCTCGGCGATCTTATCCAGCGCGCCGGGCCCTACACCCTGAAGCTCAAGAGCCAGCATTCGCCGTTCGAGGCGCTGCTTGAATCCATCATTTACCAGCAGCTCCATGGAAAGGCCGCCGCCGCAATTCTAAAGCGTCTGCTGACGCTGTTCGGCGAATTTCATCCCAGCCCGGAGCACCTGTTGGGTGCGAGCGATGACATGCTGCGCTCGGTAGGGCTCTCGGCCGGCAAAAGCAAGGCCCTGCGCGACCTGGCAGCGAAGACCCTTGACGGAACCGTGCCGACGCTGATCGCGATCCGGCGCATGCCCGACACCGAGATTCTGGACAGACTGACACAGGTGCGCGGGATCGGGCCGTGGACAGTAGAGATGCTGCTGATCTTTCGTCTGGGACGCCCTGATGTGTTTCCGCTGACTGATTACGGCGTACGCAAGGGCTTTTCGTTGACCTTCAAGAGACTGCCGAAGCACAAGCCCTTCGACGCAAGCATGCTGGCAAAACCAGCTGAAATGCTGCGTCGAAGTGAGAAGTGGAGGCCATGGCGCTCAGTAGCAAGCTGGTACTTGTGGCGCGCTTGCGACTTACACGGTAAGCCATCACCGCCGCCGGACTGATGTGATCGGGCAAGATCGGGCTGGCTGGTCTCCAGGCTGATTGCGACGCTAATCTCCAAGGGCTTCCATCAGCAGGTCGAAGTCCTCGAGACGTGAATACTCAATTATTACGCGGCCACGGCCGTTCTTATCCTCAATTCGGACCTTCAACCCAAGGTTACGCTGTAGACGTTCCTGGGCCTCGCGAACATTGGGGTCAGCCGGCTGCTCTTTCGCTTTATCTTCTCCTTTTGCCTTTTTCTCCGGATTCAGGAGGCCCTGAACGTAGCTCTCCGTTTGCCGCACGGACATCGACAGTGCCGTGACCTTCTGGGCCGCTTTCAGAATCGTCTCCGGATTTTCGAGGGGTAGAAGAGCGCGGGCATGACCGAAGCTCAGATCGCCGCTTTCGACCTTGCCTTGTACTTCAGTGGGCAGACGAAGCAGACGGAGGAAGTTTGCTACCGATGCGCGGTCTTTGCCGGTGCGCTGCGCCATTTGCTCCTGCGTCAGCTTGAATTCCCGTCCGAGGCGCTCAAAGGCGCGGGCTTGCTCCATTGGATTCAGGTCGGCGCGCTGGAGGTTTTCGACGATGGTCATTTCCATCGCCTGTTCGTCGGAGACCTGACGAAGGATGGCGGGAACCGTGTCTTTGCCTGCCTTTTGCGACGCCAGCCAGCGGCGCTCGCCTGCGATCAACTGGAAGCGTCCGTTGGGCAGAGGGCGCACGATGATTGGCTGGACGACGCCGGTAGCGGCGATGGAATTCGCCAGCTCCGCGAGCTGCTGTTCGTCGACGCGGGTGCGCGTCTGATACGGATTGCGGTCAATCTCACCGACCGGGATCTCCTGCGGCTTGCCCGTAACCTCGACGGTCGATGGTAGCGGAGCTGGTTCTGCCGCCGCGGCAATCGTAGCTTGCACGCGGGGTAACAGCGATTCCAACCCCTTGCCGAGGGCCCGCCGTTTTGGAGTTTCAGTTGCCGTCGTCATAACTCATTCCTTCCAAATGCGAATCTTGTTGCTCAGGCGTATGGCCAGAAGCGAATTTCCTTCTTGCTGCGTTTCCCTGCCGCTTCCCTGCGCTCTCTGGCCTTGGGGCTCTCGATGTTATTTCTCTTCAACAGCTCGTCGGCCAGTTCGATGTAGCTTTCGGCTCCGCGCGACCTGGGGTCGTATAGCATGACCGGCTTGCCATAGCTCGGAGCTTCAGCGAGACGAACGTTACGCGGGATGGCGGTCTTGAGCAGCTTGTCCTTGAAATAGGCACGCAGATTTTCAGTCACCTGCTGGGCGAGATTGGTGCGGTCGTCATACATGGTGAGCAGGACGCCTTCGATTTCGAGACCCGGGTTAAAGCTCTGGCGAACTCGATCGAGGGTGTTCATCAACTCACTGATGCCTTCGAGCGCAAAATATTCCGCCTGCATCGGAACGAGCAGCCTGTCGGCGGCAACGAGTGCGTTCAGCGTGAGCAGGTCGAGCGCCGGAGGGCAGTCGAGGACGACAAAATCAAACTTTGTACGCTGCGTGGCCAGTGACTCTTTGAGCCGATGGGCCCGGTTCTCCTGTTGGATCAATTCAAGATTTGCTCCGATCAGGTTTTTGTTCGAGGGAACGAGCTTCAACGTCTCGATCTCAGTGGACAGGATGGCCTCTTCTACGGTCGCCTCGCCCAGAAGAATGTCATAGGTAGACCGGCGCTCGTCGTCGCGGGTAAAGCCATAGCCTCCGGTGGAGTTGGCCTGTGGGTCGCAGTCTATGAGGAGTGTTCTCAAGCCTTCAAGAGCGAGTGCGGCGGAGAGGTTGATGGCGGTGGTGGTTTTGCCCACTCCACCTTTCTGATTTACGACGGCCAGGACCTTACTCATGACAATAGGGAAAGACTAAAGATGACAGGTCGCAAATACAATCGCAGTGGCCTGTGCAGAACTGGACATAAATTGTGGAAGACTTTTGTGTAACCAATTCTGGAACGCCGTAAGCCATTGTTGTGGGGAGAGATAGTGCGCACCGGGAGGGTGCCGCTGGGCAGGAATCTAAAAAGGCAATCCGTGGAAAACATCTATGTTCCACGTGGAACATAGTTAGGCAGAGTTGGATCGAGGGCGGGGATGTTCCACGTGGAACATCAACTGCGGCGGCCGATCAAGAGCAGCCTTCGAGTCGATTCCGGGAGGAGGGCTGGAGGACACCATGAAATCTGATCGAATTGCAGAGACTCGGACGTTTCTCCGGTAGCGAGGAGAACAAGATATCCTCCCGGGGCAATCTTCTCGATGGCGGTCCCACAGGCCTCCTGCATTTTGTCCACGGCACGCAAGGCCACGGCGTCAAATGTGCGTTCGAGGGTCTCGACTCTTCCCTGAAAGACCTCGGCATTCGCAAGGTTCAGCGCGCGAATGGCCTCGCGCAAGAACGCGGCCTTCCTGGCCTGAGACTCGCCCAGCGTGACGCGGATTTCAGGACAGCAAAGTGCAATGGGTACGCCGGGAAAGCCGCCTCCGGAGCCAAAGTCGAGGAGCGTGTGGATATCGGCTGGAAGGCGCTGCGCGGCGAAGATGCACTCGATGAAATGGCGGTGCAGGATCTCTTCGGGTTCGCGAATGGCTGTCAGGTTGAGGTGGGCATTCCATTTTTGGAGCAGTTCGAGATAGGTCTGAAATCGGCTGACGACCCCCGATGGGAGAGCTGCGAGTCCTGCATTTGCAATGGCTGACTCGATCTCAGCCGCAGTCATCGGGCGACAGACTCCCGGATCTCGCGCGGTTTCCAGGAGCGCGCGGCATCAATGAACTCACGGAAAATCGCCTGGGATGGTCCGCTGTCAGCAAAGGTCCGCTCCGGATGCCATTGAACGCCCAGAACAAAGTGATCACCGCGCTGCTCCACCGCCTCGATGGTGCCGTCCGGGGCGATTGCCACCACTTCCAGAGTATCTCCGGGTTTGGCAATGGCCTGGTGATGGCTGCTGTTCACTCTGATTTCCGGCGCAAAGTCCATGAAATGCTGGGTCTTCTCCGGAATGGACACTAAATGGGCCTCGGCGATCGTGCGTCCTGCTTTGTGGTTAATCGGCGTCCTCAAATGCTGGGTTAGCGTGCCACCCTTCCATACGTTGAGCGACTGGGTGCCGTAGCAGATGCAAAGCAGGGGTTTGTGCAGGTTGAAGGCATCCTGCAACAGCAGTTCGTCGACCGCCTCGCGGGCTGAATCTGCCGGAGTGCACTCTTCGACCGGCTCCTGGCCATACTTGTGTGGGTTGACATCCGCAGGGCTCCCCGGTAGCAATACTCCCGAGCACGAGGCGACCAGCTTCGCGACAGCCGCGGGGGGCTCTGAAAGTGGGATAGGAACTGAAACGGCGCCACAGGCTTCGACAGCGTGGGCGTATTGTGGCCAGCTCCGCTGGTTGTATTCAGGATCGGTGGAAGTGGGCTCGGGGATGGCGATACGTGGAGGCTGGTCGGTCATATTGCGTTCTCTTCGATTTCGGTAATTTCTTCGAGCGAGGGCTGGGCAGGCGCCTGCAGGTACGAATGCTGGTAGTAGAGGCGGCAGATTTCATCACTCAGCCGGGAAGTCAGTTCGTCGACCTGCCGCATCGAGTACGCGGTTGTGTCGATCGGTTCCCCCACCGCCAGCGTGATCGGGACCGGATAGAACTGCGCAGTGTGAATCGGCAACAGCTCGTGCGTGCCAATGAGCGCCATGGGGACGATCGGAACCTGTGCGCGAATGGCCATGAAGGCCGGGCCATTCAGAAACGTGTTTGGGTGACCGCTCTCAGTGCGTCCGCCTTCGGGAAAGATAAATAAAGGCATTCCTGACTTGAGCGTTTTAACCGCGCTGCTCAGGCTGGAGATAGAGGCTCGCGGATTGTCGACATTCACTGGAACCTGGCCAGAACGGCGCAGGTGCCAGCCGATGAACGGAAGCTTCCACAGGTCGTGCCGGGCCACAATGCGGAATTGAAACGGCATATTGGCGAAGATGACGGGCGTGTCCATGTAGGACAGGTGGTTGCAGGCGTAAACGGCGACTTGATGCGTGCGCAGGTTCTCTTCGCCGAAGACGGTCACCGGGCAATAGCTAATCCTGGCCGAAACCCGGCCCCATATCTGCGCGATGCGATGTTGCAGCCTGCCGTCCTTCTCAAATATCGAGGCGGCAAATGAAAGGCTCCCGAAGAATGCGGTGGCGGCAAAGAACAGTGGGGCTTGGAAAAAGGCTGACAGCAGCCGGTTCGCTAAGGGCAATGGGTCGGGTCGCGGACCGAGCGGGCGCTTGGTCATCGGGTCAACTCCCCGCGCAGTGCGCCCACCAGATACACAGAACCTGTGCCCACGATCAAGCCGGCGCCAGGGGTGATCTCAAGTGATCGCCGAAGTGCCTGTTCGGCATCGGAGCACTCTTCGTAAACGGCTCCGACTGTTTCTGCCGCCTTGGCTAATTCCTCCATCGTAGCTGTCCGGGGAGAGTCCACCGGGGTTAGCAACACGGAATCGAAAAGCGGGAAGAGTATCTGCGCGAGCTCCGTGATTGCCTTGTCGCGAAGGCAGCCGAAGACCAACGTCTTGGGTGTGTTGGCATCAAGATCCGCGAGGACTGAGCGCAGCGCCCATGCTCCGGCAGGATTGTGGCCCACGTCGAGCAGGATCGCGGCGCCGTTGGGTGCTGAGAAGCGCTCCATGCGTCCCGGCCAGCGGGTTTCGCGGATGCCTCGTTCGATGTCTGTCGCGGCGATTTTGTAACTATAACTGTTACGTAATTCCGCTGCCGTTGCGATGGCCAGAGCAAGATTGCGCCGTTGGTGCTGGCCGATGAGTGGCGATTCCACTTCGATGTTTTGTCCAAGCACTTGCAGAGAATAGTGATTGCGGCCATCTTCCGAATGCGTCGCACGCGACGGAATGTACTCTGCGGCATTTACGCCGCGAACATGAAGGCTTGTCGCGACCTCGCCGAGAGCGTGGTTTGCTTCAGGATGTTGCGGGAGCGTAACCATCACGCCGTTTTCGCGCAGGATGCCGGCTTTTTCATGGCTGATGGCGGTGATCGTTGGGCCGAGCCATTCGGTGTGGTCGAGCGAAATGTCAGTAATCACAGAGATGAGAGGTTCAACAATGTTCGTCGCGTCGAGCCTGCCTCCCATGCCAACCTCGAGGACCGCGATGTCTACTCTGAATTCGGCAAAAACAGTAAACGCAAGCGCCGTCATGGTTTCGAAGAAACTGGGAGGCGCGGGGAGCCTGCCTTCATCGACGAGCCTGCGCGCTGTGTCATCTACTTGAAAGTAGAAGCGTGCGAAGTCGTCATCGGATATGTCCACGCCGTTGATGCGAATGCGTTCGTTGACGCGGCTCAGATGAGGAGATGTGTACAGACCGACCTGGTATCCGGCCGCCTGCAATATCGCGGCCAGTGTCGCTGATGTCGAACCCTTGCCATTTGTACCTGCGATCAGCACCGAGGGGAATTTCCTCTGCGGATCACCCAGGGCGGCAGCCAGAACCCGCATGTGCTCAAGCTCGAACTTGCGCCGCGGCTGACCGGGCGGCGTGTGTAATTCTCCAGCTAGAGAAAACAGGCTATCGATGGCCGCGGCGTAGGACATGTCCTTAATATTTTAGTAGATTCCACAACTCACAGCGGCATTGAAGGCAAAGGCCTTAGAGGCAGACGCACACGCCAGGGACCTTGCGCGCAGCGCAACCGGACAATAATTTCTTGACCCCGGCCATTCCTGACTGCATGATGCATACAAATACCCTTCGGAAGAAAACACCCCCATTTGCTCCGGGAAACCAGAGTCGATGAGCTTTGATCGCAGATTGCAGTGAAGTTAGAGATGGACTTGCCTTGGTATCTCCCTCCCCCAGCAGGGTAGAGGTCTGTCGCCCACGAACGCAGGGCGTGCTGCACCTGGTTCATATCGTCACATTCGCAATCTGTTTCGTGCTGCTGTTGTTCTGCGGCGTCGCCAGCCATTTTTTTTCCATGCATCACCTGGGAGTAAGCGCGATCCTGATCGCAGCTCCAGTGTTGATTGCCCCTTCGTTACTGCCGGCCGCGTGCTGGCATCAGCAGGGAAACCTCGATAAGCGCGATGCTGCGCTCACACTTCCATGGCTACTCCTGCTGATGACCATCATTCCCTGTGTCGTCGTGGTCTCGGCCCGCCTGGGCATGCCACTGCGCGACCAGGCATTCATGCGTATCGATCAGCATCTGGGATTCAATGTGCCTGAGATGATGGCATGGGCTTCGCGGCATTCTTTGGTGCAACACATCCTCAACCGTTCCTATATTTTGCTGTTCTGGATGGTGGGGCTAGCCGTTTTTCTGCCGTCACTGATGGGAAGGCGGAAGGCGGCGCAGGAATTCCTGCTTGCGAATGCGATTGTCGTTCTGCTTGCGGTGCCCCTCTTCACTTGCCTCCCGGCTGTAGGTCCATGGGTGGCCTACCATTTTCCACCAAACCCGGCGCAGAAGATCTGCGAGCTCTCTATTCGCGGACTGCACATGAATTCCTCTTCGGGCGCGGTGGAAGCCTTTGGGGTTGTCTGTTTCCCTTCCTTCCACGTCATCTGGGCGATTCTTTCTGCGCTTGCCCTGCAATCGATCAAATGGCTGCGGGTCCCGGCGGCGATTCTCGCGGTCCTGATTGTTGTGTCGACGCTCACGACAGGATGGCACTACGGCACCGACGTGTTGGGGGGCCTTGTGATGTGTGCGCTCTCGTTGTGGCTTGCCAGGCTGGTGCTCAGGCTGCAAAGCGCGTCGTGACGCGCGACCGCAACATTCCTCAGTTTGATTCACCGGCTTCGATCTCGACGTAGTCCACTCCGGCCTGATCGCCCTGATCAGGGATGCCCTCAATACGGATGGTGTCGCCGGTTTTCAGCGCGAGAACGGGCGAGGTGTGGCGCGTGCTTGTGTGGCCGTTCATCTTGGCTGAGGGCAGGTCGTTGTCCGATGCCCACTGGTCGACCTGTTTGCCATTCACATAGAGGCGGAAGTGCGCAGTGCCGTTGTCTGTATCGAAG
>Ga0335083_10012654_pt1 | contig 10084 bp, 12 predicted proteins | sample Lox_Sample_42_FD_206716 | JGI IMG/M metagenome (GOLD analysis project Ga0335083, IMG submission 206716) | Soil microbial communities from Loxahatchee National Wildlife Refuge, Florida, United States - Lox_Sample_4.2 | ecosystem: Environmental > Terrestrial > Soil > Wetlands | place: USA...
AAAGAAGAATTGCGCTGGTGGCGGCATCATTGGCGAGGAAGTCGAGCATGTCGCCGAAATCGACATCCGCCATGTCTCCGAGCGACACCAGATGCGAGAAGCCAATTCCGCGCGCGCTTGCCCAGTCGAGGACCGACGTCACCATGGCGCCCGACTGCGCAACGAAGGCGACGCCTCCTTTGGAGGGGGCGATGTGCGCGAAGGATGCATTCAGGCCCGCCGGCGCGGACAGCACGCCAAGACAATTCGGGCCGATGATCCGAAGAAGATGGGGCCGCGCCGCATCCAGCATCTGCTGCTCGAGCGTCGCACCCTTGGCGTCACCGAGCTCCTTGAAACCGGCGCTGATGACGATGGCGGCGCGCGTGCCGCGCGCGGCGAGATCCGAAATGAGTCCTGGCACGCTCGGCGCCGGCGTGCAGATGACGGCAAGATCGGGCGCCATCGGCAATTTCGCGACGTCGGGATAGGCGAGAACGCCGCTGACCGCGCCGTGATGCGGGTTGACCGGCATCACCGGTCCGTCAAAACCACCGGCAAGCAGGTTGTGCGCGACAACCGTGCCCACCGCATGCTCGCGCGTGCTCGCGCCGATCAAAGCGATCGATTTGGGGTGAAAGATTGCGTCGAGATTGCGGATCGACATGCGGACCCCGAAGGAAGGGCACAGCGGCAACGTCATCTTTGATACGGATCAGGGAGTGCGGCCGCAACCCAACCCATCATGAAACTTAGGTTTCAGCCACCATGGCCGGAGCACGCAATTGCAGCAGGAGCACAACTCGAGCATGGGCAGTCGTATCGGCATCGTCGAGGACGAAGCCGCGATACGCGAAGCGTTTTCGCTGCTTCTCAAGATGAACGGCTACGTCGTCGAGGTATTTGATTCTGCCCAGGCGTTCCTCGCCGAAGCGGCCATCGACACCTATGACTGCCTCGTTCTCGACGTGAACATGCCGAGCCTGAGTGGCGTCGAATTGCTGGAATTGCTGCGGTCCCGCCAAGTGCATGTGCCGGCAATCTTCATCACGGGGCGCCTCGATCCGGGCCTCGAGGCCCGGGCGAAGAAGGCCGGCGCGTCCAAAACCATCGCCAAGCCGGTGACGGAAACAATGCTGATAGCGGGCATTGAATGCGCGCGCGCTTCCCGGCGGCCCGGAGCCCCGGCCTGCACCTGACCGGGCGCCATTGGGAATATCCCGTACGTCGGATTTCTTACGGCTAATATCCAATTTTTGCCGCAAACGGGCTCTGCGAACGTCGTGCCGTCAGCAACCGGCAGACCTCGGGGAGAACCCAAATGAACGTCCAGCTAAGCCACAATCTGAACCTCGCCGCGAATCACGCGGTTGCCATGAAGGCTCCGGTCGACAGCCGGGACCTCATGCTCGCGCCCCTCAAGTCGATCGGCACGATCTCCCGCTTCGTACGCAACGAGACAATCTTCTCGGAAGGCGATTCCGTGAACGCCTCCTTCAAGGTGGTCAGAGGCGCCGTACGGCTGTGCAAGGTCCTGCCGGACGGGCGCCGGCAGATCGCGGATTTCCGCCTCGCGGGTGACTTCTTCGGGCTTGAGGCGATGGATGAATACGCGCTTACAGCGGAAGCGCTCGGCGATGTGGTCGCGGTTCGCTACTCACGCGCCAGGCTCGATCGTCTCGAGGACGAACAGGCCGATGTCCGTCGCGACCTCATGGGCGTCCTGCGCCGGGATCTGACCGCCGCGCAGATGCATCTGATCATGCTGGGCCGGCAGACGGCGATGGAGCGCGTTGCCTCCTTCCTCGTGCAGCTCGCAAGCCGGCAGGACGCCGAAAGCGGCAAATCCATCGAAGTGCCCATGGGCCGCCAGGACATCGCCGACTATCTCGGACTCACGATCGAGACGGTCTGCCGCGCCATCAGCGAGATGAAGCGCGCGCGCACGATTGATGTCCCGGATCGCCATCACATCGTCATCCGCAATCTCGCCGCGCTGCAGAGCGTTGCCGAAGGCGACGCCTGACCGCAGGCATCAGGAGGAGGCCACCATGTCGATCGCAAAAATCCTTGCCCCCGTAACCGGTGTTCCCCGCGATGCCACCGTGCTCAAGGCGGCAATCGCAGCGGCAAGACCCTTCAACGCACATGTCGTCGCGCTGTTCGTGCGGCCTGATTCGCGTCTGTCCGTTCCCTACATGGGCGGGGCGCCGATGTCGCCGACCGTCGTGCAGGACATCGTGGACGCGATCGAGAAACTGGCGCGCGAAGCTGAAGCCCGGGCCCGCGCGACGCTGATCGGCATCGCCAAAGCCGAAGACCTCAAGGTCGTCGATCATCCGGCGAAAGCGGACGCCGTCACCTGTTCCTTCGAAGCGATCATCGGCCTCTATCCGCCTCGCATCGCGGAAGCAGCGTCGCTGTCCGACCTTGTCGTATTCGGCCCGCTGAGCAAGGACGACGGCCCGGATATCGCCGAAAGCTTCCTCGAAGCGCTGACGACGACCCAGCGTCCCGTGCTCATCAGTCCGGAGGCGATGCTGCGCGCGCCCAGGAGAATCGTCATCGGCTGGGACGGCGGCAACGCCGCCGCGCATTCCGTCTGCGCCGCAATTCCTTTCCTGGAACGGGCCGATTCCGTCGAGATCCTTTCGGTCCAGCATGAAGGCCATCACGTCCGCTTCAAGGCGCTCGAGTTCTACCTCGCGCTGCACGGCGTAAAGGCCACGCACCGCACCGTCGACAAGGGCACCAAAAGCACGGGTCAGGCGCTTCTCGAGGCCGCGACGAAGGATGGCGCGGACCTCCTCGTGATGGGCGGCTACGGCCACAATTACTGGCGCGAAACGCTCTTCGGCGGCGTCACGGCCTTCGTTCGCTGGCACGCAAACATTCCCGTCCTGTTGATGCATTGAGGAGGGCGAGATGAGCAGGCACGCAACGCTCAACCGGATCCGGCTTGAGCTGGCACGGACCGAGGGGTTTCCCGAAGGCAGCAGTCGCCACGGCTACGAGTTCGTGGCGCCGCTCGATCAAAGCGGCCATATCGACGCCAAGGCCTGGCACGCACTGAAGGACCGCTGCACCGTCACGCGGTTCTGGAGCGGCGAGGACGACGAGGCGGGCACGCTCCGCCATGTCGGCCACGGCTGGCGCTTCGACTATGACGGGCGCATCGATCAGGACGATGAGCCCTTCTTCAAGCTCGACCGGCACGCGCTCGCGCCCGGCAACTACGTCTCTGTCACCGAACACGATCGTGTACAGCGGCCTTTCCGCGTGGTTTCCGTGACACCCGTGGGGGGCGCGCAATGACCCGCCTCCAGGTCCTGCATGGCACGCCCAAGGAACGGCCGACGCGCCATGCGCTGGTCTGGATCGATCACCGCCGGGCCGACATCATCTTCTTCGACCGGCACGCTTCGGAAGCGGTGCTCATCCGTCATCGCGACGCGCCGCAGACCATCCACCACAAGGCCGGGACCACGGGCGCGGGACATGTCGTCGAGGATACGCAGTACCTCAACGAAGTGACGGCGGAGCTGCGCGAAGCCGATGAAATCCTCATCGTCGGTCCAAGCCACGTGAAATGGGAGTTGAAGGCCTATATCGAGCGCCGCGCACACGAGATCGCGAAGCGCGTTGTCGCCGTGGAGACCGTCAATCATCCGACCGAAGGGCAGCTCCTGGCCTACGCGCAGCACTACTTCGTTGCCGTGGACCGCATGCGCCCGCGCTGAGACGCTCCAAAAGCAGACTGGAAGCAACCGAGAAGACTCGAAGGGAAATTCAATGACACAGGGCGAATTCTACTACCTGCTGATGACAATCTCCGCGTTCGTTCTTTTCGCACTCGCGGCTGCCTATGGCACCGTGGTCGCGCCCGGGAAACCGCACAAGGCTGCCGATGTCGCGCAGTTGCCCAGGAAGACGGGTTCCGGCGAGCGCGTTCTCGAAACCGAAAAGAAGGAAGCGGCATGAACGGCTTCGAAATCGCGCGCAAGCATTTCGGGGCGGCGATCGACGACGCGGTTCGTGCCGGCCTCGACCCGGAAGCGGTGGCGCGCTACATGCTGAGCCTGGTGATCGCCAAATACCGCGAGACGAGGTCGGTTGCCGATGTGCGTTCGGAGCTTTCGTTCCTCGCAGACAATTGCGATCCGGATACCGACTACGTCTTCATGCGGCCCTGATCGGGGCGGTTGATGCCGAAACGGGATCGACCGGGCCACCCTGCACAACCCCGGCTCACGCCAGGCGCGACTAAGCAATCGGACTCCGATCAGTCGGGGGTCATCGCGTTCTTGTCCGATCCGCACTCCTATGGCCCGGCCGTCGAAGCCGTCGAGCGGCACGAAACGCATGGCGCCATCGTTTTTCTCGCCGGCGACAGGGCGTACAAGCTCAAGCGCGCCGTGCGCTATCCCTACATGGATTATTCGACCACGAAGCTCCGCGAAGCCATGTGCCGGCGCGAGACCGAAGTGAATCGTGCGGGCGCCCCCGGGACCTATCTCGGCGTGCGTCCCATTCTTGCCGGGGCCGAGGGCCCCAGGTTTGGAAACGCGGCCGAAAGTGACGGCGCGATCGATTGGGTCGTGGTCATGCGCCGATTTCCGCAAGAGGCTCTGCTCGACGCGCTCCGGAAGAAGGGCGAGCTTCGGCTTGACCTCATGCGACGCGTCGGTGAGACGGTAGCCGACTTCCATGCACGGGCCGAACGGATCTTCGATCATGGCGGGATCGCGGGCATCACGGCGGTGGTCGAGGAGAATGCGAGCCAGCTTGCGGCGTTTCCGGAACTTTTCGACTCCGCGGCGAGAGCGAGCCTCGTGAAGGCCTGCCGGGCGCACCTCGATGCGCTCGCCCCACTGCTCGACAGGCGCCGGCGTCAGGGCAAGGTGCGCCGCTGCCACGGCGACATGCACCTCAACAACATCTTCGTCGACGAGGAAGGCGCACCGGTCCTGTTCGACGCGATCGAGTTCGAGGATTCTTTTTCCTGCATCGACGTTCTCTATGACGTCGCGTTCCTGGTGATGGATCTGGAGCGGCATGGCCTCACGGCCCACGCCAACCTGCTGCTCAACCGCTATCTCGAAAGAACGTTCGACTTCGAGGGGCTCGCGGCGCTTCCGCTGTTCCTGTCTTGCCGCGCTGCGCTGCGTGCGCATGTGCGCGCCACCGCGTCGCGCCTCGCAAAAGGGGGAAAGAAACAGCAGGCCGAGGAGGAAGCGCGTGCCCTGTTTCTTGCTGCCCTCTCCTTCCTGGCACCGGCGTCGCCCGTTCTGATCGCCGTCGGAGGTCCGTCGGGAACCGGCAAATCCACCCTCGCCTACGACCTGGCGCCCGCACAGGGTCGGCCGCCCGGTGCAGTCGTGGTTCGGAGCGACATCTTCCGCAAGCACCTCATGCGAACCTCCGAGGCGGAGCACCTGCCTGAAGCCGCCTACACGCAGGCGGCACGCGAGCGGGTCTATGACGAGTTGTTGTCGGCGGCCTCGACAGTGCTGGCTTCCGGCTACAGCGTGATCGTCGATGCGGTTCACGGTCGCGTAGCGGACCGCGCTGCTGTCGAAACCATTGCCGCAAGGGCGGGCGCGCCCTTCCGTGGACTATGGCTCGAAGCACCGCAAGAGATTCTCGAGAGACGCATTCGCGGCCGGCAAAGCGACGCGTCCGACGCGACGGTGGAAGTCCTGCGCGGCCAACTCGGCGCCATTACGACACCGGACAATTGGGCGCGAGTCGATTGTTCGGCAGATGAGAAGCAGACGCTCCGAAACGCCGAACGCGCCCTGTCCTGAAGCAAAAATCAGGGGACAAGGACTGCGGCGCCGCTCAGATTGCCGCTGCGCAGATCGGCAAGTGCCTGGTTGGCCCCTGCGAGATCGTAACGCACCGTTTCGGTGGCGATCTCGATCTCGCCTGCGAGACGGAGAAATTCCTCGGCATCGTCGCGCGTGAGGTTCGCGACTGAGCGGAGCACGCGCTCGCCCCAGAGTATGTCGTATGGAAACGAGGGTATGTCGCTCATGTGGATTCCGCCGCAGACGACCGTGCCGCCGGCGCGCACCGCACGTAGCGCCTGTGGCACCAGGCCACCGACGGGAGCGAAGATGATGGCGGCATCGAGCGGCTCGGGCGCCGGCTTGTCGGAATCGCCGGCCCAGACAGCGCCCATGCGAAGAGCGAAATCATGGGCTCGCGCGTCACCTGGTCTCACGAACGCAAATACCTGCTGCTTTCTGTGGCGCGCCACCTGGACTGCGATGTGCGCTGCCGCGCCAAATCCGTACAGACCGAGGCGCGGCGCATCGCCTGCAGCCTTGAGGCAGCGCCAGCCGATCAGGCCGGCGCAAAGCAGCGGCGCCGCGGCCTCGTCCGAATAGCGGGCAGGCAGAAGAAAAACGTAGCGGGCATCGGCCACGGTCTCGGAGGCAAAGCCGCCATCGATCTGATAGCCGGTGAACCGGGCGCGCGGGCAAAGGTTCTCCTGCCCGCGGCGGCAGAATTCGCAGACCCCGCAGGTCCAGCCGAGCCATGGAATGCCCACGCGGTCTCCCGGCTTCAGCCGCCGCACGCCGCTGCCGGTCTCGACGACGCGCCCGACGATCTCATGACCCGGCACAATCGGAAGCTTCGGATCGGGCAACTCACCGTCGACCACGTGCAGATCGGTGCGGCACACCGCACAGGCCGAGATCCGCACACGCACCTCGCCGGCCTTCAGGGACGGCGACGGAATCTCCGTCAATCGGAGCGGAGCACCGGCTTTCTCAAGCTGCATCGCACGCATGGTTCCATCCGCGGGGCTAGCGCAAACCATTTCCACCATCTTGTTGAAGGAGTTCAAGGCCCGCCAGCCATGATGGAACTGGCGTCGGCTTTGCGCGATAGTGTGCGGCAGACAAAACAAGGCGGAGTGCCGGTGAGCGAGGAAGATCGGGAAACCTATCCCCAAATGCAGCAGCGCCTCTGGCGCATGGAGCATGTGCTTGCGCTGCTCGCCGCCATCGTCGCCGCCATCGCCGTCTACTACTACACGGGCGAGTCCGAGATCTTCCTCGCAATCGGCAGCGGCGCGGGAATCGGCGCCCTCACCTTCATCGCAAGCTGGCTGCATCTGCGCCGCACGCGTTAGGCCGCGGCGAGCGCCGCCTCTACCGCGGCAACGACCCGCGCCACATCGGCGTGTGTCGTGCGCCAGTTGCAGACGCTGATCCGCATGGCGCGCCGTCCGCGCCAGGTGACGCCGCCGAAATAGGCTTCGCCCGAGGCGTTGATGGCGGCGATCACCTTGTTGGTCCTCTCGTCGTGTTCGGTCTGGCTTGCTCCGGAAGGCGCGACAAACCGCACCAGAGCCTGGTTGAAGGCCGAGGCCGCAACGAGCTCCGCGCCCGGCAGTCGTCCGATGCCTTCGGCCAGCATGCGCGCGAGGCGGCAAAGCCGCGCCACAAGATCGGCGATGCCCTCCCGCCCCAGCTGGCGCAGCGCCGCATAGACCGCAAAGCCCCGCGCGCGCCGTGAAAATTCCGGATTGAAATCGATCTCGTCGCGTGCGCCGGCGCCGGCCGGCAGGTACGACGTCGATAACGTCATGGCGGCGCGATGCGCGTTCGCGTCGCTGACGAAGGCGATCCCGCTGTCATAGGGAACGTTCAGGACCTTGTGCGCGTCCGTCGTCCAGGAATCGCAAAGCTCCAGGCCCTTCACGAGATGCCTTGTCTCAGGGCAAGCCTTGGCCCACATGCCGAACGCCCCGTCGACATGGACCCAGGCTTTCGCCTTGCGTGCCACCGGCACCAGGTCTTCGAAGGGATCGAAGGCCGCAAGATTGAGTTCGCCGGCCTGGAGCACGACGATTGCAGGCCCTTCGCATTCGGCGAGCGCTGCGCCGAGCACCTCCGGCGTGACGCAGCCCTGGTTGTCGACAGCCAGCCGCAAGATCGATGCGCTCCCCATCCCGAGCAGGCGCACGGCACGGTCCACCGAGCCGTGGCAATCGACCGAGGCAAGGACGCGAACCCTGGGCGCGCCGAAGAGGCCGTTCTGGGCGACATCCCAGCCGCGACGCGCGAGCAGCGCATGGCGGGCGGCCGCGAGGCACGTCACATGCGCCATCTGCGTGCCTGTGGTGAAGGCGAAGCTCGCGTCCTTCGGCAACTCGAACAAATCGCGCAGCCAGCTGCCGGCCACCTCTTCGGCGACCGCGGCGGCAGGCGCGGCGGTGTAGATTCCGGCGTTCTGGTCCCACACGGCGGTGAGCCAGTCGGCCGCGATGGCGGCCGGGAGTCCGCCGCCGATCACCCAGCTGAAGAAGCGCCCGCTCTGCGATCCCATGATCGCGCGCCTCGTGTCGGCGACGAGCCGGTCGATAACCTCCGCCGCAGGCAGGCCCCGCTCTCCCAGTGGACGACCCAGCGCCTTGCGCAGCTCATCGAGCGTGGCCTGCGGCCCGACTGCGGAGAATTCGAGGCCGTCCAGATGCGCGAGCGCATGGACAAAGGCCCGATCGAGTGCCTTGCGATCCTCCGACATGGCGATGCCCCGCTCTGCAGCGCGACCCTAGGCCGCGACCCCAAAGGGCGACGACCTGAAAATTGCGGTCTCCTCTTCCGTCATGTCGGCCGGTATGTCCGCAAAGAGCGGCGTCGAGAGATAGCGCTCGCCCGTGTCGGGCAGCATGCAGAGAATGTTCGCGCCAGCAGGGGCTTCCTTGGCGATTTGCAGGCCGCCGGCAAATGTGGCGCCGGAGGTGATACCCACGAAGATGCCTTCCTTCGTCGCCAACTCCTTGCTGCAACGCATCGCATCGGCGCCGGTGATCGGCAGGATCTTGTGCACCCGCTTCAGATCGACTTCGCCCGTAAGCTTCGGAATGAAATCCGGCGTCCAGCCCTGCATCGGATGCGGATGCCATGCCGGATGCGTCGCCGAAGGCGTCCCGTCGGCATTGCGCGCCTGGGCCACGCCGCTTTCGAGCAGCGCTGCGTCCATCGGTTCGCAGACAACAATCCTGGTCTGCGGCATCTCCTTTGCGAGGACTCGCGCGACGCCATTGAGCGTGCCGCCGGTGCCATAGCCGGTGACCCAGTAGTCGAGCTTGCCCTTGAAATCCTCGACGATCTCGCGCGCCGTCGTGCGCGAATGAATGTCGGGGTTGGCCTCGTTCTCGAACTGTCGCGTCCAGAACCAGCCGTGCTTCTTCGCGAGCTCGACCGTCTTGACGATCATGCCGGTGGCGCGTTGCGCCGCAGGCGTAAGGACCACCTTTGCGCCCAGGAAACGCATCAGCTTGCGACGTTCCACGCTGAAGCTCTCCGCCATCACCACCACGAGCGGGTAGCCTCTCGCGGCGCACACCATGGCGAGGCCGATGCCCGTGTTTCCGCTGGTGGCCTCGATCACGGTCTGGCCCGGCTTGAGCTGGCCAGAGCGCTCCGCCGCCTCGATCACGCCGAGGGCCAGGCGATCCTTCACCGAGCCGAGCGGATTGAAGGCCTCGACCTTCACCCAGAGATTGACGTTCTTCGGCGCCAGCCGATTGATGCGCACGACGGGCGTGCGGCCGACAGTCTCCAGGATGCTTTCATAACGCGCCATGATTGTCCTCCGTGATCACCGAGAAGATAGGCGCGACTTCCGTCACGCCTTTCCTCTTTGAGCAGTTTAGCCGTTCGCAGTCTTCGGATCGCGACGCTTCGGCCACAGGCGCGGCACCAGCATCGGCGTGCGCCTGCGATAGCTCTCATAGACCTCGCCGAACGCGGCAACCAGATCGCGCTCCTCGAGCTGGATGGCAACCAGGATGTAGGAGGTCGCAACGCCGGCAAAGACCAGATGCGCGAGCGTCATCGTGGGCGCGGCCCAGAAGATTATGATCCAGCCGACATAGAGCGGATGCCGAACGATGCGGTACATGCCGGGCGTATGGAACTGGGGCGGCTTGTAGGTCTTGCCGGTCAGTGCACGCCACACCTGCTTCAGCCCGAAGAGATCGAAATGGTCGATCAGGAACGTCGCATAGAGCAGGATCATCCAGCCGAGCAGATAGAGCCCGATGACGTAGCTGCGCGGTCCGACACCGGTGACGTTCCACACC
>Ga0335083_10012655_pt1 | contig 10083 bp, 7 predicted proteins | sample Lox_Sample_42_FD_206716 | JGI IMG/M metagenome (GOLD analysis project Ga0335083, IMG submission 206716) | Soil microbial communities from Loxahatchee National Wildlife Refuge, Florida, United States - Lox_Sample_4.2 | ecosystem: Environmental > Terrestrial > Soil > Wetlands | place: USA: Florida...
CTTCAGGCCGTCCCGGACATCCGGCAGAGCGCGGCCGATGATTACGCTCATCGCGTAATCGAGGTACGACTTCCTCATTTCCGATTCGATATCGACCGGCGTCAGTATCTGCTGGCTTTGCTCGTCCGCCATGGAGACCCCTCAGTGAATTGTGAAAAGCTCTTCAGCGCGCCGACGGATCGTACTGGACGGCGCAGACAAGATTTCCTTCCGTGTCGAGAAACTTCACGATCCACGCCACGCCCGGGATCGCGGCCTTCTGCATCACGACCTTCCCGCCGTTGGCTTCGACTGCCCGGGCGACGGCGTCGACGTCATCCACAGAGAACGAGCATTCGAGGCCGTAGACCGGCTGCGGCGCGACATTCGACTTGCGCGATTGGATCGCGCCCAGCGGCGCCAGCTCTTTGCCCTGCGCATCGAAGATGCGGCAGAAGCCGTCCATCGGCACGCCGGCATAGCCCTGGAACGTCCATCCGAAGACGCCGCCGTAGAACTTGCGCGCGCGTTCGAGGTCGTCGGCATGAATCGCGAAGTGCGATAGCTGGTTTTCCATTCTGCCTTTCCGACTAGATATCGAGGTTGACGACTTCGAGGGCGTTTTCCTCGATGAATTTGCGGCGCTCCTCGACGTTTTCGCCCATGAGCGTCGCGAAAATTTCCTCGGCGGCGACGGCATCCTCAAGCCGCACTTTCAGCAGCGTGCGCGTTTCGGCGTTCATCGTCGTCGCCCAAAGCTGCTCGGGGTTCATTTCGCCCAGACCCTTGAAGCGCGTGATGGTAAACTCCTTCTTCGCGTCCTCAAGCACGTAGTTCAGCAGCTGCAGCGCGGAATCCTTCGTCGCCTTGTCCCCATTGCTCTGAATCGTGAAGGGCGGCTTGTTGTTCTCCGCGATGGCGGCGTAGAGGGTCCGCAGCCGCTTGTAATCCGGCGAGCCGGCCAGCGCCCAGTTGATCCGGCGCTCGCCGCCATTCTTCAGCACCAGCTCGTGGAGGCTGTGCTCCTCGTCGAACTCGAGCTTCGTTTCGAGCTCCAGTTTGGCCTTCTCGATCGTTTTCACCAGCTCCTGGAGCTTCTTCTTGTCCGCGAAATCCGCTTTCTTCTCGAGGTCGCTGTCGGCCAGCAACTCCACCAGCTTCGGCTCGCGCAGCCGTCGGCCGAGCTTCGACGAGACCTGGTCATATTCCTGCACGTTGAGCAGAAACTGCGTCAGCTCGCCGCCCTCGAGTGCCTTGCCCGTCTTGCCCTTCACGACCTGCTCTTCGGTGGCGCGCTTCATCAGCTCCCGCGAGAATTCGCGCTCATCGCGGATGTAGCGGTCCATCTTGCCGCGCTTCACGCGATAGAGCGGCGGCTGCGCGATGAAGACGTGCTCCTTGTCGATCAGCTCGCGCATGTGGCGGAAAAAGAAGGTGAGCAGCAGGGTGCGAATGTGGCTGCCGTCGACGTCCGCGTCGGTCATCAGTATGACCTTGTGATAGCGCAGCTTCGTCGCGTCGAAATCGTCTTTGCCGATACCGGTGCCGAGCGCCGTGATGATGGCGCGGATTTCCTCGTGGCCCAGCATCTTGTCGTAGCGGGCCTTCTCGACGTTGAGGATCTTGCCCTTCAGCGGCAGGATCGCCTGATAGCGGCGGTCCCGGCCGCCCTTGGCCGATCCGCCGGCCGATTCTCCCTCGACGATGAAAAGCTCGCAGCGAGCGGGATCGCGCTCCTGGCAATCGGCGAGCTTGCCGGGAAGGCCCGATGAATCGAGCGCGGACTTGCGGCGCGTCAGCTCGCGCGCCTTGCGCGCAGCCTCCCGGGCTCGCGCCGCGTCGATACACTTGCCGATGATCTTGCGCGCGATCGAGGAGTGCTTGTCGAAATACTCGCCGAGTTTTTCGTTCACGAGCGATTCGACCAAGCCCTTGATGTCGCTATTGAGCTTGCCTTTCGTTTGCCCCTCGAATTGCGGCTGCGGCAGCTTCACGGAGACGACGGCGACCAAGCCTTCGCGGACGTCGTCACCCGTGATCGAGATTTCGTCCTTCTGTTCCTTGAGCATGCCGAACGAACTGGCGGCGTAATTGATCGTGCGGGTCAGCGCGGAGCGGAAGCCGGCCAGGTGCGTTCCGCCGTCGACCGTGTTGATCGTGTTGGCGAAAGCGAAGATGTTTTCGGCGTAGCTGTCGTTGTACTGCAGCGCAATCTCCATGTCGACGTTGCCGCGCCTGCCCTCCATGTAGATGGGCGAATCGTGCAGTGTGCTCTTGCCGCGGTTCAGGTGCTTGATGAATTCGGAGATGCCGCCGGTGAAGCGGAATTCGGTTTTCTTGTTGGAGCGCTCGTCCTCGAGCGTGATTTTCAGGCCCTTGTTCAGGAACGCCAGCTCGCGCAGGCGCTGCGACAGCGTGTCGAAGCTGTAGGTGGTCGTGGAAAAGATCGACGGGTCCGCGTGAAACGTGATTTTCGTGCCCGTCTTGCGCGTCTTGCCCGATGCCTTCAGCTTGGAGGTCGGGATCCCCTTCTCGTAAGACTGCTCCCACACCTCGCCGTCGCGCCAGATTTCGAGATCGAGCCAGTCGGAAAGCGCGTTGACCACGGAGACGCCGACGCCGTGCAAGCCGCCCGAGACTTTGTAGCTGTCGCTGTCGAATTTCCCTCCGGCGTGGAGAACCGTCATCACGACCTCAGCGGCGGGCTTTTTTTCCGTCGCGTGCATGTCCACGGGAATGCCGCGGCCGTTGTCGATCACGGTGACGCTGTTGTCGTCGTGCACCTGCACGTTGATCTCGTCGCAGTATCCGGCCATGGCTTCGTCGACCGAGTTGTCGACGACTTCCCACACCAGATGGTGCAGGCCCATTTCGCCGGTCGAGCCGATGTACATCGCGGGGCGCTTGCGCACGGCCTCGAGTCCGCCGAGGACTTTGATCGAAGTCGCGTCGTACTTGTGCCCGAGGCCTTTCGAGGCCGGAGTCTCTTTGTCACCCATGGATCGTGCGTCTCCTCAGAGAAAGCGCCCAGGTCTGCGGACCCGGTTACAGCCGAACATCTTCGGCGATGCTTGAATCGTGCTCGGGAAGGCGGTCGCGCGGATTGGCTCGACTGACCTTGCCCATTGGCCCCACGCTGGAGCGCTGGGCGCCCGAGCCGGGACTCGAAGGGTTTCTCACAGCTCCATCCCGTCCTGTACCGAAATCTCGGGCGGACGCGGCGAAGCTTTTTCTCCCCTCGGAAGGGGAAGTCTCTTGCCTGCGCCGTTGATTCACGGCTGCCAGTTCTGGCGCTGGCGGACGCGGCGTGCGCAAGCTTGGTCCGAACAAAATGCGCTGCAGGAGGAATTCGGAACCAAGCGAAATTCTACCGGAAGGGACGGCAATTCACAAGGCGATTCTCTGATGCTGCGGCGGGGATATGCGCTGCATTGTCAATAATTTACAAGAGTCCTCGAAGCTCGGAATTTCGCCATCCAAGTCATTTCGGAGTGTGCCAAATTGCGTCCAAACCAGGCCAATTCGTGTGCGAACAATTTCGCTCTTCGCAGAGAGTTCGTGAAGCCTTTTCTGCGCCGATCGATCCAATGCACTGACGAGATTTCAAGGGGCGAATCAACCGAGCGGGGGAGGGTCAATCGATGAAACCTAGCTGGAATCCGAGGCTGTGGTGGGGATTTGCGCTCGCGCTTGCCGCGATGGTCAGCTATCCGCTCTTCTTTGCGCGCTACGCGATCACGCGCGATTTTCCCTGGGTCACCCTGCTGCTGCTCGCCATCGCAATCTTTCTGCTGGCGACGGGAATCGCACGCGCGTTTCAGCGTCCTGATGCCTACCGTGGCAAAGTGGCGGGAAGCATCCTCGGCGTGCTCACTCTTCTGCTTGTGGGGTTTTTTCTGACGGTAATCTTCTACATGGCGAGGCAGATTCCGGCATCTCACGGTGCGCCGCAGGTCGGGCAGGTCGCTCCGGACTTCACGCTGCCGGATTCGAAGAACAATCTGGTGACACTGTCCGCACTTGTCGATTCTTCATTCGCGCCAAATGGATCGTCCGCTCCGACGAGCGGTGCTGAGAAGACTGCCGCGACCGTGTTGATTTTCTATCGTGGATACTGGTGACCCTTCTGCAACTCCGAGTTGCGGAGTTTCGAGCAGAGCTTGCCGCAATTCGATTCCCGGAAAATTCGCGTGATCGCTATCAGCGTGGATACGCCTGCGGAATCGCAAAAGCTCCGTGAATCGCAGGGCTACACTTTCCCCATTCTTTCCGACGCGAACCGTGACGTGATCCGCCGCTGGGATTTGGTTCATCCGCACGGGGGCGAGGACGGAAGCGACATCTCCCGGCCGGCCGAGTTTCTGATCGATTCAAGCGGCAAGGTCCGCTGGGTGAATCTTACGGAGGATCTCCGCGTGCGGGCACGACCAGAACAAGTGCTGCGGGCGTTCGACTCTGCGAATGCTCACGGCTCGGCGGGCGAATAGTTTCACTGCGAATGCGGCTTGACGTGGCAAACGGCTATGGAATTGCTTATCGCAAATGATGACACAGCAAATCGACACAACAGACAGACAGTTTGTTAACTACTATAAGTGCCCCGAAGACGATGCTGCATGGACCATGGTGTGGAGCTGCATGTGAGATGGCCGCCGCCCGACGTCCAGACGCGAAATAGATTGGACCTGATAGAGTTTCAAGGCAACGGTCGTTACCGAGTGCGAGAGTCGTAGCGTCTCAGCGACTCGCGAACCGAGCCAAGATCATTTGGTATTCATTCGGGTATTTCTGTCGAATCAGTTCTTGGGTATCGGATCGAAGCAACTCGCAATCGCCAGAATGGTCGCAAAGCAGGTTGTCTCAATCGACGATTTCGATCTCGATCCCTTCGGGTAGATTGTCTACATCCCTCAAGCATCCGCCACTGTTGTGAACGTATATTGTGGAGTTCATCTCTCCCTCCGCACTTCGCAACAAGAGGCGCAATCTGAATGCCAGATGCTGGGGTGAGAATATGGCAACGCTGGTCAGATGCGCATCGGCATTACGACGTAGCGATAGCGGCTGGATTCGTCCGCCAGCGGCCGCAACTGGCCGGCGGACTGTTCATCCTTCAGCTCGAAATTGATCGGCCCGTCCGGCGCGGCGGCCAGAAAATCCAGCAGGTATTGCGCGTTGAAACCGATCGAAATCGGCTCGCCCTTGAATTCCTTCTCGATGGCTTCTTTCGCCTCGCCGTATTCCGGACTCGACGCGGAGATTTCCAGTCCCTCTTTCGCGAGCGTGAACTTCACCGCGTGCGAGCGTTGATCCGCCAATTGCGAGACGCGGCGAAGCGCGTCCTGCAGCTCGTTGCGGTCGAGCGCCACCATCTTGTTGGCGTCGCGCGGCAATACCGCTTCGTAGTTCGGGAATTGGCCGGTGAGTTTTCGGCACGTCAGCAGGCGGCCGCCAAACTGGAAGAAGAGATGGCTTTCGTCTTGCGCGAACTCCACCACACCGTCGTCGCCGGCCTCCGCCGCCAGCCGCTGGATCTCGTTCATCGCCTTCTTGGGCACCAGGACGCGCGTCTCGCTCGAGAATCCCTCGAACTTGTGGTCTGTCTCGACCATCGCCAGGCGGTGGCCGTCGGTGGCAACCATCGTGATTGATCCCGGCTTGAGCACCAGCAGCGCCCCGTTCAGGGTGTAACGCGATTCCTCCTGCGAAATTGCAAATGTGGTTTTGGCGATCAGGCCCGCCAGCAGTTCGGCTGGGATCTTCATGAGCGCGTGAGGAAAATTCGGGAGTGCGGGGAAATTATCCTTGGACATTCCAACCAGCTTGTAGTTCTTCCGGTCGCACGTGATTTGGACCCAGTGGTTGTCCAGCAACTTGAACCGAATCTCTTCATCGGGAAGCAGCCGCACGAGGTCGTAAAGTTTTTTCGCGGGAATCGTGCCCGCCCCATCTTTCTTGACCTTCGCCTCACACGAGGTGCGGATGCTCAGCTCGAGGTCGGTCGCGGTGATCGTCAGGCGGTTGCCTTTCACCTCACAGAGAAGAGTCGACAGGATCGGAATCGTCGTCTTCCGCTCGACCACGCCTTGCGTGAGCTCGAGCTCCGCCAGAAGGTCATACTTCTTCACGCTGAATTCCATCTCGTATGCAGTCCTTACGCTGGTTTCTGTGGTCATAGTTGGTGTGCGGCTACTGTACTGCTTTTTCTGATTTGTATAAAGAAGAGAAACCGTCGCCGTCGCCGGAGTTGTGGATTCTGCGGAAATCAATCCAGCACGTTGCATTTGTGGTGGTTAGTGTACTCATAGTGCTGTGTAAATCGGCGCGCTCTTGTGGCAATTCGGAGAGGGCTCTTGCGATGGGTCGCGTTCTTCACAATTCGTTCACACAATTCACAAGCACGCGCCGGTGAAACCGCGCGGTGAAGCGTCAAGACTAGCCGAATGAGTCGAGTAGCCTGTTGATTGTCCTGTTCAAATCCTTGTCCTTCTGGCGCAGGCTTTCAATCTTGTTGATGGAGTGTAGGACCGTCGTATGGTGCTTTCCGCCGAACTGCTTGCCGATCTCCGGCAGCGACGCCGTGGTCAGCTGCTTCACCAGGAACATGGCGATCTGCCGCGGGAAGGCGATCACCTTCGAGTTGCTCCGGATTTTCAAATCCTGCGCTCGCATGCCGAAATGTTCGCCGACGCGCTTTTGAATCTGTTCGATCGTGACTTTCTTTTCCTGCGTCTCGATGATGTTCTTCAGCACTTGCTGCGCCGTCGACAGGTTGATTTCGGCGCCGGTCAGCGAGGAGTACGCGATCAAACGGATCAGCGCCCCTTCCAACTCGCGAATGTTTGACTTAATCGACCGAGCGATGAACTCGGCGACCTCATCCGGCACGTGGACGCGCTCGCTGTCGGCCTTCTTCTGCAGAATCGCGATCTTGGTTTCCAGGTCGGGCATCTGGATATCCGCGATTAGGCCCCACTCGAAACGCGACCGCAGCCGCTCCTCGATCGAGGAAATCTCCTTCGGCGGGCAATCGGACGAAATCACGATCTGTTTCTGCTGGTCGTAGAGTGCGTTGAACGTGTGAAAGAACTCTTCCTGTGTCCGCTCGGCGCGCGCGATGAACTGGATATCGTCCACCATCAGCACGTCCATGTTGCGGAAACGGTCGCGGAATGCCGGCATGCGCTCGAAACGGATCGCCGCGATCACTTCGTTGGTGAATTTTTCCGCGCTGATGTAGGTGAGGCGCAGCGAAGGATTCCGGCGCTTGAGTGTGTGTCCGATCGCCTGCATCAGGTGCGTCTTGCCCAGCCCCACGCCGCCGTAAAGGAAGAGCGGGTTGTACGATTTCGACGGCTGCTCAGCCACCGCGATCGCAGCCGCATGCGCAAACTGATTCGACTTGCCTACGATGAATTTGTCGAACGTGTAGCGCGGGTTGAGTTGTGTGTCCCAGGACTCGAAGTCGAGCTTGGCCTGCGGCGAGGCCACGGGTGTCGCCGGCTGCTCGGCTTCGGCGCAAATGAACTCCAGCGCCAGCCCCGGCCGGCCGATTTCCGCCAGCACAGCCTGCAAGAGCTCGCCGTACGTCTCCGTCAGGCGCTTGCAGAACAGGCGGGTAGGCACGCGGATCGTCAGGCGGTCGTCTTCGGCGCGCTCCTGCCGCGTTGGCCGGAACCAGGTGGCGAAACTGTGGGGGTTTACCCGGCGTTCAGCGTGCTGAAGAATCTTGTCCCAAAGGTTCATTGACGCAAATAGCTCCCGCCATTAATTTCCACATCAGTGGAAATGTTGTGGAAATCCTCGCCCCTCCGCGAGAAGTAAAAACTATGAGATTGCCAATGTGTCGGGCTCGATTTACCGGAACGCACCCGGCAACTGCGATGTCCTAGCGACGCTGGCGTTCATGGCTTGCTCAGATTCGCGAGGCGGGATTCTGCCTAAATGCGGTCCGATGAGCAAGAGAAAACTGATCGAACCAGCAACGCGCGCTTCACACACGATTCACAAGTTTTCCACAGATGCGTTCGCGGGTGAAAAAGATCGGACAATGCCGCGGTTAGGCGCATGTGATGCGGAGAATTTCGCGGCACAAGAGCGAAACCCCTCCGGAGTTTTCCACAGCTTCTGTTTCAACAGGCTCTCCGATTCTAATGTGCCGACGGCGCGGCATGCCGCGGCTCGGGCAGGGCGAAGTCAAAGAGCCCGTTCGGATCGTCCGCAATCAGGATGCGATCGTGCTCGACCAGGATCGCGCTCGGCTCGATTCGCGCGCCCTGTTTCGTCGCCGTCAGGTAGGCCGCGCGACGATTTCCGTCCTTATCGAAGTGAATTAGCTCGTTCCCGATCGCGGCCCAGACCTCCTGTGTTTCCGGATCGACGGCGAGCGTGCGAATAACGGGCCTGGGAGGAGCCGCGTCCTTCCCGATGGTGACCGTCGTCCACTGCCGCGCGCCCGGCGCCGGCTTGAACTCCGAAGCGGGCAGCGAAATCTCGTATTTGGCGTAGCCGAAGCGGTCGTAGCTCCGGACGGTGGGATCGTTCAGTTCAGCGAACACGAAGTAGATCTGGCCCGTTGCGTCGCCGTAGATCTTTCCATGGCTGAGCGGCGCGCTGCGGTCCCGGTCCTCACGCGGCGCGGGCGGTTCGCCGAAGGCCCGGGCCAGCTGGCCCTGCGCGTCGAAGATGCTGACGAGCTGCTCAGAGCGCAATGACGTTACGGCGAATTCCCTCCCGGTCAGAGCCACGATCGACATCGGAGCCGCGACAGGCACGGTCGCAACCAGCGAGCCATCCGGGTTGAATATCTTCACGGCGTTTGCGCCGCGGTCGGCAACGAATAGGCGGCCCTCGCTATCGACGTCGACGTCGGACGCGTACGCGATCTTCGCGCCGCGCGAATTTGCGTTGGGGATTGCGCCAATTCGATTGCCGCCGGAGCCGTAGACCGCGATGACGTTCGCCGGAGCGGCCAGCACGTAGTAGCGTCCATCGGCGCCGCGTTTCATCGCGGTTACTCCCGCGCCGATTTCGGGGAAAACGCGAGCCCGAGCCTGAATCTCGCGTGCGAATTCCTGATCCTGCCCGGCAGCTGGCAGGGCGCTCCACGCCGCTGCGGCGGCCAGGGCAGCGATCCGCACGATCACCAGGAGTAGGCGCGACATGAACAGGGAGATTCTATCCTCGACCGATGGTTGAAGATGCGCGGACGCGCGTGCACGTTGCTTGAGCGAAACCAGCTCGCCGCCTTGCGCTAGTCGAGGCGGAAGTTCAGGCGTTGAATCGAGCGCGCGCGGCCGGTGGATTCGTCGACGTCGATCAGCACCGAATTCATCTGGATGTCGCCCTCGGCCACGACGAATCTCGACGGCATCCCGTCCAGAAAATGCTGCAGGATTCCTTGCTTTTCCATGCCGATCACGGAATCGTGCGGGCCGGTCATCCCCACGTCGGTGATGTAGGCCGTGCCGCCCGGCAGAACGTGCTCGTCCGCCGTGGCGATGTGCGTGTGCGTGCCGACCACTGCGGAGACTTTGCCGTCCAGATACCAGCCCATCGCCACCTTTTCCGATGTCGCCTCGGCGTGCATGTCGACAAGAATCACCTTCACAGCGGGAGGAATTCGCTTCAGCTCCAGCGACGCGGCGCGGAATGGATCGTCATTCGCCGCCATGAACGTGCGGCCCTGGAGATTCAGCACCGCGCAGCCGGCGCCGTTCTTCGCATGGCCCACGTGGAGACCGCTGCCGGGAGATCCGCTGGGGAAATTCGCGGGGCGCAGCAGCCGCGGTTCAGTGGGGAAAAAGTCGATGATCTCCTTGCGCTTCCAGATATGGTTGCCGCTGGTCAGCACATCGGCGCCCGCCGCGAACAATTCTTCGACGATTTTGGGAGTCACGCCGAAGCCCGAGGCCGCGTTCTCGCAGTTGATGATGCAGAGATCGATTCCGCGCTGGGACAGGATGTCCGCCAGCCGCTCTTGAATGATCTTGCGGCCGGGCGAACCGACAACGTCACCGATGAAGAGAATTTTCACGCATGCCCTTCTAGGGAAAGTGGTGCCCCTCGGCTTGCGATGCTCGCTCGGGGTCACGTCCTCATCGG
>Ga0335083_10012656_pt1 | contig 10083 bp, 7 predicted proteins | sample Lox_Sample_42_FD_206716 | JGI IMG/M metagenome (GOLD analysis project Ga0335083, IMG submission 206716) | Soil microbial communities from Loxahatchee National Wildlife Refuge, Florida, United States - Lox_Sample_4.2 | ecosystem: Environmental > Terrestrial > Soil > Wetlands | place: USA: Florida...
GCGCGTGTCGCCCCGGACGCGCGTGATCGGCGTCCAGCCCGTGGACTCGAGCGCGATGTTCCAGTCGCTCGCGGCCGGCAAGCGCGTGACGCTCCCGCACGTGAATCTCTTCGCCGACGGCGTGGCCGTGCGCCAGGTCGGCAGGGAAACGCTCGAGCTCGCGAAGCGCTACGTGGACGACATGGTGCTCGTCGATACCGACGAGATCTGCGCGGCGATCAAGGACGTCTTCGAGGACACGCGCACGGTGCTCGAGCCCGCGGGCGCGCTGGCGCTCGCCGGGGCCAAGCGCGCCGTCGCCCGGCGCGGCTGGAAAGGCCGCACGATCGTCGCGGTCGCCTCCGGCGCGAACATGAACTTCGACCGCCTGCGCTTCGTCGCGGAACGCGCGGAGCTGGGAGAGCATCGCGAGGCGGTCCTCGCGGTGACGATCCCCGAGCGGCCCGGGAGCTACCGCGAGCTGTGCGCGTTGCTCGGCAAGCGAAGCGTGACCGAGTTCAACTATCGCTACGCGCCCGGCCGCGAGGCGGCGATCTTCCTCGGCGTCTCGGTCTCGGGCCGCGACGAGACGCGCCGCCTCATCGCGACGCTGCACAAGCACGGCATCACCGCGACGGACCTCTCCGACAACGAGATGGCGAAGCTGCACGGCCGCCACCTCGTGGGCGGGCGCCTCGCCCTGAGGCAACCCGAGATGCTCTACCGCTTCGAGTTCCCCGAGCGCCCCGGCGCGCTCATGAACTTCCTCGACCACATGGGCAGCGGCTGGAACATCTCGCTCTTCCACTACCGCAACCAGGGCGCGGACGTGGGCCGCGTTCTCGTGGGAATGCAGGTGCCGGAGCGCGAGCGGCCGGCGTTCCGGCGGTTCCTGAGGGACCTGGGCTACGACTTCACCGACGAGTCGCGCAATCCCGCGTATCGCTTCTTCCTGAAGTGAGCGTGCCCGGGCGACAGGCTTTCATCGATCAGCTGCGCGGCTTCACGACGCTGCTCGTGGTGCTGCATCACACCGCCATCACGTACGGCGGCTCGGGCGGCTGGTACTACCGGGATGCCGTGGCGGGGACGGGCGGAGCCGCGCCCCTCCTGCTCACGCTCATGTGCGCGATCGACCAGGCGTGGTTCATGGGCGCGTTCTTCCTGTGGGCGGGCTACTTCACGCCGGGCCCGTTCGATCGCAAGGGCGCGGCACGCTACTTCGCGGAGCGAGCGATCCGGCTGGGGATTCCTCTCGCCGTGTTCGGATTCTTCCTCGACGCGCTCACCAACGCCGTCGCCGACGTCGGGCGCGGCGGCGATTTCGTCCACGGCCTCGCAAGCCGCGTGGCCACGCTCGAGTACCACCCGGGGCCGCTCTGGTTCGTGCAGGCGCTCTTCGTCTTCGCGCTCGGGTTCGCGCTATGGCGCAAGTTCGTTCCTGCCCAGCCGCCGGACGACGCGCCCTTGCCCTCTCATGCGAAGCTCCTCGCCGCCGCCGCCGGCATCGCGCTCGTGGCGTTCGCCGTGCGCCTCGCGATCCCCGTGGGCAGGGAATGGTGGCATTGGCAGCTGGGTTACTTCCCGATGTACGTCCTGCTCTTCATCGCGGGTTGCGCGGCCGCGCGACATCGCTGGCTCGAGCGCATCGAGTGGAGCTACGCGAGGCCCTGGGCCGTCGTCTCGCTCGTCACGCTGCCGGTGCTGCCCGCGTTCGCGCTCGGGTATCGCGCGATCACGCATTCGAATATCGATGCGAGCGGAGGTTTCAACGCGGTGGCGCTGGTGTACGCGCTGTGGGAGCCGTTCCTCGCGTGGGGGATCCTGCTCGCGCTGATGTGGTTCTTCCGCGCCCGGGTGCGTCCCGATCGCTTCAGCTCGCTGGGGCGCCGCGCCTACGCGATCTACTGCTTCCATCCGCCCGTGGTGGTGGGATTCGCCGTCGCGCTGCGTTCGTGGGATGCGCCCGCCTTGATCAAGTTCGGCGTCGTGGGGGGGCTATCCTGCGCGGCGCTCTATCTTGCGTGTGGCTTGCTGTTGCGTGTTCCGGGCGTCTCGCGCGTGTGGTGACCGCGCGAAAATCATCCGAAAAGTCGATACGCGCACGCCCCGACGAGCTCGATGCGATGCTGCGCGGGCTCTCGCCGGCGCGCTAACGCGGCCGCTGCGGGAATTTCGCCTCGATCGCGAGCCCCGATCCGGGGCGCATGACCTTCACATGGAAGACGTAGGTCGCCTTCGGCAGCAGCTTCACGTAGGCGCCGTAGGACATTGCGCCGCCCAGCCGATTGGGCTCGAGCGCCGTCGCGTGGCTTTCCATTCCCACCTGCTCGACGTCCAGCACCACCCTCGCGCCCACGACGGGCGTGTTCGTCGCTTCGTCCACCAGGGTGACGTTCACGTGCTGGTAACCCTCGCCCGGCGGAACACCGCCATTGAGGGCCGCTTCGGGCGATCCCGCCGGGAATTGGCGCATGCGCTCGGCGCTCGTCATCCCGAGGTAGATGTGCATCCCGTCCGCCTCGGCGCTCTGCGCGCCGGGCGGTGCGAGGGAAGGGGCCTTCGGCGGATGCAGCGCCGTGCCCTGCGGATTGAACATGTACAGGATCGCGCTCCGGATCTCGTTGTCCGTGAGCTCGGCCTTGCCGCCGCGCGGAGGCATGCCGCCGTGGCCGCGGATCGCCGAGAGCACGAGGGCGTCGATGCCCTTGCTCAGGCGCGGTATCCATGCATTCTTGTCGCCCAGCTTGGGCGCGGGCGACGCGGGCGATTCGTGGCAGCGGAAGCAGACCGATTGCTCGACTTCCTTGCCGCTTCGCCCGGAAGGATCCGCGGCGAACGCGGCGAGTGAGACCGCCGCGGCGGCCGCTACGGAGAACCTCGAGAGAATTCGTGCACGGAACGTGGATCCCATTGTTTGCTCCCCGGCGGGAGTTCCGATCCCGATACGTGCACGATTCTCCGAATGCGCGGCCCCGTGTTGATCGCGGGCAACAAACCTTTTACTTCTTCGCCTCGAGCGCAAGAAAAATGGCCCGCCGTGGAAGGCGGGCCATCGGGATCTCGTGGTGCTGTTGAGTGGATTCGAACCACCGACCTACTGATTACGAATCAGTTGCTCTACCAGCTGAGCTACAACAGCCCTTTGACGCGATCGGGAGCCGACAATTATACAGCCCCGGGAAGGGCTTTTCCCGGCTTTTCGGGCCTTGCCGCCCAGTCCCGGTTTCCGCCCGCCCGTCGGCACAATCGCGCCGCGTGTCGGAAACGGCTTTCCGGGGGTAGGCTCACACCTTTACATTCCGCCTCAACCCCATAGGGAGGGTTTTCCAATGGCAAGGCAAGCACGCGGCTTCACCCTGATCGAAGTCATGATCGTCGTGGCGATCATCGCCATCCTGGCCGCGATCGCGGTGCCGAGCTACCAGGACTACGTGACGCGCGGCCGCATCATCGAGGCCACGGGCGGCCTGGGCGACGCGCGCAACAAGATGGAGCAGTACTTCCAGGACAACCGCTCGTACCCGACGGGCTGCCAGGTCTTCCCGACGGCCGCGGGCGCGACCGAGGTCCAGCTGCAGCAGCTGCAGAACTTCACGATGAGCTGCGCCTTCGCCAACGCGAACTCGTACGTGGTCACCGCGGCCGGCAACGCCGGCGGCCCGATGGCCGGATTCTCGTACACCATCGACCAGAACAACACCCGCACGACCGTGGTGAGCGGCGCCCCGGCGAGCCGCGGCTGGACCGGCTCCACGTCGTGCTGGGTCATCCGCAAGGGTGGCCTGTGCTCGTGACGCGAACCATGCGCATGCGCGGCTTCACGCTGGTCGAGGTCTTCGTGGCCCTCGCCATCATTGCCCTGCTCATGCTCTTCGCCGCGCCCAACGTGGCCACGTGGATCCAGAACACGCGCCTTCGCAGCGCCGCCGAATCCGTGGCGAGCTGCCTGCAGAACGCGCGCCTCGAGGCGATGAAGCGCAACACCTACGTCGCCTGCCAGATGACGGACCCGGCTTCCTCCGCGTGGCAGGTGTGCGTGTACGACCCGGTGAACAACATCTGCCAGGCCGCCACGCCGATCATCCTGCAGCGCTTCGCCACGGAGGATGCGGGCATCACCTCGCTCGGGGTGGACACGTCGGCCTCCGACCCGACCATCGCGCTCGCGCCCGGCACCAACCTGCCGGGCCAGTCGGTGTTCGATTCCTTCGGCCGCCTGCCGACGCTCTTCGCGAACCAGGTGATGCGGGTCGATACGCGCAACACGTCGATCCTCCAGAGCGACGAGCGCCGCCTCGTGATCTACATCAACGTGGGCGGACAGATCCGCATGTGCGATCCGAAGCTCTCCAAGGCCACCAACCCGATGGGTTGCCAGTGAGGTCCGCCATGAAGACAGGGCTGACGCGCAAGTCCCAGGCCGGCGTGATGCTGATCGAGGCGCTGGTGGCGATCCTGCTCTTTTCGGTGGGCGTCGTCGCCGTGATGGGCATGCAGGCCGTGTCCATCGAGCAGGTGAGCCAGGCCAAGTACCGCACCGACGCGAGCTATCTCGCCGACCAGATCATCGGGAAGATGTGGACCGACCAGCCGAACCTCGCGAGCTACGCGACCGTGGGCTATGCGGGCCGCACCTCGTGGGACGCCGTCGTGGCGAGCACGCTGCCCAACGGCACGGGCACCATCACGGTGGCCGCCCCGCAGGTGACCGTGACAATCAACTGGCGCCTGCCCAACGAGACGGTCACGCGCAAGTTCACGTCCATCGCCAACATCAACTCGCCGTCGAGCTGACATGAACCTGCCCAGGCTTTCCCGCACGCTGCGCTCCGCCGGCTTCACGCTGGTGGAGGTGATGATCGCGCTCCTGATCGGCTTGATCGGCATCGTGGTGATGATGCAGACCTTCGCCGTGTCCGAGGGCTTCAAGCGCACGGCCACGAGCGGCACCGACGCGCAGATCAACGGCGCGGTCGCGCTCTACATGATGCAGCGCGAGCTGCGCATGGCCGGCTTCAACATGAACAACCTCATGGTCCAGGGCTGCACGTCGGTCGTCGTGTACAACAACAAGACCGGGGTGAGCATCAACATGCCCCTGGTGCCTTTCTACGTGAATCCGCCGCTCGTCCCGGCGGGCGACGCCAACACGGACACGCTGCTCATCGCCTACGGAAACGCGAGTTCGTCGGTGTCGGGAATGCAGCTGCTCACGGGGCAGACCGTGAACAACTCCATCCCGCTCGCCACGAACTTCGATGCGTTCCAGACCGGCGACCTCTTCGTGTCCGTGACGCCCAACGGGGCGAACCCCAGCTGCGTCCTGCACGAGGCCACGGCCACCACCAACGCTGCGACCAACTGCGGCCTCCCACCCACGCTGGGCGGCTCCTACAACAACTCGTCGGTGGACTTCACCACGAACCCCTACCAGCAGCACATGGCCCAGGGGTGCGTGGCGACGACTCCCACCTACAACAAGGGCAGCGCGATCACCGACGCGGCGGGCAACGCGCAGCCGATGGTGGCCGCGCCTTCGGGTCTCGTCTACAACCTGGGCAACGCCGCGATCCACGTGTACGCCATCCGCGGCGGCACGCTCACCCTGTGCGACTGGGCAACCTCCGATTGCACGGCGGTGGCGAACTACACGCCGGTCGTGGACGACATCGTGAGCCTGCGCGCGGTGTACGGCATGAACCTCACGCCCAGCGTGAACGCCGCCATGGGCGACGGCGTGATCGCGTGGAACCGCAATGACCTGTCCACCAACGTGTTCCTCCCCAGCCGCGTGATGGCCGTGACCATGGAGCTCACGGCGCGCAGCGCCCTGAAGGAAAAGCCCGACGCGGCGGGCAACTGCGTGACTACGCCCAACGCCAACAAGCCGGACCTGTCGCAGGCCTGGATCTACGACGCCATGGCCGGAGCGAACATCGATCTGTCCACGGTGTCCTCGGACTGGAAGTGCTATCGGTACAAGCTCTACCAGACGACGGTGCCGCTACGCAATTCCCTGTGGAGGTGAGAATGCAGCGCAGATCCCTTCGTCCCGCGGGCTTTCGCGGCGTGCGCCGCGAGCGCGGCGTCGTGCTGCTCATCGCCCTGATCGTGCTGGTGGCGATGACGCTCGCCGGGATCGGCATGATGCGCTCGATCGACTCGGGCACCCTCGTGGCCGGCAACATCGGCTTCCGCGAGGCCGCCGTGGCGAGCGCCGACAGCGGCGTGGAAGCGGCGCGCACATGGCTCATCGCCAACCTGAATTCGCTCAACGCGGACAATCCGGCGCAGGGCTACTACTCTACGCGCCAGGACAGCCTCGACCTCACGGGCAACATGACCGAGGGCGGCCACGACGGCGTGAACTGGGGCGGCTCCGATCCCACGCAAGTGGTGGCGGCGTACACGGTGGGCTCCGTGGACGCGAGCGGCGCCACCGTCTATTACCTCATCCATCGCCTCTGCTCGATGCCGGGCCCCATCAACGGCAACGGGCAGACCTGTTCGTACTCCGCGCAGAACCAGACGGGCAGCACGCAGGCGGCGCCCGATTACTCGAGCTACGGCTTGAGCACCAGCCTCCAGGCCTACTACCGGATCACCGTGCGGGTGAACGGGGCCAAGAATACTGTCAGCTACGTCCAGGCGTACGTCCTCATCTGAGGGCGCGCCTCCAGGAGAGCCGCGAATGAAACCTACCCGACGCTTCCGCCTCACCGTCTTGATCGCCGCGATCGCGCTGGGCGCGAGCGCGGGCGCCTACGCGGCTCTCACGGACCTTTCCCAGACGCCGCTCGCGAGCTCCGCGAGCAACCTGGTGAAGCCCAACATCAGCTACGTGCTGGACACCTCCGGCTCCATGGCGTGGACCCACGCGCCCGACGAATCGCAGCCCTGGTACAACAACGTGGGCTACAAGACGTCGCAGTGCAATTCGATCTACTACAACCCGAACATCCTCTACCCGCCAGCGCGCAACTACGACGGCACGCAGATGGCCAACTCGTCGTTCACGGCCGCGCCCAAGGACGGCTTCGCGTCGTTCGACGGCACGAGCACGTCCACGGTCAACCTGTCGACGAGCTACTACGCGTACGACAACACGAGCAGCTCCGGCGGGGGCACCGACACGCTCCAGCCCGCGTACTACTACACCTACGTGGGCAGCCAGCCGGCCACGGGCCTCAACTACCAGAACACCAGCAGCCAGTTCTACCAGGAGTGCAACCTCAACGAGTCGCACCAGCCGTACGCCACGATCAAGTTCTCCGGCAGCAGCGCCACGTCGGTCACGGGCATCACCGTGAACGGCACCCAGATCATGAGCGGCGCGACCTCGGCCTCGACGAGCTCGAGCACGGTGGCTTCCAGCACCGCGGCGCTCATCACCGCGAGCGGCTATAGCGCGACCAACTCCGGCAGCACGGTCACGATCCTCGGACCCAACTCCGCCGCGGGCGTGTTGCCCGTCATCACGACCACGCCGCCGATTCCCAACGCGACCGTCACCTTCTCGGGCACGAGCAGCACGGCCGTGTCGGGCATCACCGTGAACGGCATCCAGATCATGGGCAGCGGGACGGCGCTTTCGACGAGCGCGACCACGCTCGCCGCGGCCGTCGCCGCGGCCGTGAACCTCAACGGCTACAGCGCCACGTCGACCGGCGGCGTCGTCACCATTTACGGCCCCTTCTCGGCCGCGGGATTCACGCCCGTGGTCTCGAAGACCGGGCTCGCCACCGGAACCGTCAGTTTCTCGGGATCCCAGAGCACCATGGTCTCCGGGATCACCGTGAGCAGCCTGCCGATCATGAGCGCGGCGACCGGGGCGTTCACCTCGTCCTCGGGCCTGGCCTCGGCGGTCGCCTCGAACGTGAACCTGAACGGCTTCACGGCGACCTCCTCGGGCAGCACGGTCACGCTCACGGGCCCGAGCTCCTTCGCCGGGCAGACCCCGGTCGTCAGCAAGGGTCCGGGCGTCGTCACGACCACAATCACGCTGAGCGGCAGCGGCGCCACCTCGGTGACCGGGATCACCGTGGGCGGTACGCAGATCATGGCCGGGGGCACGACCGGCTCGCAAAGCTCGAGCACGCTCGCTTCCCTCGTTGCCGCGCAGATCATCCTGGCGGGCTACAGCGCGACGTCCTCGGGCAGCACGGTCACCGTGACCGGCCCGCCCGGAGCGCTCGGTTTGGCGCCGGTCATCACGACGGCGGGCGCGCCCACTTCCACGATCTCATTCTCGGGCTCCGGGCAGGCATCGGTCACCGGCATCACGGTGAACGGCACCCAGATCACGAGCGGCACCACCGGGTTCACCAACAGCCCGAGCACGATGGCGGGCCTCGTCGCGGCGGCGATCACCCAGAACGGTTATGCCGCCACCTCTTCGGGCTCCGTGGTCACCGTCATCGGGCCGTCGGGCGCCTTGGGCTTCACGCCCGTGGTCTCGAAATCGGGCCCGTCCACGACGATCAGTTTCTCGGGCAGCCAGAACACGTCGATCACCGGGATCAAGGTGAACGGCACGCAGATCATGAGCAGCCCGTCGAGCTATGCGAGCAGCTCGAGCACGGTGGCCGCGAACGTGGCGGCGGCGATCACGCTGGCCGGTTACTCGGCGACTGTAGCGGGCTCCACGGTGACAATCACGGGTCCGGGCGGCGCATCGGGCTTCACGCCGGTGATCACGGCGGCCGGCACGGGCTCGGCGACGATCACCATCGGGGGCAGCGGCAGCACGTCGATCACGGGCATCACCGTGAACGGCACGCAGATCCTGACCGGCGCTACGGCATCCAGCTCCAGCAGCTCGACGATCGCATCCCGGATCGCGGGGAATATCAATCCCTCGACCGGATTCACCGCCAGCGTGTCGGGCAGCCAGGTCACCATCACGGGGCCGGGCGCATCGGGCTCGGCCACGATCACCCAGACGGGCAGCAGGACGTTCAGCGGCAACAGCTTCACGTCGAACGGCACCATGACCTCCTCGACCTCGAGCTTCGGCACGCTGACCGCGGCTCCCACGAGCTTCACCAGCAGCAGCCCGATGACGGCGAGCACCTCGGGCTTCACCGCGGGCAGCACCATGAGCGCCACGGCGAGCGCGCTCTCGGCCAGCTCCACGATGACGGTGGCCACGACCTCGTTCCCGCCGGCGGGCACGATGACGGCGGCGATCCAGGCCTTCAGCCCGTTCATCTACACGCAGGTGAGCTCCAGCTCGGGCCCGGGCGGCACCGACGAGCGCACCAACTTCGCCAACTGGTTCACGTACTACCGCATCCGCATGCTCATGATGAAGTCGGGCCTCGGCCGCGCCTTCGTGAGCATCGGCAACAACTATCGCGTGGGCTTCATGACGATCTACACCACGCCCAGCAGCAGCACGACGGACCCGGGCTATCTCGCGATCGGCGACTTCACGACCGCGCAGAAGCAGAGCTGGTTCAACAAGGTGTACTCGCAGACGCCCGGCGGCAGCACGCCGCTGAAGACGGCGCTCTCCACGGCCGCGCGCAACATCGCGGGCAAGATCGGCCCCGACCCGCAGCAGTACTCCTGCCAGCAGAACTTCATCCTGTTGTCCACGGACGGCTACTGGAACTCGGGCACGCCCAACGGCACCCAGCTGAACGGCAGCACCGCCATCGGCAACCAGGACAACAACCTCAGCACGGCGCCGCGTCCGCAGTACGACGGCGCCCTGTCCGGCTCGTCGAACACGCTTGCCGACGTCGCCTGGTACTACTACAACACGGACCTGCGCCCGTCCTCCGGCACGTGCAACACGGGCGTCTCCGGCGCCGACGTTTGCCAGGACAACGTGCCGATCTCGGGCCTGGACAACGCGCCGTGGCAGCACGTGACGCTCTTCACGCTGGGCCTGGGAACCAACGGCCAGCTGGTGTACGCCACGAACTACCTCACGGGCGGATCCGCGGACTACAACGCCATCGTGTCCGGCTCGAAGAACTGGCCGGTGCCCGTGGGCGACCAGCTCACCACGATCGACGACCTGTGGCACGCGGCGGTGAACGGCCATGGCCAGTACTTCAGCGCGAAGAACCCGGACCTCCTGGTGTCGGGCCT
>Ga0335083_10012657_pt1 | contig 10083 bp, 9 predicted proteins | sample Lox_Sample_42_FD_206716 | JGI IMG/M metagenome (GOLD analysis project Ga0335083, IMG submission 206716) | Soil microbial communities from Loxahatchee National Wildlife Refuge, Florida, United States - Lox_Sample_4.2 | ecosystem: Environmental > Terrestrial > Soil > Wetlands | place: USA: Florida...
GTGCATCAGGTGCTCGAAGTGGGCGGCAAAGATTCGTTGCCGCATGCATTGAAAGCTCTGGCGCCCGGAGCACACGTGGCACTCATCGGCGGACTGGGGGGATTCGGCGGTGACATCCCGGCCATGGTACTGATGGGGAGCAACTCGACCGTGTCGGGGATTTACGTTGGATCGCGCGCCGACTTCGAGGCGATGAATGCCTTCATCGAGAAGCACAAGCTGAAGCCGGTGGTCGACCGCGTGTTTGATTACTCGGACGCGGCGGCCGCGTTCGATCTCATGCGCTCGGGAAACTTCTTCGGCAAGATCGTCATTCGCGTCAGCGAATGACCCGCTCAAGTGAGAGCCTCAGTCGAGCACACCGTAGATCGCCATGTGGCGGTCGCCACGAGGATGCACGTCGAGGGGCAGACCCGCGGTGCGTAGCTGTGCGCGCACTTCCTCGACCGTGAAGGCGGCGCAGAGTGAGTTGTAGAAATCCTCCTGCAGGATCGGGTCCTCGCGCGACGCCACACGCTCAACGATCTCCCGGGCCTCGAGCGGTGAGCTCGGCCGCATGAGATCCGCCACATAGACGAGCCCCCCGGGTCGCAGCAGCCGGCGCGCCTCCTGCCAGAGCACCTGCGGATCCGGCAGATGATGCAGCATGTCCTTGGAGAGCACGGCATCGAAGTGATGCTCGGGCAGAGCGACTCCGGGGAGTCGTCCGAGGCACAGCGTGACCCGGCCCTCGAGATGCGCAGCGCGCACGGCCTCGCGCGCAATCGCCAGCATCTCGCCCGAGCCATCGACGGCGGTGACGTGAGCCGCGCGTACGGCGCGTGCGAGGCGCAGCGGAATGTCGGCAGGTCCGCACCCCAGATCGACCACTCGCGACAGATGGTTGGGGAAGCCCTCGATCAGATGCTGCACGTACGCGGCATTGGAGTCGGCGAAATCCGCCCGGGCGTAAGCCACGGCTTCGGCACGCCCGTCCATGATTTCCGGCTCGAGAATCCTATCCATCGAGGCTGCTCCCCCGCTTTGTGGCGCCTTGATTATGAGCGTTGCGGTTTGCGAGTAAAGTATGTGTGACGGGCGCTGAGAGTCGAGGAGAGGCAACGGTGATTGACGTTTATTTTTGGCCGACCGGCAACGGCAAGAAGATCACGATCATGCTGGAGGAGTGCGGGATCAAGTACCACGTCATCCCCGTGAACATCAACAAAGGGGAGCAGTTCAAGCCGGAATTCCTCGCGATCAGCCCCAACAACAAGATGCCGGCGATCGTCGATCACGACGCGCAGGATCTTGCGATCTTCGAATCCGGCGCCATCCTGCAATACCTCGCGGAGAAGGCCGGCAGGCTGCTGCCGCGAGACACGCCGGGAAAGTACCGCGTGCTCTCCTGGGTTTATTGGCAAGTGGGTGGCCTCGGTCCCATGGCCGGCCAGGCACATCATTTCCTGCGCTACGCGCCCCAGCAGATCGAGTATGCGATGCACCGCTTTCGCACCGAGGTCGCGCGACTATACAAGGTCATGGACGTGCAGCTCGGCACGCACGAGTACCTCGCAGGCGAGTATTCGATCGCCGACATCGCTGCCTGGCCCTGGGTCGTGCGTCACGACTGGCAGGGACAGGATTTGAACGACTTCCCCAACGTCAAGCGCTGGTTTCAGGCGATCGGCGCCCGCGCGGCCGTGCAAAGAGGGGCCGACGTGGGCAAGGAGTGGGTGAACTTCTCCCAGCCCATGTCCGATGAGGACAAGAAGCGCCTTTTCAATCTTCGCGATGAGGATCTGAAGAAGACGACCACATAGAGGCCTCGTCCGCCTCCCGCGGCTCAGGAGGTGGTCCGAGCGCTTCGAGCAATGTGATCCGCAGCTCGCTCGAGCTCTTCGCCCAGAATGCGCGGCCCAGCGCCGTACGCAGACACTCGATGGTGAGGCGAGATTGCTGCAGCTGGCGCAGCGCGGCGATCGTATCGCGAGAGAGGTTCTGCAAAGTGTGCGCGGGCGGCAGGGCACTCTCGTCCTTGCCGTGCCAGCGCATCAGCTCATCGAGCCGCTTGCTCGTGATCTCTAGGTTCGATGCTTCCGTGTCCATTTGAGTCAAATCCCATGTGATGCGGACCGCGGCATCCTTCGTGCCTGGCACAGACAGCGCGTAGATTGGCCCGCATGCGCGCGCGCAGCGCGCGCCCGGTGAGGGCAATAATGGCACGAGATCGTGAGCGGCGTAACTCGGTTTGCGGCACCGATCGCGGCACAGAAAATGCGGACACGCGCCCATGCGAGGATGCGGGCGAGGACCATGAGGAGCGTCACCCTGCCTTCCGGAGAGCAGGTGCCGGCGCTCGGCATCGGGACGTTGCGCATGGGCGAAAACCGCACCGCCCGTGCCGAGGAGCTCGCAACGCTCCGTCTTGCTCTCGATCACGGTGTGGCGGTGATCGACACGGCGGAGATGTACGGCGAGGGACTCAGCGAGATGCTCGTCGGAGAGGCGCTCGCCGGCCGGCGGGACGACGCTTTTCTCGTCAGCAAGATCTACCCGCACAACGCGACGCGGCACGGCACCGCGGCCGCTTGCGAGCGCAGCCTCGCGCGGCTGCGCACGGACCGAATCGATCTGTATCTGCTGCACTGGCGCGGCAGCGTGCCGCTCGCCGAGACACTCGATGCCTTCCAGGGCTTGCAGCGCGCCGGCAAGATCCGCTACTTCGGTGTGAGCAACTTCGGCCTGGCGGACCTGCGCGAGCTGTGGTCGGTGCCCGCCGGTCCTGCGACCGCGACCGACCAGCTGCTCTACAACCTCGCTCGGCGGAACATCGAATGGGACTTGTTGCCCTGGGCGCGCGAGCGGCGCATCCCCATCATGGCGTACTCCCCGCTCGAGCAGGGCCGTCTGATCCGCGACCCGCGCCTGGTCGCGCTCGCGGAGCGCTCTCGATTCTCTCCAGCTCAGGCAGCTTTGGCCTGGCTGCTCTGTCAGGAGGGCGTGATTACGATACCCAAGACCGGCAACCGCGAGCGGCTGCGTGAGAACCTGAGCGCGCTGCAGGAGACGCTGAGCTCGGCGCAGCTGCACGAGTTCGATCAGGCCTTCCCGCCGCCGGCGGGTCCGCGCCCCCTCGAAACTCTGTGAATCCCGCCTAGTTGCGCGGGCGAATGCGGCGGGTCGGCCTCGCTTGCAGGGGATCCTCAGGCCAGTAGTGCCTGGGGTAGCGGCCGCGCAGATCCTTGCGCACCTCGGCGTAGGCACCGCGCCAGAAGCTCGCGAGGTCGCGAGTGATCTGCACCGGACGATGCGCTGGCGAGAGCAGCTTGAAGGTGACAGGCACACGATTGCCGGCTATGCGCGGCGTGGCTTGCAGGCCGAAGACCTCCTGCAGCCGCACCGAAACTGCCGGTGCGCTCTCGTCCAGGTAATCGATACGCACCCGCGAGCCGCTCGGCACCGTGAGGTGAGTGGGCGCCCACTGCTCGAGCTGGCGCTGCTGCTGGTAGCCGAGCAGCGCATGCAGCGCCTCACGCAGCGGAATGCGTGCCAGATGCTCCCGCCGGAGCACTCCCTCGAGCCACGGAGACAGCCATTGCTCGAGAGAGGCCTCAAGCGCGGCATCGCTCACGTCCGGCCACGCGGGTGCACCCGGCTCAACTTGCGCTGCGGACCTGGCTTGCGCCGGGGCCTCGTCCCCGGTTGGCGCAGCGAATAGTCGGCGCACGAACTGCATGCGCGCCTGCAGATCCCGGACCTCGGCATTCCAGGGCAGTGCGTCGAGCCCAAGCCGCCGCACTCCGTCAAGCATCGCCGCTCGTGCCGCCTGGGCGGGCACCTCGTTGAGCGCTCGTTCCTCGAGCGTGATCGCACCGAGCTGCACTGTCTCGCGGGCAATGACGGCCTGCTCGCGCTCGTCCCACCCGACCGACTGGGTTCGCTCGAGCTGTGCGCTGAAATGCTCCAGCAGCTGCGAGCGCTCGAGCGGTGCGGCGAGCAGGATGCGCGCCTCGCGGTCGCGGTCGTCGAGGTCCACGGCGACGATGAGCTCCCGGCGTGAGAGGACTTGCGCCTCAGAGAAGAACGCTCCGCGCCCGTTCGTCAGCAGATAGCGCGCCGGGGCGCCTGGGCGACGCAGGCCGATGCGGTCCGGATAGGCAAACGCCAGGAGAATCCCCGCATCCGTGCTCTGTTGCGGTATGCCGCGGGACGCCTCCTGCGTGCTGCCGAGCTGTCGTGCGAGCGCGGCAGCTGCTCGCCGCACTCGTTGGACGGTTCCCTGCCGCACGCCTGCGGTCGCCTTGTCCAGGAGCTCGAGCCGTGTGCGGATGTCCGCATCGCGGTCCGCATCCTGGAGCAGTACGTCGCGCTCGGACAGCAACGCCGCGAGCTTAGCCGCGAGGTCGGTGCGGCCCAGCTCCCGCGCTTTCAGCAACATGTGCGCAAGGCGCGGATGCACGCCGAGCAGCGCCATGGCGCGCGCCTGGGCAGTCGCGCGCCCTTTTGCATCAAGCGCGCCGAGACGCTGGAGCAGCTCGCGCGCGCTCGTGAGCATGGGCGGTGGCGGCGTGTCGAGCCAGCGCAGCTCGGCCATTTCGCGAGCGCCCCAGAGTGCGAGCTCGAGCGCGAGTGGAGCAAGATCTGCCTCGAGGATCTCGGGCGCTGAGTGCGCGGCCAGCCGCCGATGTGCTTCCTCGCTCCAAAGCCGATAGCACACTCCGGGCGCGGTCCGGCCCGCCCTGCCCTGTCGCTGTGCGGCCGAGGCGCGCGAGATGCGACGCGTCGTCAAGCCGCTCATCCCCGTCACCGGATCGAAGCTCGGGCGGCGCACCAGTCCGCAGTCGACGACGATGCGAATGCCCTCGATCGTCAGGCTGGTCTCGGCGATGTTGGTCGCCAGCACCACCTTGCGGCGACCGTCGGGATCGGGTGCGAGCGCAGCATCCTGATCGACCTGTGCGAGCTCGCCGAAGAGCGGCAGCACGCGAATCGCTGCATCGAGATCGGGCGCCTGCGCGAGCAGCGCCCCAACGCGACGGATCTCGGCGGCCCCGGGCAGAAAGACGAGTACGTCTCCGCGGTAATCGCGCAACGCGCGCTGCACGATGCGGGTCGTGGCGCGTTCCGGCGCGTCCTCGCGCCCGCGGCGGGCATCGCGGACGCCGCCGCCGGGCAAAAGCGGATCTCCCCCACCCACGTATCGCGTCTCGACGGGGAATGCGCGTCCTTCTGCCGAGACGAGCGGGGCACCCCCCAGGAGGTGCAAGACAGCCTGCACATCGAGGGTTGCTGACATCAACAGCAGCTTCAGGGTCGGGGCGATCGTGGCCTGTGCATCGAGTGCGAGTGCCAGTCCCAGGTCGCCCTGCAGGCTGCGCTCGTGAAACTCATCGAAGATGAGCGCTGCGGTGCCCTCCAGGGCCGGGTCGCTCTGGAGCATCCGGGTGAGCACGCCCTCGGTCAGGACTTCGATGCGCGTGTGGCGCGAGATGCGTGTATCCAGGCGCATGCGATAGCCGACCGTATGGCCGACGCGCTCGCCGAGCAGGTGGGCCATGCGTTCGGCGACCGCACGCGCCGCGAGCCTGCGCGGCTCGAGCATGATCAGACGGCGGTTTGCGGCCCAGGACTCACCGAGGAGCTCGAGAGGCACGATCGTGCTCTTGCCCGCGCCTGGCGGTGCGACCAGTAGCACGTTCGAGGCGCCCTGCAACGCCGTGCGCAACGCGGGCAGCGCAGCGTCGATCGCAAGGCCCGAGGGCGTGACGTTCACCGTGAGGGCGAGCTGGCTCGAGTCGCACGTCTCAAGCGAGCGTGGGAGCGGGCTTGCCGGCAGGCGTGTGAATACCGCCGCTCTGCAGGGTAGCGGACAAGCGCTGCGCAAGATCCGCGCCGCCCGCGGTCGCAGCTTGCCCTGGCACTGCCCGCAGCATGAGCGAGACCTGCGCGGCGGCCACTTCCGACTTGGTCACGAAGCAGCCGAGTACCTCCGCACCGAGCCGCTGTGCAAAGTCGAGTGCGGCTGCACGGGCCTGCAGCAGCTCCGAGCGGGGCGCCCAGAAGTTCAGCGTGAGCGCCTTGGCCGCACCGACGTTGAGGTTCACGACGACCTGGCTGATGGCGACGCTGTTGGGCACGATCACGCGGCGCTCGTCCTGCGTGCTGAGGATCGTGTAGCCGAGCGAGAGCATCACGACCGTGCCGACCTCCGTTCCTGTCGGCGTACTGATCTGCAGCACATCACCGAGACGAAACGGGCGGTAGATGAGAATCGAGATTCCGGCCACGAGATTGCCGAGCGTGCCCTGCGCGGCGAGTCCGATGACGATGGAGGCGACGCTCGCCCCCGCCAGCAGTGCCGTGCCCAATGCGCGCAGCGCTGGAATGAGGTGCGCGTAGAGCGTGAGCACGAAGATCCAGATCACGAGCACGCCGAGCTGGCGCAGGAAATTCATCGCCGTGGGATCCAGGTGCTCGCGCTTCGGATGCCTGAGCGCGGCGCGAATTCCCAGGCCGAGCGCGCGCGAGAGCAGTGAGGCAATCAAACAGAAGAGCAGCAGGTAGCCAACCGCACCGGTCAACGTGTCCGGCCGCAACCACGCGGAGATCTGCTGATCGATCGAGGAAACGTCCTGCATGAGCGCAGCGGCCGCGCGGCCTCACGGCCCGTGCCATGCCCGCCTGCCCAACACCGCCGCCACGAAGACCACCCAGCCCGCGATCAGTGCGAGCCCGCCAAGCGGTGTCACGATGCCGAGGGCACGCGGTGCGCCGACGCAAAGGGCATAGAGGCTGCCGGAGAAGACACAGATACCGACGATGAGGAGCCCGGCGGACCAGCGCAGGAGCGGCGTGTCGATCGTGAGAGCCGCCACGCCGATCGCGAGCACACCGAGGGCGTGATAGAACTGATAGCGGACCGCCGTCTCGTAGACCTGCAGCCGATCTGCGGGCAGGCGCGCCTGCAGCGCATGGGCACCGAAGGCGCCGAGCACGGTGGCCGTGGCGAGCAGCAGCCCGCCGGCCGCCAGGATCCAGCGCGAGCTCTGCATGCTCGTCCCCGAGCTCACCGGTGGCTGATGCCGGTGCGCACGGGCATCTACGTCCCCGCCGCCGGACGCTGCAGCAGCGGGGTGACCAGATCGAGCGGTAACGGGAAGGCGATGATGGTGGTCTTGTCGCTCGCGATGTCGGCCAGGGTCTGCAGATAGCGCAGCTGCAGCGCCCGCGGATCGCGTGACAGCGCCTGCGCGGCCGCGACGAGCGACTCGGCCGCCTGCTTCTCGCCTTCCGCATTGATGATCTTCGCGCGCCGCGTGCGCTCGGCTTCCGCCTGGCGTGCCATGGCGCGAATCATGGTCTCATCGAGATCCACGTCCTTGATCTCGACGTTCGTCACCTTGATGCCCCACGCATCCGTGTTCTGATCGAGGATCTGCTGGATGTCGGCGTTGAGCTTATCGCGCTTGGCGAGCATCTCGTCGGTCTCGTGCTGGCCGAGCACCGAGCGCAGTGTCGTCTGTGCGAGCTGACTCGTCGCCTCGTAGGGATTGGCGACCTGAATCACGGCCTTGCCCGGATCCACGACACGGAAATAGACGACCGCGCTCACCTTGACGGAAACGTTATCGCGCAGGATCACATCCTGCTTGGGCACCTGCAGCACGATCACCCGCAGATCGATCTTCATCAACTGCTGCAGAATCGGCCACACGAGCACCAACCCCGGGCCCTTGACGCCCGTGAAGCGGCCGATCGTGAACATCACGCCCCGCTCGTACTCCCTGAGCACCCGTATCGAGGTGAAGATCGCCGCCACGATGAGCACGATGACGACGATGAGGAAGCTCGGCATTCAGGTTCTCCTTCCGGCAATCACGCTGGTTCCACCCACAACGACAATCCTTCGACCCGCACGATCCGCACCGCCTGGCCCGCCTTGAGCGGAGCGCTGCTGCGCGCATTCCACAGCTCGCCCCCGAAGCGCACGCGGCCCCGCTCGGTGAAGTCCTCGAAGGCTTCAGCGCGCGCGCCGATCATCGCCTGTGTCCCGGTCACCACCGGCCGGCGCATCGAGTGTGTCGCGAGATACACGAGGCCGATGAGCACCAAGCCCCCCGCCGTAGCGACTCCCGCGATCACCGGCCTCGCGATGTTGAGTCCGGGAACGTCCGTGTCCAGGAGGATCAGAGAGCCGACGATGAACGCGATCAGCCCTCCCAGCCCCAACGAGCCGAAAGTCGGAAAAAAGAACTCCGCGATGATCATGCCGATACCCAATACGATCAGAGCGAGTCCCGCGTAATTGACTGAGAGGATCTGGAAGGCGTAGAGCGCGATGAGCAGGGCGATCACGCCCGCAACGCCGGGGAACATGACACCGGGATTGTAGCCTTCGAGCAGTAGTCCGTAGATCCCGAGCAGCATCAGTCCATAGGCGACCGTCGGATGCGTGATCACCGAGAGGAAGCGGGTGCGCCAATCCGGCTCGACCGGCACAGGCCTCGCGTCCCTGGTGGCAAGCGTGACGACGCGTTGTCCGACCTTCACCTCTCGCCCGTCGACCTTGGCGAGCAGATCCGGCACGTCGCGGGCAATCAGATCGATGACATGCTGCTGCAGGGCGGCGCTCGCCGTGAGGCTCGCCGCGCCGCGCACGGCTTGCTCGGCCCACTCGGCGTTGCGGCCGCGCAGCTCCGCGAGTCCGCGGATATAGGCGACCGCATCGTTGATCTCCTTCCTTTCCATGGTCGTCAGCGAGCTCGGCGACTCGCCGGGGGAGAGCGGCGGCTTGCCGCTCTTATCGGCGGGCGGCCCCCGCTGCGGAGCCGACTCGCCCCCGATCTGCACCGGTGTCGCCGCGCCGAGATTCGTGGCCGGGGCCATGGCCGCGATGTGGCTCGCATACAGGATGTAGGTTCCCGCACTCGCGGCGCGCGCACCGGGCGGTGCCACGAAGGCGACCACCGGAATAGGTGCCGCGAGAATGACGCTAATGATGTCGCGCATCGAGCTTTCGAGGCCGCCCGGCGTGTCCATCTGCAGGATGACGAGACGATCGCCCTGGCGCTCCGCATCGGCCAGTGCGCGCTCGACGTAGCGGCTGGTGGCAGGTCCGATCGCACCGGTGATGTGCAGCACGGCGGCACGCCCCGCCATGTCAGAAGAATTTGCGGCGGCGCCGCCCTCGACAGCGTGCGTCGTCGCGCCTGAGAAAATGGCAAGCGCAACACCGAGAATGCCGAGAACGGCTATCGTGCGCGCGCGGCGCGCGGCTTGCCCCGTGAAGCCCATGCATCAATGATACGCCTGCGCAGGCGCAGGGTACGCGCTCAGCCGCTTCCAGGGCGGCGCGTCCGTCGCGCCGGCGTGTGCGCCGGTGGCAAACCGGTGTGCTGTGTGCGAAACGGCCGAGCGGGTGCCCGCCGGTGGGCGGTAGGGGCCTTATCCTCGGTCGAGGGTTGCCAGGCGGGCACCAGATGCCGCTTTCCGTTGCCGATCAGATCGGCACGTCCCATGCGGCGTAGCGCCTCGCGCAGCAGCGGCCAGTTCTGCGGATCGTGATAGCGTAGGAATGCCTTGTGCACACGCCGCACGTTCAGGCCACGCGGGATGCGCACCTCCTCGCTCGCGCGGCTGACGCGCTTGAGGGGGTTCTTGCCGGTGTGAAACATGGCGGTGGCCGTTGCCATGGGCGCGGGCAGGAATGCCTGCACCTGATCGGCGCGATAGCCGTTCCTCTTCAACCACAGGGCGAGCTCCAGCATGTCCGCATCGCTCGTCCCCGGATGCGCGGCGATGAAGTAGGGAATGAGGTACTGCTCCTTGCCCGCCTCCCTGGAGTAGCGATCGAAGAGCTCCCGGAAACGGTAATACGTCCCCACTCCCGGCTTCATCATCTTCGACAGCGGTCCTTCCGAGATCGCCTCGGGTGCGATCTTGAGGTAACCGCCGACGTGATGGCGCGCGAGCTCCTCCACGTACTGCGGCGATTCGGCAGCCAGGTCGTATCTCACGCCCGAGGCGATGAGCACCTTACGCACGCCAGGCACTGCACGCGCGCGGCGGTACAGCCGAATGAGCGGCGCATGATCAGTGTCT
>Ga0335083_10012662_pt1 | contig 10080 bp, 10 predicted proteins | sample Lox_Sample_42_FD_206716 | JGI IMG/M metagenome (GOLD analysis project Ga0335083, IMG submission 206716) | Soil microbial communities from Loxahatchee National Wildlife Refuge, Florida, United States - Lox_Sample_4.2 | ecosystem: Environmental > Terrestrial > Soil > Wetlands | place: USA...
TGTCATCTTCATTCCCGGTCTGATCGCAACGACCTTTCTCGCCGGACTGGGCCCGGGCATCTTCTGCGCCATCCTGTCGGGTCTGGGGCTTTGGTATTTCTTTCTGCCGCCGCTGTTGAGCTTTGCAATCACGCTCGACTCCGCGGTCGCATTTTCGACGTATGTGCTTGCGGCCTCGATGAGCGTCGCCCTTGTCTATTGGTTGCGGGTAAGCGGAATTCGGCTCGATGCCGAGCGTGCCAGAGCGGAAGCGCTGGCCAGGCGCGAGAAGCTGTTGCGCGACGAGCTGCAGCATCGCGGCAAGAACCTGTTCGCCGTGATCGCTGCCGTGGCCCATCAGACCCTGCGGGGAGAGTTGCAGGTGGAAAGCGCCCGTCAGGCATTTTTGGCCCGCCTCAATGCACTCGCCCGCACCGACAACCGACTCACGAGCGCCGGACTGCAGCCAACGCCAATCGCCGATCTGCTGGTGGAAGAACTGCAGCCATTCCAGGGGCGGATCAAGCTTGATGGCGCGGATGTGCGGTTGCCGGCCAAGCCCGCCCAGAATTTCTCGCTGGCGCTGCACGAGCTTGCGACAAACGCGGCAAAATATGGCGCACTCTCGGTGCCCGACGGACGCGTCGAGATTCGCTGGTCCGTCGCGCCGGCGTCGTCGGATTCCTTTTCTGAAGTTGTCACGGTCCGCTGGCGGGAAATCGGCGGTCCGCCAGTCGTGCCGCCAACGCGGAGCGGTTTCGGATCGTTGTTGCTCAGGTCGACGCTGCGGAATTCGCGGATCGAATACGCAACGGACGGTTTGCGCTACGAGGCCGACATCGAGGTGCCGCTGCCGCGCTCCGCGGACGAAAATGCACAAGCGGCGCAAAGACGGGCGACGGGCTAGTTCAGCTTCGCGGCCAGGTCCTTGATGCTGCCTTCGATGAGGGCGCGGGATTTCTGCTCGTCGAGCCGCGTGGCGATGATCTTCTCGGCCGCGGCGGCGGCGGCGTTGGCGGCAGCCTCGCGGATTTCCAGCAGCGCGCGCGCTTCGGCCTGCGCGATCTGTGCTTTCGCGAGTTCGGCGCGGCGCTTCATCTGCGCGTCGAGCTGTGCGCGCGCCTCGGCGGCATAGCGTTCGGCTTCCGCCTTCGTCTCGCGCAGGATGGTCTCGGCTTCGGATTTCGCAGCCGTCGCCTTCTGGCGGTAGTCGATGAGGACCTGCTCGGCCTCTTTGCGGATCTGGCTTGCCTGTTCGAGTTCCTTCTGGATGGCCTCGGCGCGGCGGTCGAGCCACGCGGCCGCGAACGCCGGCAGCCGCATGTAGAGGAAGAAGGCGATGACGATGAGAAGGCCGAGGCCTTCCCAGAAATCCGGCTCCTTCAGGATGTCCTTGATGAATTCCATGGCCGGGCCTCTTACGCCTTCACTGCGTCGCGCACGGCAGCGGCGGCTTCCTCGCGGCTGATCTTCTCGCCGGTCAGCCGCGTCACGATCTCCACCACTGCATCCTCAGCCGCGGCCGAAATGTGCAGCTTGGCTTCCGCCTGGAGGGCAGCGATGCGCTGCAGCGCTTCGGTATTGGCCTTGGCGGTTTCCGCATCGGCGCTCGCCTTGGCGCGCTCCACTTCCTTCGCCATTTCGGCGCGGGTGGATTCGGAGACGGCCTTCGCCCGCTCGCGCGCTTCCAGGATCGGCGCCTGATAGGCGGCCGCGGCGCGCTCAGCCTGCTTGCGGTCTTCCTCGGCTTTGGCCAGTTCGCCGGCGATGCGGCCTTTGCGCTCGGCGATCACGCCGCCGATCTTGGGCACGGCGAGGCGCCACATCACCACCAGCAGGAACACGAACGAGATCACCAACCAGAAGATCTGGCTCGGGAATGTCTCGACCTTGAACGGCGGGAAGCCGCCGCTCTTGTGTTCCGGAACCTGCGTGCCGGTCGTGGTTTTTGGCGCGTCTACGAACATGTCAGGTGAACAGCAGGATCAGCGCGATGAGCAGACCGAACAGTCCCTGCAGTTCGCACAGCGCGTAACCGATGTAGAGGTTCGTGAACTGCGAGGAGGCAGCACCCGGATTGCGCAACGCGCCCGAAATGTAGTTGCCGAACACGACGCCGATGCCGATACCGGAACCGACGAAGGCGATCGTGGCGAGACCCGCGCCGATCTGTTTTGCTGCAACGACGTCCATTGTGGGAATTCCTTTGCTAGTGGTTGTCGTGGAGATGAAGGGCTTCTGAAAGGTAGATGCAGGACAGGATCGCAAACACGTAGGCCTGCAGGAACGCGACCAGGAACTCGAGCGCGGTGAGCGCGACGATCAGGACTTCCGGAGCCGCGGCCAATGCCGTGTAGACGCCGCCCGCCGTGCCGAGCGCGATGACGAATCCCGCCATCACCTTCAGCATGGTGTGACCCGCCAGCATGTTGGCGAAGAGACGCATCGAAAGGCTCAGGGGCCGCGCGCAGAACGAGATGAACTCGAGCAGCACCATCGGTACCATGATGATGACGGGCGCCTTGATCACGAACAGTTTCAGGAAGCCGAGGCCATGCCTCACGAAGCCGGTGATGATGGCCGTGAGTATCACCACGGCTGTCAGCAGGAAGGTGATGACGATCTGGCTGGTCACCGTGAAGGCGATCGGCAACAGGCCGAAGCCATTGCAGAACAGGATGAACATGAAGATGGTGAAGATCAGCGGGAAGAAGCGGAAGCCTTCCGGGCCGCTCGTCATGTCGATCATGCCGGCGACGAAGTCGTACGATAGTTCGGCCAGCGATTGCGTCCGCGTCGGTACCACACGGCCCTTCTTCACCGACAGCGTGAGGAACAGCGATAGCGAGGCCACCACGATCAGCATCCAGAAGGCCTGATTGGTGAAGTAGATCGGGCTGTGGCCGATGTGGAACAGCGGATGCGGCGCCCACGACACCGGCTTCACTTCGAATTGCTCCATGGGATTAAGCGCCACGGATCAATGCTCCTTCTCGGCCTCTTCGGCGGCGCGCGCAGCTGCTGCGGTCCGCTCGGTTATCTGTTTGGAGGCGCGGTTGACATTGATGATGCCTGCGCCGGCCCCCGCGATGAAAAACGCAATCGTCAGGATTGGCTTCGTATGAAACAGCCAATCCAGACCCCAGCCGATCGCAGCACCCACGATGACGGCCGAGATAAGCTCCGTCCCGAAGCGAATGGCCACTTCGCCCGACGTGGGCGCCTGCGGCGTTTTCGGTGCGACGCCGGCCTCGCGCTTCAGCGCATCCATGCGTTCGCCGAGCGCCTTCAGGTCATCCGGCTCATGGGTCATGGTTTGCCGGTCGGCCTTTCCGCGATTCCCGCGACTTTGCTTGAAAAGCGGGCGGAACATAGTGGCGGGGCAGGTTCCCGTCAAGAATATGAACGACGCATCAAGTTGCTGATTCCATTGAAGAAAGTGAGGCGCGGCGAAATGCGCGCGCAAGTTTCTGTCGCGGCTGATCACACATGCGCGCAGGGCATCGCCAAAGCGCGGCCAAGGCCATTGCGAGCGTGTTCTCTCAGAACCAAGTGGAGCGGACAACCGATGGAGACGGCGATGAAACCCAGAATGACGCAACCCGCTATGGTGCACCCCGAAGCGATGCAGGCGATGCTCGCGCTCGGAGCTTCGACGAAGGCGAGCGGATTGCCCGAGAAGCTGTTCGAACTCATTCATCTGCGCGCCAGCCAGATCAACGGATGCGCCTTCTGTGCCGACATGCACGCCCGGGCCCTGAAGCGTCACGATGAAACCGACGACCGGCTTTATACAGTCGCGGCCTGGCATGACGCGCCGTTCTTCACCGATGCGGAGCGCGCCGCGCTCGCATTGACTGAGGCCGGCACGCGCCTGGCGGATCGCTCCGATCCCGTGCCGGACGAGGTCTGGGAGGAGGCGAAGCGCCACTACGACGAGAAGCAGCTGGCCGCGATCATCATCCACATCGCGGCGATCAACGCGTGGAACCGGTTGAACGTGATCACGCGCCAGGTCGCCGGCACAATGGGATAGCGCTACGGAGCGCCCGGCGGAGACCGCTGTTCGCTTTCCAAAGATCGTGAGAGGTACGCGTCCAACAGACGGTACATTCTGACCAACCGATCCGGATTGCTTGCGCGGCCGTAGCTCCCCAAGCGCGAGCGCGCGTCCTCCATGTCGTGCTTGGTCCATTCGCGCCACTTCGAAACGAACTGTTCCGGGTCTTCCGCCGAGGACTTGGCCAGATCGACGAGGAATCTGAGAGTGAGGTCCGAGAACTCGTCCGACACCACCCTCTCAAACCACAAATCATCACTGAGTTGGTCGATTTTGCGCTCGAGGTTTTGCAGGCCCAGGGACGTCACGAACGAGAACACCACAGCATCCTCCAGCAACTGAACAGAATTCAAATGGACGAAGAGTATGGGCTATTCCGCTGCAGCAGCCTGTTGGGCTTCGGCGAGATTGACCGACACCAGTTGACTGACCCCGCGCTCGGCCATGGTCACGCCGAACAGGCGATGCATGCGGCTCATGGTCAGCGCATGGTGCGTGATGACGAGGAAGCGCGTGTCGGCCAGCCGCGTCATCTCGTCGAGCAGATTGCAGAAGCGCTCGACATTGGCGTCGTCCAGCGGTGCATCCACTTCGTCCAGCACGCAGACCGGCGCCGGGTTCACGAGGAACACCGCGAAGATCAGCGCCAGCGCCGTCAATGCCTGCTCGCCGCCGGATAGCAGCGTGAGGTTCTGCAACCGCTTGCCGGGCGGGCGGGCGAAGATTTCGAGGCCGGCCTCCAGCGGGTCTTCGGATTCCGTGAAGGTGAGTTTCGCTTCGCCGCCCTGGAACAGCTTGGCGAACAGCGACTGGAAATTCTTGTTCACCTGCTCGAAGGACGCCAGCAGGCGTTCGCGGCCTTCGCGATTGAGACTCTGGATGCCGCGGCGTAGCCGCTGGATGGCGCCATCGAGGTCGGCGCGATCGTTGGTGAGCGTGGTCAGGCGCTGTTCCTGTTCCGCCGCTTCGTCTTCGGCGCGCAGGTTGACGCCGCCCAGTTGCTCGCGCTCGCGCTTCAGTTTCTCGACGCGGCTCTCGGCGTAGTCGAGCGCCGGCAATTCGTGGCCTTCGCGGATGTCGGCCAGCTCGCCCAGCTCTTCCGGGGTGGCGTCCAGTTCGTCGCGGATGCGTCCGCGCAGTTCGTCGAGGCGTGCCGTTGCCGCTTCGGCGAGGGCTTGCGCGCGGGCGCGCTCCTCGCGGGCGAGCGACAAAGCGTTGTGGGCAGACTTTGCAGCCTTGTCCGCTTCAGCGAGCGCGGATTCGGCTTCGGCGCGGGTATCGGCTGCTTCGTTGCGGGCACTTTCCGCCGAACCGATGAGATCGAGCAGCGTGTTGCGTTTGCCGGCAACCTCTTCGGGCTTCGCTTCGGCCGTGACCAGTTCGGTGCGCAAGGTTTCGTCACGGCGCTGATGTTCGGCGATCTGCTCGAAGGCGGACCGGCTGCGTGCCTCCCAGCGTTGCCGCTCACCTTCGATTGTCGCGAGCCGCGAGTTGCGGGTTTGAGATTCGCGCGACAGGCCTTCGGCTTCGGCGCGCGCCTTGCCGTCGGCGGTGCGCGCTTCGGCCGTCTCGCCACGCGCTGAAGCGACGGACTCCGTCAGTGAAACGCCATCGCCAAGCGCGGCCAATGCATCTGTCGCGTGGCGCTCTGATTCATGCGCGGCATCGCGGGTTTGCGTGAGGCGGCGGATCTCCGCTTCCAGCGACGCCAGCTCTAAGGCCCGTTCCGCCGCGGCGCGCGCGGCCTTTGCGGCATCACCCTGCGCGGAGACAAGCGAGGTGTTGGCGCGCTGATAATTGTGCTCGGCTTCGCGGGCGGCTTCGCGTGCCGACACCAGATCGGTCTTGATCGCCGAGTACACGTCGAACAGCGCCGCCCGCTTTTCCTTCGTTTGCGCGAGATCGCTTTCCAGAGCGGCAAGCCGGTTGCGTTGTGCAAGGCGCACTGCGGCAGCGGATGGCGCTTCAGCGGATGCCGTGTAGCCGTCCCATCGCCACAGATCGCCGCGCGCCGACACCAGCCGCTGACCGGATTTGAGTTTGGGCTGAAGTGCCGCGCCCTGATCCGGAAACACAACGCCGGTCATGGCCAGGCGGCGTGACAGGGCCGCCGGCGCCTGGACGAACTTTGCCAGCGGCTGGACGCCGCCCGGCAGCGGCGCAAGGTCGGCCAGATCGCCGAGATTGCGCCAGTGATGCGGCGCGGATTCATCGGCCGGTGCGTTGATGTCGTCGCCAAGGGCGGCGGCGAACGCGGTCTCGTAGCCCGGCTGCACCTTCACGGCGTCGACGACCGGCGGCCACAAATCCTCTTCCGGACGCAGAAGATTGGCCAGCGCTGTCGTCTCCGCCGAAAGCCGCTGCGCCTCACGCTCGGCTTCTTCCAAAGGCGCGCGCGCTTCGGCCTCGTCACGCTCGATACGCTCGAGCAGGCCGCGCGCCTCCTCGAGCATTGCCAGCAATTCCCCGGCGCTGCGCCCTGCATTGGCCGCAAGTTCTTCGGCCGCGCGAACATCCGGCGCACCGGCAGCGGAAGCCATCGCCCGTTCGAGCTTCGCTTCCGCTTCGGAAAGCTGCTGCTCGGTGGTCTCGGCGAGCGCTCTCGCCAATTCGCGCGTGCGCTCCTGGCCATTCTTCTGCGCGTGCCATTCGGCGAGCTCGGCCGTGAGGCGCTCCAGCGTACGCTCTGCGTCCGCCAGCCGCTCCGACAGATCGGCAGCGCGTTCCTGTGCCGTGCGCAGCACTTCGTCGGCTTGCGCGGCGGCCAGCGACAACGCTTCGGACTCCCGATCCAGAGTCGCGATATTGGCCTTGGCATCGTGATCCAGGGCGCGTTCCCGCGTGAGATCCTGCTCCGTTTGCGCGATGCGCTGGCGAAGCCGCTGTGCTTCCTCGCGTGCACGCGCTTCCTCGGCATCCAGCGCTTCGCGTTCGACGATCAGGCGATGCAGCGCCGCGCCGCGCTCGGCCTCGGTCTTCCGAAGCGGCGGGAGTTTCGCCGCCGCATCGGCCTGCGCCGTGCTCGCGACGGCCGCGCGATCGGCGCATTCCGCAACGGCGCCGGTGGTCGCGTTCAGCGACGCTTCGGACTCCATCATCTGCGAGCCGGCAATCTGCCAGCGCAGGTAGAGGGTGAGCGCTTCGGCCTTGCGGATGAGTCCTGAGAGATTGCGGTAACGCGACGCCTGGCGCGCCTGCCGCTTCAGGTTTTGCAGGCTGCTTTCGACTTCGCGGATCACATCGTCGAGGCGCGCCATATTGGTTTCGGCCGCCTTCAACCGGAGTTCGGCTTCGTGGCGGCGCTGATGCAAACCGGCGATGCCGGCGGCTTCTTCCAGGATGGCGCGGCGGGCGAGCGGCTTCTGGCTGATCAAGAGGCCGATCTGGCCCTGGCGCACGAAGGCCGTGGAGCCCGCGCCGGACGATGCATCGGCGAAGAAGATCTGCACGTCGCGCTGGCGCACGTCGCGACCATTGATGCGATAGACGCTGCCGGCCTCGCGCTCGATGCGGCGTGAAACCTCTATCGTGTCGTAATCGTTGTAGGGCGCCGGTGCCGAGCGATCCTTGTTGTCGATGAACAGGATCACTTCGGCGATATCGCGCGCGGGCCGCGCCGCCGATCCGGCGAAGATCACGTCATCCATCTCGCTGCCGCGCACCGAGGTGGGGCGCGTTTCGCCCATCACCCAACGCAGCGCATCGAACAGGTTGGATTTGCCGCATCCGTTCGGTCCCACGATGGCCGTGAGTCCCGGCTCGACGAAAAGCTCCGTCGGCTCGACGAACGATTTGAACCCCGAGAGTCTAAGCCGGGTAAAGTTCAATGGAGAAAGGCGTCCTGATGCGCCGCGTTTACTTCTTCAGCATCGGATCGAGAAATTCCTTCACTTCCTGAAAGTCCGCGAAGCCTCCGACATGCACCTGGCCGTTCGCGATGAAGGTCGGTGTGCTGTTGAGATTGTACTTGGTCTGCGCGTCCTGAGCGACTTTCGCGATCCGCTGCTGTTCTGACTGATTCGCGATGCATCTGTCGACCTGATCCGCGCTCATCCCGGCGATCCGGCCCATCTGCACGAGTGCGCCGTGAACGTCGGGGATTTGATACTCCGGATCCCATTTGGGCTGATTCCGGAACAGCAGGTCAATGAACTGGAAATAATTATCGGGGGGCAAACAGCGCGCCATCGATTCGGCCGCGTAGTCCACCTGACTGATGGGGAAGACGCGGAACACATAGAACACCTTGCCGGTGTCGATGTAGTTGGCCTTCAGCTGGCCGAAGAGCGTCTCGTTGAAATGGGCGCAGTGCGGGCAGCTGGGCGCTGCATATTCAATCAGGGTGATCGGCGCCTTTGGCGAACCCAGGTGCCGGTCGGTGTCGACGATCTGCATGCCCGACTTGTCGCCGGCGGTGGCATTGTCGTCCGAACTGCCGCCATAGAACACGAAATAGGCCGCGACGAGGATGCCGATGACGGCAACTCCAACGATCCCAAACAGCAACTGTTTCCGGTTCACGGCCCTGGCTCCGAACGCTTTCGACGGGCTCGTTTTGGCAGAGGCGGGACGCGCGTTCAATCCGCCGGGCGGCGGGATTTCGCCAGATTGATGAGGGCCGACTTGAGCTTTTCCGGGCCGGAATAGGTCAACGCCGGATCGTCCGGCGGGACGTCCTTAGCGCGGCGGCGCCGGGTGGGGAGTGGCGGGCGCGCGGCGAGGGTGCCCTGCACGAACTTCAGACGAGTCACCGCCTCATGGCCGAGATAGCTGTTGATCTTCTCGGCGAGCACGCGGGTTTCGTGCTGCAGGAACACGGACGCGCCCGGTTCGGCCTTGAGGGTGAGCGTCCCGCCGCTCGCTCCATCCACAAGTTTGACGGGTGTGCAGACGCGCGCGACCTCCGGCCCCACGATCTCCGCCCAGCGCAGTACCAGCGTCGGGTTGCGGAAGCCTGCCTTGGCGAAGGCATCGCCCGCGACCACACCGGCATCGCGGCCAACGCTGGCCGTGCGGTTTCGCCGCGGCGGCAGCGGCAGTTCCGGCTGATCGGATTTCGAGTCTTGCTTCATTCGGCGCGCGCTTCCAATGCTGTCGCATTATGTCCTCTGCCGCCCGCGCCCGAAAGATCGAGTCGACGCCCGCCGCGGCTCTGCTGGCCTGGTACGACCGGCACCGGCGCGTCTTGCCGTGGCGGGCGAGGGCCGGCGAGCGCGCCGATCCCTATCGCGTGTGGCTGTCCGAAATCATGCTGCAGCAGACGACCGTGCAGGCGGTCGGCCGCTACTACCGCGAATTCCTCCGCCGCTGGCCGAATGTGCAGGCGTTGGCGGCGGCACCGCTGGACGATGTGCTCGCGGCATGGGCAGGGCTCGGCTACTACGCCCGCGCCCGCAATCTGCATCGCGCCGCGAAGGTTGTTGTGGAGGAATGCGGCGGCGCGTTTCCTTCGACCCTGGACGAACTGCGGGCGCTGCCCGGTATCGGCGCCTACACTGCCGCAGCCATCGCCGCCATTGCCTTCGACGTGCCGGCACTGGCGATGGATGCCAATGCCGAGCGCGCGCTGGCGCGATGCTTTGCGTTGCAGGAACCCCTCGCGAAGGCGAAGCCGAAGCTGCGCGCGATGGGCGAAGCGCTGGTGCCGCGGCGGCGCGCCGGTGATTTCGCGCAAGCCCTGATGGATCTCGGCGCGCTGATCTGTTCGCCGAAGAAGCCCGCGTGTCTCAACTGTCCGTGGTTCGAACAGTGCGAGGCGAGGAAGCGCGGCATTCAGGAGCTTCTGCCGGTCAAAGCCGAGAAACCAGTGCGCCCGCTCAGGCGCGGCGCGGCGTTCGTCGTGCGCGATGCGACGGGTGCCGTGCTGCTGATGAAACGCCCGGAGAAGGGATTGCTCGGCGGCATGCTGCAGCCGCCGCTCGGGCCGTGGAGCAACGAATTCCCCTCATTCGATGAAGCGATGTCTCAGGCGCCGTTCAAGGCCGACTGGAAGAAGCGCGCCGGCATCGTGCGCCACGGCTTCACGCATTTCGAACTGGAGA
>Ga0335083_10012665_pt1 | contig 10078 bp, 8 predicted proteins | sample Lox_Sample_42_FD_206716 | JGI IMG/M metagenome (GOLD analysis project Ga0335083, IMG submission 206716) | Soil microbial communities from Loxahatchee National Wildlife Refuge, Florida, United States - Lox_Sample_4.2 | ecosystem: Environmental > Terrestrial > Soil > Wetlands | place: USA: Florida...
GCTCCAGGCGAACTCCACCTTCGCGTCACGCAGCTTCGGGAAAGTGCGCGCGAGATGCGGGCGGATGCTGGCCTCGATGCTCGCCGGGGTCTGCCCGCCATAGCCGATGCCGCCGCCATAGATGAGCCGATGGTCCGGCGTGCGGCGGAAATAATCGAGGACGTAGTTGCAATCCTCGACGCAAACATTCGTCGGCAGCAGCCCGGCCACCAGCTTCGGGTCGAGCGGCGCGGTGGTCAGCACATGCGTCGAAACCGGCATGATCTTGCTGGACAATTCGGGCAGCGCATCGCCGAGATAGGCATTGCCGCAAACGATGACGGTGCGCGCGGCAACGTGCCCCTGCGCGGTATGCACCACCGGCTTGGCGCCGGTCTCGATGCGGGTGACGCGCGACCCTTCATGGATGCGGCCGCCGAGGCTCTCGAACGCGGCGGCCTCGCCGAGCACCAGGTTGAGCGGGTGCATGTGCCCGCCATGCCGGTCCAGCAGGCCGCCGACATAAAGATCGCTGGCGACGAGGCCGCGCATGCCGGCCTTGTCGATCAGTTCGAGCCCATTATGCCCGTATTGTTCCCAGGTACGCTTCAGCGCCTCGACCTCGCGCATCTGCTTCGGCGTCAGCGCCGCGCGCAGGCCGCCGGGCGCGAGATCGCAGGCGATGGCGTATTTCGCCACGCGTTCGCGAATGATCGCGCCGCCTTCGAGCGACATGGCGCCGAGCGCGCGCGCCACCGTCTCGCCGTAGCGGGCGATGAGCACGCCGATATCGCGGCTGTAGCCGTTGACGATCTGCCCGCCATTGCGGCCGGATGCGCCCCAGCCGACCCGGTTCGTCTCCAGCACGATGACGGAGAACCCGGCCTCGGCCAGATGCAGCGCCGCCGAGATGCCGGTGAAGCCGGCGCCGACGATGCAGATATCGGCGCTGGCCTCGCCCATGAGCGGCGGGCGCGCGGGGGCGGGATTGGCCGTCGCCGCGTAGTAGGAGGGCGCATGCGGCGCCGGAGCGGCGGCCGTGGTGAGAGTGCGAGTATTCACGATCAGACCGTCATCAGATAAGCGTCGAATTCAACATCGGTGACGCGCAAACGAAATTCCGCCTGCTCCTGCTGCTTCGTCGCGGCGTAGAGATGGCGGTACTCGGCGCCGAGCGCGTCGCGAATGAAATCGGAGCGTTCGAAGCGGCCGATCGCCTCGTCCCAGTTGATCGGCAGTTTCTCGTACTCGGCGATGCCGCTCTCGCCCTGCATGGGCGCACCGGGCTCCAGCCCGGCCTCGATACCGTCCAGCGCGGCGGCGAGAATGGCGGCGAGAACGAGATAGGGGTTGGCGTCACCGCCGGCGACGCGATGCTCGATGCGGGTAGCGGCGCGCGGCGCGGTCACCACGCGCACCGCGGCGGTGCGGTTGTCATACCCCCAGGAGGCGCGGGTCGGCGCATGCGCGCCGGGCCGCAGCCGGCGATAGGAATTGCAGTGCGGCGCGAAGAGCAGCATGGAATCCGCCATGTGCGTCAGCATGCCGCCAACGGCATGGCGCAACGCGTCGGCCGGCTGCTCGCCGGAACCGACGAAGATGTTGCCGCCATCCTTGCCGAGGATGCTCATGTGCACATGCATGCCGTTGCCGGCGCAATCGCCATAGGGCTTGGCCATGAAGGTGGCGTCGAGTCCGTGCTGGCGGGCGATGCCCTTCACCGCGCGCTTCAGCATTGCCGCATGGTCGGCGGCGACCAGCGCGTCGTCCACATGGCGGAGGTTGATCTCGTACTGGCTCGGGCCGTTCTCGCGCACCGCCGTGTCGGCGGGGATGTTCTGCGCCGCGCAGGCGCGGAAGATGTCGGAGAGGATCGGCTCGGCAGCGTGCAGTTCGGCGATGGAGAGCACCTGGGTCTGCCAGCCATGCCAGCGGCCCTTGCGCGAATTCGGCGGCCGCAGCGGGTCGGTGGCGGAACGATGCTGGTCGATCAGATAGAATTCCAGCTCCACCGCGACCACGGGCCGCAGCCCGGCGGCTTCATAGCGGCGCAGCACCCCCGCCAGCACCTGACGCGGATCGCCGTAGAACGGGCTGCCATCCGCCTCGACCATGCTGAGCATCACCTGCGCCGTCGGCCGGCCGAGCCAGGGGACCAGCCCGATGGTGCCGGCGACCGGCAGGCAGATACCGTCCGGGTCGCCGGTGCCAATGGCGAGGCCGGCTTCATCCACATCCCGCCCCCAGATGTCGAGCGCATAGATGGAGCGCGGCAGGGCGACGCCCTTGACCTGCAGATCCTGCACCCGGTCGCGCGGGATCCATTTGCCGCGCGGCACGCCGTTGACGTCGATGACGAAGGCCTCGACCATCTCGGCATCCGGCCAGGCCAGCGCTTCTGTCGTCCGTGCGTCCATGGCTCAGCCCTCCCCCGTCACGGGCCGGGCCAGGTCGCGCTCGCCGCGCAACGCCCGGCCGAGCAGCCCGAAAATGGCGGCGCTGCGCGGATCGACATCGACTGTCCATTCCGGGTGCCATTGCACGCCCAGCACCGGCGCCTCGCCGAGCCGGCCGGAGAAGGCCTCCACCAGCCCGTCGGTCGCGACCGCCTCCGGTGTCAGCCCCTCGCCGAGCCGGCGCACACCCTGAAAATGCACGGAATTCACTTCCATCTCCAGGCAGCCGAGCGCCGCGTTCAGCACCCCGCCGGGGCTGATATGCACGACATGCCGGTGCTCGAACATCTGATCATACGGCACACCATCCGGCGCATGGTGGCCGAGCAATTCCTCGGCGATGCCGGCATCGCGCCGCAGCGTGCCGCCGAAGGCCACATTGATTTCCTGAAAGCCGCGGCAGATGCCGAAGAGCGGCTTGTGCCAGCGTGCGGCGGCCTCGACGAGACGCAGCATCATCGCATCGCGCTGCGGGTCGAACGGCCCCGGCGCGTCCTCCTCCGGGTCGCCGTAATAGCGCGGGCCGACATTGGAGGGGCTGCCGGTCAGCAGGATGCCGTCCAGCCGGGACACCAGGTTGGATGCGTCGCACAACTCGGGGAGTGCCGGAATCAGCACCACGTCGGTTTCCCCATGCCGCATGGCGGCGGTGACGTAGCGCGTCATGGCCACCTGCCCGGTGTCTACACCAATAATGCGGTTGCAGCAGGAAATACCGAGCAGTGGGCGCTTTGTTTCCGTCATGATCCTCTCGCGGGAGGCAGCGCCTCCCTAGTCTCCGCCATCCTGAATTGACCAGGGCGTCCGCACCACGACCGCGCGGTGCGGATGCTCCGTGCCGTTGGGAAACGGCCAGTTCTGCCGGCCGGACCGTTGTCCGGTCCGGCCGGTGTCGCGCCAGTGTAGGCGCTTATCCCCGCCGCTTGAAGGCCGGCGGCAAAAGCTGGCTCAGTGGCCGATCAGCGTCTGGAACAACGTGTTCCACTTGTGATCTTCCTCGGCGCTCAGCTTGACGAAATCATGCGCCTTGGCGAGCGTCGCCGCCGAGGGATAGACCAGCGGGCTGTCCGCCAGCTTCGGGTCGATCTTGCGCACGAATTCCTGCGTGCCCGCGACCGGCGGCACGTACTGGATGGTCGCGGTGATCTGCGCGTACACCGCCGGGTCGTAGATGTAGTTCATCCACGCCAGCGCCGCCTCGCGATGCGGAGCCTTGAGCGGGATCAGCATGTTGTCGTCCGAACGGTAGACGCCTTCCTTCGGAATCAGGAAGCGCAGGTCCGGATTGTCCTTCTGCAGCTGCACCACGTCGCCCGACCAGGCGAAGGCGACCCAGATATCGCCACGGGAGAGCGCCGCGCCGTAGTCATTGCCGTAGAACTGGCGGATCTGGCCGTTGGCGACGTTCTGCTTCAGCTTCTCGACGGCGGCTTCCATGTCCTTGTAAGTGGCGCGGGCGGGGTCGATGCCCATGCCGAGGAAGACGAGCGCCATGGTGTCGCGCAGCTGGTTCAGCATCGAGACATGGCCTTTGAAGGCCGGATCATAGATGTCGTTGATGCTCGTCAGTTCGCGGCCGGTATGCTTGATGTTGTAAGCGATGCCGGTGAGATAGGTCGCCCAGGGCAGGGTGTACTCGCGATTCGGGTCCCAGTCCGGATGGGCGAGGCTCGGCTCGATGTTCTTCTTGTTCGGAACATCCTTTTCCGTGAATTTCTCCGCCCATTTCAGCTTGATCACCCGCGCCGCCATGTAATCGGTCGGCACGATGATGTCGCGGCCGGGATTGCGGCCCATGCGCAGCGGCCCGGCGATCTTGCCGAACAGGCTGTCATTGTCGTTGATGTCCTCGACGTAGTTCACGTCGATGCCGAACTTGGCCTTGAAATCCGGAACGGTGTTCTTGGCGATGTAATAGGGCCAGTTGGAAATCAGCAGCGGACCCGCGAGCTTGCTGTCGGCGGCGAAGGCGCGCATCGCGCCGGCCAGGTCGAATCCGGTGGCGCCGGCGAAGGCCGCGCCACCGAGCACGGCGGACTTGATCAGATCGCGCCGGCCGAGGCCCGCGCGCTGGGTAAACCGCTTCGTCACTTTGACTTCCCTTCCGATTGCTTGAAATAGCCGGGAACGACCCAGGCCTGGGCCGGGTCCCAGTCGACACCAACCATGTCGCCTGGAGAAACATCGCGGAGCCGGTGTTGCGGCAGGAGCGTCGCCACCACCTCGCGCCCGTCCGCGCGACGCAATCCGTAACGGAAGGCGACGCCCTGGAAATCCTCCGTTTCCAGCCGCGCGGTGAAACCGTGCGTGCTCTCCTCGCTGGGCGGGCCGAGCCGCACCTGCTCCGGTCGCAGCATCAGCAGCACCTTCTGACCGATGCCGATCCTGGCGGGCGCCGCGGCGGGGGCGCTGCCGCCGCCTTCCAGCTCCAGCGTCGCGAGCCCGTCCCCGACGGCGCGCACCACGCCGGGCAGCAGGGTCGCCTGACCGATGAAGCTCGCGACGAACGGCGTCGCCGGCCGCGTGTAGAGCACTTCCGGCGTGTCGAGCTGCTCGATCTGGCCGCCATTCATGACCGCGATGCGGCTCGACATGGTGAGCGCCTCCTCCTGGTCATGGGTGACGAAGATGAAGGTCGTGTGCACCTCGGCCTGGATGCGCTTGAGTTCGAGCTGCATCGCCCGGCGCAGCTTGACGTCGAGCGCGCTCAGCGGCTCGTCGAGCAACAAGGCGCTCGGCATGTTGACGAGGGCGCGGGCGAGGGCCACGCGCTGCTGCTGCCCGCCGGAGAGCTGGCCCGGCTTCTTCCGCGCATGCGCGCTCATGCCGATCTTTTCCAGCGCCGCGTCCACGCGCTGCTTCACCGTGGCGCGGTCCACACCGTGGGTCCGCGGCCCGAAGGCGACGTTGTCGAACACCGTCATGTGCGGGAACAGCGCGTATTGCTGGAACACGGTGTTCAGGTTGCGCTTGTACGGTGGCAGGCCGGAGACATCGACGCCGTCGAGCAGGATGCGGCCGGAATCCGGCGTCTCGAAGCCCGCGATCATCTGCAGCGTCGTCGTCTTGCCGCAGCCGGAGGGGCCGAGCAGGGTCAGGAACTCGCCGCGGCGCACGCTGAGATTGAGGTCCTCGATGACGGCGGTGCCGTCGAAGCTCTTGTAGATATGCTCCAGCCGGATGACGTCATCCACCTCGGACGATTGGGACAGGGCGGCCGCGCTTCCGGGCGCCTTGCTGATCTGGTTCATGCTTTGCTCCCGCGCCTCGCTCACGCTTTTGCCTCCAGGCTTCGCCGCCTCTGGTCCAGGGCGACTGCGCCGAACAGCAGCACCGCCAGGAACAGGAACATCGAGGTTCCTATGACATAGATCTGCGGCGGCATCGCAACGCGCGCCTCGCCCCAAACGAAGAGCGGGAAGGTGACGACATCGCCGGACACGAACATCGTGATGATAAAATCGTCGAGCGACAGCATCAGCGCGAGCAGGCCGGCGGTGAACACCGAGGGCATGATCAGCGGCAGGGTGATCTTGCGAAACACCCGCCAGCCGCGCGCCCCGAGATCCATGGCGGCATGTTCCAATCGGATATCAAAGCCGCGCAGGCGGGACTTCACCATGATGGCGACGAAGGCGATGTCGAACATCACATGCGACAGCACGATGGTGATCTGGCCCGGCGCCACGTTCCTGTCGAGGAACAGGTCGAGCAGCGACGAGCCCATGATGACCTCGGGCGTCGAGATCGTGAGCAGCAGCACGAGATCGAGCAGGCCGCTGCCGAAGAATTTGTAGCGCACCTGGGCATAGGCGAGCGCGGTGCCGATGGCGGTGGCGGTCAGGGCGACGATCACCGCGAGCACGACGCTGATTTCGAGCGAATCGAGCAGCCCATCCACCGCGAAGGGATGCGCCCAGGCATTGGCGGAGAAACCGTGCCAGACGAAATCGAAGCGCCCCTCGGTGCGGTTGAAGCTGAGGGCGATCATCATGGCGATCGGCGCCAGCAAATAGAGCATGCCGAGGATGGCGGCGGCGGTGAGCAGATGCCGCCCGACAAACAGGCGAAGGCGGCCCAGGAAGCGCCCCGGGACGGAGCCAGGGACGTGTGCGGGGGCGCGCGGCGGGCGCGCGGCGAGAGAAGCGCTCATGGTTTGGGATCCTTCGCCGGCCACGGCTCGGTCAGGGAGCGCCACTCCGCCCCCTCGCCGCCGGCCAGCGCCGGCAACAGGCCACGCCCCGCGCCGGCGACGCGGAGGGCGAAGCGCCGCGCCGAAAGCCCGGGCGGCGCGGGAAAATGAGAGTGCCTCATCCGGTCAAATCCTCCGTGCCGAACAGACGGGAATAGATGGTCACGCAAATCAGCAGGCTGATCATCAGGATCAGCGATGCGGCGGCGGCCAGCGGATAGTCCAGCGTCACCAGATAGCGGCTCTGGATGACGTTGCCGATCATCTGCTTCTGCGGCGAACCCAGCATCATCGCGTTGACGAAGTCGCCGGCCGACGGAATGAAGGTGAGCAGGCTGCCGGCGAACACGCCTGGCAGGGACAATGGCAGCACCACCTTGAGGAACACGCGCGCCGGCGAGGCATAGAGATCGGCGGCGGCGCGCAGCAGCGCCCGGTCGATGCGGTCCAGCGACACGAAGATCGGCAGCACGCTGAACGGCAGGAAGTTATAGGCCAGGGCGAAGATGACCGCCGTCGGCGTGCCGATCAGATAGGCATCGGACGGGATCAGCCCCCAGGATTTGAGCGTGCCGAGCACGAGGCCGCCATCGCTGAGCAGCGCCTCCCAGGAGAGGGTGCGCACCAGATAGGTGATGAGGAACGGCACCACCACCGGGAACAGCAGCAACAGCCGGAAACGGCCGCCGCGAAAGACGATGAAGTAGGCGAGCGGATAGCCGATGCCGACGGCGAGCGCCGTGCCGAGCGCCGCGTACCAGAAGGAGCGCAGGAAGATCGGCCCGAACAACGTCAGCGCGTCGAGATAGTTCTGCAAGTGCCAGGTGAAATGCAGCCCATCCTCCAGCACCGAGCCTTCGGAGAGGGAGGTCTTCACCTGCCCGAGCAGCGGCACCAGGAAGAAAACGGCAAGCCACGCGACGGCGGGCAGCACCAGGGCGTAGGGGAGGAAACGATGTTTCTGCATGATCACAGATAGAAATCGTATTCGCGGGGGGAGATCTCGGCGAGGAGATCGGCGAGTTCGCCGCGCTTCAACGCCGCGTAGAGGGCGAGGAAGCGCGGCGGGATGTAGTCGGAGAGGATCGCGGCCTGCTCCAGCGCGGCGAGCGCGGTGACGAGATCGCGCGGAATCGCCGGGTCCGGCTCATCGCCGGCGGCGCCGACACGCTCCGGCGTCGGCGACAATCCCTGGGTGATGCCGTGATGCGCCGCGGCCAGGATGGCGGCGAGCAGCAGATGCGGGCTGGCATCGGCGCAGGCGATCCGGTGCTCCACCCGCCGCCCGGCACCGGAGGCCGCCGGGACGCGGAAGGCGACGGAACGGTTATTCTCCGCCCAGTCCGAGGCCATCGGCACGAAGGAGCCGGGCACGTAGCGGCGATAGGCGCTGAAATTCGGCGCGAAGATCGCCATGCTTTCCGCGTGCAGGCGCTGCATGCCGGCGATCGCCGAACGCAGCAGATCCTCGCCCCCGGCCGCGCCGAAACGGTTGGCGCCGGCTTCGTCGCCGAGGCTCAGATGCACATGAAACCCGTTGCCGGTATCGCCGACATAGGGCTTGGCCATGAAGCTCGCCTCGTAGCCGAGGCCGCGCGCGACCCCGCGCACCGTCCGCCGCAACAGCGCCGCCTCGTCCGCGGCGGCCAGCGGGTCGGCGCTGTGCCGCAGATTGATCTCGAACTGGCCGAGCCCGTATTCCGAAACCATGGCACCGGCGGAAATGCCCTGCGCCGCACAGGCATCCTGCACCGCGCGCAGGAAGAATTCGTATTCCTCCAGATTATGCACGCAGAGATTGGCCGGGCGCCGCTGCGCCGCGCCGGTGCGCGGCATCGCCGGCGGGCGGATGCGGCCCTCCCCGTCGCGCTTGCGGTCGAGCAGGTAGAATTCCAGCTCGCAGGCAACGACGGGATGGAGCCCATCGGCGCGGCAACGCTCAACCACCTGGCGCAAGATCGCGCGCGGATCGAACCAAAGAGGTGCACCGGAGCGGGCATCCTGCATCTCCAGCAGGCATTGCACGGTGGGGGACGCGGCCCATGGCACCGGGCGCAGCGTGCCGGGCACCGGCAGGCCGCGCGCATCCGGGTCGCCATCCGCGCCGCCAATGCCGAGCGGCAATTGCGCGACGCCGCGGCAATCGAGCACCAGCGTGCTTGCGGAGAATTGCACCCCGGTTTGCGCCAGCGCCGCCGCCTGGTCGCCCGGCAGGCGCTTGCCGAGGCAGTTGCCGTTCACGTCGATGACGAAGGCATCGAGGAAACGCGGCTCCGGCGCCTCCGCGAGAACCAGACCGGGCGGGGCGACGGGGAACGACAGATCGGCCATCCTGGTTTCCCCCAACGGGGCCATGCTCACGCGAGGCCCCGTTGCTTCACATCCGCCCAGGTCCGGTCCAGCGCGCGGCGCGTGATCTCGACCAGCGTGTCGGCCTCTTCCTCGGACAGGATGAAGGGCGGCGCCGCCAGCATCGTGTCACCGGTGGCGCGCAGCACCAGCCCATCGGCATAGGCGTGGTCGCGGCAGATCACGCCGACATCGCCGACCTTGGGGAAGCGCGCGCGGGTCGCCTTGTCCGGCGTCAGTTCCAGCGCACCGAGCAGCCCGACCATCCGCGCCTCACCGACCAACGGATGCCCGGCGAGCGCCAGCCAGCGCTCGCGCAGATACGGGCCGATCCCGTCCCGCACCCGCTCGACCAGCTTCTCGCGCCGCATCAGCTCGATATTGGCGACCGCCGCGGCGCAGCAGACCGGATGACCGGACGAGGTATAGCCATGATTGAAATCGCCGCCCGCGGTCAGCACGTCCGCGACGCGATCCGAAACCATGACGCCGCCGAGCGGCAGATAGCCGGAGGTGATGCCCTTGGCGATGGTCATCAGATCCGGCTGGAAACCGAAATACTCGCAGCCGAACCACTGCCCGGTGCGGCCGAAACCGCAGATCACCTCGTCGGACACAAGCAGCACGTCGCGCTCGCGACAGATGCGCTCCACTTCCGGCCAGTAGGACTCGGGCGGGATGATGACGCCGCCGGCGCCCTGGATCGGCTCGCCGATGAAGGCGGCGACCTTGTCGGCGCCGATGCGGTCGATGGCCTTGCCCACCTCGCGCGCCGCCCACAGGCCGAATTCCTCCGGCTCCATGTCGCCGCCCTCGCCCCACCACCAGGGCTGCGCGACATGCTCGATGCCGGGGATCGGCAGGCCGCCCTGCGCGTGCATCCAGGGCATGCCGCCGAGGCTGGCACCGCCGATGGTGGAGCCGTGATAGGCGTTGCGCCGGCTGATGATGACACTCTTTTCCGGCTGGCCCAGCACCTGCCAGCAATGCCGCACCATGCGGATGATGGTGTCGTTCGCCTCGGAGCCGGAATTGGTGAAGAAGACGCGATTGAACTGCGGCGGGCTGATCTCCGCCAGCAATTTCGCCAGGGCGATGGCGG
>Ga0335083_10012666_pt1 | contig 10078 bp, 6 predicted proteins | sample Lox_Sample_42_FD_206716 | JGI IMG/M metagenome (GOLD analysis project Ga0335083, IMG submission 206716) | Soil microbial communities from Loxahatchee National Wildlife Refuge, Florida, United States - Lox_Sample_4.2 | ecosystem: Environmental > Terrestrial > Soil > Wetlands | place: USA: Florida...
CGACCGCTCAGAAGCCGCGCTGTTGTCGGGTGAGGCGGCGAGCATCATGTCGAGCAAACTGCCACCGGCGGAACCTCGCTGCCGGTGCGCGGCAATCATTCGATAGACAACTGCGTCGATTCGCTTGCGCGCCCGCACAAACGCTGCCAGGCCGGGAGGCCGCACGTGCACCAGCCACTCCGCTGCCGGCAGCATGACCAGAAAATTGTAGAGGCCCATGATGCGGTTGATCGCGCTGGCTAGTTCATTGACCTCTTCGCCCGATTGCTGAAGATCCGTGGCAAACAACGTCTGCGCGACCACGCCGAGCGTCAGGTGCATCATGTCGATGGCAATGTCGCGCTCGTCACCGTCGCTCCAGCGGTCGCGCATGCGAACCGCCTCCCGCACCATCGCACTCGCATATTCCGGAACGCGCTGCCGATGAAATGCAGGCTGCGCCACCTGCCTTTGCGCCCGATGCTGCGCGCCCTCGCTGGTAATCATCCCTTCGCCGAGCAGCATTTTCGTGCGCTGCACGGTGCGCTCTTTGATGAAGTTGTCGTTCTGCACCACCAGCACTTCGCGAATGTAGTCGGGATGATTCAAGAAGACGATGTGATGCCACCCGATCTTGTAGTGGGCAATATCGCCGTATTCACGCGCGAGGTGCTGAAACAGCAGGATGGGATTCGCCGGACGAAACTTGCGCAACGCAAACCAGAGCAGATTCCTCTGAAAGCCCGGCGGAAAGCGGTATCCCGAGGCATTCCCCACCCGCACGTCATTTCGAGCCGCAGTCGCCATCTTCCTAGTGTAACGGGATCGAATCGTAGAGACATCGCTGCTAGTCTCTACGGATGAGCCTTCGTACCCTCGATTTTCTCCAGGTTATCCAGTTCCGCCAGAACCTCGGCGCTGTGTTCGGCCACATCCACGCTGGTATAGACTTTCGCGACCTTTCCCGAAGGATCAATCAGAAACGTATGCCGCGCCGCAAACTTCACCACGCCCAGATTTGTCAGGGATCCGTACGAATTCATCACTCTGTGGTTGGCGTCGGACAGCAATTTGAAGTTGATTCCTGCCTTCACGCAGAAATCTTTATGTGAGCCGACGCTGTCGCCGCTCACGCCCAGCACGACCGCATTGCGCTCCGCATACTTCGGCTGATCCACCGAGAACTGGTGGGCTTCCTTCGTTCAACCGGGCGTCTGATCCTTGGGATAGAAATAAAGGACCACCCACTTGCCCCGGTAATCCTTCAAAGTCACACTCGAACCATCCTGCGAAGGCAGCGTGAAATCCGGCGCGCTACTTCCCTCGGCAGGTGCCGCCGATCGCGATAACAAACGCGAAGCCACCAACACCAATACGACCACCACGGCTACAAGCAGCACAATGCGTAACATGAGTCCTCCAGCCCGACGCGATTCTAAACCCCAGCCCGGATTTTCCTTCGTGATCCTTCGTGTCCCTCGTGGTTATCGCTCTTAACTCAGGTCCTCCAACAAGAATTCCCGCAATTGCTTTATCATGGAGTATTGCGCATTCTACGACGGAGAAACCAGACGTGCCTCAGACGGAAACCGACGGCCTAGAAGTGTTGGAAACCAGGGAATGGGTGGATTCCCTGGACTATGTGCTTTCCCGGGGCGGCCCCAACCGGGCTGGACGCCTGTTGCAGCAACTGGCCTTGCACGCGCGGCGCGAAGCCGGCATCAACCTTCCCTTTTCGGCGACCACGCCCTACCAGAACACCATCCCGTCGCGCCAGCAGGCTCCATTCCCCGGCAGCCAGGAGATGGAACGCCGCATCAAGAGCCTGGTTCGCTGGAACGCGCTGGCCATGGTCGTCCGCGCCAATAAAATTCAGGAAGGCATCGGCGGCCACATCTCGACCTTCGCCTCCGCCGCGACGCTCTACGAGGTCGCCTTCAACCATTTCTTCCGTGCGCGGACCGAAAGTGGCGATCGCGATGTCGTCTACTTTCAGGGACACGCCGCTCCCGGAATCTATTCCCGCGCCTATCTCGAAGGCCGCATCTCGAAAGAAAAACTGCAAAACTTCCGCCGCGAACTGAAGCCCGGCGGAGGACTCAGTTCCTATCCTCACCCGTGGCTCATGCCTGATTTCTGGGAGTTCCCCACCGTCTCCATGGGACTCGGCCCCATTCAGGCGATCTACCACGCGCGCTTCATCCGTTATCTCGAAAATCGCGGCTTGAAGCAAGCGACTGGCGGCAAGGTCTGGGCGTTTCTCGGCGACGGCGAAATGGACGAACCGGAGTCGCTCGGGTCCATCACGCTGGCCTCGCGCGAAAAACTCGACAACCTCATCTTCGTCGTGAACTGCAACCTGCAGCGTCTCGACGGACCCGTGCGCGGCAACGGAAAAATCATTCAGGAACTGGAAGCGATTTTCCGCGGCGCCGGATGGAATGTCATCAAATGCATCTGGGGCACCGACTGGGACAGCCTCATCCAGAACGACCGCGACGGCCTGCTGGTGCGGCGCTTGGGCGAAATCAGCGACGGACAATACCAGAAATATTTCGTCGAAAGCGGAGCGTATTTCCGCCAGAACCTCTTCGGCTCCGACCCTCGCCTGCTGAAAATGGTTGAGCATCTCTCCGACGATCAACTCGCGCGCATGCGCCTCGGCGGCCACGATCCCATCAAAGTTCATGCGGCATTCCGCGCCGCGGTCGATCACACCGGCCAACCCACCATTGTTCTTGCGAAGACTATCAAGGGCTACGGCCTCGGCGAAGCAGGTGAAGGCAAGAACATTACGCACCAGCAGAAAAAGCTCAACGAAGACGAACTGCAGATGTTCCGTTCGCGCTTCGGAATTCCCATCCCCGACGACGAACTGCACAATGCCCCGTTCTATCGTCCGGCCGACGATAGCGCAGAAATCAAATACATGCAGGCGCGCCGCGAGCAACTCGGCGGATACATGCCGACGCGCAAGGTGCGAGCCGAAGCGCTGAAATCCGTGCCAGACGCGCATTTCGAGGAATTCCACAAAGGCACGGAAGGCCGCGAAGTTTCCACGACCATGGTCTTCGTGCGTTTGTTGGCGAAGTTGCTGCGTGATCCGGAGCTTGGCAAGCTGATCGTACCGATCGTCCCTGACGAAGCCCGCACCTTCGGCATGGAAGCGCTCTTCCGCCAAGTCGGGATCTACTCCAGTGTCGGACAGAACTACGAACCCGTCGACATGGACACGCTGCTCTACTACAAAGAAGCCAAGAACGGGCAGATTCTCGAAGAAGGCATCACCGAGTCCGGCTCGATGTGTTCGTTCATCGCCGCCGGCTGCGCGTACGCGAATCACGGAATCAACACGATTCCCTTCTTCATCTATTACTCGATGTTCGGATTCCAGCGCATCGGTGATCTGATCTGGGCCGCCGCCGACATGCGTTGCCGTGGATTTCTTGTCGGAGGCACCGCTGGCCGCACCACACTCGCCGGCGAAGGCTTGCAGCACCAGGACGGTCATAGCCACGTGCTCGCGCTTCCGGTGCCAAACCTGCACTGCTACGATCCGGCATTCGCCTACGAGATCGCGATCATTATTCAGGACGGCATCAAGCGGATGTATATCGATCAGGAATCTATCTTCTATTACCTGACCGTCGGCAACGAACCGCTTGCGATGCCAGAAATGCCGCAGCAGGGCAACATTCGCGAAGGCGTGTTGAAGGGCTTATATCGCTTCACAACTTCAAAAAAGACGGATGCCAAATTGCGCGCGCAACTCCTCGGCAGCGGCGCCATCATGTTCGAAGTGCTCAAGGCGCAGCAGATTCTGGAAGAACGATACGGCGTTGCCACCGATGTGTGGAGCGTCACCAGCTACAAGGAACTCTATCGCGACGGCAACGACTGCGAGCGCTGGAACATGCTGCATCCAACGGAGGCGGCGAAAGTTCCCTACGTCACGCAGACATTGAAGGACGCAGAAGGGCCGTTCATCGCGGCATCCGACTATATGAAGGTTCTGCCGGAGAGCCTGAGCAAGTGGGTGCCCGGACAACTGGTCTCGCTCGGCACTGACGGCTTCGGCCGCAGCGAGAGCCGCGTGGCGTTGCGCGACTTCTTCGAAGTCGACGCAAAACACATCGTGCTCGCGACTCTCGGAGCGTTAGCGCGAGAAAAAAAGATCGGCACAGATATAGTCAAACGCGCGATTCAGGATTTGGGAATCAATCCCGAAAAAGCGAACCCGGCAGTGAGCTGAATCAATTCGTAGACACCTAGCTTGCTACGTCTCTGCCAGCGCAACATTAGGAGCTTATGAAAAGGACCATACGCGGTGATTGAATTCAAACTTCCCGAGCTGGGAGAAAACATCGAACAGGGCGATCTTGTACGCCTCATGGTCGCGCCCGGAGCTACGGTCAGCGCCGGTCAGTCTGTCATGGAACTCGAAACCGACAAGGCCGTCGTCGAAGTGCCATCGTCGGTGAGTGGAACGGTGCAAGACATTCGCGTGAAGGAGGGCGACAAGATCAAAGTCGGCCAAGTGATTTTCACCGTCGACGGCGCAGATGCAAAGCCTTCCACCGAGCCCGCGGCACGCGCGGCTGCTGCCGCTCCGCCGCGCGTTCAACAAACTGCACCACCTCCGCCAACTCCTGCTGCGCCCGTTGCAACTCCAGCCGCGCCCGCCCCAGCTCCCGCGCCCGTTTCCGGTCCCAGCGAATTCAAACTCCCAGAACTCGGAGAAAACATTTCTCAAGGCGATCTGGTGCGCCTCATGATCGCACCCGGCACCAAAGTGTCAGACGGCCAGCCGGTCATGGAACTCGAAACGGACAAAGCTGTCGTCGAAGTTCCGTCTTCCGTCAGCGGCGTCGTTAAAGAAGTAAAAGTCAAAGAAGGCGAGAAGATCAAAGTCGGGCAGGTCATCTTCACTCTCGAGGGCGGAGCGGCCACTCGCCCCGAGCCCGCACGCACCAACTCTCCCGTCGAACATGTTTCCGGACAGCATGGCGCACGTCTCGCGTTTCAGGCGGCGATTCGCGCGGAGGGCAAAACGGAAGAACAGGCGCTCCCTCCCGACCAGCCACAGCAAGCCGCACCGGTTTTCAGCATGCCTGTGCAGCTCGGCAAAGTGGCCGGCACAGAACATCGCCAGCCCGTTCCAGCCGCGCCACACGTCCGGCGATTGGCGCGCGAAATCGGCGTCGACATCTACGAGGTCAAAGGCAGCGGCCCCGGCGGACGCATCAGCGAAGACGACGTCAAAGTGCACGCGAAAGCTCTGCTCTCCGCGGCGGCGACTGTGGTCCAGACAGCTCCGCGTGCCGGACACTTTGCTCAACCGCGCCTGCCTGACTTCGGGAAGTGGGGAAAGGTCGAGCGCGTCTCCATGCGCGGAGTTCGCCGCAAAACCGCCGAGCACCTCTCCGAATCCTGGAACACGATTCCCCACGTCACGCAGCACGACCGCGCCGACATCACGGAACTCGAGCAATTGCGCGCGCGCTTCGCTCCCAAGGCCGAAGAGGCTGGCGGCAAGATGACTGTGACCGCGATCGCGCTCAAAGTCTGCGCCGCCGCGCTGAAGGTTTTCCCGCAGTTTAATGCCAGCATCGACGTTGACAAAGAGGAGATCGTCTACAAGCAGTACATCAGCATCGGAGTCGCCGCCGACACCGATCGGGGCCTGCTCGTACCAGTGATTCGCGATGTCGACAAGAAGAACATCGTCGAACTGGCGGTCGAGTTATCGCAACTCTCGAAGAAAGCGCGGGACAAAAAGCTCACGCCGGCCGATATGGAAGGCGGCACGTTCACGATCACGAATCTTGGTGGCATTGGCGGTGTCGGCTTCACGCCCATCGTCAATTATCCGGAAGTTGCGATCCTCGGCCTGTCGCGGTCGCGCATGGAGCCCGAGTGGATCGGATCGAAGGAAGGCGGCAAATTCGAGCCGCGCCTGATTCTGCCGCTCTCGCTCTCCTACGATCATCGCCTGATCGACGGAGCCGATGCCGCCCGCTTCCTGCGGTGGATCGCCGAAGCCTTCGAACAACCGTTCCTGCTGTCAGTGCAAGGGTGAGATCAAAATCTTGAACCACAGAGCGCACAGAGAGCACAGAGGTTCTAAGAAGATGCAGTTTCCCTCTGTGTTCCCCAGTGTCCTCTGTGGTTGAAAGCCTTTCATGTCAGACTCCACGAATCTCAATATCGCTGTAATCGGCGCCGGCCCCGGTGGATACGCCGCCGCCTTCCTCGCCGCGGACCTCGGAATGTCGGTCACGCTCATCGATCCCGAAGTCAACCCCGGCGGAGTCTGCCTCTACCGCGGCTGTATTCCGTCGAAGGCGCTTCTGCACGTTGCAAAACTGATTAAAGAGTCCGAGCACGCCAAGAACTGGGGAGTCGAGTTCGCTGCGCCGAAAGTCGACCTCGCGCGCCTGCGCTCCTTCAAGGAAGGCATCATCAAAAAGCTCACCGGGGGCCTCGGCATTCTCGCCAAGCAGCGCAAGGTTCGCTACATCCAAGGCCGCGCGGCGTTCGAGAACCCGACAACTCTTCGTATCACCAAGTCCGACAGTTCCGAAGAATCTCTGCCCTTCGATCGCATCATCATCGCCACGGGCTCTCGTCCGGCCATCGTCCCGACGCTGAAGCTCGACACTCCGCGCATGATGGATTCCTCTGGCGCGCTGAATCTCGAAGACATTCCTGGCACTCTGCTCGTCGTCGGCGGTGGATACATTGGCCTCGAACTCGGCTCCGTCTATGCAGCTCTCGGCACGCGCGTCACGGTCGTCGAAATGCTTCCCGGCCTGCTCCCCGGCGCCGATCGCGACCTCGTGCTTCCGCTGCACAAGCGCCTCGAAAAGCTTTTCGACGGAATTCTGCTCAACACGACCGTCGCCGCAGTGAAAGACGAAGGCACTGGAATCCGCGCCACGCTCAAAGCACAAGACGGCTCAACGCAGGAAAAACTTTTCGATCGTGTGCTCGTCTCCGTCGGACGTAAGCCGAACTCCGAAATTTCCGGCCTGGATAAAACGCACGTGCAAGTGAGCCAGCGTGGATTCATCCAGGTCAACAAGCAGTTGCAGACCGACGATCCGTCCATTTACGCCATCGGCGACGTGGTCGGTGAGCCCATGCTCGCGCACAAAGCTATGCATGAAGGCCGCACTGCGGTCGAAGCCATTGCCGGACACAAAGTCGCCTTCGAACCAAGCGCCATTCCTGCAGTAGTGTTTACCGATCCGGAAGTTGCGTGGGCCGGTCTGACTGAAACGCAGGCGCAAAAGGAAAATATTGAGATCAAAGTCGCCAAGTTCCCATGGACCGCTTCCGGGCGCGCCATGACCATCGACCGTCCCGAAGGCATGACCAAACTTCTCATCGATCCGAAAACCGAGCGCGTGCTCGGCGTCGGCATCGTCGGAGTCGGCGCCGGTGAATTGATCGCCGAAGGAGTGCTCGCTATCGAGATGGCGGCTCTCGCGCACGATGTCGCGGCGACGATTCATCCGCATCCAACGCTGTCGGAGACCGTAATGAATGCCGCCGAAGTTTTCTTCGGAACAAGTACCGACATCTACCGGCCGAAGCGCGCGTGATGTCTGCTACAAGCGATCGGCAGCCGGAAAACACCATGTCCTGTCGGCTCAATGAAACTCCGAACCATTCTTTCAAACGTGAATTTGTCATTCTGAGCGAGGCAAAGAACCCCTCGCAGACCCGCAGCGTTCGAGACGATCAAAGGAATTTCCAAGACTGCCTCAGGGTTGCCTTCGCCCGCGAACGCACAATTTTCCGTCGCCTGTCCCAATCGCTACTCATCTCAGTACTTTGCCTGGCCGCCAGCCTGCCATGCGTAGCGCAATCGCCCCTCAGCAGCGTGCTGTCGCCTCCCAGTAACTCCTCATCCCCCACCGATCCTCTTGGCCGCACCACGCCCTCAGGGACCGTCCTCGGATTTCTTCACGCCGCGCAGTCCGGCGACTTCAGCATCGCGGCGCAGTATCTGCAGATGAGTGCGGCGCACCGACAGAGTGAAGGCGAGCATATTGCCAGCCAACTCAATGCTGTGTTGAACAGTCCCGCCGCCGCCAGCGTGCGCGTTGGAGGCTTTACTCAAGCCGACGGAATTCCACAGGAAGGCGTTCCTCTCGGCCGCCAGAAACTCGGGACCATGGTGTCAGGAGACGTGGAAGCCGACCTGGACCTCGTGCGCGTCTCGGACCCGAGCGCGGGAAAGATCTGGTTGATCTCTTCCGACACGCTCACCAAGATCCCCGAACTCTACGATCAGGTTGAGGCACGGCAAGTGGCGAGCAAACTTCCCGCCGTGTTGGTCAAGCACCAGTTTGGGGGCATGCCGTTGTGGCAGTGGCTGGCGCTGCTGATTGGACTGCCCGTCGCCGCCGGCCTTGGATGGCTCGCGCTGGTGCTCCTCGAAATTCCCGTGCGCTGGTGGGCGCGCCGCCGCGGTCAAATGGATATCGCCAGCTGGCGATCGGTATCGGCGCCCGCGTGGCTGCTTGCAGGAACGGTTGTACATCAATTCTTTGCGCGCTACCTGGGCATCGCTCTCCTGCCTCGCCACTATTATTTTCAAATTTCGTCGATCGCACTCATCATCAGCGCCACCTGGATTCTCTGGCGCGTCGTTCGCTGGTCACTGCGCCGCGTCCGCAATCGCGCTCTGGCTCACGGCCACGCCGGCACCGGATCGCTCATGTTGCTGGGCGAACGCATCCTCAAGGCAATTATTTTTGGCGGCGGCCTTCTCGCCATTCTCGGCAACCTCGGCTTCAACATGAGCACTGCGCTCGCCGGCCTGGGCATTGGCGGTATCGCCATCGGCTTCGGCGCGCAACAAACGATTGCAAATCTTTTCGGCGGAGTCTCCGTCCTCGGCGACGAAGTCTTTCGCGTTGGCGATGTCTGCCGCTTCGGAGATCGCACCGGAGTCGTCGAGGACATCGGCCTTCGCTCCACTCTGATCCGCACCGAAGACCGCACCTTGGTCGCCATTCCCAACGGCACTGTTGCAACCATCAACCTGGAGAATCTCAGCCGCCGCGACAAGATTCTTTTCAAGACGAATCTTGGCATGCGCTTCGAGACAAAGGCCGACCACCTGCGCTTCGTGCTCGCGGAACTCCGCCGCCTCCTCTACAGCCATCCCAAGGTCGAAACCAAGACCGTCCGCGTTCGCCTCACTGATATCTCGGGAAGTTCGCTCAATGTGGAGGTTCTGTCGTACATACTGACGCAGGATTTTAATGAATTCGCCGCCGTTCGCGAGGACATTCTGCTGCGCATGATGGACATCGTCGACGACTCCGGCAGCAGCCTGGCATTCCCTTCACAAACGCTCTACCTAAGTCGCGATACCGGCTTGGAGAAGGACAAGGCGGACGTCGCGGTCAAGAAGGTTGCGGAATTGCGCGATGGCAAGCAACTGCCGTTCCCCGATTTTCACCAGGACGACATCTCATCCTTCAAGGGATCGATCCAGTACCCGCAGCCGGAGTCCGCGGTGCGCAAAGATTCCGATGAATCTCCCAAATCGCGTTAAGTTCCCATTACGCCATATGCTTTATCACCTTGAGCAGCGCAGCCTTTTCGTGAACGGATAACTCCGCTGAGATGAAATGTCTACGAAGAAGGAGTGCGTACCTCCAAGGGCGGAATATGTACTCGAAGAACAAGCCGATCGGGATTACTACTTTGCAATCACGCCGCACGCGACGCGGTCTCCTGAGTTTCCCGATGGATCGGTCTTGTAGTCGTCTGCCTTCGCGTGGATCACAATCGCCGTACCACCATTGCTAAACAGCGAGCGTGGACCGGCTTTGAGCGTCACATCTTTATCTTCCAGCCGGACGTCGGCCTCGCCACCGCCATCGACAGTGAAGTTCGCCATGTCGCCGGCGTGGTGGCCATCGGGATTATCGAAACCGTGCTTCTTGGCCTCAGGGTTGAAATGCCCACCCGCGGATTTGAAGTCGGGCGTCTCGCACTTCGGGATCTGGTGAAAGTGAATGGCATGCTCTCCGGAGGTAAGATTATGAAGGTGAAGTTCTAGTCCGACTCCCGGCCC
>Ga0335083_10012667_pt1 | contig 10077 bp, 7 predicted proteins | sample Lox_Sample_42_FD_206716 | JGI IMG/M metagenome (GOLD analysis project Ga0335083, IMG submission 206716) | Soil microbial communities from Loxahatchee National Wildlife Refuge, Florida, United States - Lox_Sample_4.2 | ecosystem: Environmental > Terrestrial > Soil > Wetlands | place: USA: Florida...
CGGCCTCGCCGGTTCCGATGCCGAACCAGGCGTTGAAGTGAAAGGTACTTCCCTTTCCATACTCGCTCTCGACCCAGATGGTGCCGTCCATCATCTCGACGAGGCGTTTGCAGATGGATAGGCCGAGGCCAGTACCTCCGTACTTGCGGGTGGTGGAGGAGTCGGCCTGCGAGAATGCCTGGAACATACGCGCACACTGGTCGGGGGTCATCCCAATGCCGCTGTCGCTGACGGAGAACTTCAGCTTGACGCGATCCTCAGTGCTCTCATCGATGGCGACGCTGACAACTACCTGCCCGTGTTCGGTGAACTTGACTGAGTTGTTGACCAGGTTGATGAGGACCTGACCGAGGCGGAGCGGATCTCCAATGAGCGTGGGCGGAATGTCGTGCTGTGCGGAGATAAGAAACTCGAGGTTCTTCTCCTGAACCTTCTGTCCGACGATGGAGGAGAGATTGTCGAGCACTTCCTCGAGCTTGAAGTTGGTCTTCTCCATGTCGAGCTTGCCGGCTTCGATCTTGGAGAAGTCGAGGATGTCGTTGAGTATGCCGAGGAGGGTTTGCGCGGCGGATTTGATCTTGGTGAGATAGTCGCGCTGCTTGGGATTGAGCTCGGTCTTGAGGGTGAGATGCGTGAGTCCGATGATGGCGTTCATCGGCGTGCGAATCTCGTGGCTCATATTGGCCAGGAAGTCGGACTTCATGCGCGTCGCGGCCTCGGCCATCTCCTTGGCGCGGCGCATTTCTTCTTCGGCCCACTTACGCTCGGTGATGTTCTTGACGTTGACTACGAGCATCTGCCGGTCCAGGTATTCGGCAAGGAAGATGGTTATTTCAACGTAGACCGGAGTCCCATTTGGCGCGGTACGCTGCGTTTCCCAGGTAAGAGTCCCTTTCTCGTGCAGCTCGGGAAGTATTGCCGCAAGACGCTCCTGGTTGACATCAGGATTGATGTCAGCGATGTTCATGGTCAATAGCTCGGCGCGCGGACGCGCGAGCATGGCGGATGCCTCTTCGTTGGCGTACTCGATCTTTCCGTCGGAGGGCCGCACCCAGAATATGCATTCGGCGGCGTGATCGACCGCATACTGGGTGAACTGCAGGCGCTTCTCAACTTCGCGGCGACGAGTGATGTCGCGGAAAGCAACAACGCTGCCGGAGACCTGGCCGTCGCGCATGATCGCCGTAGTGGAGTACTCCACGGGGAAGCAGGTGCCGTCCTTACGCCAGAGGATCTCGTCGGAGATGAGGCGCGACTTGCCGTCATGGGCGGTGAGGTACATGAAGCACTCGTCGTGCGGGATCTTTGTGCCATCGGCGCGCGCATAGTGGACGCGATCGTGCATATGCTGACCGACGATTTCCTCGGCCGGGTAGCCAATCATTTGGGCAGCTGCGGGATTCACGAAGGTAATGACTCCCTCCGGAGTAAGTCCAAAAATACCTTCGTTGACAGAGCCGAGGATGAGGCGAGAACGCTCCTCGGCGGCGGCTACCGTAGCGGCCTGCACACGCGTGTGTTCGAGGAGCTTCTTCGTCTCGAGGTTGCCGCCGAGAATCTTGCCGGTGAGCGCTGCAACGGGCAGGAGTGCCGTAAGCAGACTGTTCTGATTCTCCGAAAGAGGGTCCACCGGAGCGAGTTCCAGGAGGCCCACAATCGGCCCGTGATTAATCATGGGCGCGAACAGCAGATTGGCGGCGTTGATGGTTCCGGCACCGGCGGAAATCCGGATGTGGTTTTCGTTCGTCGCCTCCACCGCGATGGTCCGACGCTCAAGAACGGACTGACCGGCAAGTCCTTCTCCGGGAGCGAACGGGCGGGGCGTTAAGGAGGGATCCAGTGCGAACGTGCCCTCGGGTATAAACCGCTCCCGCCCGGAGTCCGACAGATAACAGACACCGTATAGCAGTGGAATCGACTGGGATATCCGTGAGAGCAGAACCTCCGCAAAGGAGGAAAAATCTTCGACAGACTGAAGCTGTTCGGTGATCGAAGCGACCTCCGCTTTGACCCATGTCTGTGTGGCGCGCTCCCGGGCGGCGGCCTGAAGATTGCAGAGCGCGCGGCTCATCTCGCCGATTTCATCGGTGCGGTCGAGGTTGGTTATTGACGTGTCAAGGCGATCTTGCGCCACGTCGAGGATGTGTCCCCGGAATCCATCCAGACGGTCGGCCACCTCTTTCTGAACGACCACGATGGCAAAGCCCACTGAGCCAGTGAGGCCGACGAGGATAACGATCCAGGTGATGAGGAAGGTGCGGTGTGTACGCACCGTGAGGTCCCTGGATTCCTGATCGACGAGACTGTGCATCTTCACAAGGAGGTCGATCAGGGCTTGTCGGGAGTCCAGCAAATCGTTATCGACTACCTTGCGCATGCCTACCATGGCAGCTTCAGAGTTATCCTTCATGGCTGCGTCGCGGATGGGCTGAGCGTCGGCAACTGTGCGATCGAAGATAGCGCCGGCTGCTTCAATATCGGGAGCAAGCGCCGGTTTTTCTTTCTCAGCCTGCTGCGAATAGGTGTGATATTGAGCGACGACCTCGGTCAGCGATTCGTCAATGGTCCGCGATCGGCCCAGATCGGATTCTGCTATCTCCTTGTAGAGGTATTCACCGAAGCGGTTAGCCCTTCCACGAGCTTCAGTGAGACTTTCGAGAGCGCGGACATCGCGACCGATCAGGTCGGTGTACCAGCCATCGATACGGATCATCTCGATGGAGGAATAGAGGGTGGCGGCGAGCACCATCAGTCCCAGCGGAAGGAGCGCGACCAGCAGCTTTTTTCGAATCTTGAGATTGCCTAACACACTGGTGCCCATTGTAGGGGGGAACAGGGGAAAGACAACAGGGATTTGGGGGAGACAGGGATTCGGGATTTGGAGAGTAGTGGGCAATTCAGGGGCTTCCTGGAGTGGAAGCCCCTGACACTAGAGAATCGGCCTAGTCCTTCTTCTCGAGATGGCCGCCGAAGGCAAACCGCATGGCGGAAAGCACCTTGTCGGCGAACTCGGCTTCTCCACGGGAGCTGAAGCGCTCGTAGAGAGCCGCGGTCAGCACGTGCGCGGGAACAGCCTCGTCGATGGCAGCCTTGATGGTCCAGCGACCCTCGCCGGAGTCGGAGACGCGGCCGCCGAACTTCGATAGCTGCGGGTCCTGGGCGAGGGCTGAAGCGGTGAGGTCGAGCAGCCAGGATGAGATAACACTGCCGCGACGCCACACTTCCGTTACGTCGGCCAGGTTCAGCTCGTATTGGTAGTGCTCGGGGTCGCGGAGAGGCGTGGTTTCGGCGTCGATCTCGTGCGTCTTCTTGCCGACGTTCGCGGCGCGCAGAACGCCGAGACCTTCAGCATAGGCCGCCATGATGCCGTATTCGATGCCGTTGTGGACCATCTTCACGAAGTGGCCTGCGCCGTTTGGTCCGCAATGCAGATAGCCGTGCTCGGAGGTGCCGCCGAGCTTCTCGCGGCCGGGGGTGCGGGGGACATCGCCTACGCCCGGAGCGATGGTGTCGAAGATGGGGTCGAGGTGCTTCACGACGTCATCTTCGCCGCCGATCATCATGCAGTAGCCGCGCTCGAGTCCCCAGACGCCGCCGCTGGTGCCCACATCGACGTAGTGGATTCCCTTCTCTGCGAGCTGCTTTGCGCGGCGGATGTCGTCAATGTAATAGGAGTTGCCGCCGTCGATGAGAATGTCGTCCTTCTCGAGGTGAGGAACGATTTCGGCGATGGTGTCGTCGACGACTGCCGCGGGGATCATCAGCCAGATCGCCCGTGGCTTGGTGAGCTTCTTAATCATGTCCGGAAGGCCGGACGATCCGGTCGCTTTGTCCTTTTCCAGTTCCTGGACTGTCTGCGCCGATCTGTCATAGACCACGCAATCGTGGCCTCCTTTAAGGAGACGGCGGACCATGTTGGCTCCCATACGTCCCAGACCTACCATTCCAAGTTGCATAGATCACCTTTCCGAGATAGTGACGCGGGTCGATTGTTTCACGAAATCCGAAGGGCCGTGCGCAGATGCATCGGCCCGGAAAGCCGCTGACAGTATAAGAGATTCGCATTGCAAGAGTACGGGCGCCGCTATTCGGCACCCTGGGCGGGGCTTTTGGGGCTCATCTGGAGAGCGTTGTTAAAGCGATTGAAATAATTGAGGAGGCCATGAGCCTCACGATCTCGCCCCTCGTCGTGGAACTTGCGGAGGCACTCGATGAACTCGTCGGAGATGTGGTTGGCGTCGAGGGTCATCTGCTCGGCGAGTGAGATTGCGGCAAAGCTGGGTCTTGACCATAAAACGGGCTTTCTGAGAAGAGATCATCCGGGTTGGTGCAGATTTGGGAATGGCGTTGGATATGAGTCCGTTGGGAACGGCTTTGCTTTGACGCGGGGGGTTCGGTTTGATATAACCAAGGAGGCGTTAAGCCCTCCCGCCGAGACACTCCTCAGTAGCTCAATGGCAGAGCATTCGGCTGTTAACCGAAGGGTTGTAGGTTCGAGTCCTACCTGAGGAGCCAGATTCTACAATTTAGATTCCCCGCCATCGAAATTGGCTTGGGTATCCCTTCTTGCGAGGGTTCGCAATCGCACATTCGGGTAATAGCAATTGGCATAGTCGGGTAATGGGAATTGGCATAGTTGATTCCAGATAATTATCCGGGATGTCTCCTGTAAGGCTGCTGCCGTTCCATACACTCCCCGAGATTTGCCGCTGGGAAACGCTGAAGCGCTATCCTGAGCTTGCTCTCCTGTGCTTTTCGCTAACGGCAGTGTTGATCGGCCGTACCCTGCATCTGCCACCGAGTCCCCCGGAAATAAGCTCCTCGGAGGCAATCCTTTCGCACTACATTCTCCCGCTGGCCCTGGCGATTGTGGTACATGTGACAATCCTGATCCGGTCGAAATCCCGCCGTAGAAGCAGCGCTATCATCCTGGGGCTCAGCATACCGACGCTGTTCGTCGTCACCTACTGCCATTTTCAGTGCAAAGTCTGGATGCCGCTCGTCAATCCGCACCGCTACGGCGCCGTCTATGAGTCCGTGGACCGCCTTTTCAGCCCGATCGTGGAGCTATGCGGCGATTTTGTAGCGTCGATGGGCCGCGCGGGCCTTGATGTGTCCGGCGCCTACCACGCCTGGTTTATCCTGTTTTTCTTTGTTTGCTTTGGATTGCACGCGTTGCGCGACACCCCTACCGGGCAGCGTCAGGTCATCCTGGGAGTTGGATGGATTCTCGCGCTGGGCGGCGTAGGCTACTGGATTGCTCCTGCGGTCGGTCCTTTTATCTATCGGCATGGAGCGGACAGCAACGCCACGCTGATTCAGACCTATATGTGGCAGAAGTTTCATCTGTTCGTACTGACGAGGCATATCCCCGCAGCCTACTTTCTCGCGGCACCCGCAGCCATGCCCAGCCTGCATGTTGCCCACACAACGTTTTTCGTCTGGATGTTGCGGCGTATTTCCCGAAGGCTCAGTCTCCTGTTCTTTCCTCTTCTTTTATGGTTTACGGTCTCGGGGATCGGTCTGGCGTGGCATTACATCGTCGACGTTCCTGCAGGCGTTCTCCTCGCTGCATTCGTGGTGGTGCTCGTGAAGAAAACGCTGCCTGATCCTGAAGTGCAGGAGTCTCCGGAGCCCGTCATTGCTGACGGCGTTCCCGCCGGCGATCTCATTCCCGCCTAGAGACTTATCGGGATATCCGCTGGCGCAAACAGACCTAAGAAATCGCACTGATTCCTTGAAGCTCTCGGAGTGCGTGGTATCGTGTTGACGATTCGCGCAAAAGAGGTCCCATGAGGAGACTGATCGCAGTATTCGTATTTCTGTGCTGCCTATCAGCAAAGGCGCAGCAGGCAATCGTGACGGTGCCGGGTGAGCCGGCAAACCTGGACAACGTAAAGCAGCAGCTCAGAACGTATCAGTCGTGCTCAGATCCGAATTGCTATACACCGCAACTGGAGCATCAGGCAGACGTTGCCATCCAGTTTCTGAAGCAGAGCGTGCAGAGCGCGAAGCCGGGAGAGAAGCTGGCGCTGGTGCTCGATATCGACGAGACATCGTTGTCGAACTGGGCCGTCGAAACGCACGACGATTTCGGATACATTCCGAACGACTCGAACTGGTGCATTGCGCTGCGATGCGGGAAGGCGATTCCAAGCACGCTCCGCATCTTTCGCGAGGCGGAAAGCGACAAGGTTGCGGTCTTCTTTATCACGGGAAGACCGGAAACCCAGAGAGACGATACGGAGGCCAATCTGAAGGCCGAAGGATTCGATCGGTGGGAGCATGTGTACCTGCGCCCGGTAAACCATCCGAGTGATCAGAAGGTGGAGGATTACAAGGCGGGCGAGCGCAAGAAAATTGCCGCCAAGGGGTACCGAATTGTTCTCAATGTTGGAGACCAGATGAGCGATCTCATCGGTGACCCGCTGGCTGACCACTCCGTGAAGCTGCCCAACCCCTTTTATTTCATTCCTTAACGAACGCTGGGGCCTTGGGGCTTTTCCGACGACTTAAATCTTTGAATACCCCTGGGGGGTATGGGCATCTATACTGAGAAAGAGTGGTAGAAGATGCTCAAAGACCTTCGGTTGTCGATTGAGGGAATGCACTGCGAGGGATGCGTTCGCAGGGTGACGAGTTCGCTTTCCGGCGTCAAGGGCGTTCGGGTTGAGTCGGTAAAAGTGGGTTCGGCGCAGGTGGAGTTCGACCCGGGGGCGGCCGCTCCTGAGGAGATAGCGGCTGCCGTGAATCGCATCGGATTCAAAGCGCATGTCGAAGGATGACGGGTGATGTCATGTCGACTTCAGTAACAACCCCAGTTGTAAAGAGCGAGAACACTGGAGAGTCTACAAATCTGGAGCGCGTAACGATTCCGGTGACCGGAATGACTTGTGCGGCGTGCCAGTCGTTCGTGCAGCGGACGCTTGCGGATGAGGCGGGAGTTCGCGATGCAACAGTCAACCTGATGCTCCACAACGCGACCGTGACGTTCGATCCGAAGGTAGCGTCGCCTGCAGGATTGGTCGAGAAGATTCGCGGCACAGGATATGGGGCGGAGATGCCGGTTGCGCATGCGTCCGTACTCGAAGAGCAGGAAAAGCACGACGAAGAGCAACGGCTGGAGTACCAGGCACTCCGGACGAAGGCGATCGTTACGGTGATTGCGGGCGCAGTGGCGATGCTGCTGTCTCTTCCACTGATGAGCATGACCGCCGCCGCCGGCCTTGAGCGAGTGAAGGATCCGTTCATGAGCTGGTCGATGCGAGTGCTGGATCCGGTGCTCCGGAGCATCATGCCGTGGCTGTATGCGATCAACGAGGACGCAATGCGGTGGACGCTGCTGGTGTTGTCTCTCTTTGTCGCCGGATGGGCGGGGCGGCGCTTCTACGTAAAGGCGTGGTCGGCTCTTCGGCACAAGACTGCCGATATGAATACGCTGGTCGCACTCGGAACGGGCGCGGCGTTTCTGTATTCGGCGGCGGTGACGGTTGCGCCTGGATTCTTTGCGGCTCGGGGCATCGCGCCCGATGTCTACTACGACGCGGGCATCCTGATTATCGGACTGGTCCTGGTTGGCAATACGCTGGAGAGCCGCGCCAAGGGGCGCACGGTAATGGCGCTGCGCAAGCTGGCACAGCTTCAACCGAAGACGGCGCGTGTCGTGCACGGCGAGGCCGAGGTCGATGTGCCAGTCGAGACGCTTCTGCCAGGAGATGTGATTCGCGTGCGTCCGGGCGAGCGGATTCCTGCCGATGGCGAGGTGGTCGCAGGCACGAGCAGCGTTGATGAGTCGATGCTGACCGGCGAATCGCTTCCGGTAGAGAAGGGTCCGGGCGAACGGGTGATCGGAGGAACGGTAAATCAGCGCGGATCGCTGGAGTATCGGGCGACGGCAGTTGGCGCGGAGAGCATGCTCGCGCAGATCGTGCGCCTGCTGCGTGATGCGCAGGGCTCGCGAGCGCCGATCCAGAACCTGGCGGACCGGATCAGTGCGATCTTTGTGCCGACGGTGCTGGGGCTAGCAGTTCTAACGTTCCTTGGCTGGGAAATTCTCGGGCACAGCTACGGCGTGATGCAGGCCGTTGCCGCCGCGGTGACGGTGCTGGTGATTGCTTGTCCGTGCGCGATGGGTCTGGCCGTACCGACAGCGGTGATGGTGGCGACAGGGCGCGGCGCGCAGTTCGGGCTGCTGATCAAAGGCGGCGATGCGCTGCAACGTCTGGAGAAGGTGGATACCGTGGTGCTCGATAAGACCGGCACGATAACGACTGGCCGGGCTGAGGTCACAGATATCCTGCTCAACCCGGAGAGCACCTTTTCGCGCAATGCGGTCATTCTGCTTGCCGCGGCGCTCGAGCGCGCGAGCGAACATCCGCTGGGCGAGGCTGTAGTGCACTATGCAATGGACCACAGTGCGGCCATTCCGCAGGCGGAGAGCTTTGAGTCGATCACCGGACGCGGTGTGTCGGGGATGGTCGAGGGTCGTTGTGTCCTGATTGGAAACCGGGAATTCATGCAGGAGAAGCAGGTGGCAGTTGCGCCGCTGGCGCCAGCAGGCGAGGAGCAGGCGGCGAGGGGCCGCACTCCACTGTGGGTAGCCATCGACGCCCAGCTTGCGGGAGTCATCGTGGTGGCCGACACAGTGAAGCCCACGTCAGCGGTAGCGATTCAGGAGCTGCATCGCGAAGGGCTGCATGTGGTGATGCTCACCGGAGACAACGAGCGCACCGCACAGGCCATCGCGCGCGAAGCAGGCGTGGACACAGTGATTGCCGGAGTGCTTCCGCAGGGCAAGGTGGAGGCGATTCGCAAACTGCAGGACGAGCGCAGGGTCGTTGCGATGGTTGGCGATGGGGTGAACGACGCTCCGGCGCTGGCGCAGGCGGATGTGGGCATCACTATGGCCAGCGGCTCCGATATTGCGATGGAAGCCGGGGATGTGACGCTGATGCGCGGCGATCTGAGCGGAGTCGTGGCGGCGATTGCGCTTTCGCGTGGAACGATGCGCGTGATGCGCCAGAACCTGTTCTGGGCGTTTGCATACAACGTGATCGGGATTCCGCTGGCGGCGGGTGCTTTCTATCCGCTGTGGGGGATCATGCTCAGTCCGGTGCTTGGAAGTGCGGCGATGGCACTGAGCTCATTCAGCGTGGTGACCAACAGCCTGCGGCTCAGCCGTTTGAAGCTGGCGTGAGGAGAGCTATGGCAGCGAAAAAGAATGGGGAGTTGGCCGAGGCGGCCTGCGGGTGTGAAATCTCCGACGACGCTCGCAAGGCTGTTGGGGTTGATCCGGAGCTCAAGGCTTCGAACCTGAGGCGGCTGAGCCGCATCGAGGGACAGATCCGCGGCATTCAGCGGATGGTGGAAGAAGACCGCTATTGCACCGATATTCTGACGCAGGTCACGTCGGCGCAGGAGGCTCTGCGAGCCGTCGCGCGCTCACTGATGCGCAGTCACCTGGCGCACTGCGCCACGCACGCGATCCGGAATGGCTCCGAGGACGAGCGCGAAGCCATGTACGACGAGCTGCTTGGATTGATCTACAAGAACGCGCGGTAGTTCAAACCGGCTTTGCTACTGTCTCGCGGCCCAGGCGAGGCCGTCCGGTTCTCCACCGACGTCGATGTGTCCGGTGACTTCGAGGGTCTTGAGGTCGATAACCGCAACATAGTTATCGGGAGAGCAGGCGACGAAGGCGCGGGCGCTGGTCGGATCCATGAGAATGCCGGCTGCGCCGTGACCTATTTTCACCCGCTTGAATTCTTTGCGAGACGCAACGTCATAGATGACGAGGTCGCCGTTGCCCAGCATGGTGATGACGGCGAATTTGCCGTCGGGAGTGAACTTAAGCCGGTTGGCGCTGCGGATTCCGGCGTCGAGAGTGGCAGACACCTTCTTACCAGAGATATCGACGATGGAGATGGTTCCGTCCTGCGCGTTGGCGGTCCACAGTTCACGGCCGTCCGGCGTAACGTCGAAGCCTTCATCGCCTTTGCCGACGGAGACCAGAGTCTGATTCCAGTCCATCCGCGGCGGCGCATCGGGCGGAGGAGCCATGCCTCCAGGGGGCGGGGC
>Ga0335083_10012668_pt1 | contig 10077 bp, 15 predicted proteins | sample Lox_Sample_42_FD_206716 | JGI IMG/M metagenome (GOLD analysis project Ga0335083, IMG submission 206716) | Soil microbial communities from Loxahatchee National Wildlife Refuge, Florida, United States - Lox_Sample_4.2 | ecosystem: Environmental > Terrestrial > Soil > Wetlands | place: USA...
GCTCACAGCCGACCACCTGATCGTGATCGGCCGCGGGAAGCTGATCGCCGACGCCGGCATCGACGAGCTCGTTCGAACCGCGTCCGGGAACGTCGTCCTCGTGCGCTCGCCGCAGGCGGAGCTGCTCCGTGACCGGGTCGTCGCCGACGGCGTCACCGTCGTCTCGAGCACCCCGGGGGTACTCGAGGTGCACGGCCTGACGGCGGCCCGGATCGGAGAGGTCGCCGCGGCGAACGGAGTCGTGCTGCACGAGCTGTCACCGCAGCAGGTGTCGCTCGAGGAGGCGTTCATGGACATGACGCGCGACCAGCTCGAGTTCAAGACCGCCGACCTCGCAACGGTGGACGGAGACGGAAGATGACCGCAGCGGCCAAAGCGGTCTCGCTCCCCGCGCTGGGCGCGTCCGGCCGTGTCACGCAGGCTCGGGTCATCCGCTCCGAGTGGACGAAGCTCGTCTCGCTGCGCTCGACGCGCTGGTCGCTGTTCGCCGCCGTCGTGCTGACGATCGGCCTCCCTCTCCTCTTCGCAGCCGTGACCTCGTCGCACTGGGGCAGCATGAGCCCGCACGAGCGCGCGAACCGTCATCCACTCGACATCGCACTCGCCGGCGTCAACCTCTCCCAGCTCGCGATCGGCGTCCTCGGTGTGCTCGTGATCACCGGCGAGTACTCGACCGGGATGATCCGCGCCAGCCTGACGGCCGTGCCGAAGCGGCTCCCCGTGCTGTGGGCGAAGGGGGTCGTCTTCGCGGCGACGACGTTCGTCCTGATGCTGCCGTCGGTCTTCATCGCGTTCTTCGGGAGCCAGGCGATCCTCTCGAACCACGACATCCTCCAGATCTCGGTCTCGCATCCCGGAGTGACACGCGCGATCGTCGGCGGCGCCGTGTACCTGACGCTGCTCGGCATCTTCACGCTCGCGCTCGGCACGATCGTCCGCAACACCGCCGGGGCGATCGCAGCGTTCGCAGCGATCTTCTTCGTGATCCCGCCGCTCATGAACATCCTGCCGACGAGCTGGAACAACGCGATCTCGCAGTACCTTCCGGATGCGGCCGGGCGCTCGGTGTTCTCCCTGACGCACGGCAACCACAGCCTCGCTCCCGGCCCCGGGCTTGCGCTCTTCGTCGGGTACTGCGCGCTCGCGCTCGCGATCGCCGCGGTCGTCCTGCTCCGCCGCGACGCCTGAACGGCCGCCGCCCACGGCTACCGTGACGGGATGATCTGGAGCTGGCTGCACCGGCGACCACGGCTCGTGGATCTGGTGATCGCGGTCGCCGCCTGGCTGCCGACGGTCGCCGTTGCAACCCACCGCCCGCACCCGGTCGCGACGGCGCTCCTGGTCACCCTCGGGACGCTGCCGCTGCTCCGCCGGCGGCAGGCGCCGCTTGCGGTCGTCGCGGCGACGACCGCGGCTGCGGTCGCGATCATCCTGCTCGGGTCGCCCCTCCTCCCGCTCCAGCTCGGCGTCGCGCTCTACACGCTCGCGGCGTCGAGCGAGTCGCGGACGATGCGCGGGCTCGGCCTGGGCGCGCTGCCGGTCGTCGCGCTGGCGCTCACCGTCTCGAACGGCGACGACGAGTTCGGCAGCACCGCCTTCCACGTCGTGTTCCTCGCGGCCGCGTGGCTCCTCGGCGACGCGATCGGCGCGCGCCGCGCGTACGTGCGCGAGATCGAGGAGAAGGCCGAGCGGCTCGAGCGCGAGCGGCTGACCGAGTCGCGCCGGGTGATCGCGGAGGAGCAGGCGCGGATCGGGCGCGAGCTGCACGACGTCGTCGCGCACGCGCTGAGCGTGATCGTCGTGCAGGCGGGCGCGGCGGAAGAGGTGTTCGAGCTCGATCCGAAGCTCGCCGGGCCGCCGATCCGCGCAATCGACAGGGCCGCCAGGGCTGCGCTCGCCGACCTGCGCCGCGTTCTCGGGACCGTCAGCGCGGACGAGGGCTACGCGCCGCAGCCGGGGCTCGGGCGGCTCGACGGCCTGCTCGACCAGGTGCGCGCGACCGGCCTCGACGTGGCGCTGGAGGTCGAGGGTGCGCTGCAGCCGCTCCCGGCGACGCTCGACCTCTCTGCGTACCGCATCATCCAGGAGGCGCTGACGAATACGCTCAAGCACGCCGATGCACGCCATGCGCGCGTGAGCGTCCGCTACGGAGACGACCTCCGGCTCCAGATCCGCGACGACGGGCGCGGGCAGGATCCCGGCAGCCGCCCCGGCACCGGGCTCACCGGGATGCGCGAACGGGTCGCGATGCTCGGCGGCCGCGTCGAGGCCGGCTCGCCGGCCACCGGCGGCTACCTCGTGAGCGCCGAGATCCCGCTGCACACGGACCGGTGAGCATCCGGGTCCTGATCGCGGACGACCAGGCGCTCGTGCGCAGCGGGTTCCGGCTGATCCTCGAGACGCGTTCGGACATCGACGTCGTCGGCGAAGCCGAGAACGGCCGGCGTGCGGTCGCGCTCGCCGCCGACGCAGAGCCCGACGTGATCCTGATGGACGTCCGCATGCCGGAGCTCGACGGCATCGAGGCGACCCGGCGGATCGTGGCCGCCGGCAGCCCCGCACGGATCCTCGTGCTCACGACGTTCGACCTCGACGAGTACGTCTACGCGGCGATCAGGGCGGGAGCGAGCGGCTTCCTGCTCAAGGATGTCCGGCCGCGCGATCTGGTCGATGCGATCAGGCTGGTCGCCGACGGAAACGCCCTGCTCGGCCCCACCGTCACCCGCCGCCTGCTCGACCGGTTCGCCGCCGCCGTGCCCGGCGGGCAGGACCGGCCCGATCCCTTCGCGACGCTCAGCGAACGGGAGCTCGACATCCTGCGACTGCTCGCCGCCGGGCTCTCGAACGCCGAGATCGCGGGACGGCTCTACCTGGGCGAGTCGACCGTGAAGACGCACGTCTCGAGCATCCTGCGCAAGCTCGGCGTGCGCGACCGCGTCCAGGCCGTGATCGTCGCGTTCGAGGCCGGGCTGGTGCCGCCGCAGCTCGACGCGGCGTCGACGGCGGCGCGGCCGCAAGAATGAGCGCGTGCCGGCCGCGAAGCACCTGATCGACGAGCTCCGCGTCGAGCCCGGCTCGGCTCCCGATCTCGCGGGCCGCGACCCCGGGGCGAGGCTCGGAGCGCCGGACAAAGACGAGGGTCTCGAGCATCTGACGGCGCTCGCCGAACGGCTCGGACTGCTGCACAACCGGCTGTTCGCCGAGGCATCGAGGTCGGTGCTGCTCGTGCTGCAGGGGATGGACACCGCGGGCAAGGACGGGACGATCCGCCACGTGCTGACAGGCGTGAGCCCGCAGGGGTGCCGCATCGTGTCGTTCCGCGAACCGTCGGAGACCGAGCTTGCACACGACTACCTTTGGCGCGTTCACGCAGCGTGCCCCGCACGCGGCGAGCTCGTCATCTTCAACCGCTCCCACTACGAAGACGTCATCGCGGTCCGCGTCCGCAAGCTCGCCCCGAAGAGCGTCTGGCACCGGCGGTACTCGCACATCCGCGAGTTCGAGCGGCTGCTCGCCGACGAGGGCACGTCGGTCGTCAAGGTGTTCCTGCATCTCTCGCGCGACGAGCAGCGCGCGCGGCTCCAGGAGCGGCTCGACAATCCCGAGAAGCGCTGGAAGTTCCGCGCGAGCGACCTCGATGACCGGAGGCTGTGGGACGAGTTCTCCGACGCGTACGAGGACGCGCTGCGCGAGACCTCGACCGAGTGGGCGCCGTGGTACGTCGTCCCGGCCGACCACAACTGGTCGCGGAACCTGGCCGTGGCCGAGATCCTGGTCGACACGCTCGAGCGCCTCGACCCCAGGCTGCCGGATCCCGACCCCGGCATGACGGGCGTCGAGATCGTCTGACGACGCCCGGCGGGCTACAGCACGCAGCCCGCCGGACGACGCTGCAGCTACGGCAGGAAGTAGTTCGGGTTCGGCATCTTGAACGTGTTGTCCGCGTACCCGCCGACCAGGTCGCTGTACTGGTCGCCGAAGTTGGCAACGATGTCGTACCCGAGCGACTCGATGTGGGCCCGGGTCGCCGACTTGTAGTGAATGGTCGTGCACGAGCCGTTCGGGTCGCCCGCGCAGGCGGCCTTCAGATAGTCCGGGTAGTCCGCGACGGCCGGCTTCGTGAAGAGGCCGTCCTCACCGTCGTTCAGCTTCGTCGGGGCCGGGTACCCGGCGTCGACGCCGATGCCGTCGTGCGTCAGGTTGCCGAGCGTCGCGGCCTCCTGGGTGGCCGGCCGGCCCGTGAGGAAGAAGATCGAGTACCCGGCTCGAGCCGCCGCCCACGCCAGGTCGACCATTCCCGGGACTGCCGGGAACAACTGGCCGTTGACGTACTGGGCGTTGGTCGTCGGGTTGTACGACCAGTTGCTGAACACCTCGTAGTTCCACGTCGCGAGCGTCGTGTCGTCGACGTCGAACACGATCGCCTTCGAGCTCGAGACGTGCGTCGGCACACGCCCGAAGAGCGTCAGGCGGGACGACCTCGCGACGAACTCGGCTTCCTTCGCGTAGTTGCTGTCCGGCGAGAACACGCCGGTGCCCAGCGGGTCGCCGTAGTAGTTCCGGATCTGCTGGCGCAGAACATCGAGGTTGGTGATGTCGTCGGCGGATGTCGGTGTGATCGTCTGGATCGCCGGACCGGCCGCCAGTGCGACTGCTGCCGTGATCGAGACGGCGGTGATGACCAAGGTCGCAACTGCAAGCCGCGGCCTGCGTCGCAGGGCCCGAAGAGCACTCATGCCTACCCCCTTGTGTTCGAGACGGTTGACGCCGCGCGACGACCCTACAACCTGATTGACCCTTCCTGCGTCGTTCGTCAGGATCCCCGTTCCTCGACAAAGGGCATCACCGACTGGAAGGGAGGCGTCATGCTCCGGGAGTTCAAGGACTTCCTCACACGGGGGAACCTGATCGAGCTGGCCGTCGCGTTCGTGATGGGCGTCGCCTTCGCGGCCCTGCTGACCGCGTTCGTCACCGACATCGTCACGCCGATCATCGGTGCGATCTTCGGCAAGACGAACTTCAGCGACCTCACCTTCACGATCAACAACTCGAAGTTCTATTACGGCGCGTTCATCACGGCCGCGATCCAGTTCGTGACGATCGCGGCGGCCGTGTTCTTCTTCATCGTGAAGCCGGTCGACGCGATCGTGGCGCGCCGCGCCAAGGGCGAGGAGGAGGCCCCGATCAGCGACGAGGAGCGGCGTCACCAGGAGCTGCTCGCCGCGCTGCGCACGACGTAGAGGCTCGATGTGGAACTCACGCACCCGCGGCTGGTGCACCAGACACGGCGCGGCTCGGCCGGGTCGGACTCGCCCGTAGGCACGGCTACGAGCTCCGCCCGCCCCGTCCAATCCGCTTGGTCTGGCGCATCCCCGCGGGCACGCCACTCCACATCAAACCTCTAACAGAGGCGATGGCCGTGGCGGCCGCGCGACCTGCGCGGCCGCTACTGCCGCGCGGCCTCTTTGGCCCGCTTCTCGCTGCGCTTCTCCTTCAGCGTCTTCTGCGCAGTCTTCTTCTGGAGCTTCTTCTGCTTGTCCGCACCCTTCATCGCGAACGCTCCTCCCGTCGGGTCGGGCACATCATCGCATGCTGCAGCCCGTCGGGCCGCCCTAGCCAGTGGTCCAATGCAGGGCCGCCGAAAGAGCCAGTGGCCGGACCGCCCGCGCCGTGCCATTCTCAACGGGTGGGAGCCTGGGAGAGGCCGAGGGGGACCGACAGCCGTGAGGGACGGCCGGTGAACGTCGTCACGTGCCGCGAGTGCGGGCGCTCGAGCGGCGAGTACTGGCGCGGCTGGCGCGCGTACCGGACCGACGATCCCGAGCTCTGCGAGCCGCCGGCGCTCGCCTTCTACTGCCGCGCGTGCTCGGAGCGCGAGTTCGGCGCCCGGTGACCCGGCGTCGGATGGCGGCCCGCGGTTCGACCTAGCTCAGCGCGCGCTCGACCCCGTCGAGCAGGCGCCAGTTCGCCAGCAGGGCCGACTCGGCGCGTGCGAGCGCGGCAGCCGAGCTCCCGTTCGCCGACTCGAGCCTCGTCGCCGCCTCGGCTGCATGCTGCTTGTCGAGCTCTGCGTGGAGGCGGAAGTACGCGGTGCCGGCACCGTCCCGCGCAAAGCCGTAGTGGCCGACGAGGCCCTCGAACTTCGTCTGCGAGACGGGCGGCTGCGACGCCTCGATCGCGTAGAGGACGGCATCGGCCTCGGGGCCCGGCGCGGCGGCCGCGAACGTCGCCACGAGCTCGCGCGTCTCGGCCAGCGGCTCCGCCGGCCGGCCGCCGCACGCCTCCATGAAGTCGTCCCAGAGCACGACGTGCGCACGCTCCTCGCGGGCGTGCTCGCTGTCACCGCCACCCGCGGCGAGGTCCGCGAGCGCAACGACCGCATGACGGTACTGCCCGGAGTAGAGGGCGAGATCCTCGCGGCAGAGCTCGCCGCGCTCCCACCGCTGGTAGAAGGGATGACGCAGGGTGTCCCACCGCCGGCGGGCCTCATCCAGCTGCGTGGTCAGGTCCGACATCTCGAAGCCTCCTTGGTCGCCGCTCCTCCGATGCGCGGACGCTACCCCAAACGCACCGTCCAGCCGTCGGTCGTCTGGTCGAGCAGGGGAAGCAGCCCTCGGCGGTCGCCCCTGGGCGCGACGCCGTCGAGCGCGAAGTCGAGCGTCGGGCACTCGCCGCCGTCGCTCGCCCGGTAGACCTCCACCGCCGCAGACGTCCCCGTCGCCGGCATCCCGAGGTCGGCGGCGTACGCCTGCTTCCCGTCGATCGACACGGTCCACGACGAACCGCTGCCCGTGAAGGCGAGCTGTACCGGAACGCCGACGGCCGCCGGTTCGATCTCGGTCAGCTGGTAGCCGACTGTGGTCTGCGCCTCGACGTACACCCAGGCGCGACCGTCGTCCGGGTAGGCGCCGATCGCGCCGCGTCCGATCCCGACCTGCAGCCACTCGCGCGGGATCTGCTGGGCGTCGCGCGCGATGATCGATGCGTAGGCGAGCGCATGATCGAGCGGCGAGACCAGCGTCGGCAGCCGCTCCATGGTCAGCGTCGCGGTGAGATCCGCGGCCGGTGCGCTGGCGAACCCGGCATAGCTGTAACCGGCAGGGCACGTCGGCGGAGGCTGGACCGTCAACGCGAATCGCGCAGGAGCCGGGAACGTGGTGCGCGGCACCGACACGAGCAGGGCCCGGTAGCCGCCTCCGGCGCAGGCGCTGCATGCGACCTGGCGAACGGTGAGCGCCGCCGACCCGCCGGCACTGGACAGCTGCACGACCTCGATCGGGCAGCACCCGGTATGCGACGTGACCGCGACGAGCAGCAGGCGGCGGTACCCGAAGTTGGTGGAGGCGCGCGCCCGCGCGACCGCGCTTCTCAGCGCCGGGCTCAGGCCGGGCAGGGCCCGCGAGACGTCGGCCGCGGACGAGAAGACGGCGGCCTCCCAACCGCGCCCCGCGAACGTGGCGGCGGGCAGGAGCCGCTTGTCGGGCAGCGCGGGTGTCGCGGCAGCGCCGACCGTTCGCCAGGTGACCGTTCCCTCGTTCGACGCCGCGGGAGCGGCAACGGCGGCGAGCAGGGTGCACGCGGCGGCGAGCACGACGACCCGACCCATCGCACTGACCGTAGCGCGCAATCGGCCAGACGGCCTGCCTTCGCCGCCCTTCGGCGACGGCGGGCTGCTATTCCCGCTCGTCGCCCGGCCGGAGCCGGTAGACGATCCGGCCGCGGTCGAGGTCGTACGCCGACAGCTCGATCCGCACGCGGTCGCCCGGGTTCATCCGGATCCTGAAGCGGCGCATCTTGCCGGCCGTGTAGCCCAGGGTCTCGTGCCCGTTGTCGAGCGCGATCCGGAACATGCCGTTCCGCAGCGCCTCCACGATCTCCCCGGTCATCTCGACCTTCTCTTCCTTCTGCGGGATGGTGACCTCCTCTCGTTCTGCCTCGATGGTGTCGATGCGGCGGGCAGGCGCCCGCCGCACCCGGTTCGCTCGCCGCTAGGCGAGGATGTTCACGTTCGCGGCCTGGGGGCCCTTGTCACCCTGCTGGGCCTCGTACTCGACCTTCGCGCCCTCGTTGAGCGACCTGTAGCCGCTGCCCTGGATCGCGCTGAAGTGCACGAACAGATCCTTGCCGCCCTCGTCAGGCGTGATGAACCCGTAGCCCTTGTCCGCGTTGAACCATTTCACGGTTCCGGTTGCCATATCTCTTTCCACCTCCTCGCCAAACTCATGAACGGCAAGAAGGCGCAAACCGGCACCATCCAGACTCGCTCAATTCCCCGAAAAGTGTAGAGCATCGCGCGGCCTCCTAGGCGCGCGGGAGCACGTAGAAGGCGACGGCGCCGTACATGCAGCCGGCGGCGACGAGCGTCAGGACGTGGAAGATCTCGTGGTAGCCGAGCACCCGTGGGAACGGGTTCGGCCGCCGGGTGGCGTAGATCACCGCACCGAGCGAGTACGCGATGCCGCCGATCAGTACGAGCAGCCAGCCGACCACGGGCAGCTTCAGGAGCTGCGAGAACGCCACGACGCCGACCCAGCCGAGCGTGAGCCCGATCGCCGCCGACACGGGCTTCGGCTGGGAATGCCAGAGCACCTTGAGCAGGATCGCCGTGAGCACGCCCGCCCACACGACGCTCAGCACCGGCACGGCCCAGCCGGTCGAGAGGACGAGCAGCCCGAACGGGGTGTAGGTGCCGGCGATCAGCAGATAGACGCCGGCGTGATCCACGCGGGCGAGCCGGGTGCGGATCCGCGGCGTCCACGTCGGACGGTGGTAGAGAGCACTCGCGCCGAAGCACACCGCGACGCAGGAGGCGAACACGATCGCCGAGAGCCGTGCCCGGCCCGGCTCTGCGGTCAGCGCGAGCGGCACCCCGAGCCCGACCGCGGCGTAGAAGCCGAACTCGTGAAACACGCCGCGAAGGCGAGGCTTGATCAGGACCGGTGCAGCCGCGATGCGGGCAGGCTACCGCGGATCCGAGCCGGCTCACAGCCGAATCCGGAAGGTCCTGCGCAGGACCGCGGCGCCCGGCCGCGGCCGCTGCACGACGACTGCAGCCTGGACCCAGCCGTGCGCGCCTCCCGCGTAGCGCAGGGCCATGACCGCCAGGCTGTGCGGCAGGATCCGCCGGCGCGGCGGGAGCAGCGTTGCGAGCAGACGGACGCCGCGCCGGAACACGATGCGGACGCGGCGCACGGGCAGCACCTCGGAGACGTTGCCGCGGTTCCAGAGCGTGAGCACGACGGTGCGCTGCCGTCCATGCCGCTCGAGCCGAAGGCCGCGAATGTCGAGCCGCCGAACGACGGGACCGCGAACCCGGACCTGGACGACGACACCGACCTGCATGACGATCGGGACCGGAGTGCCCGCACGCGGCCGCGTCCGCAGGAGCACGAGCGCATCGTGCTCGCCCGGGCCGGCTCCACGCGGGACGACCGCCGACACGGTGACGCGCGCCGAGCCGCCGGCGGGGAGCGCGAGGCGCCGGGGCGAGAGGATCAGCCAGCGCCCCGCACCCCCTGCCGAAGCGATGCGCGGCCGGCCGCGCAGGTCGAGCGCGAAGCCTGCCGCGGCCACGTCGACGACGACACTCGCCCGCCCCGCATTCGTCACGCGGACCGCCGTCCAGGCTCCGGACTCGACCGCGACACGGGTCGGCGAGGCCGACAGCGCGAGTGGCGGCCGGTCGGCCCCCGCGCCGCCCGTGAGAGCGGACGCGAGGGCCGAGACGGCGGTGACGGCGACGGCGGCGATCACCGCGGGATCGCCGTGAAGGTGACCGTCGCCGCATACCGCCCGGATGCCACAGCGGGCAGCGGCGATGTAAAGCCGAGCGCGGCGGGCCAGACGTCGCCACCCGCGCCCGTCGCGGCCTGGGCGGTGCCGATGACCAGGTCCGCGGCAGGGGCGACCGGAATCGAGACGAGGCCGCCGCCGAGCCCGGTCCCGAGCTGTCCACCGGACGGCGCGCTCGCGGACAGGCCGAGCGGGAGATCACCGGGCGTGAACGCCGTGCGGTGGACGGTCAGCGTGTACCCGGCACCGTCGTTGCTCGTGACGGTGACGCGCTCCGACACCGGG